>Ga0272446_1004936_pt1 | contig 15221 bp, 12 predicted proteins | sample YNPCB0061_FD_194587 | JGI IMG/M metagenome (GOLD analysis project Ga0272446, IMG submission 194587) | Hot spring microbial mat communities from Yellowstone National Park, WY, United States - YNP-CB-006-1 | ecosystem: Environmental > Aquatic > Thermal springs > Hot (42-90C) > Sediment | place... | reverse complement strand
CAAGGGGATAACCTGGCTCAAGGGCGGGATGGAGATATGGGGATGGTGGCGAATATGGGTCTGCCCCGCCCGATGCACCAGCACCAAATGCGTTGGCTGGCTGCCTCGCATTAACGGCAGGGTCGCCGTAGAAGCCGGATGGAGTAAAGACCCCTGACCTTCGATCAACAGAAGATCATAGGCATCTCCATGGCGCATCACTAATTGCTCCACTGCGCCTGCAGCAAAATCTACTCGAATCGCATCTAGGGGAATGCCATCTCCTGCAATCAGAATGCCAGCCTGGCCGGTACCCAGAAACCGCGATCGCAGCCCCCACTGTCGGGCCAACCGATCCAGACTAAGGCTAGTAGACATTTTACCCACGGCCATATCCGTACCAATAGTGAGCACTCGCCGACATCGGAGGTGGCAGGCTGCTGCCGTAGCCACGGGCAAATTGGCTGGCTCCTGTCGCAAATCCCAAATCCATTGTCCTTGCTGTAACTGTTGCACCAAGTCAGGGTTTTCTCCCAGGCGAGTATGAAGTCCATTGGCGATCGACATCCCCTCCCGGATAGCCTCGGCAATTTCTGCCTGCCAGTCAGGGGGCAACGCTCCTCCCAGGATGGCAATCCCAATCACTAGCACGGCTGGCTCATAGGCTAAAGCTTCAGTAATTGAGGCCACAATGGGTACCTCGCGGGGGATGCCAGTCAGTTCCTGCAGCGATCGCCCAGCACACTCCCGATCAATCACAACGACAATATTGGCTTCACTAAAGCGCAGCATAGCCAACCCAGTTTTGCCCTGCCCATCTAAAATGCCTCCATGGAGCAAAATGGCAATCGGTTGATCCGCTTTCAGCATTGATTTCCCTCTGGTTTAGATGCCTGAATTGTTCTCATTGTCATCTAGAGAGCACTCATATAGCGGCATCCCTGTTCCGCAGAAAAGGGGCAAAATTTGCATCACGGGCACAGATTGCCCCGCATCAATCACCCCTTGACTGGGGAGAAGAATCGCCAGACCGTTGCTCCCTGCCAGGTTAATCAAATTGCCAGAACTAGGGTTACCCCCCGCAGGGATAAAGCGGTATTTTCCCTGGTTCAAGTGCAGTTGCCCCCAAACATAGGTTTCGCGCCGATCGTCAGCACGCAGAGCAGTTGCTGTGGTGGCGACGACAACAGGCGATCGCCACTGCGATTCCTTCAACCCCATGAGCTTGCGCAGAGCTGGTTGCACAAAACGCCAGAAGGTAACCAAGGCCGAAACTGGGTTTCCTGGTAGCCCAAAATAAAGCAGCGCCGTCGATGCTCGCACCGCTCCAGAATGAGTGGGCCAATGTGCCACGGTTAAGGGTTTCCCAGGTTTAATGGCCACCGCTCGAATCGGAATTCTGGCCCCCAGCGCAACCAAAATCTCATCTACGTAGTCGTACTCACCGACAGAAACTCCCCCTGAAGAAAGCACCACATCCGCTGTGGCGATCGCCTGCTCGATCTGACGTTTCAGCACATCGGGTTGGTCAGGCACAACCCCTAACCGTAACGGGACGGCCCCGGTGGCGGCCAGGGCTGCCGCCAGAGCATATTGGTTAGAATCCACAATTTGCCCAGGCCCCAACGGTTGATCGATGCCGACCAGCTCATCCCCAGTCGAGAGAATCGCCACCCGCGGTCGGCGAAAAACAGCCACCTGAGCACATTGGGCCGCTGCCAGAACAGCAATCTCCGCTGCCTGCAGTTGTATTCCTGCTTCTAGCAGCACAGACCCCGCATGATAAAAGCTTCCTCGCTTTCGCACAAAGGCGCAGGGTGTGGCTGGAGCAGCGAAAATGAGAACGCGATCGCCCTGTCGTTGAGTATTTTCTTGCATCACAACAGTGTCTGCACCGGGGGGCATCACAGACCCCGTGAAAATTCGCGCGGCTTCTCCTGCCGTAACTGTGTGGTGTGGTGCCGTGCCAGCTGGAATCGTCTCAACCACGGTCAGCATTACAGGGAACTCTGGCGTCGCCTGAGACACATCCACATAACGCACAGCGTAACCATCCATCGCTGAGTTATCCCAATGAGGGAAATCGAGGGGGCTGGTGACGGGCTGGGCCAGCACGCGATCGCGCCCATCCATCAGGCTAACCCACTCACTATCATGGGTCGGATCAAAGGGGGGCACCCGCTCAAGAATTATAGTTTCAGCTTGAGAGACAGAGAGCATTAGCAATAGGAAGGAAATATCGTTGTCTAAGAACTTCCTTAGTACTCTAGCGGTTCCCCTTTTTCTGTAAACCGAACATCCTTAATTTTCCACTGGGCATTAGCCATCAAAGTGCGCTGAATGCTACCAAATAAAGCCGTTTGCTCGCAGGATGAGAGTGATTCAAAGCTGCGTTCAGCTTCTGTCGAGGCCTGTAAATCCACCGTAGCAACCCCATCCGCCACATTGACCTGGTAATTGCTCACCTTAAAGTTCGCATTCATACGGCTATTGAGGATTTGGGCGATCGCCCCCCGCATAGGCTGCGTTGGAGATACCATCATTTTCTGCTCAACTAAATTGCATTGGCTATCAGCCAGATAAACCCTGACTGGCACCCTTCCGCCAGTTTCGGTATCAGGAACAGGGCTGACTTTTGTAGCTGGGCTATCTGCGGGCACCTCCTCCAGGGGCGATTCCTTAGCCTCAGGTTGAGTCTCCGGGCGGCTACCCTCCAGGGTGGGCGGTGTATCACAACTGGCCAAACCAATTGCCAAACCCGCCAATCCCCCCATCAAACCAAACCAAGCATCTATTCGTTTCTGCCGTTTCATTGCATTCAACTCACTTTCTAAAGCAAGGCAAAACTGATTCAGGAGACTAAAGGCCTTATCGCCGATCGCGAAAGACTTTACTTCTGAAATGGCTTTGAGCGATTGAAATCCCTCAAAACACCTCCACAAGATCTGTCAAGGGATGCCTCCCATCGATCGGGACGGACGACCAGTCGCCGCAGCGAATAGCCAGGCGATTGGAACACGGTTGAACCAGTGCCCAAATCTTTTCCTCCCAAGTAGTCTAGGTGGTGCCCCAGTCTATCTACCCCTTTAGCCTAAAGTTAGGATCTCTCAAGCTTCCTGACGCAGTTGCCTGAATCAAGCCATCTCTAATCTTTTCACCTATCCAGGGTAGCAATCCGCTGAATCCTAAAATCTTTAGTTATGCCAAGAAGGCCAATCAAATCCCTTATTTCTCGGCGACATCTAGCAATTGGGAATCATCACTTTGGTCAGAAACGCTCAGAACCAAACTAAGCGCTCAAACATCAATGCTGGTCAGGCTTCCTGACTTGCGATCGCGATGTTTCTCACGGCGACCACTATACTAGCCAAAAGCTTGCTCTGAGCAACCTTTCTAGCGCGATCGCCCAAGAAGCAAACAGTAACTGCGCCGACGCAATGATTGAAAAGATTGCATCTAAAATATTGGACACGAGGCATTCTCGTGTCAAAAATCAGACAAAATGGCTCCATCTATCTGGGAACTGCAGTGAAGGTTCCGGTCAAGATTTCGACTATCACACAACGCCCCTAGTCTACAGTTGTCCCACCAGCCGATGCCCCACAAGCTATCGAAACGGAAGCTAGTATGAATGCAGCCTTTCTAGGAAGTTGCCTAAAAATTAACGTCAAGCCAAAGGTTAGCCAATTGCTTTGCGGCTTTGCTCATCAAACCAACAAGCCACCAAGTGGCGCACAATTGCTCGCTTATTAGGGCTAGTTTCCTCAGGAATTAGGGCCGCCACCAAAGAATCAATTTCTGCCGCTTGGTCTGCAACCTGCTTTCGTCTAGCCTTCTCCTTAGACGGTCTCAAATAAGAAACCGAATTGGGATAGTTAGTGGCTAGCTCGGAGTAGTAGGTTTCTGGGCGCAGCATAGAGTTTACCTGGGGATTTGGAGTTGCAGAAGTTTACGCTAGTCGAAATGCCTGAACTTAAGGTACCTGGGAAATTGGGTCATAGTTAGTCTTTCAGACATGAACCTTGGAGGTTCATGCTAAAACCATAGAACTGCTTTACCATCCGGAGAAAGGTTAAACAGGCTAAAAACCTCATGGAACCAGCAATAAAGTCATACAATGATGACACTGGTACCATCGAACCCAGTAGGAAACTGTTACAAGAATTTCCTACCTCTCTAACGAAGATACAGCGTGCACCCAAAAGGCGCAAAGGCCATGAAAAATCTTCACATAATCAAAACAGTGCAATCTGTCCCCTGTCAGCAAGGAAGCAAAGCTTTGGATCAAAGAAGCTAGGCCAGCTTAGCCCAGATCTAATCCCTAGGGGAACTGCCTCTGCTTTATGATTATAGCAAGCTTTTCGGCTTTTTCGATAACCCAGACGTGGGATGACAGAGCAGATTTTTCTGCCTAACCGCCCTTACGATAACGGAGCGCTATTGTTCTGTAAGCGATCGCTGCAACCAGATGCGGGGATACCTATCCACTCTGAGGCAGCGCCCAATCTTGAGCTGAGCCAATCCCTCTTCGTGTTTTCCTTGGGGCAAGGTATATAGCCGTCGTCCTGTTTCTCCTGGTGGCCGTGAGTCAGAAAGCCTAACCCAGCATTGATGTTTGAGTGCTTATTTGTATCCTTAAGTTTTCTGCCCAAAGCTACATTCAAGACAAATTTGACCGTGGAACCGAGCGATCGCCCGCTCTGCCAAACTGCTCTATTGGCCCAATCCCTGCTTTACCCAATTTTTCTACAAAAAACCTGACATTAATGCAACGTGGTTTTAGAGACAATCCGCGTCTTTTTGCGATCGCCGTCTGATAGTTCTTCCCCCGCTTGTAGGCGGGTTGCATTGGATTGCAGCACTGTCGCGGCACGCTGATCCCCCATTTGCAGTGCGGTTTTAGCCGCTGTTTGTAGCATGGTGGCCGCCCCGGCCCGATCTCCCGTCTGCAGTTTTGTTTCGGCAATTTGGGTCTGGCGGTACTTGGCTAAGGCCAGAATATGTTTTTGCACCTCACTATTGGGCTGAGGTTGATATGCCGTCGTAAAGTTAGCCACCACCGGCACCCGCTCAGATAACACCTGCTCTTGCCCCCGGAGGGGATCATCGTAGCGCACCTGCAGATAGGCAATGACTTGCTCGCCAGCGGGCTTCTGATCCAGATAAAGGTTCGCCAGTACCACACGAGGTAAATCGGTCATTAAATCCCCTAGGCGCACCACGTGGGCAGCCCCTTGCTGATCAACAGACAATTCAATCGTATCGGGGGCTACCTGGGCAATCGGTTTTAGCTCTGCTAGCCGCACTCCTGGCTCACAGAACAATAGTAGATAGGCATTGGTGAGGCCAATCGATTGTACCCGCTCAAATAAGCGACTAAATTCTTGCACTGCTGCTTCTGGATGCTCGATGTAGGTGAGGGTGCCGCCGCCCGCATCGGCGATTTTTTCCAGCACATCCTGGTTCCAGTGATTACCAAATCCCAGGGTGTTTACCGTTAGGTTGTAGTCGGTGGCCAGGTTAGCCAACTTGAGGCACCGCTCATTGTCGCCATGCTCATTTTCGCCATCGGTTAGCAGCAAAGCCTGGGAAATTGTATCCTTCTTACCCTTAGCCAATTCCTCAATTCCCAGGCGCAGCCCCTCGTCAATGGCCGTTCCCCCTCCGACCCGCAGTTGATTAATTTGCAGTTTGACACTAGCAGGATTTTCAACGGGTTGATTGGCTATCAATACCTTGGCTTTGTGGTCAAAACTCACTAGAGAGACGCGATCGCCGGGGGATAGGCGCTCCACCAGACGGTTTGCGGCTTCCTTCATCATCTCCAAGGGTTTACCAGCCATGGAGCCGCTGTGATCCAGAATTAAACAAAGGTTAAGTGGCACATCCCGGTTGCCAGTTTCAGGTATGGCTGTCACGGCGATCGCAAGTTGCCGCTGACTAACCGATTGCGCTAAATCAACGCTGGCATCACTTAGTGCAGCTTGCAAACCCACTCTCATGGCCGTCTCTCCTATTCAACAATGCTACTGCCGTAATCAACCTTCAATATGGTGAATGGTTTCTACGCAAAGTTGCCCCAGTTTTACAAACAAAGTTTACATAAAAGTAAAGCAGATTGGAGTTCCTAGAAACAGCAGTTGCAGATTTCCGGCGCAATGGCTAATCTGGTTCAGACGAACAGGCAAACCTGCGTCAGTGCTTGGGCAAGCAGCATCTTATACTCTTTATCACGAATAATATACGCCCCAAAGCGCTCCAGATGCGGATTGATCATTTGAGCATCAAACAACCGAAAGCCGCGATCGCGCAGATGTTGCACCAGCTTCACCATAGCAACCTTAGATGCCTCTGGAATCCGATAAAACATCGACTCCCCAATAAAAACCCCACCTATGGCAATTCCTAAAATCCCCCCGGCCAGTTCCTCGCCCTGCCAGGTCTCAAAGCTATAGGCCCAACCAGCCTCATGCAATTCCCGGTAGATTTGCTTTAACTCCGCTGAAATCCAGGTCGTTTCCCGATCGGCACAACCCTCGACCACTGCCTCAAACGCCTGGTTAATCCGTACCTCAAACCGGTTTTGGTTAAGCACCCGTCTCAAAGAGTTCGGGTAACGAAAGCGATCATCTAAGGGAATCAAAGCGCGATCGCGACTCGAGTACCAGCCCAAACTATCCCTAGAATCATCTGCCATCAAGAAATAGCCCTGAGCATAGCCCTCAACAATCGCCGGAATGTTATAAGTGCCCGTCAATCCAATCGCCCTAAGAGTAAACCGTAAAAGTGAAGTCGGCAGAAAGCATCTGGCCGATCAACGATTAAAACGTTGGAGCCACGCTGCACTCCCTTGCCCTTGCCACCCTGCCTATCAAACAGGCCCAGCCGCTTAACAGATGCAATGGGTAGCAGCACAGGTTAGGTTAGGGCGAGGTGTAGGAGTAAAACCCCTAGCTTGAGCGAAGCCCTCCTATCTCCTTTTTTACCCATGCATCGTGCTATGTGACCTATCCTAAACCATTCGCACCTAGTTCGTACCAGCGGCTTCAGCGGTACAAAATAGCGACAGAAGAGATTGGCAGAACACCTATACACAGACAAAGCGCTCCCAATCAGGAAAATAGGCGCACTAGCGAACCTGCTTCCTTCGCATTAGGCGAACGCCTGTGAGCTAAACCAACAGCTACCCGCGAATCGCAGCGCGGTGATTTTGCCAGCCCAGTTAAGCAGCCTCTTTAGAAGAATCTTGAGAAGCAACAGAGGGCAACGGCTGCAAGGAATCTCCGTCGCATGGCTGCCGCCGATGAAATCGAATACCAATGAGGATATCGTAGATAAACCCCCAAAAATCCCACCGTGTTTGAGTTAAACCCAGGCACTGATGACAGCCCTTAGCATCTAGTAAAGGCTTCATCGCCCGGTAAGCTGGCTCATAGTTATACCAGGGAATCGAAGGCCAGAGATGATGAATTAGATGATAATTTTGCCCCATAATCAGCCAGTTGAGCAGGCGACTGGGGTAAACACGTGCATTTTTCCAGCGACTACGTTCTTGAAAGGGACGATGGGGAAGATAGTCAAAAAACAGGCCCAAGGCTAGACCCACAAATGCCAGCGGCACAAACCAATAATCAAAAATATAGCCAATGAAACCGTAACGCACCGCTAAAAATAGGAGTAACACCGTGAGAGAGCGAGCAATAATCCATTCGCCTAACTCAAACTTACGCCAGAGTCGCCGCCGGAAAAAATAGACCTCATGATAGAGAAACCGGGCATTGATTAACCACAAAGGGCCAGCGGTTGAAACAATGTGATCGGGGTCATTTTCCGGATCATTGACATGGGCATGATGCTGCATATGCACCCGCGTAAACACCGGGAACGAAAAGCACAACATCAGGGCGCTACCATGCCCCAGAACCGCATTCAGGATGCGGTTACGGTGAGCAACATTATGGCAGGCGTCATGGATCACCGTACCCACAAGGTGAAGGGCTACCATGTTTAATCCAAAGATAATCCACTTGTACCAGCCAAAAGAAAAGTACCCAAATGCTGCGATAACGGCCAATATCACTGCCAGTAAAAACATGAGCAGTGTTGGATTAAAAAACTCTTCGGGGGCACCCATGAGTTCTCTTGGCACGGTCAGGCGCTTTACTACCGCCGACATCTACAATTTTGCTCCTATCATCGTCATGGGTAGTATACGCTACCCTATGGCAAGAATAAAGTTTTGTGAAATTAGTGAAGCTGATGAATCCCTCATTGACTGAAAGGGATGCTCGTTAAGTTCCTGATCCGAACCTCGATATAAACCTGTATCAATCAAGAGTTATGGGGCTTCGGCTATCTGTGAGGAGGTTCTTTGAAGTTGCTGGTTATGGCGTTCGGCATTTGACTACTGGAAGGGATGGGGGAAGCGATCGCCGCGATGCCAAAGATAGCGATCGCAAGACTCCTTTAGACTCCTCTCCCGCCAAAGCGTTCTTTGAGAGAATAGGACTGTAGGCTCTCTCAAAACCCAGGGCGAGTGGTATAGCAGGACTGGAACGAATCGGTTGACAGGGAGCGATCGCAGCTCCACAAACAGGTTAATGCGCTTAACCGGCAAAAAAGTTTTAGGCATCGTTCTGGCGCTGATTAAGAAAAGCCTTTTAGTAAGGCATCTCTGAAAGAAAGTGTTCAATGTAACCCGCTCCTGTTCGTAATTTCCTGCCCTCTTGAACAAAGGCTATAATCATACTAATAGCCAGTTCCTTATGACAGCGCTCATGTCCATTTCTCAACCGTTATCTCCCCCTCCAGGGTTTGAGCAGCTCACTAAAACCCAGCAAATTGATTATGTTCAGCAACTCTGGGATTTAATCGTCACCACACCCGATGATCTCCCGGTTCCTGAATGGCATTTAGAAATCATCAAGGAGCGTTCTGCTTCCCAAAGTACTGCATCGTTCAGTGCATGGGGTGATGTAAAGCAGAGATTACTGAACAAGTATTGTGAGCGTTAATCTACCAATTTTTCTGGATTCCAGGGCTGAAGAAGATCTAGATACCGCAGCCCATTGGTACGCCGAACAAAGCGCAGAACTTGCTCTAGAATTTTTGGATACTGTTGGTGCTGCATTTGGGTTCATCGCCCAGTTTCCCAAATCGGGGCGAGAGGTTTCTGATGGAATTCGCAGAGTATTGACCAAAAAGTTTCCCTTCTGCATCTACTACAAGGTTGAGGATGGGCAGGTGGTTGTTTTTGCTGCCTTGCATTTTCGCCGTAATCCTGATGCTTGGCAGCAAAGGTTAGGGTAGGCAAAATCTGTGGGTGAGGCACGAGGGCTAACAGGTCGTTGCGGCGGCGGATGAAAAGATGTGAATGCTTGCGATCGCCCATTGAACCCACGCATCCCGATTGGGTAGACCAGCAGAGCTGAAGATAGCCTCGCTGAGTTTAATTAGATGCCCTGTAGCGGCGAATTTATTTAAGGGCCTCAAACCCAGACACAATATCGAGGAGTTCTCCGATAACCACATTTTGGCGTTGCTGGCAATACCCCGCATTGCGAACGGCCAGACGTTCTTCAATGTTTTTTGCAGCCGCTTGCATGGATGAAAGCCGTGCCGCATTCTCACTAGCTAGAGATTCAATTGTGGCACGATACAGCGAAACGAATAAGTATTCGCGGATTAAAGCAGAGAATAATGTCTCCCAATTCAGGCTCAACATGGGTAGGGCAGAGGAGTCCCAGGGGCGTTGTTCCAATTGATAGAGCCAGAGGTGATCGAGGGGTAAAAGTTGGAGGGTAGACGGTTGATAGGACGTGGCTGATAGGCAACAGTTGAGAATAGAAGAATTTATTCCACATTGGGACGGGGTACTTCTGCTATTTCACCTGGCATGGATGGGACTTGTTCGGTGTTCTGGCAAAAGCGCCACTGCTGGATCGATCGCAATAGGTCTTGGATTAAGCGAGTGGTCCCAGCGAAGGAACTAGGGAGAGAAAACTGCATCTGAATGGGCTGTTTTGCTAGTTCCAGGTAGGGGATGAGCCGTGCCCCGACGGTTGCCAGCAAGCACTGATCAGGATGAATTTGACGGTGACGAAGTTGTTCTAAGGCATAGGTCACGATTTGCTCATTGAACTGACCACATAAGCCATGACCGGAACCAAATAGAATCACCCCAACTAATCCATGATGTTGGTGCGGGGGAGCCAGAGGAAGCAACCTCATCGGAGTGTCAGAAAAATGACGGTGATACAGCAGTGCTTGAAGTCCCAGTGCAACAGTGTGGTTGTAGTCCGTAAGGGAGGTTCTCGCTTGTTCGTAGGGATTGTCAGCGCTAGCAGTCATACGATTTTGGATTTGTGATCTTAGATAGCAGAAGCGCTGTAGCGGCAAGTATTCAATTGGGTATCTGCTGCATTCTCTGTTGAAATCGCTATTATGATGTCGCATTATGAATCTTCCTGGAGATGCATTGTGGCGCGTCACCCATCCCCAAAGGGATATGGAATCTTCGTCCCCGGCTAGGGGTAGAACCTCTAAACTCCGCCCTAACCTTAGTTTGGACTGCTATGAAACCTGCACAGGAGGGCAGACGGATGCCCCTAGCCAAGTAAACCGTTTCTGCTATTTGCGATTTGGCAGATCTGGCCATTGCAGGCTTTACCTGGCATGATAGTGCTCGGTGCTGTCTTGAAGAACGATGAAGCAAAAACGGTCAAAATTCTTGCTGTTAGCCTTACTCAATTCCCTGGCAGACTTTGATGGGGAGTTATCTGAGGAAGCTCTCAGTCTGCTAAAGGAGTTGAAAACCCGATCGCACCCACTCCCACCCCTCTATGCTGATGTTTTCCTCCTGCCTCCTGCAGCGACCTGTGCCGACTTAGTCGAGCGCATTATGACCCTTTCCCAGGAACAGGTGGCGATCGCTAGCTATGCCTTTCAAATTTTTCGCTATTATGAGCAAATTTTGAGAGCGCATCCCACAAATGGCTCGCCACAACAAAAAGCAGCTTATGAATCCCAAATCGAGCGTGTTCGGCTCTCCGTTGCTCGCACACGAGCGGCCTTAGCCGAATCGTTTAGTTAGCCAGCGACTAGAACCATCAAATAAATCGGTCATAAAAAATTGGTCAGACAGGCTAGGGCAATCTTGCACTAAACCGATCTGACCAACGTCATCTCTGAGGGTGTTGACTCAATAACAGCCAGCAACCGCCCTACCCAACCTGGAAGGTGTTGGAAAAGCGCTTATAGGGCACCACATCCTCACCAAAGTAGCGACCATACTCGGCGCTATCGACTAAGGTTGCTACGGCTACAGCCAGCCCCTGCGATGCCAAAATGTGTCCCAGTTGGGTGTGCTCTTCGGTCGTGGCAGGAGAGCGCCCCAAGAGCTGACGGAACAACAATTCAGCCACTTTCATCTCAGGGTAAACCTTGCAAAAACGCTCTACATAGACTTGAGAGCTGGCCAAAGCGCGAACAAACTGCCGAATCGAAATCGCGCCATTGAGCAACTGGGTCTCCAGCTGCTGTTGGCGGAATTCATCGGGTACAGGGCTGTCTCCTAATCCAAAGATCTGCCCGTAGATGGCTTGTAAAACCAGCTTGACCTCTGCCTCAGCCATTCCAGCGGTTAGCCGGTAAATGCGGGCTGGCTTCAGCTTTTCATGGCTTAGGGGTTCCTTCCGCTCTGATGGATTGGAGGAGCGCCCTAATTCCACAAAAGAGGGGGGGGTAGCCGCTTCCAAATTGGCTAACACCATCCCTACCAGAGGTGTTTTGGCAATATCCAGACTCGACCTTGCTGGCTCAAAGCTAGGAACGACAATGTCTTTACTTTGCTTCGTCAACTGGTTATAGAGTTTCTGAGTATTGGGGAAGTTGGCCGCCGGCAACGTCATATAGCGGTTATAGGGAACCGTATCTTCCCCAAACACCTCGCCATATTCACGACTGTTGACCATGGCGCTAATGAAGCCCTTCAGGCCCTGACTGGCTAGAATCTGGTTATACTTGCGGATTTCCGCCTGATCTAGAGGGGCACGACCCAGAAAATGCTTCGTGCCTAACTCAATCACTTTGGTATTGGGGTAGGGAGTATAGAACTCTTTGATATACAGGGCTGACGTGCCGAGGGCTTCGATGAATTCTTTCAGGTTAATTTCACCATTGCCTAGCTTACTTTCCAAAGCAGTAAACTCACTTTGCACAATGTAAGGGGCAATATCCCGCTCAAACACCTGACGATAGGCCGCGCCGATAACGGTCTTCAGATTCACTTTGTCCGTCAATTGGGTGAGCTTAAAGACCTTGGTTTGTTCCCGTTTCTTGCTGACCCCTTGATTAATGCGGAACTGAACATCGGGTTCTGTGCGGATGCCTGTGGGAGTACCTAGCTCCAAGAAGCGGGGAGTCTCATCCTTAACAGCTTTGGCACCCTTATCTGCGATCGCCCCAACACGCACAGTGCGTAGCGCCAGACCCGCTGGGGTGAGATAGCGCTCGTAGGGCACCACATCTTCCCCAAAGGTCTCCCCATATTCAGGGCTGTCAAGTATCGCATCGATCAGAGCATAAAAGCCCTTCTTGGCACTAATATCAAAGTACTGATTCATTTCCTGGCGGCCATAGGTGGGGCGACCCAGCAGGCGGCGATGAATATATTCAATGGCCTTACAGACATACAACGGAGTCCAGTAGATGCTCCGGAAGACATTGGACTTGGCCAGACGCCGAATAAACTCGCGCACGGTGATTTCACCGTTTTCTAGCTTGATTTCATCCACGGTCAGGCGCTGACCGCTATAGACATCGCGTCCAAAGACTTGCAGGTAAGCAGCTCGAATCAGAGCCTGGGAAGAGCTTTCGGAATACTTAACACTGATTCCCTTTGTGTTTCCCCCCCGTCGATTAAACGTGCCGGTATAGCTGGGGGTCTGGTCAAACTTAAACACCTTTGGCCCCAAGGAACCAGGCGAAACCCCACGGGCAGAAGGATTGCTGAGTTGGTTGTTAATTCCAGGTCCGCGATTAATTAAAATCCGCCGGGCATCTTTGCTAAAGGGTGCTGGGCTGCTGCTAGGATTGCGGGTTTCTTTCGGGAAAATTGCACCAAATTGGATTTCCAGCGGGTCATTGCCAGAACCATACACATGCTGATCAGGCAGTGGGCGATCGTAGGCCGCAAAGGTAGTAATGAACTGAGGAATTTTGCGGAAGGGTGCACTGTACTTAAACAGGTCTTGCTGTGGCCCCCAGTTACGACACTCCTGTGCTTCTTGCCCTAAACCCCGCAGATAGGGTACGGTCTCTTCACCAAAGTAGTCGGAATACTCCTGGGAATCGACCAGGGCATCCACCAGAGCAGACAAGCCACCGGTAGAAACAATGGAGAAGTATTTCTGCACCTCTTCTCGGGAGGAAGGCCCCCGCCCCAAGATATGGCGGAATGCCAGCTCCAGAGCACGGCTGTTAATGTAAGGTTCGTAGAAATTCTTACGATAGAGGGGAGACTTCGCCAGCCGACGAATAAACTCCTTCATGGAAATCTCACCATTCTTAACCTTTGACTCCAGGTCAGAAATGCTGAGGGAATAGGCTCGGGTAATATCGCGCTCAAAGACTTGGCGGTAGGCGGCCTTGACCACCTCATTTTTCTCCACCATGGAGAGACCGGGCTTCATCACAAACTTAGGACGGCGCTCGGAAGCATTGAAGTAAATCTGGGGCAGTTTCAACCCTTGCAAATCATTAGAAGGGCGTTGACGCAGCTTGTCAGAGGGAGTCGATGCTTTGAATTCGTTAATTAATACTTCAAAGTATTGAGCCACAATCTCAAGGGATTCTGGATCCTGACGGACATAACTGAGTGCCGCCGCCCGCATTTCCTGGAGGGCGACTAAAGTGGCTTCGCCAGAGCAAGCACGTTCAATAATTTCGCGCAACCCGCGAGTATTGACCGCAATAATGTTGGGATCGCCAGCGACGATCGCGTAGGTGGTGTAGCGGAGAAACCAGCTCAAATCGCGCAGCGATTTGGCCATATTTCCTGGACCATAGCGAGACACACTAATGGGCCGGAAATTGGGAGGAATGACCACATTACCCCCAGGCGAAAGGCTGAAAATCGAGCGAATGCCATCCAAAATGCCGCTCGTGCTGCCGCCCTTACTGTCAACGTAGGTGACTGTGCCAAGCTTGGCACCTTCCTTCGCATCCAGCAGAGTCCCTGCAACCGTCATGACGGGGGCTTCCGCTGGCTTTTCTAAAAATGACATCGGTGACCCACCCACAAAGATGCGGTTGGCCGCCCGTGACACAATGATCTCAGAGTTGCGAGTGAGAATATCCGCAATTTCCAGGCGCTTTGCACCTGAACGGAAAAAGGTGGCTAACTCATCGAGCTCACCTTTTGCCAGAAAGCGATCTTGTTGCTCGGCTTGGGAAATGGTCGATACGGGTAAAGTTTGATAGAGGTTTGGACGCGCAACCGAGCTGCCACCACTTGCTTTAACACTCATTGGATTTCAAAGGCTCCCTTTAACTGTGTTAAATCTGACCAGAGTGTCACCTGCCAACCTTCAGAGAACCCATTAAAGTGGCTCTCGGCGAGAACTCAACAGCGACGAAGGTCATCAGTTTATTTCATACTTAGGTTAAAACGATTCGGGTCTATGGTTCTCATTTATTAAGAACTATGAAAGACTCAATCGCCTTTATTAAAGTCAAATCATAGAGGATTTGGGGTGCCAACCTGAGAAGCTGTAAAGGTTTTGTTACAAAACAGGTCATTTCTCTGATTTCAGGGTGGTAGCCTTCAGAATTCGGCCATTCTGGTTTGCCACGATTTTTGAAGACAAGTGCTATTGTCAGAAATCATGGCAGAGCAAATTGGCAAGGCTTTTCTCGTCGGTTCTGGGTTGGGGGGCGATCGCTACCTGACCTTACAGGCCTATGGAATTTTGGCCGAAGCGGAGGTGTTGCTGTACGATGCCCTCACCGATGATGCTCTGCAAAGCTTGGTGTCAGAAGGCTGCCTTAAAATCGATGTGGGCAAGCGCGGCGGCCAGCCCAGTATGCCCCAAAAAGAAATTAATCAGTTGTTGGTGCACCATTGCCGGGCTGGGAAGCGGGTTGTGCGGCTCAAAAGTGGGGATCCGTTCATCTTTGGGCGTGGTCAGGCGGAAATTCGGGCATTGCAGGCAGCCGGGTGTGCCTTTGAGGTGGTGCCAGGG
>Ga0272446_1004935_pt1 | contig 15223 bp, 11 predicted proteins | sample YNPCB0061_FD_194587 | JGI IMG/M metagenome (GOLD analysis project Ga0272446, IMG submission 194587) | Hot spring microbial mat communities from Yellowstone National Park, WY, United States - YNP-CB-006-1 | ecosystem: Environmental > Aquatic > Thermal springs > Hot (42-90C) > Sediment | place... | reverse complement strand
GAGATAAGAGACCAAAATGGTAAGCCTATCCGCCACCTTGCAGAGGGCTCCAGTCTCGATCAGAACGCCCAATTTGAGTGGGATGGCTCAGACGATGCTCCTCGTGCTACAGTCAGTGATGGGGATTATACACCCTGGGCTCAGCTTGAATATGCAAAGGGTGACATTATAAGCATTTCCGGTAAGCCAATCCGTTTGGACAGAACCCCGCCAATTATCTCCATCAGCATGAAGCCCGAATCTTTCTCTCCCAATCTTTCCATTACCATTTCTGCAGAAGATGCCAGTGAAATTAACGGCTGGAAACTGAGCATATTGGATCCGGCGGGGAACCTATTCACCAGCTTTTCCGGCAAAGCTGTTCCCCGGGAACCAATTGTATGGGATGGCTATAACTTGGACAACCAATTGATTGAAGCAACAAAGGAATATTCGTATATTCTACAAGTACGGGATGTGCTGGGAAATATGGCTACGAAAAAGGGAACCCTTAAACCCCAGAAACGTTGAGTCCAATTACGATAAGAATCGACGGACCTACTTTATATTGATGAGGTGAGCATGCCAAAGTTTATACAACTTTTGTTTCGGATTCTGGCCTGGATTGTAGGCTGTATCCTTTTAGTCCTTTTAGTAGGACTCGGGATTTTTGCCTATGTCAATTCATCCCCGGCATTGTCTACTGTTCAATCGGGTCTTGAACGGGGAATTGAAAAGCAAGATAGCGGCTCCATACTGATTGAAATATTCCAGGGTGAATCGGCCTCTCATGTAGGCAAACGGCTTGCTTCGGCGGGACTAATCCGGTCCTCCTTAGCATGGAATTTGGTAAGCCGTTTTTCAAAAGAAACAATAAAGGCAGGGTTTTATACTATTAGTAGTCCCGAAAGCCTCTTACAACTTCACCAACGATTTACCAAGGGCCAGCAATTGCAAATTCGTCTTACCATTCCAGAAGGTGCCACCCTATCTAAAATCAGCCAAATTCTAGAACAGGCTGGAATCTGTGAGAGCCGGGATTTTATGCTGGCCGCTGCCAACCGTGAACTCCTTGAACAGTACCATATTCCCAATTCATCCTTCGAAGGGTACCTATTTCCGGATACCTATTTATTTCCCAAAGGCTTCAGCCCTGAAAAAGTAATCAGTCTTATGGCAGACACTTTTTTCATCAAACTAAAGAGTATTGCCCCTGAAGCAACAGCCCTTTCCCCCAGAGCGTTACATGAAAAGGTTATTCTTGCCTCGATTATAGAGCGGGAATACCGAGTTAATGATGAAGCTCCATTAATGGCCAGCGTATTCTATAATCGACTGAAAATTGGGATGGCCCTTCAATCCTGTGCAACCGTTGAATATGTTATCACTGAAATTCAGGGGAAACCCCATCCAGAGGTTCTTTATTTTAAGGACATTGCCATACAGAACCCCTTTAATACCTATGTCAGACCCGGATTGCCCCCTGGCCCCATCTCAAATCCGGGAATGGTGGCACTGCGGGCTGCCTTTTTTCCAGCCCAGACTGATTTTCTCTATTTCCGCCTGGTGGATCCCAATGAAGGCCGTCACCATTTTTCCAAAACCCTGGATGAACATGTTAAGGCTGGTGTAATCTATGTCAAAGGGAGTGCAGGCAGTAAATGAGCCTCATTTCTGACGAGACCATACAGGAAATACAGCGCCGGGCCGATGCGGTAACCATCATCGGGGAATATGTTCGCCTGGAAAAACGGGGAGGGCGCTACTGGGGTCTCTGTCCTTTTCACAATGAAAAAACGCCATCCTTTTCCGTTGATCCTGATAAAAACTTTTTTTACTGTTTCGGCTGTCATAAGGGCGGGGGAATTATATCTTTTGTTATGGAACAGGAAAAACTGTCCTACCCGGAAACACTGGAATTACTGGCAAAAAAGCTGAATATACCCGTGAAATATGAGTCCGGCCCACCAACTGCGGAGGAAACTAATCGAACAAAACAGATAGAAGATTTAACCGAGTTATACCGCCGGGTTGCGGTAAGCTTTCACCATATTCTGACTGCTACAGAAATAGGGAAAAAGGCTTTTGTCTATGTTCATGAACGGGGTATTTCCGATGAGATGATACGCAAGTTTCGTTTGGGATATGCACCGGCGGATCGGCAATGGTTGTTCCGGTTTCTTCTAAAAAAAGGCTATTCGGAGGAATTCCTCGGAAAAAGCGGCCTCTTTTCGCGACAACATACCCAATCATCTTTTTTTGCAGACCGGCTCATGTTCCCTATTTCGGATCGGAAAGGACGCACCGTTGCTTTTGGTGGGCGTATTTTGCAAGGAGATGGTCCAAAATACCTCAATTCCGCTGAATCGGACCTGTATAAGAAGCGGGAAACCCTCTATGCCATAGAACTAGCCCTTCCTCATATCCGACAGACCGAAGAAGTCCACCTATGTGAAGGTTATATGGATGTGATTGCCCTTCATCAGGCGGGAATAGAGACCGCAGTGGCCCCTCTAGGAACCGCCTTTACCGATGAACAGGCCCGATTGCTCAGGCAATGGGCAAAAACGGCCTATCTTGTTTTTGATAACGACTCCGCCGGACAGGCGGCCACCATCAAGGGAATTCTTACCTGTCGACGAAATGGCCTTACTTGCCGGATCGTCACCATGGAAAAAACAGGAGAAAAGGGCACTATTTTCAAAGATCCTGCAGATATTTTAAAAGAAGATGGCCCAGAGGCGTTGCAAAAATATGTAAAATGTTTTATAAATGACTTCGATTATCTTGTGGGTCGAGCTCGAGCCCTATTCGATATTACTCATACAGAAGGCCTTGCTCAAGCAGTGGCCTTCTTTTTTCCGTATCTGGAGACCTTGGATTCCGAAGTTTCAAGAGACGGATGTATGAATTCCATAGCTGACAGCTTTGGGATTGACCGGACAGCGATTTTAAGGGATTATGCCCAATTTTCCAGAAACAGTGCGGCGGTTAATCAGCGCAGCATTGAAAAGGGCCTTCCCCAGAAAGCACCAATCCGGATGAACGATGAATTGTTTCTGTTGCTGACTATAATAGCGAACCGTAACCTCTATCCACGGTTACGAACATCCTTATCAATAGAGGAGGTTGAAGATCCACGGGCAAAGGAGCTTTTTATCGCCCTGGAAGAGTGTTACAGAAACGATATACAGGATATTGATGGACTGCTGACCCAGATACAAGACGATGAACTTCGGCATTTTGTACTTGAAAAAGCTTCTTCTGAAGCCTTTTCTCAGAACCCTGAACAGCTTGTATCGGATGGAATTAAAAGAATTCGTGAAAAACGCCTTGAGCGGCGGCGAGCAGAGATTATACTTAAGCTCAGGTCCGCACGGACCGGGGGTCTTCAATCTGAACAACAGGTGGAAGAGCTCTTGTCCGAAAAAGTTCATATAGATGCCGAGTTACGTCGGCTTAAGGAAGACCAGGAATGACGGAATTGCAGCTTGACCCCGCAGTTGCGAAGCTGATCGAATACGCTAAAGAAAAAAAGAGCCTATCCTACGATGAACTTTCCGATTTTTTACCGGAACATATTGTAAATTCGGAAAAAATCGAAGAAGTCTTGGCACTGCTGGAAGAAAACAATGTCCAGCTCATCGAAGAAGAAAACCTTTCTGAAGAAGACGAAGTCGAAGAACAGAAAGCTCCAGAAACAGAAAAAAAGAGACTTGTATACAATGATAAAGAATCCTCTGTAGATGATCCAATTCGGCTCTATTTGCGTGAAATTGGTAAGGAAAATCTGCTTACCGCTGAACAGGAAGTAGAGCTTTCCAAACAGATGGAAGAGGGAGAAAATATCATTAAACGGGTTATAAAAAAATCCGGAATGTTAATCCCCGAATATTATGCAATTGCTCAGCGGGCTTTTTCTAAAAAAGATCCCCGGGAAATGAATCTATCTAAAAAAGAAATTACCGAGTACATGGCCGAGCGGCGCCGGCTTAATCAATATTATCGGGAAACTTTAAAGCAAGTAGGGCCTGATCTTAAGCAATATATGGACGTAAAGCGGCATATACTCGCTCGGGGTGGTGATATTTTTGATAATGCAGAACTTGCCGAATTGCGTCAAAAAATAATGCCTGTCCTCGCTGAAGCCGAGATACATCCAGAAGAAATCAGCAGTTTCTCTGAAAAATTTGTTCAGGCTGCCAAAAAAATTAAAAAATATAAAAAAGAACAGGAGCGGATCGAAAAACGTCTCAGGGTTGGGTCTGTCAAAGAGCTTCGTTCTCTGGGACGAGGTTTGACCATCAAGGAAGAACGGGAACGGATCGAAGAAGAGCTGGGGCTGCCTTCAGATGAAATAAAAGAATTAATTCGGCATATCCAGGTGACGGAGAAAAAATTACACCAGTTGGAAGCCGAATTCGAAGAACCGATTGAAAATATCAATAAGATGGCCAAAGAAATCAACCGTGGCCGTATCATGATGAAGAGCGCCAAGGATCGGCTGATTAAGGCGAACCTTCGGCTGGTCGTCTCTATTGCGAAAAAATATACCAATCGGGGGCTTCACTTCTTTGATCTTGTTCAGGAAGGCAACATCGGCCTTATCAAGGCTGTAGAAAAGTTTGAATACCGGAAGGGATACAAATTTTCTACCTATGCGACCTGGTGGATTCGACAGGCTATTACCCGGTCTATTTCCGATCAGGCCCGTACCATTCGTGTCCCGGTACACATGATCGAACAGATTAACAAGGTTGTACGGGAGTCCCGCCAGCTCATGCAGGTCCTGGGGCGGGAGCCTACGGATGAAGAAATTGCAGAACGGCTGGGATGGACCGCTCAACGGGTAAAATCGGTTAAAAATGTAGCCCGGGAACCGATTTCTCTTGAAACGCCAATTGGCGAAGAAGAAGATTCCCTCCTTGGAGACTTTATCGAAGACAAGGATGTGGAAAATCCTGCAAACCAAACCGCATTTACCTTGCTGCAGGAACAACTGCGGACCGTATTGCAAACCCTTCCGCCCCGTGAACAGGAAGTATTAAAAATGCGGTTTGGCCTTGATGATGGATATTCACTCACCCTGGAAGAGGTGGGTTTGTATTTTAATGTTACACGTGAACGAATCCGGCAGATTGAAGCCAAAGCTTTGCGGCGACTTCGCCACCCGAAGCGAAGCCGCAAACTTAAGGATTATCTGGATCACTAATAGAGGGGAATAGCATGGTAATGGATGAAGTATTTGGTAAACTGCGAACTCTGCAAGATATCCTGAAGCAAAAAATTGAGCTGGAGCATGAAATCGAGGATATTCCTAAGATTCTTACCACCCAGGAAGACGTTCTGTCTCGCTTAAAGAAGTCATTTATCGAAAAGAATCAGGAATATGATAGGGTAAAAGCCAATGTAGCTCAGTTCAAAACCCTCCTGGCGGAAGCTGAATCTAATCGGGAGCGGGCAGAACGCAACATGGATACGATTACCACCCAGCGAGAATATGAAGCTCTGGATAAGGAAATTAAGGACGCAACCGAAAAGGAACAGCAGTACCGCAAGGACCTTCAACGGGAAGAAAAAAACCTTTCTGTGCTTGCAGAGGAATTACAGTCCGATGCTTCCATGATTGAAGCCACAGAAAAGGAATTAGCTGAGCGCCGGGCTGGGATAGAAGCGGAAATTGCAGAAAAAAGAGCCCAGATCGAAGCCCTGAAACAGGAAGAACAGAATCTCACCCCTGGGTTGGATCCGGAAGTATATTTTAAATTTGAACGTATTATTCGTAACAAAATGGGCCTTGGTATTGTTCCTATTAAAGGCGGCGTATGCAATGGCTGTCATATGATACTGCCTGCCCAGTTTGCCAATCAGGTTCGAATGGGTGAAGAAATCATTTTCTGCCCCTATTGTTCCCGTATTCTGTATTACGAGGAATCCGAACAGAGTGAACAGGACTTCTTTAATGATGAAGATTCAGGCAGCCTCTCTGATCTGGATGACCTGGATATGGACGATGAGGAAGAGGAAGAAGAAGAGGAAGAAGAAGACGATAAAGTTGATATGGAGTATGATGAATAAGTAGCATTTTAAGCGATGGATCCGATTGCCGCTTGTGATTATGGTTTACATATATTGCAAGAGGAAAGTCCGGGCTCCGCAGGGCATGATGCCGGGTAATTCCCGGGCTGAGAAAAGATGAAAATCTTTTCTTAGACAGACAGTGCAACAGAAAGTATACCGCTAAACAGTAAAAACTTTCAGTTTTTACTGTAAGTAAGGGTGAAAGGGTGGGGTAAGAGCCCACCGCATATCTGGTAACAGGTATGGCACGGCAAACCTCATCAGGAGCAAAGTTGAGCAGCGGAATGAAGGGCCCCTTCGGTACTCCGCGGGTAGACTGCGTCGACAGTGTTGGCAACAGCACTGCAAGATAGATGGCAATCCTACGGTTTCGGTTTCCGAAACCGTTTGACAGAACCCGGCTTACGGATCCATCGTTTTTTTACGTTGACTTTTTATTGAAAAAAGGGTTATATCATAGCAATTATGTTTTCTCGCTCCCGTTCATCCTATTCTTCGACTATACTCAAAAAGCGAGCCATAAAACTGGTCGTGTTTTTATGTATAGTGCTTGTATTATCCATATCAATTTTTATTATTGTTCGCCAAAATCGACTGGAGCAAGCAAATAGCAGAAATCATCTTCTTACTCTTTGGAATAATGGCCAATACGAGGAAGTCTTAAAAGAGGCAAAAAACAATCTGCAAAAGCGGCCCCTCGATACCTTCTATTTAATGATTTATGGCTTTTCAGCCTTTCAGGTAGCAGAGGCCCAGACCGCGCCTCAGGATGCCCAAGTATATTATGATGAATGTATTGCATCCCTTAGAAAAGTGCTGCTTCATGATTCTGCAAACAAGGATGGCAGAATTCCCTATGTCTTAGGAAAAGCATACTATAAAAGCGGCCCTTCTTTTGCTGACTCAGCGATAATTTATTTAGAAAAGGCTAAGCATCTTGGTTTTTCTGCCCCCGATCTTAATGAATACTTAGGCTTGGCCTATGCCGCTGTTAAAGATTATAGAAACAGTGTGGCCGCATTTTCACAGGTTTTGCAGCCTGATAAGGACGCCTCTGATCTTATTTTGCTAGCTATTGCGAAATCCTATATAGGCCTAGAAGATTATGACAATGCAAAAGCCTATCTCTATAGATGCATAGAAAGCACAAAGGATGATGAACTCAGGTCTAAAGCTCGTTTATTATTAGCTCCATTGCTTGTTTCTGAGGGTAAACAGCAGGAGGCAATAGATCAGTACCTTGCAATTATTGCAGATAATGATCAAAATGCAGAAGCCCATTTTCAGCTTGGTGAGCTCTATGCCAATGCAGGCGATAGTATAAAAGCACGGGCTGAGTGGCGAAAAACACTTAAAATAGATCCAAACCACGGGCCGGCTCGGAATCGGCTCAGTATGTAAACCGGAGGATTTTATGGCTCGCGGAAATTTTTTTGACAATCTTTCCTCTGATATTGGAATAGATTTAGGAACTTGCAATACTCTTATCTATGTTCGAGGAAAGGGCATTGTTATTAATGAACCCTCAGTCGTCGCTGTTGAACGGGGGACTAAAAAGGTAGTAGCTGTCGGCTCCGATGCAAAACGGATGCTTTGGAAAACCCCTGGAGACATCATTGCCATTCGTCCCCTGCGGGATGGGGTAATTGCGGACCTTGAAACTACTGAAAAAATGATTCGGTATTTTATTTCCAAGGTTCTTCCTCGGCACTGGTTTGTAAAGCCGCGGATGGTCATCGGAGTACCATCCTGTATAACCGAAGTTGAGCGAAGGGCGGTGGAAGAGAGTGCCTATAAAGCCGGTGCCCGGGATGTTAAAGTTATTGAAGAAAGCCTTGCCGCTGCCATTGGAGCAGATATTCCCATATTCGAACCTGCTGGACATATGATTTGCGATATCGGTGGCGGAACCACCGAAATCTCTGTCATTTCCCTTGGTGGCATGGTGGTAACCAATGCAATCCGTCTCGGAGGGGATGAGTTTGATGAAGCAATCATAAAGCATGTTCGCAGTGTTCATAATCTTATTATTGGTGAACAAACCGCAGAACGGCTTAAAATAGAAATCGGTAATGCATCGCCGGATAAAACTATAGAAAAAGTAGAAATTAAGGGAACCGATGCAATAACCGGACTTCCCCGCCGGCTCGAAATCGATTCGGTGGAAGTCCGAGAAGCCTTAAAAGATCCGATTACACAGATTATCGAAGAAATAAAACGCACCCTGGGGCAAACTCCGCCAGAACTCGCAGCAGATATTGTTGAACGGGGCATTGTAATGACCGGTGGGGGCTCGCTCTTGAAGGGCCTTCCCAAGCTTGTTTCAAAAGAAACTGGAGTGCCGGTCATACTGGCGGAGCGGCCTCTGGATTGTGTGGCCCTCGGTGCAGGAAAATACTTTGAATACGCAAAGGGCTTTGATAATACCAGAAGCATCTATGACAATCTGAACGGATAAGCAGAGGCATGGCCCTAAGAATGAACGGACCGAGCCCTAAACGGTCCAATAATACACTGTATGTGTTTCTTACACTCACTACCATAGCATTCTCTTGTTTGCTTTTTTCTACCCGAAGTTTTGTTATTGATGTTCGAGACGTCGGGTTTTCACTTTTTTCAGGCCTTCGAGGCACAATACATGGAGTTACAAGCTCTGTACAAAAAACAATTCTCTCTATTGAGGAATTGCGGCGGCTTAAACAGGAATATGATCAATTAAGTAAACAGTTGGAGCGGTATGAACAGCTTGCGAGAAGTGCTGCAGATATTGAACAAGAAAACATCAATTTAAAAAAACAATTAGATTTTTCTCAGAATCTTGTATATAAACATATTCCAGCACAAATTATTGGAAAAGATCCTGACAACCTGTTTTCTTCTTTTGTCATCGATAAGGGAATAAAAGAAGGTATTAAAAAAAATATGGCAGTCATTGCCTTCCAAGATGGGATCCAGGGGCTTGTAGGGCTAGTGGTACAGGTAGGCCGTCATGAAAGCATGGTAATGCCTGTCTATGATGCTAATTCTTTTGTTTCAGCCCGCTTTGCTCAATCACTGTATGAAGGCATCGTTTCTGGTCAAGGGGATGCAAACAGTCCGTTGATTATGAAATATATAAAAAAGCGGGCAAAAGATGAAATTCAATATGGAGATAGAATCGTCACGAGCGGTTTGGGCGGAGTGTATCCTAAGGGAATTGAAATTGGCCGAGTTTCTAAGATTATTTTCCAGGAATATGAAACTTCCTTAACTGTAGAATTAGAAAGCGCTATAGACTTTTCCCGCCTTGAATATGTGTTTGTTATAGAAAAAAGCAATACAGGAGCCGATGATGAGTAAAACTATTGGTTGGGCTACTGTTTTTATTATTATAGCAGGAATAATACAATCAAGTTTACTTTCTAAAATTGCAATTTTTAATGTTATACCTGATCTAGCATTAATAATATTGGTATATGTATCCTATGTAAATGGATCTATGACTGGTCAGATTACAGGATTTGCATCAGGCTTTTTACTGGATTTTCTTTCATTAGCCCCATTAGGTTTTAATGCTTTAAGTCGAACAATAATTGGAGCCGTCGTTGGTTTATTAAAGGGAACCTTTTTTTTGGATATAATATTCTTTCCAGCTCTGCTTTGCGCTGGAGCTACTATTATCAAGGCTATAATTGTTACCGTAATACATTTTTTATTTAACGCAAATACACCAGCTTATAACTTCTCTAATAATATTTTATGGATTGAAATTATTCTCAATGCCATCTCTGCCCCCTTTGTGTTTGCTTTTTTAAAACTCTTTAAGAAGGTACTTACACCAAGAAAGGAAAATTGATGTCATTAAAAATTCCCACCGGTGAAGAACGACCTGCTGAACGAATTGCTTTTTTGCAGATATTATATATTGTAATATTTGCTCTGTATGCAATTAAATTATTCAGCATGCAAATAATTTCAGGAAACGTATATCGTTCAAAAGCAACTAACATTGCTCAGCGGGTTTCAATAATTCCTGCGCAGCGAGGTGAAATATTTGATCGCAATATCAATCAACCTATTGTTTTAAATATTGATTCCTTTGCGGTGCAAATTACACCAGCAGAAATACCTAAAGAATCCATTCCAATTGTCTTTCAGACTGTCGCAGATATTATTGGTATCTCTAAAAAATCAATAGACTTGAAAATTCCGTCTCAATATTACAGCATGTATCAACCGGTAGATATAGCTGTAAACGTCCCCTTTGAATCTATTGCCAAACTTGCTGAACATAAAAGTGAGTTGCCAGGAGTAAGCTGGCGGTCTAACCCTATCCGGAATTATGTTGATACGGGTAGTCTTGCTCATATTATTGGATATGTCGGAGATATAACGAAGGATGAATTGAAAATTCTATACAATAGGGGCTATCAGTCTGATGATATCATTGGCAAAGCAGGTATAGAAAAACAATACGATGAAATTTTACACGGCAAAAATGGACGGGAAATAAAAATAGTTGATGTTCGAGGTAAAAAAATAACTGGAATAGATAATACTATAACAGAAAGTCCAGAAATGGGGAAAAATCTAGTTCTTACTATTGATAGGTCCATGCAAACCTTAGCAGAAAAAGCCCTCGGTGAACGTATGGGGTCTGTTGTTATTCTTAAGCCTAGCACCGGGGAAATATTAGCTATGGTTTCCTATCCATGGTATGATCCTAATCTTTTTAATAAAAATGATGCATCCCTGGCATACCAACAATTATTGGAGGATCCCAAAAAACCACTTTTAAATAGGGCTATTCAATCAAGCTATCCTCCGGCTTCTACATTTAAAGTAATCATGTCGACAGCCATTTTAAATGAAAAGGCCTATCCACCTGAAAAAACTATAGAATGTAAAGGAGAAATATCCTATGGAAACCGGGTGTGGAAATGTTGGATCCACAAACCTGGTCACGGATATTTAAATTTACAGCAAGCCCTTGCCCAATCCTGCGACATTTATTTCTGGGTTACTGGCCGTGATTATCTCGGTGCTGAGCGCATTGTTACCTATGCCAAAGATTTTGGTTTCGGCGAATTGACCGGTATAGATATTCCCGGAGAAATTGCAGGTTTTGTCCCGACACCTCAATGGAAAGAAAGGAAATTTCATGAGAAATGGCTTGCCGGGGATACCATGAATATGTCAATAGGGCAGGGGTATACGCTGGTTACGCCTCTTCAAATGGCCAATATGGTGGCAATGGTGGTAAATAATGGTACTATTTATCAGCCGCATCTCTTAAAAGAAATTAGGGATCCAGTTTCTGGAGCGATAGTTAAGACAATTAAACCAAGTGTTTTACATCAGAGTGATATTGATAAGGGCGTATTTCAAACAGTCCGAGACAATATGCGATCTGTAATTACAGAAGGTACCGCTCGGTTTCCCATGAATATCAAGGCAGTTCAGGTCGCTGGCAAGACGGGAACCGGAGAAGTAGGATTGTCAGATCGATGGCATTCCTGGTTCGCTGCCTATGCACCATATAATTCAGATAATCCAGATGATCAAATAGTAGTATCAATTATTGTCGACGCGAGCAATTCCTGGGAATGGTGGGCCCCCTATGCATCGGCAATTATTTTCCAGGGAATATTTGCACAACAAACCTATGAAGAAGCAGTGAAAGCTTTAGGATTGCAATATCTCATGTCTCCAAGGGAGCGTAGAGAATGAATTTTAAACGGTTAACAGAAATAGATTTTTCATTATTTTTTTCTACTATAATTCTTACTCTTTTCGGAATTCTCATGATCTATTCATCAGGGGTGAACTCCTCTGGTGTATTAGTAACTAATGAATATATCAAACAAATAATATTTGCAGTAATTGGAATCGCCTTAATTGGGATTGTTGTAGTATATGATTATCGACGGTTTTACGATTATGCAGAATATTTCTATGCATTCTTTCTATTACTTGTTTTATATACTGTCTTTTTTGGAAAACTGGTAAATGGAGCACGGGCTTGGATCGGTTTTGGAAACTTTGGTATCCAACCTTCTGAATTTTTAAAAATTGCAACTATCATTTTACTCGCAAAATATTTAGAAAATACTCAAAGATCAGAAGAGCATTTAAAACGTTTCGCCATAGCAGGTGTTATTGTACTAATACCTATGTTGTTTATATTATTGCAACCCGATCTTGGTACCGCCTTGGTATTTATTCCCATATTTCTAGTAACCTGTTTTATAGCTGGGATCACCAAACGTTACATTGTGTATACGGTGCTATTAATCGGATTGATCGGATTCTTTACTATATTGCCCCTTTGGCAAGTTCATATTCTAAAAGGAGCTTTGCCATTCTTAAAGATATTTCAGAATATTAAAATTGTGAGTATCATGGAATTATCTATGATATTAATTTCAGGTATTGCCTGGTATGGTTATAAAAGATATAGAAAAGATTATTTTTATTGGATTGTGTATTTTCTGTCCCTGGTAATTATTTCTTTATTGGCATCCTTTGCTGCACATAAGGTACTGAAAGACTATCAAATCATGCGGCTTATAGTATTCTTGGACCCTTATATTGATCCCAAAGGTTCAGGATGGAATATAATACAGTCTATTACAGCTATAGGTTCTGGCGGCTTATTTGGAAAAGGATACTTGCAGGGAACGCAAAGTCACTATCGTTTTTTACCACAGCAAAGTACAGACTTTATTTTTTCTATTTTTTCAGAAGAAATGGGATTTATTGGCGGTTTGCTTTTATTCACTTTGTTTTTATTGATTGTACTCAGACTTATAAATATCATGAAAACAACATCAGACCCATTTGGTGCATATATTGTGGCTGGATTCTCTGGTATGCTGGTATTCCACTTTTTAATTAACGTGGGCATGACTATGGGCATAATGCCTATAACCGGTATTCCTCTTATTTTTCTTTCCTATGGCGGCTCATCTTTGCTATCAGCCCTCTTAGGTATAGGTATTTCTTTAAGTATTTACGTGAGAAGGTTTGAACATTGATGCAAGATACCTTTACAATTAATCCTATTAAAGATATAGGAAAAGATTTATTATTCATCGAAAAGCCTGGTAGATATGTCGGTGGAGAATATGGATTATACAATCATGATAATAAAATTTTAAAAATGGCGATTGCATTTCCGGATCTTTATGAGATCGGAATGTCTAACCAAGCTGTTAAAATATTATATAACAACTTAAATAGACTCGATGGGGTATCCTGTGATCGGGTTTTTGCTCCTGCTCCTGATTTTGAACAGCTTTTACAAGATAAAAATATTCCTCTCTATACGCTCGATGCTTATAAACCTCTCTATGAATTAGACATTATCGGCGTTTCTCTGGGGTATGAGCTAGGTATAACCGGAATGCTTTCTATTCTTCAGAGTGGGTGGATCCCGATAAAAAAACAAGATAGAACAGAAAAGCATCCAATTGTAATTATTGGAGGACCAGCAGCTTCAAATCCAATTCCTTTTCAGAATTTTGTTGATGCGGTTTGGGTTGGTGAAGCTGAAAATGCATTTTTTACGCTTATAGAAAAAATAAGAGATGCAAAAAAGGCTGGATTGGATCGTGCAGGGTTACTTCAAATAATATTAGCCGATGACGCTGTTTGGGTTCCAGGTAAAACCGCCAAGCGCTCTATTGATACTAACTTTACAGACACACACCGCGTTGTACCAAGTTTGCCAGTCCCATCGATTAAAGTAGTTCAGGATCATGGTTCGGTAGAAATAATGCGCGGCTGTCCAAACGGTTGCAGGTTTTGTCATGCGGGAATCTGGTATCGACCTGCCCGTATGAAATCAATAAAAACCATCGAAGAAGAAGTTGATGCAATAGTTAAACAAGCTGGATATCGGGAAATAACGCTCTCATCCTTATCCTCGGGCGACTTTATTGGTATAGATTACTTGGTACATAAGCTGAATAATAAATACAAAAACCGGCATATTTCATTTCAATTGCCCTCATTAAAGGTCTCTACTTTTTCCTTGCCTTTATTAGAAAAAATTTCAGAAATACGAAAGAGCGGCTTAACTTTTGCAATAGAAACTCCTGCAGATGCATGGCAATTATCAATAAATAAAGAAGTATCTAGGGATAATATAATATCAATCTTAAAAGAAGCAAAAAGGCATGGCTGGAAAAGTGCTAAATTTTATTTTATGATCGGATTGCCCGTAGGTAATTTCCAGGAAGGTTATGAACATAACCATGAAGAGGAAGAAATTGTACAATTTTTAATTGATATTTATAAAAAAACATCTGTACAAATACACGTGAATATTGGAACCTTTGTTCCCAAACCTCATACACCGTATCAATGGGTACCACAAATTTCCGAAGAATTGGCCCATAAAAAATTAAAATATATTCGTGATAGCCTGCGGCCTTTAGGATTTAAAATTAGCACCCATGATCCATTTGTATCAACAATAGAAGGAATGCTTTCTAGAGGTGATGAGCGGGTTGGGGAAATTATAGAACAGGCCTTTTCTGCGGGATGTAGACTCGATGCCTGGGATGATTATTTTAAAAGAGATATCTGGAGAGTTTTAATAGATCAGAATAGTGAAGCAGTATCTAAAATACTTTCAGGATCTCCAATAGAAAGTGCATTACCTTGGGATTCGATAATCAGTAAAACATCTAAAGCATTTTTAATAAAAGAATATGAAAAATCCTTATCTTCAAAATTAACATCATCATGTCTAGAAGAATGTAATCATAACTGCGGTATCTGCGGAAGTAAAGCAAATATAGTCAATAATAGTATACAATCTGATGTTTTTTCTGAAGAAGATTTAGTTAAAGAAAATACCTTAAAGAATCAGAAGCAGCTAGAAAATAAAAAAATTACTTATAAAATTGTTTTTTCCTATTCAAAGGAACAAACCGCAGTTTTTATTCCTCACTTAAGCCTTGTAGAAACTTTTTCTAAGGCATTTATCAGAGCAAATCTACCGGTTCAATTCACTGAAGGATTTAATCCTTTACCAAGGCTTGATATTTCAGCCCCCTTATCACTAGGAGTTACTGCTCTAGGAGAAATTGCAACTATAGAACTTATTGAACCTGTAGAAAATTTACGATTTATAAACGATCTAAATAAAGCACTTCCACAGGATATCAGAATCATC
>Ga0272446_1004934_pt1 | contig 15225 bp, 10 predicted proteins | sample YNPCB0061_FD_194587 | JGI IMG/M metagenome (GOLD analysis project Ga0272446, IMG submission 194587) | Hot spring microbial mat communities from Yellowstone National Park, WY, United States - YNP-CB-006-1 | ecosystem: Environmental > Aquatic > Thermal springs > Hot (42-90C) > Sediment | place... | reverse complement strand
GAACTTGTAGCACGTGAACGTCCGCCCACCCCGGCCGACGCGCTTCTGACGGAAGATCACGGGTCCCTTGGAGGAGAGACGCACGGCGAGAGCCACCAGCGCATAGAGCCAGCAGAAGGCCACGATGAACAGCGCGGAGCCCACGATATCGAGAGCTCGCTTCACCGGGTCATAGCCAGAGCGGTGCACCGCTACTTCCACGACAACACGGTCGCGCCCGTCCGCCATCCGCGCCGACGGGCGGACGGCCGTGGTCATCACGGGCAGAACCAGCGAGGGTTCAGAGCTATTCACTGTTGACATTGGATCGTCACCACACTCAAAGTGCGCCAGCCGGCGCACTCCCCGACTCAAGCCGCTTGCCATGCGCGACCCCCGCTCGAGATCGCCTGGCGCAAACCTGCCCGGACTGCGAACGCCGGAACTCGGTCGCCATGCGCCGTCCACTGCAGGGCAACATCGCGGCACAGGAACTATCGACACCCAACCTCACCACATGCATATTCCGTGCCAACTGAGCAAACCGGACACGATTCGTCACGACGGACCGATGCCAACCTACGCGGAACCACGGTCCTGGCGCGGATGGCGCCCCTCGGCGTGCCCGGCGCCCACCGATCGCGCCTGCTCCAGCGCCTCCGCGTAGGCGCGGCGCCGAGGCACGCCCAGCTCTGCCGACACCTCCCGCGCGGCGTCGGACACGGAGAGGCCGGCGACGAGCCGGCGCCGAACGGCGTCTTTCACCGCCTCTTCTCCGGGAGCCTCATCCTCCGTGGCCGGTGCAGGCGCCACCGCGATCGTGTACTCCCCTCGGGGCGATGAATTCTTGATCCACTCGATGGCGCCCGATAGCTTCCCGCGGTAGACCTCCTCGAAGGCCTTTGTCAGCTCCCTTGCCACGCACGCGTGGCGATCGCCGAACGCGTGCAGCAGATCGCGCAGCGTGGCTTGGATGCGAGAGGGCGCCTCGTAGAGCACCACGGTACGGGTCTCGTTGCGCAAGGCGGTGAAGAAAGCCGCCCTGTCGCTACGCGCCCGCGGCGGAAAGCCATCGAAGGCGAAGCGGCCCGCCGGCAGCCCCGACACCACGAGCGCCGCGAGCACCGCACTGGGCCCGGGCACCGCGCTCACCGCGAACCCCTCCGCAGCCGCCATACGCACCAGGTCGGCTCCAGGGTCCGACACGGCGGGAGTGCCCGCATCGGAGACCAGCGCCACGGTCTTGCCGGCGCGCAACATCGCCAGCACCTCTTCGGTGCGCCGCGCGAGCGAGTGCCGGTGGTAGGAGACCAGGGGAGTGTGGATGTCGTACCGGCTGAGCAGCTTGCGCGTGACCCGCGTGTCCTCCGCGCAGATGACATCGGCCTCCCGCAGGACGCGCAGCGCCCGCAGACCGATGTCCTCGAGGTTGCCGATGGGTGTCGCCACGACGACGAGCATCCCCTCGTTCGTCCTTCGCGCCGTCACGAGGCCCGCCGCAATACAGTGCGGGGCAGCGACGATCGCTGCCCCGCGGTAGCCGGCATCACGCCCGATGCCCCTAGTCTTTGGCCGGGCTGGATGGCGCCGCGCCGCCGGCCGCCGGGGCCGACCCCGACGCGCCGCCGGCCGATGGCCGCCGGTTCTTCTCGCGCCATTCACGCGCCTCGCGCTCGCGCTGTTCGCGCTCCGCTTTCTCCTTCGCCTCCGCCGCTGCCCGCTCGGCCTCCTTCTTCTTGGCGAGCGCGGCCAGCTCCGCCGCCTTTTGCTTATGCTCGGCAGCCTTCTCCGGCTGGCCCAACTGCTCGTAAGCGCGCTGAAGCTGCTCGTGGTCGAAGCGCGCGGTCTCGGAGTCGTCCCACCGGAGCAGCCGCGCGATGTAGTCGTAGTGGCGCAGCGCCTTCGCAGGCTCCTTCGCCTCCTGGTACAGGCGCGCCAGACGGAAGCGCGCCTCGCGGTCCTCGCCCCCGCTGAGCCCGCGCTCATACGCCTGAACGAGTTCGTTGCGCAGCGAGGCGCGCTGCTGCTCCGCCTTCGGGTCGGCCTTCCCACGGGAGGCCGTGATGCCGGCCATCATGTACTCGTTGTAGAGCATGTTGGCCAGCACGAGCGCGGCCGTCGTGTCGCTGGTGTTCTGTGCGAAGACGCTCCGCAGCTTGGCGAGCATCGCCTTGGTGTCCGGCCCGCCAGGCATGCCGGGCATTCCCATCGCCATCCCGCCGCCCGACTGCGCGTACAGGTAGCGCCACTCCAGACTGGGGTCCTTCCAGACGATCTTGGCCTTCTTGCGCTCCTCCTCCATCACCTTCTGGAGCGCCTCGTTGGCCTTCGCCTGCCGAAACTGCTCGAGCTGCTGCTGCTTCGTCTTCTCGAAATCCTTGGGAAGGTTGCGCCGCGCCTCATCCACCCGGATGATGTGGTAACCGAACGGCGTCTTCACCACCGGGCTCACCTCGCCGGGCTTCAGCACGAACGCGGCGTCCTCGAACTCCTTCGCGAACCCTCCGCCACGCCGGTACCAGCCGAGGTCGCCGCCCTTCGGCTTGCCGGAAGGGACTTCCTTCCTCCTACGGGCGTCCCATCGCGTGGGCTGGTTCGAAGGGTCCATCGTGAACTCGTTCGCCAGCGCCTCGAAATCGCCTCCCGCGCGCAGCTTCGCGAGGATCTCCTCCGCGCGCCGCTTGGCCTGCGCGTCCGGAAGGGCTCCCTTGGCGGGGCGCGGAGACGTGTTCACCGCGATGAGGATGTGCCGGACCTTGATCTCGTCGAAGGTGCGCAGCAGGTCGTCCGTCGTCAGGCGGTCCGCGCCCGAGAGCACCGCGCCGAGCTTTTGGGGCAGTAGCCGGCGGCGGATCCCCTCGCGAACCTCCTCCATGCTCTTGGCGCCGGAGAGCTTGAGCAGGTCGTCATCCGAGAGTGGCCGCTCCTTCGAGCCTCGCTCCTCCCGCTCCTTCCTGAGCGCGCGCTCGACCTCATCGTCGGACACCTGCACCCCGCGCTGCTTCGCGATCTGGCGCAGCATCGCTTCGTCGACCAGGCTCCGCACGATCATGCCCTGCAGGTAGGCCGCCTGCATCTCGCTTCCGCCTGCCTGGCGCTCGAGTTGCTCCCACGCCGCCATGTAGTCGCCGCGGACCACTTTCTCCCCGTTGACGGTGGCGATGACGTCCTCGCGCAGGCGCTGCACTTCGGCGTCTCGCCCGGAGAAGGGAGAACCTCCGAAGTAGGCAACCACGCTGAGGCCGAACACGACGGCGATGCCGATGAAGAACACGCGGTGCACCGCGAACTTGCGCCACGCCGAGATGGAGGCGACGGAAGGCGGCTTACGGATGGGCTGCTTGGGCATGCTGTGTGTGATTCCTTGATGGGGCGTGGGCGGCGCGCGCCGATCCCGATCGCTCAGCCGACCAGATCGCGCAGCGCAGCCAGGCACTCGCGCGACCCGTCTTCCGGCGTTCCGCCCTCGGGGACATAGTGCGTTTCGAGTGACAAGTGACCGGTGTAGCCATCCGTCCGGAGCGCCTCGATCTGACCGGCGTAACCCACCGCGCCCTGACCGACCACGCACCACTTCGGGGAGCCGTCCGGCTGCAACGCGGCGTCCTTGACGTGGACGTGATCGACGAGACCGCGCACCGCCTCGTACCCGTCCGGATAGGGCCGCTCGCCGGCTGCCAGCGCGTTGCCCGGGTCCCAGCACACGCGCACGCGCGGCGACCCGATCGCGCGCACGACGCGGCCCGTCTCCGCGCCCGTGCAGATGAAGCAGGCGTGCTCGTTCTCGAGGACCAGGGTGACGCCCTCGCGCTCGGCGATCCGGATGGGCTCCGCGAAGGACTCGACGATCCGTGCTTCGATCTCGGGCGTCAGCTCGCCGCGGCGCCAGAAGGTGAAAACACGGATGTAGGGCGTGCCGAAGGCGTGCGCCAGCGCGCAGCAGCGCTCCAGAAGCGCCATCTGCTCGCCATGGCCGCGTGCCCGAGCCAGGTGCATCTGACCCGCCACCGACGCCGTCTCCTCGCCAAGATCGCACTTGTAGAACGGCGTGGCGAGGCAGCTCACGGCCATGCCCCGCTCCGACAGGGCGCGCTTCGCCCGCTCGACCTGCTCCGGCGTGAGCTCGCCGATGTTCGAGCCCCACAGCCCCCGCAGCTCGGCGGCGTGGACGCCGTACTCCAGCATCACGTCCAGAGCGTGCTCGAACTCCTGCGAAATCTCGTCGGTGATCACGGAGAGCTTCACGGCGACCTCCCACCGGCAACAAAGGCCGCCCGGCGAGTCGCCGGACGGTACGGCATGGTACCGCACGCTCCGAGACGATGTCAAACGAGAGCGGCGCCGTCGAGGAAGGCGCGCTTCAGCGGGAGGGAACGTGCGCAAGGCGCCTCTCCGGCAGCCCGCGCCCGTGCGCCCCCGCCAAGTGCGCAGGATAGGACTCGCGGCGGCGCGACGCCCACACTGCGCGGTTCAACAGGTCCTCATCGATCCTGTCCGGGCCGCCGAAGTCGGTCGCCGCGCAGCCCGCCGCGAGCCGGCGCGCCTCGCCTCGCAGCGCGGCAGATGGCGGGTTCCTCTCGTCGAGCGACACGCTGACCGGTCGGCAAGCGTACGGCCTCATGTCGGGCGTGGCGCGGAAGCACGCCTCCATCGTCGGCGCCATCGCGATGGCGCGATGTGGTGGCGGGAAACCGAGCAAGCGCCCTATGGTGTGCAGAACGGACGACTGGTTGTAGAAGGCGCTGACCACACCCCTGCCTCGCGTGGCGGGGCTCACCACGAGGCAGAGCGACCGGTGCCCATCCACGTGGTCCACGCCCGCCTGCGGGTCGTCCTCGTTCACGAAGATGACCATCCGCGGCCAGAAGCGAGACCGTGAGAGACCCTCCACGATGCGGCCGAGCGCCAGGTCGTTGTCCGCCATGTACGCACGCGGGGTGGGCGAGCCAGGGTTGGTGCCCTCCGTGTGATCGTTGGGCAAGTAGATGATCGTCAGGTTGGGGAACGCGCCCCGCCGCTCGAAAGCCGCCAGCTCGCGCAGGAACACGTCGGCGCGCACCGCGTCGGGTATCTGCATGTTCCAGCCCGGGTAGGCGCGGCAGCTCATCCGGCGCAGACGATCGATGCCGATCCGCTGCGTGAAGCGGATGCGGCGGGCGCCCGATCGCCAGTCCGCCAGGACCTCCGCGAACCGGGCTTGCGGCACGGCCTCCGCATAGTCCATCTCGCCATAGTTGCGGAACGAGAGCCCCTTCGCCCGCGCCGCGTCCCACACGAAGCCCGTCGGCGAGTAGGTCAGCGGGTCGTCCCCGAACGTGTAGCTGCGCGTATAGCCGCCGGCCGCCTTCTCCAGATGGTCGCCGCTGTTCCCCTCGGTCGCCCAGGAGTGGCCGTCGGCGGAGCAGATCCCGTTGCAGTAGTAGTTGTCGAGGAGCGCGAACTCCTCCGCCAGCGCGTGATGGTTCGGAGTGACCTCTCGGCCGAAGAGGCAGAGCGAAGGGTCGCCGTCGCCCTGCGGCAGGTCGCCGAACACCTGATCGTAGGTGCGGTTCTCCTTGATGATGTAGACCACGTGCTGGATACCGGCCGGCTGCTGCCCGTGCCTCCCCGCGATGGCGCGCGCGGGCCGGCGTCCGCCTTCGCCGGACACAAGAGCGATGCGCGCGGCAGAGCCCGAGTGCTCGTGCACGTGGCGCGAGCGCGCCGCATCTCCCGCTGCACGCGAGCCCGTGCCCTTGGCGTTCGCCACGAAGAGCCACGCGCCTTTCGCCGCCAGCGCCGCCGGGTACCATCCGGTCTGCAGAACGCCGGTCACCCGCCCGCTTGGCGCCGTGGGTTCCATCTCCAAGACGACGTTCTCCAGGGCGAGCGCCACGTAGAGCCTCCTCCGCGCGGGGACCCATGCCAACGCGTTCGGAGTGGCCCCGGGAAGGCGCGTCCCGGGCAAGCGGGCGCTGAGCGTGGCGATCACGCGGCGACCTCCGAGGGAGAGGACCGACACGGTGTCGGAGTGCGCGTTCGCCACGAAGGCGCGGCCGCCGGCCTCGTCCACTAGCAGGTCGGACGGGTGCAGGCCCACGGCGACCTCACGCTCCATCACGCCGCGCTCGAGGTCGACGAAGCCGACGGTGCCCGAAGCGCCCACCCCGCGCGCGTCGACGACGACGGGCGTTCCGGACGACGGGGCGGCGCGGTCCCTCGGGCCGGGGCGGCGGCCACCCCAGTTGGAGACGAGCGACGTGCGTCCGTCTCGGAGGAGCGCGATGCCGTAGGGCGCGACACCCACCGGTATCTCCCGGACCAGCGCCCCCTGATCCAGGTCCACGACCCCCACGCTATTGTTGCGCGACAGACACACGTAGGCCGTTCGCCCGTCGGAAGAGAGCGCGATGCCGCACGCGTGCGAGTCTCCCCGTCCCTGCGGGCCGGGGAGTCGGATCGCCCGTCGCCAGGCCGCCGATCCGTCCGGCGCGATGACGGCCTCGTAGAGCGCGTCCTGCGCCGTCGTCAGATAGACGCGGCGACCGTCAGGCGACGCCGCGATGCCGTGCATGGAACCTCCGCCCGATGGGAAGCGGAGCTCCTGACGGACGCGCCACGTCGATCCGTCCACGACCACGAGGCCCCGGTTGTCCTTCAGGTAGACGCGCGAGCCGTCCGCCGCGAGCGCGAGGTCCACCGGCCGGCCGCTGAACACGACCGTTTGGCCTTCCGGGCGCACCACCTGACCGGTCGGCACGCGGGTGGCGCCACCCCCCACCGGCCCGACGCGCTTCACCAGGATGTCGGCGGTCACCGCCGACCCTATCGCCAGAACGAGCAACAGGCACCATCTGCGAGCCACGGCCGACCTCCTGGGAAGCACCGCATCGCGCGACGAGCGTGTCCTGCCGTTCGCCGCGGCCGTTAGTCCTTCCTGCGGTCGCGACGCTCGGGAGTGGCCACTACCCGCCCAGGACGCGGCACGAGGAACCGCGGGCCGCGGCGCCGAAACGGCGGCGCAACCCACCCACTTACGGCGAAGCAAGGAGCGATCTGATGCCGGCGGCCCACGAGCCACCCGACCCGCGGCCTGGCGGCCGAACGCGCCGGCGTTTCCTTCAGGAGACCGCCACCCTCTCAGCTGCCCTGGCCACCGCGGTCGGCGAGCCCGGAGCGCTGGCGGCGGAGCGGCATGTCCCCGGCCCGAGAACCGACGTCCGCAGGCATCGCGGGCGTCCGTGCTTCTTCGTGGACGGACGGCCCTATGCCCGGCCAGCGTTCGAGACCTACGTCCCGGAGGTTCGCTACTTCCGGCAGTTCGCCGAGGCCGGCACTGAGGTCTTCTCGTTCTCCGTGAACCTGGGGCCAGGTTTCGGACCGTCCGTGTGGGTCGGGCCGGACGATTGGGACTACTCCCGCCTCGACGAAATCGCCCAGCGGGTCCTCGAGGCCAGCCCGCGCGCCCTGATCCTGCCGCGCATCTACCTAAGCTCGCCGGCGTGGTGGGTGGAACGGAACCTCGACGAGTGTCAGGTCCTTTCGCACGGCGGGCGGCACTACCGCGAGGGTCGGGGTCACGGGCGCGACGGGAACGCCTTCCCCTCTCTCGCGTCCGCCAAGTGGCGCGACGACACGGCCGCGGCTCTGACACGTCTCATCGAGCACATGCAGGCGTCCGGGTACGGCGACCGCCTCTTCGGCTATATGCTCACCGAGCTGATGAGCGAAGAGTGGTACCACTGGAGCATTCACACCGGCGAGCTGAGCGACTACAGCGTCCATGCGGCGCACGCGTTTCGCGACTGGCTGCGCCGGAAGTATCGGTCGGCGCGCAGGCTCCGCGACGCCTGGGGCCGCCCGATCGCCACGTTCGACGAGGTCGTCCCGCCCTCCGCGGAGGAGCGTCTGGCCGGCCGCGGCGAGCGCACGTTCCGCGACCCGGCCGCCGAGATGCCGGTCATCGACTGGTACCAGTTCTACAACGAGCTGGTGCCGGACACGATGGAGGTCTTCCTGCGAGCCGCCAAGGAGGCCAGCGGCTTCCGCAAGGTCGTGGGTGCGTTCTACTGCTACCTGTTCGAGTTCGGCGGAGACCCCGAGTTCGGCCACAACGCCATGTCCCGACTGCTCCGCTCACGGCATCTCGACTTCGTGATGGTCACCGCGAGTTATCACAGCCGCGCCCTCGGGAGCGGCGCCGACTACGCGCGGTCACCGATCACGTCTGTCGGTCTGCACGGCAAACTCTGGTACCACGACAACGACACCGTCTCATTCCGCTACGACGAGGTGAACGCGAGCAACCCGGACCGCCCTGCGGTAGAGCGCTACCGCCGCGAGCTGGGTGTCACCGCCACCGCAGAGGAGACGATCTGGCAGTACCGCAGAGGCGCCGGCTTCGTTTTGGGCCACGGGGTCTACCAGAGCTTCTTCGACCTGCATGGTGGCTACTTCGACGATCCGCGACTCATGGAGGAGGTGGCGCGTCTCAACCGGCTCCTGGGCGCCTCGGTGGACCAGGACCTCTCGTCCGTCAGCCAGATCCTCGTGGTCTCCGACGAGACCTCCTGCAGCTACGCCACCTTCGAGAGCAATCTTCTGCAGCAGAGCCTCCAGCCGGCGCAGGCGCAGCTCGCGAAGGCCGGCGCGCCGCACGACTCCATCCTGCTCGATGACCTGGGCCGCGCCGACCTGAGCCGCATTCGATTGGTCATCTTCCTGAACCCATTCCATCTGACGAGCGCCCAGCGCGCGCTCATCCGACGCCGCGTCCTCCGCGATGGCCGTACGGTCGTGTGGTGCGCTGCCCCCGGCCTCTTCGACGGAACCCGCCGCTCCCCGGAGGCCATGTCGCGCCTCACCGGCATTCGCCTCGAAGAGACGGGCAGACGGGCACGCGCGCGCGTCGAGCTGACGCCGCGCGCCATGGCGTTCCTGGAGCGGTGGGCGCCCACCGCGGAGCCCGCACCGGCAGCTCTCATGGGAGGCGAGCACGTGTGGACCGACGCCATCGCGGCCCGCGATCCCGCTGCCCTGGTGCTCGGCTGTCGAGAGGGCACAGTGGATGCCGCGCTGGCAACGAAGGAGATGCCGGGCTGGCGCGCGGTCTTCTCGCTGAACCCGGCGCTCCCGTCGCGCTGGCTCCGCGCCCTGGCGCGATCGGCCGGCGCGCACATCTACAACGATCGCGACGACACGCTGTATGCCAGCCGCCAATCGCTGTGTGTCAACGCGGACGGGGCTGGCGAGCGGGTCCTGTGCTTCCCATCGCCGGTGGACCTCTTCGACGCGGTTTCCGGCCAGCTGCTCTGTCGCGACGCGACGGCCTTCGCGCGGTTCCTGCGGGACAAAGAGACGCTGCTGCTGAGGGTGGAGCGCCGGACACCGCCGGTCGCCCGGAGCGCCTGAAGCAGGACTCCCGCGAGGCGACCGGGAATACGCCGTTCGTCATCCTGCGCCGCGCAGAGGCAGCCTGCCGAGGTGCACCGCCCCCGTGACCCGCGCTCCTTCCGTCGAGACTCGACACGGCCCTCCTCCCGACGCCGCGCGCGGCGTGCCCGTGCGCGCCATAGCGATCGGCCTTGCGCTGATCCCGGTGAACGCGTTCTGGCTGGTTCGCATGGAGATGGCGACAAGCCAGAACCTGAAGACGGGCGGATCCGCCGGCCCCTATCCCACCACCTTCTCGCTTTTCGCCAACGTGATCTGCTTCCTCGTGGCCATCGCCGCCGCGAACGCCTGGGTCCGCCGGCGACGGCCGGCCGCGGCGCTCTCGCAGACCGAAATGCTGGTCGTCTACGTGATGCTAACGATCTCGACCTGTTTCACCAGCGTGGACTTCCTGCCCGTGCTCTTCGGGATGCTGGGGCATGCGACGAAGTACGCGACGGACTTCAACGGCTGGCAGGACCTCTTCGTGAAGCACATCCCCACCTGGATGCACGTTACGGACAAGGCTGCCGTCGAGGCGTACTACGCCGGTGTCTCCAACCCCTACGAGTGGCGCTTGATGCGCGCGTGGCTCGTACCGGTGGGCGCATGGGCAGGCTTCACCCTCGTGCTGGTGCTCGTCATGTTGGGGATGAACATCCTGGTCCGGCGGCAGTGGACCCAGAGCGAGAAGCTGAGCTACCCCATTATCCAGCTTCCGCTCGACATGACCGACACGAGCGGCGGCTTCTACCGGCAGAGACTCCTGTGGGCGGGGTTCGGGGTCGCTGCCGGGATCAGCCTGGTCAACGGCCTCAACGTCTTCTTTCCGAGCATGCCCGCCGTGCCCGTGAAGCTGACCGACCTCAGCCCGTATCTCGTCTCCAAGCCCTGGAACGCGATGGGCTGGACGCCTATCTCCTTCTACCCGTTCGCCATCGGTCTGGGCTTCCTGCTGCCCGTGGACCTGCTCTTCTCCTGCTGGTTCTTCTACTTCTACTGGAAGCTGCAGCGCGTGGTCAGCAGCGCCTACGGCTGGTCGGACTACAACGCAAGCTTCCCCTATGTGAACGAGCAGTCGTTCGGCGCCTACATCGCCGTGGCCGCCCTCGCCGTGTGGGGAGTGCGCAAGCACATCGCGCAATCGCTCAAGCGGCCCCGCGATGCCCAGCCTCCCGCCGACGACCCCATTCCCTACCGATGGGCGGCCGTCGGAGTGGTGGTCGGTCTCGCGCTCCTGATGGCCTTCTTCCGGGCGGCCGGACTGCCCCTCTGGATGTGCGTGGCAGCCTTCGCCATCTACTATGCCATCTGCATCGCCTGCACGCGGATGCGCGCGGAGCTCGGACCTCCTGCCCACGACCTCCACAACGGCGGTCCCGACTACATGCTGGCCGCCGTCTGGGGGACGCGAGGAGTCGCGCCGCAGACCCTCAGCGTGCTCACGTTCTTCTACTGGTTCAACCGGGCCTACCGGAGCCTGCCCATGCCCTGCCAGCTGGAGGCCTTCAAGATCGCGGAGCGGAAGCGCATATCGGCGGGCGGCATGGCGCTGGCCATCGTGGTCGCGACCCTTGCAGGGCTCTTCTGTGCCTGTTGGGCGCTCTATGACATCGGCTATCGGCACGGCGCCGAGGTGCGCATGGCGGGCCACTTCTCTTACTTCGGGTGGGAGGCGTTCAACCGCCTCCAGTCGTGGACACAGTCCCCGCGCGAGATGGATGTTCCCGCCCTCCTGGCCGCCGGGCTGGGGCTGGCGACCACCCTGCTCCTGCAGGTGATCCGGATGCGGTTCACCGGATGGCCCTTCCACCCTCTGGGGCTTGCCGTCTCCGGAAGCTGGACCATGAACACCATCTGGCTGCCGATGTTCATCGCCTGGGCGGTGAAGGCCTCGCTGCTGCGCTATGGCGGGCTTCGCAGCTACCGCACCGCCCTGTACTTCTTCATGGGCCTCATCCTCGGCGACTACCTGCCGGGGTGCCTCTGGCCCATCGTGGGATGGATCGTGGGCGCCAACGCCTACAGCTTCCAGCAATAGCGCCGGACCGTCGGAGGAAGGCACACCGTGGACAGCCGCCGTGCGACGTGGGCCGTTCTGGTACTTGCGTTCATCGCCTCGTGCATCGTGCTGGCCGTCGTCGGCACGCTGCTACTGCCGGCCGGCGCCGCGCTGCAGGGGGGAGCGGCGCCGCAGCCCGCCGGCCCTCTCGCCACGGTGCTCACCGGCCTCGGTGTGGCGACGGTGCTGGCGGGGCTCGCGATCTTCCACGCGAAGGCGGGCGCCCACGAGCGGGAGATGCAAGCATCATCCGACCGTACGGCAGCAGGTGCGTTCCAGACGACGACCGTGATCGCGCTCGCTCTGATCGAGTCCGGCCCGGTGTTCGGTCTTGTTATCCGCCTTCTCACCGGCTCCACCACGCAGCTCGTGGCCCTCGCGGGCCTCGGCGTGCTCTCCATCGCCGGCGGTGTCCTGCCGAGGGGGCTCTCCATCTGGGCGGCGGCCCGAATGCAGAGCCCGCCAGCCCCGTGACCGCGCCGGCGGGCTGTGGTATGATGCGGTGTCGCCCGCGCAAGACCCCGCCACTGTGCCGCGGGCGAACCAGCAGGACCCACGTGCGGAGGCTCCCATGACGGTCCACGCCCGCGTGCGGCTCGCGGCCGCTGTGTGCATGCTCGCCCTTGTGCTTCCCGCAGCAAGCCGCGGCCAGAACCCGCCGCGCGTCGAGCTGACCCTCGATGCAGCGCTTCGCGGCAAGCGGCTGCTCTACTGGCTGACGAGCCCCGGTGGGCGCGCGACGGAACCGCGGGAGCTGGCGGTCCAGAGCACCGGGGCGGCCAGCGCTGAGGTGCCGGCCGGTTTCGGGCCAGGGTCCCGCCTGAAGCTGCTGGACCCCGCCACCGGGCTCCTGGCTCGCCTCCCCATCGACGAGGAGGACCGCCCGAACCCGGCCGGCCTGGCGGGCCCGAACCTGCTGATGAACCCTGATTTCGGCAACGGGCTGGACGGCTGGCTCCTGGAGCGAGGCGATCCTTCCGTGGCGGCGGAGGTCACCGTTACTACGGACGGCGCCGCGCTGCCCCCTGGCGTTCGGGGCGCCGTGCTCCGCGCCGACGTGACGCGGCAGGGCCCGCTGCCGTGGCACGTGCAGTTCTACCAGCGCGGTCTGACCCTCAAGCCCTCCACCGCGTACACGGTCGTGTTCTGGGCACGCGCGTCGGCCCCGCGCCCGCTTAGCGTCGTCATGAACACCGACGTAGGTGATGGTCACGGCATCGGCCTCGACGCGAAGGGCATCTCGCTGACCCGGGAGTGGAGGAGGTATCGCCTGCCGTTCACAGCCAGCCGTCCCGTTGCCGAGCACTGCCGGCTTGTGTTCGTCCTGGGCGACGCGACCGGCACCGTCGAACTGGCTGGGGTTCAGCTTCGGGCGGGCACGCCCGCTCGCCCGTCGGGGCCCAACTTGCTCCGCAACCCGAGCTTCACCGCTGGCGACCAGCACTGGTCCGTCGTCCGCGGGTCGGAAGCGGCGCGCGGCAAGCTGGAAGTGGCCTCCGCCGGAGGCCCGCCGGGCGTAGCGGGAGGTGTGGCGTCCATCCTCATCGAAGCGGTGGGCACGCTCTCCTGGCATGTTCACCTCGTTCAGCAGGGCATCGCTCTGCAAGACCTCGCGCCGTACGCGCTCGAGTTCTGGGCACGCGCCGACCGCCAGCGCACGATGGAGATCGACGCCGCCGTGGACGAGGAGGACGATCACCACATCGGGCTGGAATGCGAGATACCCCTGACGACGCAGTGGCGCCGTTACGAGGTCGTCTTCACCCCCAGCCGCGTCTCGCCGGACCGGAACCGCCTCGCCTTCCTGGTGGGCCAGGCCGTAGGCCGTGTGGACCTTGCAGGCGTCTCGCTGCGACGAGCCGGCGAGGTCGCCGGCGCCGACCCGCCGCCCGCGCAGATCACCGTCTCGGCCAGCGATTTCCGCTATGTGAGCGGCGCCACGATGCGTGTGACCTATCGCGGGCGACCGGCACACGACGTTCGCGCGACCGTGCACGTTCCGGGGCCCGAGGGCGGGCCGGGAGAGCCGCGACCGGTGCAGCGCGGGCTGGTCACGCTCGATGAGGTGCCGCTGGACACCCGGTTCACCATCACGCTGTCCCATGACGGCCGCGAGCACAGCGTGCTGCGCACCGCCGAGCGGGCGTCGCCGCGCGTCCTGGCGCCGGTCGCCCTCCGGGACGAGCTGGGCGAAGTGCCGACGACGACAGCAGCCGACGAGGCCGCCCATCCCCTGATCGGCGTCTGGGAGGGCCGACTGCGCGGCGGACCCGTCGTCCGCATGACTTTCAACGCGGACGGCACCGGCTCGGTGGGCGCGCCGGCCGCTCAAGGCCGCGGAGCCCCCACGACTCCCGCGGCGAACCCGTTCCGCTGGTACCTGAAGCCGGGGAGCCGCACCGTGGTCGTCGCGGGCCAGACCTACACGTGGTCCATCGCCGCCGATGGCGTGACCCTCACGCTCACCGATGCCCGCGGCCGCAGCCGCGTCTTGAGGCGTCGCTGACGCAGGGAGAGTGGTCGCCGATGCCGGACGAGCAGCCGGACGCCCGACCCGAGTACGAGCGGCTCGCGACGCCGGCCGTCGCGGCGGGCGATGCCCCTGCCACCCCGCGCGCAGCCATGCCCTCCGAGGAGTGGCTGAAGCGACAAGAGGAGATCGCGCTCGTCTGGGAGCGCCAAAGAGCGCGGCGCGACCTCATCGCGCGACTGCTCGTCGTGTTCGCCGTCGTGGCCACGCTCGTCGGGGTCTGCATGCTGGCCATCCCTAGCGGCCCTTCTCCGTCGTCGCGCTCCGCGCAGCGGCCTGCCTCTCGCTGGCCTTTGCCAGGGGTGGTGGCCCCAACGCCGGCGCGACCGTCCGCCGCTCCCGTCGAGCCCCCCGCTCGGGCGGTACCTGCCGCTCCAACGCAGGTCCGACGACCGGTCACGGTTCCACGCGCGCGCTCCAAGGCGTCGGTGGCGCCGCAGGCCCGTGTCCTGCCTCCCTCTCCGCGCACGTCTTCATCGCGCCCTCGCAGAAGGTCCCTTCTTCGAACGCCGCGAGAGAGAGACGCGAGCCCGCCGTTGGGTGAGTTCGACCGCGGCGCGGCCAGCATCCTCGATCGGCTGCAGTAGCCAGGCGGCGCCCGCAGGAGTCCCGTTGACCTGCGGCGTAGAACCCGCGGGGAGCCGCCGTCCGCGCTCCATCACCTCCCGGCCTGGCCGACCGCGGCCCGCGCTTCGCAAAGGAGCCGTCATGTACCGCTTCAACCGATCGACGAGCCTGGAAGAGCTGAACGAGTGGGTCAACCAGCTCTGCGAGGAAGGCTACTCCCTCATCTCGCTGACGCCGGTCGCGTTCGGCCAGACCGCCGATGACGTGCTCTACGTCGCCGTCATGGAGACCACGGTCTACGACACGGTGGACGACGAGGACTGGGACGAGTTCGAAGACGAGGACGAAGACGAAGACAGCGAGGAGGGTTAGGCGACGCGGCCCCTCTCGGTCGCCGGCTTGCGCCGGAGAGAGGGGCCGCCATCTCGCCGGCTACTTCGGGTTGTCGAACCGGTAGCGCCGGGTGACGCCGCCGTGCGTCACCCCCTTGAACTCGAACACCAGCACCAGCGGCTTCAGCAACTGGTGGCGCATCGAGAAAACGAGGCGCGCATCGGGGTCGACGATGCCGTTCACCTTCACGACGGCGTGGTCAACGGCGCCGGGTGTCGCCTCCAGCGTGAGCGCCTGTCCGTCCGCCTCGAAGTCGAACCGGATGCCCTCCTGCCCCACTCTG
>Ga0272446_1004933_pt1 | contig 15225 bp, 8 predicted proteins | sample YNPCB0061_FD_194587 | JGI IMG/M metagenome (GOLD analysis project Ga0272446, IMG submission 194587) | Hot spring microbial mat communities from Yellowstone National Park, WY, United States - YNP-CB-006-1 | ecosystem: Environmental > Aquatic > Thermal springs > Hot (42-90C) > Sediment | place... | reverse complement strand
AATTTCTCTTTCCCACCTGTGCAGTTATTTGGGTATTGAACGACAAACACTCACACGCATCCGCCAAAAATTAGCCCGCAAATAATTTTGACACATTTGTGTCAGGTGCAATAGTTTGAGACGATACAACTTTGTAGCGTTAAACAAAGTGTACCGCAATGTCAAAAAATGTTTTATTCATTCTCGGTCATCCTTCTCAAAACTCCTTTTGTAAAGCCTTATTGGAATCTTATCAAAAAGGTGCTGAGGCTTCGGGCGCTATATGCCAATCCATTTGTATTGCTGAACTGAATTTTAATGGAAACCTCGCTGAAGGCTACAAAAACAGAGATGCCATTTCATTAGAAGGTGATGTGGTAAAATCGCAAGAACTCATTAAATGGGCAGACCATATCGTTTGGGCTTACCCAACGTGGTGGGGAAGTATGCCCGCTATTACCAAAGGGTTTATTGACAAAGTTTTTTTGCCGGGTTTTGCTTTCAAACACCACAAAGGCAAACCTTTTCCTGAGAAATTGCTCAAAGGCAAAAGTATTCGCTTGTTGGTAACAATGGACGCTCCAAAGTGGTGGTTTTATCTCGTGTATGGAGCAGCACAATACCGAATGTTAAGGCAATTAGTTTTTGGATACGTAGGGTTCAATCCTGTGAGATTTTCAACTTTTGGAGCTGTAAGAACCTCAACAGAAGCACAGCGATTGAAATGGTTGAAAAAAGCAGAAAAACTTGGTAAAGGGATTAAATAATAAAGCAATGAAATTATTTTTAACAACAATATGCTTGTGCTTCACAATGTGTTTTTCACAAGCTCAAAAATCAAATCTTATGGAAAAGAAATTCATCAATACCAAAATCGGTCAGATTGCTGTTTTTCATAAGCAATCCACGTCAAACAATACGCCCATTATTTTCCTTCACGGAGTATATTTTGACCACCATTTATGGGATAATCAGTTATCCGCAATTTCGGATAGACCTGTGATAGCCATAGATATGCCTTTGCACGGTGAAAGCAAAATAAACATAAAGAAAAATTGGAACTTAGATGATTGTGCAAATATGCTTCTGGAGATTTTAGATAGTTTGAACATTGAAAAAGTAATTGCAGTTGGACATTCGTGGGGAAGTATGACTATCCTTAGAGCAGCCAATAAAAATCCAAACCGATTTGCAGCGCTAGGACTTTGTAATATGCCATTTAAACAACCTTCAAAGAAAGAAGTAAACGCCATAAAATTTCAGCATACGGCTATGGTATTCAGGAAATTTTATATGAAACAAGCTGCCAAAGCATTGATGGGTAAAGAGTCTATCAAGAATAATCCCGACTTGCTTGATAAACTAATATCTTCAATGAGCAAACTAAGCAATAAGGAAATAAAATACACCGACAAAGCGGTGAGAATGGACGCTGAAGATGCTACTCATCTAATTGCTAATCTTTCAATGCCTGTTTTAGCAATGCTTGGTGAAGAAGATTATGTTGGTTTGCCACCAATAAAAGAAGTAACAACAGTTAAAGGCGGACACGTTAGCCCTTTGGAAGTCCCGGAAGAAGTGAATGGGTTAATCAAAAACCTAAAGACTTTAGTTGATGGGTTGAAATAAAAAAGTAACCTGAAAATTCACACTTGACTTTGCCGACTGTCTAAATAGATATAACCAAAAATATAGACAGCAATGAAAAAATCAATGATAACAGCAACGGCAATGACCGCAACACTTCTGACAGCAACAGCACAAGGTAACTATCAGCAATTCGGCTCGGCTGACAAACCTACTATTCTCATTGTTCACGGCTTTCCCGGAAACGCCACCGACTGGTTGGTAATAGCCAAAAGCCTTTCAGAACATTATCGGGTAATTGTGCCTGACCTTATTGGGTTCGGAAATAATGCACAAAAAAATCTGCCCTTTGACCAAGTTTGGTTGAGTAGCCAAGCCGAAAACATGTTTAACATTCTGCAAAAAGAAAATGTGAATAGTTTAAGCATCATTGCCCACGATTTTGGAGTGCCAATTGCAATGACACTCACAGAAAAATTTAGCGGTAAAGTAAACGGTCTGATTTTCACAGCCGGAAATACTTTGAGCGACCCACCACTAAATTCTGTAATGAGAGCCGTTCCAAAACCAATAATAGGCGGGTTTGCAAAAGGTTTCTTGTTTTCAAAATTTTCAATCAATATGATGCGGACTATGGGAACAAAAAAGGGTAAGATTTATCCCGTAAAAAACACCGATACCGAACGACAAGCACTCAAAACCATATTTGCAACGGCTTTGGAAGATATGAAAGGATATTTCTTGCCTGTTGAAAAAATTGCGGGAAAGTCAGATGTAAAAACACTGATAATATGGGGCGACAAAGACCCGTTTTTCCCTGTATCACACGCTGAAAAAATGAAAGCAAAAATGAAAAATGCAGAGTTAATCGTTTATTCGGGTGTTGGTCATTATGCCTTCATTGAAGAAAGCAATAAATTTGTTGATGATGTCATTAAATTTTTTGCCTTATGAAATCGAGCATTTCGTAAATGTTACCTAAAGAATGTATAATCAAATGCGAGATTCCATCTGACCTTTGAAAAATATATTTTACACCGATGAAAATGGATAATGAACCCATAATCATTAAAAATGCAGTGAATGGCGACAAGCAGTCGCTTGAGCGAATTATCCGATTTTTACAATCGGACATTTACAACTTAGCGGTTCGTTTTTTATGGAATCCGCAAGATGCACAAGATGCTACGCAAGAAATTCTGATAAAAATCATAACTCATCTTTCTACGTTTAAAGGGCAAAGCAGTTTGAAAACTTGGTCGTATAAAATTGCCACCAACTATTTAATTAACGCCAAGAAAAGTATGGCTGAAAACAACAGTTATTCCCTTGACGAGTTCTCATCTTACATTAAATCAGGTTTAGACCAAACAGAATACAATCAACCCGACAAAGATTTGTTAGCTTTGGAAGTGAAACTCTCTTGTTCAACAGGTCTTCTCCTTTGCTTGACAAGGGAGCAACGAATAGCCTATCTGCCTGGCGAAGTATTTGAAGTGGACAGCAACGAAGGGGCGTTCATCACCGAGACGACTGCTGAAAATTTCCGCAAACGCCTTTCATTGGCAAGAGACAAAATCAGAAATTTTATGCAAGGACATTGCGGACTTGTAAATCCAGACAACCCTTGTCGTTGCAATAAAAGAATAATCAATGGATTGGAAAGCAAACGCATCAATCCCAAGCAACTCAATTTTGCCGACAAATTCTCTGAAAACGAAGTAGTAAGTCAGGTAGAAGAACTCATAAGCGTTGCAGCCCTCTACAAGACACAACCGTTCTATGACACACCGACCAAAATTACAAACACGATAAAACAACTACTTGACAGCGGAAAATTTCCTATACTTGGAGAACTAAATTGACAAGAAGTCCAGCTCATAACAGCGATTTAACTTCGTTGAATCTTTGATTTGGCGTAATGGCGGGTTCAGTGCTTCGGTTGACAGTTTTGTGTCGGACTGCCGAAGCAGTAGGTTCAAGTGCAGTTCTGCGATTGAACTTTTGTGCGAAGATGCCGCCACCTTCGCAAAGCCGCAAACCGTTGGTGGCAAGCATAAAAGACGACACACTAAAAAATTCAACCCAATCTGATTTTCTGACCATTGCTGCGAATAATTAGCAAAAGTAAGTTTCATCTTGATTATTCGCAAAATGAAGATGATAAAAGTTATCTCCAGCGTAAGAAACAAATGGCATAATAAAGTAGAACAGTTGGAAGGAAAAATGAAATAAAAACAAGAGATGAGCATACCGCAAAATTTAAAAAAGTATTTAGACAGTCTTTGGAACAATTACTTTATTACACCCCTGTCAGCAGGCGAAACCGATGCTCAACTTTTCAGCATAAAAGTTGAAAATAATGTTTCCTATATTTTGAAATATCAAAAAAGTAGCCTAAAAAATGACTATTTAAATTATACTTGGCTCAAAGGCAAAGTGGCTGTACCGCAAGTATTATTTTATGAACAATTCAATGATTATCAAGCAATATGTATGACAGCCCTCAAAGGTTTTCCGCTTTCGCGTTATATTGGTAAAGTAGAAGATAGCGAAATCGTAAGGCATTATGCAAAAGCACTCAAACATCTGCATAGCTTAGCCGTAGATAAAGATGCCCCACATCAAGACCTTACAAGCAGAGTTTCGCAAGCCCAATTCAATATTAAAAACTGAGCTTTTGTGCTTCTTACTTATCTTAGTGGGTATGTAAAATGCAGTATTATCACATCTCACCTTCGCCAATGCTTTTCCGTTCCATTATTCCTTTACTATCTTTCTTACTATCTTGCCCTTATCAGTGGTTATTTCTATGAAATACAAGCCACGTGCTTGGTTATTTAAATCAATTTGGAACTTCTTAGCACCAAGAGAAGTAATCTTTTCATTATAGTATTTCCCAAGTGCGTTGAACAGCTGAATCTTGTTGGCTTTTTCTTCTCCTAACTCGAGGTAAAAAACCGCAGTAGAAGGGTTAGGATAAACAATGACTTTCCCTTCATAAATATTTTCTTCTGTACTTACTACATTGACAAGAAGTGGGTTAGAAATACTACGACAACCATTTGTATCTGTAACCCGCACTCTGTAAGTGCCTACTTCTACGGGAGAGTAAGCACCTTGCGTCGCATTAGGAATGATTCTATCATTTAAAAACCATTCATAGTTGCTTATTTGTCTGCCCGCAGTTACTATGGCTTGTAAAGTGAGTTGGTTTTGCACCAAAGTAACCGAGTAATTAGGAAGAGTAGTGATGCTGAGCTCGTCTGAGAATAGGCTACATCCGTCTTTTGTAAATATTCGCACTTGGTATTTTCCTGCATCTTGGGCTAAGATGCTGTTCCTATTACTGTTATTAATTTGGATTCCGTTAAAGAACCATTGATAAGCAATGATATTAACATTCTCAGGGGTAGTAAGTCGTGTATTGACAGGCTCTAATCCACAAAATACGCTTGCACCTTCTATATTGATGATAGGTTTGCTACCTGATTGCACCCGACCACAGTCCGCAATCAAGGCTATATCATGGCTCTGCAAGGTCAAATCAGGGACTAAATGGTTAGTAACTTGCAAGGAATAAGTCCCTGCGTTTTGAGCGGCAAGATTTGGGATGGTCAGAGTCGCACTATTCGCCCCTGCAATAGGCGTACTATTCTTGAACCATTGGTACTGATTAGCTGTACCCGTGGTTTCTATTTTCAAAGTTACAGGGCTACCTACTTGGAAAGTAAATTCTTGTGGCTGACCAATTTTGCCTTGCGGGGCATAGATAATATTTACCTTATGCTGTCCTCCTGCCCACCAGCTTCGCAAGGGTTCTAAACTCCCAAATTCTAAGAAATTATCATAGGTAGTGAATAAAGTCAGGTTCTGCAAGTTGGTCATGCCGTTGGGCAGTAGTTTAATAAAATTGTCGTGCATGAGCAGTCTTTCTAACGAAAGCAAATTCACTATGCTCTTAGGTACCTCAGTAAGTTCATTGCTTGAGATGTCTAAGTATTTGATTTTGCGTAATTTCCCAATAGTTTCAGGTAGTTTTTTCAATTGATTTCCTTGCAGATTTAGGATTTCCAGATTAGGCAAATCTCCTATGTTGTCATTGAGTTTTTGTAAGTTATTATCTTGTAAAAACAAGTTTTTCAGATGAACAAGTTTAGCAAAGTCTATATCTATTTCTACAAACTGATTGTAAGCCAACCAAAGAGTTACTAAGTTGGTCAGCGAGTTAATTTCACTTCCTATGCTACCTGAGAGCAGATTATTACTTAAATCTAAGTATTCTAAATTATTTAGATTTTTAAGGTCTATGGGGAGTTGTCCTTCAATTTTATTTCCAGAAAGATTAATGTATCGCAGGGTTTGGCTTATCAAAATGCCATCTTGCATGACTGCATTAGAGAGTTTGCCTACCAAGTCATTATTAGGCAATGACAAAGCGATTACTTTTCCATCTTCGTCTAACTCTACACCTTTCCACGTAGTTACAGGATTGTCTAAGTGCCAAGGTTCTATCCAATTTTTGCCTCCCATGTCATTAAAAAATCTGACAAGCGCAGAGTAGTCCTGAGGAGCGGGCGAGGAGGCGGTTATTTTCTGAAAAGTACCCTCCTCGGCGGGGTCTTTTCCTTGCTTAGTAGCTAAATTAGCAAAAACTATATCCTCAAATTTTACCCCATTAATTTTAATTTCGTTTCCTTGCTTTGCCTCCGAGGCAATATTTACAGTGAGTAATAAGTAAACTCTACCATTTTTTGGAAGCTTTATTTGTGCTGAGGTCTTTGATAAGTCAAAAGTAAGTATTGAACCAGAGGAAACACGAGGCAAGCTAAGCAATACGTTGTCTGTATCGTCTAAGTTTTCGTCTGAAGAAGTCCACAAGGTAAAGCCAAGTTCTTTTAAATCAGTAATTTGATAACTTCCAGCAGTAGAGAACTTAATAGAACTTAACACTGTTTCTCCACCTATGCTAAAAAACTCCAAGCGATAGAGTAAATGGTTATTTTTATCAGGGGGAACGATTCTTGAAATTAAGGGAATACTTTGAATATTGACTGCAGGAATAACCGTAAAAGGTAAAGCATTGGAGTTTCCTCCACCGGGAGAAGGACTACTCACTGAAATAGGGAATATGCCTGCCTCAAAAAGGCGATTATCGGGGACCTCGGCAGTCAAGGTCGTAGCGTTCACAAAAGCAGTAGCAAGTGGCTGTCCAAACCATAAAGCCTTTGTTTCTTTGATAAAGCCATTGCCATTGATTTGCATGGTAAAGCCTTTTTCGCCTACGGTTTTTATATTAGGCGAAATAGAAATAAGTTGTGGGAGAGGGGCGAGTGTCTTAAACTCTCCTGAAAGCGGATTAATCTTGTTGTAAGCAGTATTTGCTCCGCTACCATTAAAAGCATAAATATCAATAATATAAGTAGTAGCAGGAAGTAATCCTTTTAAATCAAAGGAGGTACTTGCTCCTGAGAAAACTACTATCTGACCACTAAAAAACTTTGTACCAATGGCATACTCTGCTCCATCAGCGGGAGGTGTAGGCAAATCCGTAGGCTGGCGAATCACTGCCAAATATCCCTCTGCCAAAGGTCTGGCAGGAGTAAAGGAAACGGAGGCAGTAGTGGTAGTAATATTAAAAAAACTAATGCCCGTAGGTTGATTTTGCGGCGCTATAGATAAAGTAGAGATAAACTTGGGATTACCTACAGCAGGGGCAGGGTTGTAAATAGTAGTCGTTCCTGTTCCATTGTATTCAAATACATGGAAATAGTAGGGGGTTTTAGGAATAAGTCCGTTAGCGATTGTAATATTTCCATTTCCGTTATAAATCACTATACCTGTGCCTATGTTTTGTCCTACTGGGTAACTCGTACCGTTAGTAGGTGGGGTAAAGAAAGGACTTGTACTCATTACTACTATCCTATTCTGACCGTTTCCATTTGTCCATTGCAAGCCAATACTGTTAGAAGTAACAGAAGTAAACTGGATATTACTTGCTTGGATAGTAGGTATAGAAGAAGTAAAAGCTATTACAAATTCCCGATGCGTTGCCGTCATAGGATTTGGCGGACTCATAAATTTATTAGTAAGTGGAGTAAACGCAAAACCAGTAGGAGTAAGTGGTAAACTCCAAGTAAAGTCGGCATTATTATCCCTCTCTAAAAATACTGCGCTATATTCTTGAGGTGTGTTATTGATGTTAGGATTAGCATCGTATTTGTAAGTAATATCCACGTTAGGAGCATTGACTTTAAAGACACCGAAGTACCTACTTGTTTCCATAAACGTTGTCCCAGCGGGAAGGATAGTAACATTAGGCGCCTGTCTAACTTTATAAACATGAACTCCCTGCCCTAATGTTAGTGGAGTGGCTATGAAGCTGGTAAATAAATCTACATCTGCTACCCCTACGTTTACTCCTGCATCGTACTGCGCTGCACTGATGTCCCCCAAAGCCGCTCCGGAGGTAATCCAAGCAGGAGTATTTACTAATATTCCGTCATAGCTGTTCGCCCAATCGTAAGTGGTTGCCCCTGTCCCCTCGTCAAACCTATAATAACCTACTAAACCTGCTTCCGAACCTGTTAGTTTTTGGCACATGGTATTTCTAATATCTGCTTGGCTGCGCACCACATTCCAAATCCTGACTTCGTCTATCTGCCCTTGGAAAAAATTAGTAGAGGACAATAGCGAAGCGCCAATTCTTGTACTATCAGCACCATTAGGAATGGTAATAAAAGGAGCTATTCCTGTATTTTGCAGTACGCCATTTTGATAGACATTCAGAATATACACCCCATCATAAGTAACGGCTACATGTGTCCACTCATCGTTAGGAATAGGAATTAATGTAGTAATACCTGCGGTACTTACTCCATTCCCTACAACAATGCCTGCCCTTCGCGTGGCTCCACTCACATCAAAGCGATAGGCAATCGTAGTATTATTTATGCCCTTGCCTACAATCGTGTGCTGTTGAGTACCAATAGTAGCTGGCATTTTTATCCACGCTTCTATGGTAAATGGTGTTCCTGCTAAGTCTAAGGAATCACTATCTCCTAAGTTTACATACTGATTTGTGCCATTAAAACTTAATGCCTGCCCAGAACCAGGACGCAAGGGCAAGATAACATTTCGCCTCCCTGCAATGAACTCATACCTGACATTCGTAAGACCTGTCAGCGTAATTGTGTTGGTAGTAGTATTAAGATGACTCGTAGTAGAAGCTATATTCCAAGACGTGATAGTATTATTGGCTCTGCTACCTAATCGCAGCTCGTTTTCAGTAGCTGTCCCTGTGTTTTGTAAGGGTTTAAGAGTATAGTCATAAGTAACATCTACAGAAGGAATATTTACTAAAAATACACCAAAATACTCTGTGGAGAATAGAGAGGTTAGACCATTATACGCCAAAAAATTAGGCGTATCTGTTACTTTATAAATCTGAACTCCTTTGTCTATGCCTCCTCCTGTAAAAGAAGCAGAAAAGTCGGGCAAACTTGTCGTGCCGGGAGAGATGTATCTATGGCTACTTACATCTCCTAAAGCCGCCCCCGAAACTAATCGTACCGCTCCGTTTAATACTCCTTCGGTGTCGCTACCAATGGCTCTATTTTCAGTTCTGATACCTGTAAACTCATCAAAGCGATAATAAGCAATTAGATTTGCTTCATTCCCGATGAGTTTTCTACACATAAAATCACGAATCTGCACCGCAGAACGAGCCGATTTCCAAATCCGCAATTCATCTATTTCTCCATCAAAAACATCTGTCGGAAGTGCGTTAGGGTCATCGGTAGGGCTACCCATAGTCCCACGTGTCGCCCCTATGCGTAGAGGTCCATTATTTGAGAAATTTGTTGCATCTATTCCACCCGAATAAGCAATACCATTGATATAGAAAGTAATATTGCCTGTGGCATCTCTACTAACTGCTACATGAGTCCATTCGGCATTAGGAACGAAAGTAGAAGAACTAGCAGTGGCAGAGTATGTGCCGTCAGAAATATTTAATTCTAAATAACCAAAGGAGGGTTCTATGTAAAAGCGCCAGTATTTTGCATCAAAGGGGCTGTTGGTGAGTTCGCTGCTATGAGCAATAGTAATATCATTCGCTAGTATTGCATCGTACTTAATCCATGCTTCAATAGTAAACGTTCCTGTGCCTAAACTTGTGTTAAGTGTATTGTTACTTTGCACGTAAGAAGAACTCCCATTAAATTGTAAGGCTCTATGGGAACCTGCCGCAGGAGGGATAACTACGGTTCTTATATTAGAAAAATTAGGTGAGCCTGTATTGCGAACTCTGTAATAGTAGGTTGTACCAAAAAAAGGTACACTAATAGACGTAGAAGTAGTTGTGAGATTTGGAATAATTGTTGAGCCTGTAAAGCCCAAGTTATTAGCAAACTCTACATCATAAGAACTTGCCCCTGTATTTGTCCAATTAGCAAAAAAGCCACTTGTGGTTACATTGGTAGCGGCAAGGGCTACAGGAGGGGCAAGACTGTACAAGGAAACAAGAATCCCTCCTGAACTATATTGCGAACTAACAAAGTCGGGTTTTCCATCTTTGTCAAAATCTCCAACAGCTACCTTTAATATATTATCAGCGCCAAAAGGAGATAAATCTAAGGGTATAATAGTAAAACTGGTACCTGAGTTATCTCCTAATAAGATAGCTACTTGGTCTGTGTAGCCATTAGCTATTATTAAGTCATCTATCCCATCAGCATTTAAATCAGCTACGCTCATGCCTGTATTAGCAAAACTGCCCGTAGAAACACTCGAGGAGGAAAAAGAGAAGCTACCATTGCCCAAAAGCATTAAGACTCCTGCAGAATATTGTAAAACGCCAATATCAATATCATCGTCTCCATTAAAATCCCCAATTACTAACTCCCTGACGTTAAATGCGCCCGTATAAATAGGACTTCCTAAGATAAAACTACCCGTCCCATCATTGGTGAGAGGGTGTAAATTGGCATTAATCATAACGACAGCATCTATATCTCCGTCTTCATCAAAATCACCCACAGTAATCTCGCTGGGTGAATTGCCTGCTCCAGGGTTTATAGTAGTAGAAACAAAAGAGATTCCACTCCCATCGTTCAACAAGATATTGATATAGTTAGTCATAGGAGCAAAACCTGCATTAGTAATGATAAGGTCTATATCCCCATCTTTATCAAAATCACCACTTGCCAATCCCGCAGGAATGCTACCACCCGTAGGAAGGTAAGTAGGCGTAAAAGAAGTTCCTGTACTGTCATTGATAAGAATCACCAACTCATTGTCATCATTCAATACTGCGATATCTAAACTCCCATCATTGTCAAAGTCGGCGATTACATTTCTCCCTGCCGAGGGAGTAGTACTACTGCCCGCAGGAAAGCTATTTTGTATAGGAAAGTTTCCATTCCCATCGCCTAATAATACACTTATCGAGTAATTGTTCAGATTAGAAACTACCACGTCAGGGTTACCGTCGTTATTCATATCTCCGACACTCAAGACCTCCGCTCCATCTCCTGTACTGATAAAAGGTAGATAAGTATAGTTTGCTGGAGCAATAGTTAAAGGAGAAGGCTGCTTAAGATTGAATAATGGTGTAGTCGAAGAAAGCGAACTTGCTTGTAGGTGAGTAGCATTATTCCTTACTGTAATTGGGAAAATAGAGCCTACGCCAGCGGGAACGTTCACCGTGATTTGTGTACCCGTAGCATTGCCGTTAGCTACTAATTTGATTGCTCCAAAATAGACATCATTAGGAGCGCTTGGGTTGAAGCCACTTCCGTTGATATTTACCGTATTACCTACTTCACCTTCGGTAGGGGAAAAAGAAGTAATAACAGGCTGAGCAGATAAGGAGGTACTTTTACAAAAAATAAAAATTAAACTAACTAATATCAAAGCAAGAGAGTAAAGAAAAGGCTTCATAGCTACCTTAATAATAGAAGTTATTTTATTTAAGAAATATTATCAATAAAAACACTGTCCAAAGTAACTTTTCAAAAGTTTTAAACTGCGTGGAGGTTGAATGATGCAGCACAAGCACTTTTATTAAATTACTATAAAAACTGTGCTAATTTTGCTTTTTTTAACGTAAAAAGAAAAAATAAGTTGTAAAACGTTAGTATGTAAAAAGTAATGCTGCTGAATAAAAATTATGTCATTATAGATGCTGACAAGGTTTGCGTCCACTGTTAGGGAATTGCATTTATTACCCTGTTAGCTGCAACCCTAAAAGACGACACAACTGACAACAAACAAACAGTAAAACGACAGACAAAATACCAACGCTTCGCAAAATAAAAAGAGCTAAAACCCAACGCACAAACCGGCACAAATTGTAGCACATTTAATTTTGCCAAACCGCACCCAAGCCCACCCACCAAACTTGAAAACTATGTTGACAAGAATTATGGAAAATAGAAAAAATAACGACCTGAAAAATGTATTTTTGAAACTTAAAATTTAAGGATTTGAATTAAATGAAACTATACGAAACATTAGAGCAACAACTCAAGAAAGAGCCCAACTTCGTGACAGACAACGGAGAACTGAAAAAATGGGTGGTGCTTAACAAAGCACAGAATTTTGACGAAGAACTCATCGAACTGCTTTTGCAAAACGAAACGCTCAAAGAGAAGTTTTTTGTAAAGGTCAAAGATGTGTTGGTGTTTAAACAAAACCTGTTTATTGAATTTTTAGAGCAAAAAAACTACTTAAACGATAGTTACACTAAGTTTAAAAACAAAGTTGGACTGACCATTGACGGCAAATACCTGAAACAACGTAATGAAGTGGCTTTGGTATGGCCATTTAAGGACTGCATTTTGGAAGGTGGACAAAGCCGTGAAGAACAAAAACGAGAAGAAATTTTCTTCAACGAAATTTTAGCACAGGACGAAATCACTCAACTCTTAGAGCCAAAAGTTTTGACCAACGCTAAACGTATTGACAAAGATGGTGAACACCAATTGAAAAGTTTTACCCGTGATGCTGAACTTAACCGCAAACGCGGTTTGCCTGAAGATACCATTACCGACAACCTCATTATTAAAGGCAACAACCTGCTTGCCTTGCACACGCTCAAAAAAGAATTTGCAGGAAAGGTAAAATTAATTTACATAGACCCGCCATATAATACTGGGAAAGACGGCTTCAATTACAACGACAGTTTTAACCACAGCACTTGGCTTACCTTTATAAAAAATCGCCTCGAAGTAGCAAAACAACTACTTTCAAAAGATGGAAGTATTTGGATAAATATTGATGATGTAGAAGCACATTATTTAAAAGTTTTAGCAGATGATATTTTGGGGAGAGATAATTTCATCGCCAATGTTATCTGGCAAAAGAAATTTGCCCCTCAAAATGATGCAAAATACTTTTCCGACAACCACGACCATATTTTAGTCTTTGCTAGAAACAAAGAATATTTCAAAATAAACTTTCTTGATAGAAGCGAAAAGGCAAAAGAGCGGTATAAAAATCCTGATAATGACCCACGTGGTCCTTGGTCTTCTAGTGATATGACGGTAAAAACATACAGCGAAGCCTATGATTATCCAATTACAACACCAAGCGGTAAAGTGATTAATCCACCCAAAAGTCGCTGTTGGCGAACTTCAAAGGAAAATTTCCAAAAATTAATTGATGACAAAAGAGTTTGGTTTGGTGAAGATGGTGGCAATGTCCCACGTCTAAAAAGATTTTTATCAGAAGTTAAAGATGGTGTTACTCCAATGACAATTTGGACTCACCAAGAAGTTTCTCATAATCAAGATGCAAGAAAAGAAATTACAGCGATTTTGGATGAAAGCGATTTTGCAACCCCAAAGCCTGAGAAATTACTTGAAAGAATAATACAAATTAGCACAATTGAAAATGATATAGTATTAGATTTTTTCGCAGGTAGCGGAACCACAGCAGCAGTAGCTATGAAAATGGGAAGACAGTTCATTACAACTGAGCAAATGGATTATATCGAAAATGTTACGTGTGCTCGTGTCAAAAAAGTGATTGAAGGCGAACAAGGCGGTATTTCCAAATCAGTTAACTGGCAAGGTGGTGGTTCATTCGTCTATCTCGAACTCAAAAAATACAACCAAACCTTTATGGAACAGATTGAAGAAGCCAACGACAGCGAAGCACTTTTGCAAATTTGGGAGCAGATGAAAGCGAAAAGTTTTTTCAAATACAGTGTGGATTTGCAAAAGTTTCAGAAAAACATAGAAGAGTTTAAGCAGTTGAGTTTAAAACAACAAAAAGAAATCCTTTGCGAACTATTAGACAAAAACCAACTGTATGTTAACCTTTCGTCCCTTAATGATGCAGACTTTGCTTGCAGTGAAGAAGAAAAGAAAGTTACCCGAGATTTTTACCAATTAAAGAAGTAAGCAAATGGCGTTTTTATATGACATATTATTACAGGAGTTTGGTAAAAGAGCCATTGCTCAAGTTACCGTTCCTAATCACATAACCGACAATTTAAAGCCCGGATTTGGTCAGCGACCTTATCAGATTGAAGCGTTTCAGCGTTTTATTTTGTGCCATTCAGAAAATTTTGAAGGCAAACCCAAAAGACCGTTTCATTTGCTTTACAATATGGCAACGGGAAGCGGAAAGACTTTGATAATGGCAGGTTTGATGTTGTACCTTTACCAAAAAGGGTATCGTAACTTTTTGTTTTTTGTGAACAGCAACAATATCATTCAGAAAACCAAAGATAATTTTCTCAATCCACAGGCTTCAAAATACTTGTTCAACGATAAAATTGTGATTGATGGAAAAGAAGTTCTTATCAAAGAGATTGACAACTTTGAAGAAGCAGACAATCAAAATATCAATATCAAATTTACTACCATTCAACAGCTTCATATTGACCTGAACAACACTAAGGAAAACAGCGTAACCTACGAAGATTTTAAGGACAAAAAATTGGTTTTGATTGCAGATGAATCTCACCACTTGGTAGCAGGAACAAAATCGGGAAATATGTTTGGCAGTTGGGAAGACACTGTAAAGAAAATTCACGATTCCAATTTTGAAAATATTTTATTGGAGTTTACGGCAACCATTGACACCGACACCGCGGAATTAGTGAACCATTATCAAGACAAGGTAATTTTCAAATACGACCTTGCCGAGTTCCGCAAAGACAAATATTCAAAAGAAATCAACCTTATCCGTTCCTTGTATTACGAGCAAGAGAGAATCATTCAAGCCCTGATTTTAAACTTATATCGTCAGGAATTGGCAACTTCAAACAATATCAATTTGAAGCCAGTAATTCTGTTCAAAGCCAAAAAGACAATTAAAGAATCGGAGCAAAACAAAGAGAACTTTCACAAACTGATTGATAATTTTTCGGTGGCAATGGTGGAGAAAATTCAAAAGACTTCCACTGTTCCAATTGTTCAGAAGGCTTTCCGATTTTTTGAAGCCAAAGGCATTTCAGCAAATGAAATTGTTAAGCGTATTCAAGCTAATTTCAGATTTGAAAATTGCCTAAGTGCCAACAATGATGCAGAAGCCGAGCAAAACCAAATTTTGCTCAACACTTTGGAAGACGAAAACAATCCAATCCGTGCCGTTTTTGCAGTTCAGAAATTGAATGAAGGATGGGACGTTTTGAATTTGTTTGACATT
>Ga0272446_1004932_pt1 | contig 15229 bp, 13 predicted proteins | sample YNPCB0061_FD_194587 | JGI IMG/M metagenome (GOLD analysis project Ga0272446, IMG submission 194587) | Hot spring microbial mat communities from Yellowstone National Park, WY, United States - YNP-CB-006-1 | ecosystem: Environmental > Aquatic > Thermal springs > Hot (42-90C) > Sediment | place... | reverse complement strand
AAAACTTTTTGGACAGCACCGCACATATCCGCGTGAGGGATAGCAGCGGAAAGCCCGCAGTGAGCGAAGCGAATGAAGTACAGGCGTGGCATGCCACGTCTCTACCAGCGCATAGCCCGACCCGAAGCGCTAGCGCAGGGGCACGCCCTAAATATTAAAATTTATCACTTTCTTGTAAATCAACAAGGAATAATTCTCTATTTTTGGACGTATGAAATTCGGAACAAAAGTTATTCATGCAGGGGTAGAACCAGACCCCTCCACAGGGGCTATTATGACGCCTATTTTTCAAACTTCTACCTATGTACAGGAAGCCCCAGGCGTACATAAAGGTTACGAATATGCCCGCACTCAAAATCCTACAAGAGATGCTTTACAAAAAAATCTCGCCGCTTTGGAAAATGCTCAATTTTGTTACTGTTATGCCACAGGATTAGCCGCTACAGATGCTATTCTCAAACTCTTTTCCCCTGGTGATGAAATCATTGCAACCAATGACATGTATGGAGGTACTTACCGCCTGTTTATGCGTATATACGCAAAATTCGGGCTTAAATTTCATTTTATCAACATGGATAACCCTGAGAACATCTTGCCCTACCTCAACAAAAATACTAAAATGATATGGATAGAAACCCCTACCAATCCCATGCTCAACATCATTGACATTGAAGCGGTAAGCAACATTGCAAAACAACATAACCTCATTACCGTGGTAGATAATACTTTCGCTTCTCCATATCTGCAAAATCCACTGGATTTAGGGGCTACTATGGTTATGCATTCTTTAACCAAATATATTTCAGGGCATTCTGACGTAGTGATGGGTGCAGTAATGACCAACAACCCCGAACTTGCAGAACAATTAAAATTCATTCAAAATGCATCAGGGGCTACCCCAGGACCTCAGGATTGTTTTCTGGTACTCAGAGGGGTAAAAACGTTGCATTTACGCATGGAAAGACACAGTTACAATGGTAAAAAAATAGCAGAATTTTTAACACAGCACCCAAAAGTGGAGTATGTTTATTGGTGCGGTTTGCCTTCCCATAAAAATCACGAAGTTGCTAAAAAACAAATGCGGGATTTTGGGGGTATGATTAGTTTTACGCTCAAAGGGGATAAAATGGAAGATGCCCTCAATGTTTTGAAAAATACTCATCTGTTCTCATTGGCAGAGAGCTTGGGCGGAGTGGAGTCTTTAATCGGACATCCTGCAACCATGACACATGCATCTATTCCAAGAGAACAACGCTTGGCAAATGGCTTAAAAGATACCTTAATCCGTCTTTCCGTAGGTGTAGAAGATATTGACGACCTGATTGAAGATTTAGCTCAAGCTATTGGCGAATAAAAGTCTAAGTTTTTGTAACTTTGAACCATGAATATATTTGGTATTGGAGATAAAGTAGCCTTAATTCATGAAAAGTCTTCAGGTATAGTAACTGATGTTCAGGGAAATCTGATTACGGTTTATTTGGAAGATATGGGCATGGATATAGAGATTGATGCCAAACTATTGATGTTGATTGAAAAAAAGATAACAGACCCAATTATAAACCAACAGCCAAGCGAAGTTGCGGACATTCCTGTTAAAAGTGAAGAAAATTTGAATAAAGAGGTGGAAAATTTAAAGCAATCAGGGATTGGGTATCAGGCAAAAAACATACAAACAAGAAAGAATACAGCTAAAATACCTATAGAAATAGATTTGCATTGGGAAGTGTTGCAAAAAACCAATCCAAGTTATGCAGAAATACAACAAGAGGCTATTGATGAAATTTTCAGAATACAGCGATTGGAATTTGAGAATTTCTTTTTACAAGCATTAACTCATAATTTGAATATGATTACCATCATACATGGGATTGGTTCAGGAAAATTGCGGGATTACATTCATTCTTATATCAAAAGACATCAAAAAAACATAAACAGTTACCAAGTGATGAACGAAGGTGGGGTTACTCAGGTTATTTTTAATGTCATATAGTTAAAATTCACTTCATAATTCAAATTTTTAGGTGAATTTGTTGGGCGTGTCCCCTGCGCTGCGCTTCGGGGTCGGGCTATACGCTACAAGCCCTCATTCGCTACGCTCATTGCTGGCTTTCCGCTGCTATCCCTCACGCGGATATGTGCGCATACATATACACACACGCATACGCGTTAGGCATGCGGAGGGCATGCGTGCTTGCACGCATGGTGCGTTCAGCACCGAAGCGATAGCGTAGCCCGTAGCACGCCGACTGCGCAGCAGGAACGCCCAAATAAAACATTGATAAATAATGTCTTGATGCATCACCCTAAAAGTGGAGTAGAGCGAAAATCTATTTACTGCACCTGTTGATACTCTCCCCATATCTTGCGGAGAGTATCTGCAATTTCACCCAACGTAGCGTATTGTTCTACGGCATACAAGATATGCGGAATAAGGTTTTCTGTACCTGTTGCCGCCTGATATATATTTTGTAAGGCTTTTTCTACTTCTTGACTATTTCTTTCTTGCTTCACTTGTTGAATTTTCTGAATTTGTACTTGACGTATGCTGTCATCTATGCGGAATGCATCTGTGTATTTTTCTTCTTTGGTGGTGAATTTATTTACACCCACAATAATTTTTGTGTTCTTTTCAATACCTTGTTGGTATAAATAGGCAGAACGGGCAATTTCATCTTGAATATACCCTTGTTCTATAGCACTTACACTACCGCCCATTTCGTCAATAATACGGATATATTCATTTGCTTTATCTTCTATTTGTTGAGTCAAAGTTTCTACAAAATATGAACCTGCAAGCGGGTCTACGGTATCTGTAACTCCACTTTCATATCCAATAATCTGTTGGGTACGGAGGGCAATCTGCGCGGCTTTTTCCGTAGGTAAAGAAATGGCTTCATCATACCCGTTGGTATGCAGACTTTGCGTTCCGCCCAGCACAGCAGATAAGGCTTGAATGGTAACGCGTATGATATTATTTTCAGGTTGTTGTGCGGTTAAGGTAGAACCCCCTGTTTGTGTATGAAAGCGCAGCATCATGGCGCGCGGGTTGGTTGCGCCAAATTCTTTCATAATTTTTGCCCACATTCTGCGGGCGGCACGGAATTTCGCAATTTCCTCAAAAAAGTTATTGTGTGCATTAAAAAAGAAACTCAATTGCTGTCCAAATACATTGACATCTAACCCACGCTCTATGGCGGCTTTTACATAGCTTTTTCCATTAGAAAGGGTAAAGGCAAGTTCCTGTGCGGCAGTAGAACCTGCTTCCCGAATATGATAGCCTGAAATAGAAATCGTATTCCATTTGGGAAGTTCTTTGGAACACCACTCAAAAATATCAGTAATCAGGCGCATAGAGGGTTTGGGTGGATAAATATATGTGCCGCGTGCCGCATATTCTTTGAGAATATCATTTTGAATAGTACCTGAAATTTTCTTTAAGTCTGCACCTTGTTTTTTGGCAAGTGCTACATACATACACAACAGCGTAGATGCCGTAGCGTTGATGGTCATGGACGTAGTGATTTTTTCTAATTCAATACCCTTAAACAAGGTTTCTATATCTTTGAGGGAGTCAATCGCAACGCCTACTTTACCCACTTCACCATCAGCAAAATCGTGGTCGGAGTCGTAGCCTATCTGGGTAGGTAAATCAAATGCAACAGACAAACCCATAGTCCCCTGACTGAGCAAGTAATGATACCGTTTATTGGATTCTTCTGCGGTAGAAAAACCTGCATATTGACGCATTGTCCACAATTTACCTCTGTACATGGTTGGGATAATGCCGCGCGTATAAGGAAATTCGCCTGGGTACTCTTCGGGTACTTGCACAGGTGCGTATACGCGTTCTATTTCAATTCCTGAATCTGTCATAAAACGTTCTGCACGTTCAGGGTTTTTGCTCAAAAATGGAATAACCTGCTTTTCTTCCCATTGTTTCTTTTTCTCGCTCATGCAAGCAAAAATACAGAAATTGTAAGTAAAGAATAACTATTTAAGTTATTTTTCTATGGGCGTGTCCCTTCGCTAGCGCTTCGGGTCGGGCTATACGCTGGTAGAGACGTGGCATGCCACGCCTGTACTTCACTTGCTGCGCAAGTTGCGGGCTTTCCGCAGTGATGTTTAATTCTACATAAATTTGTATATTTACGGTTGTTTTTTAGCAAATAAAACTTGATTATTGATGTCTTATTTAGTGAATTTATTGAACATTGTGCGCAGCACCCTACTCAGCATGTTGTTCTGATTTTGAAAAAACATACTTCAAAAAAGAACTTAACATTACTGGGGCATAGGGTTCAAATCATCAAAAAAGATAAAGAAAAAGGCGGAGGAAAACTAGAATTTGGTACAAAAATTATCCATAATAAACAAGGTACAATTGCTACATTGTTAGGTGCTTCGCCAAGGGCTTCAACCGCTGTAAGTGCAATGATAGAAGTCATTCAAAAATGTTTTCCCGAATACACAGATTGGCAAAAAAATATACAAAAATGCATTCCAAGCTACGGCATAGATTTAAGCAAAAATGCAGACGAATATCTTAAAGTGTTACAGTATACAAACGGCGTTTTATTATGATGAGAAAATTACTTTATTTAGTGGTGATATTCGGTATTTTGTTTTTTACCCCTGCATGCAGTATTATTCAAAGTGGTAATAAAGAGTCATTTGCCGAAGGACGTTATTTTATCAAGGAAAAAGGCAAACAAAATGTTTTTATCAACATGCAGGAGGATACCGTTGAGGTATATTATATGAACAAAAAAAAGGAAGTTGTATCTCCAAAACCTGAAAAAATATACCCTCAATACAGTAAAAAACAACTTGCAGGTACAAAACTGTATATCTCTTCTTTTGATGTAGATTTTCTAACCCTTGTCTTAAAATTAAGACCTGCGACCTCAGGCATGGAAGCGCAAATGAATACAAATCTTAACGGGGTTCTGTATTTTGGTAGAAGAGTAGATGCTTATTCCTTAAAGTATCAGTCCAATCCACTGAAAGACTACAATAGACAGATAAAACACTATGGATTTTCTATGGGTGGTTTTGTTGGATTAGGCGGCAGCACTATCGGACCCAATACCACCAATAATCAACTTTCCTATGAATATGATGGAGTTATCTTGAACAAGGGCATAGCCGCTATTATTGCAATTGATAATTTCACATTAGGCTTTTCTCTCGGTTTTGACACCCTATTAGACAAAAACAAAAACCTATGGATTTACCAAAATAAACCCAATATCGGATTGGCGGTGGGTATGAATTTGAACTGAGATAAATTTTGTAAAAAACGTATAACTACTTATGCTGTAAGTATTATGTTAGCAAAAAAATGCCATATAAGCCTTATTTTGTGTGTTTTGGGCGTTCCTGCTTGCCGCGCGGCGCAGTCGGCGTGCTACGGGCTACGCTATCGCTTCGGTGCGGTTCGCACCATGCGTGCAAGCACGCATGCCCTCCGCATGCCTAACGCGTGTGCGCAGCGTGTATATACGCGCGTGCATCCGCGTGAGGGATAGCAGCGAAAAGCCCGCAATGAGCGTAGCCTGTGAAGTACAGACGTGGCATGCCACGTCTCTATCAGCGGATAGCCTGACCCCGAAGCGCAAGCGCAGGGGACACGCCCACAAAATTTTTGATACAGAACACCAGTTAAAAATTTCTCCCTAAAACTCAATAAGAGCGAAATAATTTTTGGGAGTTCCTAGCGCGCAGCAGGAACTCCCAATGCCGAACCCCACTGAATATATTACCCAAAATGTCTGAAATGAGTTTAATGAAGTGGGTTGTACTGGATTCGAACCAGTGACCCCTACCCTGTCAAGATAGTGCTCTAAACCAACTGAGCTAACAACCCCTGCTGAGTTTTGGAAATGCAAAAATAATACTTGTCTTTTACTTGTACAAATACTTTTTATCGCTGTCTGCGTCAGAAAGTATTGTATTTTTGGCAAAGAAGTTATGGATAAACCAAAATTTACTTTTCAAAAAACAGAACGCATTGTGCTTAAAAAAGTGATAGAAAACATCTTCAATATGGGCGAATCTTTGTTTGTCTATCCCTTAAAGGTGCGTTATACCGTAACAGAAAGAGAAAATTCGGATGTTCATGCAAAAGTTTTAATCAGCGTACCTAAAAAAAACTTCAAAAAAGCCGTTCACAGAAACCGTATCAAACGTTTGATGAGAGAAGCCTATCGTTTAAACAAACACCTTTTAATCTTATCTACTCAGCAACAAATCAATGTACACTTTCACTACGTAAGCAAAACCATATTACCCTTTCATAAAATACAGGAAAGCATGACAGCCATATTACAGCAAATATCTGAAAAACAAATTTAAGGCAAAATCCTGAGTACAACAACATTGTTGTTACATTTGATATACATCAAAATACTGATTTCTTTTCTGATGATTTCAGGATAAAAGTCATTTTGCAAAACCTTATTTCCAATGCGTTTCAATATCATGATACAAACAAACCCAAAAATGAGGTAAAAATTACTGTCAAAACAGATAAAGAAAACGCATATTTTGAAGTGTGGGATAATGGTATAGGAATACCAGAAAACTACCAAAGTAAAATTTTTGACATGTTTTTCAGAGCAAATACGCATACCAAAGGTACAGGATTGGGCTTGTATATCGTCAGGGACGCTTTGGAAAAACTGAATGGTGAAATTACTATGGCTTCAGAGGAAAAAGAATATACTTGTTTTTGCGTAGTTATCCCCAATTTGACACCCACAAAATAATGTTTTATGTAAAAACGCAAACTTATATTTTGTGAGGTTGATGTTTTCGTTTTATATAGCTGTAAAATGCGTTTATAATTTGAGGGGGTAGCCCCACTTTATATCTCAACCCATTTTTGAACTTTTGTATTGTTATATTATATCCACAGTACTATACCTTTATGAAAACAAAACTTTCTTTAATGCAATGTATGATTATAGTGTTTGTATCACTATCTCCTTGTATCAGTGTGGCACAGTATGCCATAGGTCATAGAACCATTACATTCAATGACCCTGCCCGTACAGGTGGTTTTGGTTCAGGTGGAGGTCCAGGCAGACAAATTCAAACAGAAATTTATTATCCTGCCACCACAGCAGGAACAAACACACCTATTGCGAGTGGTGTTTTCCCCGTAATTACTGTTGGTCATGGTTTTGTTATGTCGTGGGACGCTTATCAAAATTTATGGGATTATTTTGTACCTAAAGGGTATATCCTTGCCTTCCCGCGTACAGAAGGGGGATTTTCTCCAAGCCACAATAATTTTGCTTTGGATTTAAGAGTTGTGAATGAACGCATGAAATTAGAAGGTTCTAATGTAAGTTCTCCTTTTTATCAACATATCAGCAACAAAACTGCTATCATGGGGCATTCTATGGGTGGAGGAGCTTCCATACTGGCGGCATCTGGCTATACTCAAATTACTACTGTGGTGGGGTTAGCTCCCGCAGAAACAACGCCTTCGGCTATTACTGCGGCAGGTAGTATATCTGTTCCTGCCCTGATATTCTCAGGCGCACAAGATGGTGTTACGCCCCCTGCTACACATCATATCCCTATTTATAATGGTATTCCTGGAACTGTGTGCAAAACTTTCGTAAGTATTACAGGAGGTGCGCACTGCTATTTTGCTAATCCCAACTTCAATTGTGATTTTGGAGAATCCACCTCCTCCACAGGTATTTCTATTACAAGGACAACCCAGCAAACCAAAACTCAACGCATATTAGAAAAATGGTTTCAATTCAAACTCAAAACGGATTGTGGTGCCTTTCAATCTTTCCAAGACTCTCTGCAATATATGACAGGCATTACATACATGCAGAGTTGTACCTATCAATCTTTTGTAGCATCAGGAGTACCCACGGACCCTGTTATCGGAAATGACGGTAGTATCAACATCACTGTATCAGGTGGAACAGCTCCCTACACTTTTTTATGGAATACAGGAGCAACCACAGAAGATTTGAATAGTTTGCCCGCAGGGGTATACACCGTTACCATTACCGACAGTGAGGGTTGCCAAAAAACATTGACTTTCACGCTTAATAATCCTTTATCTGTTATTAAACCAGACCTTTCCTCTGTCAAATACGATAAAATAACAAATACGGTAGAAATTGATTTTATTACTCCCCACGAACTACAAGGCGACACGCATTTTATAGAATATAGTATTGAAAACAAGCCTTTCCAAACGCTTACAGGAGTATTCGTCAATGGAACGCATAATCAGTATCGTTATGCCTTAAATTCCTCTTACGCCGAAATCAGTTATCGCATAAAAGTAATAGACAAAAATGGAAAGCACTACTATTCTAACCTGAAAACGCTCACTATACAAAACAATTCAATGCCATTAGTGGTATTTCCTAACCCTTTTGAAAACAAACTAAATGTAACCATTTATGAAAAAGGTACTATACGTATATCTGATATGCAAGGCAGACTTATATATGAAAGTACAATCAACACACAAGATAACCCTGTGATAGATACTCAATCATGGAACTCTGGGGTTTACATTATTCAATGGGTTACAAACAACAAAGTACAGTACCAAAAAGTGGTTAAACCTTAACAGATACCTTTAATTGATAGATTACATTTTTTGGGCGTGCCCTTCACTGCGTTCAGGTCGGGCTATTCGCTGGTAGAGACGTGGCATGCCACGCCTGTACTTCATTCGCTACGCTCATTGCGGGCTTTCCTCTGCTATCCCTCACGCGGATACGCGCGCATATACATACGTTGCACACGTAAAAAGAAGTGTTTTTAACCCTTTAACTTTGGGGGCGGGCGGGTGGGTAAACCCAAAACCCACAAAAAACACTTCTTTTGCGTTAGGCATGCGGAGGGCATGCGTAGCATGGTGCGAACCGCACCGAAGCGATAGCGTAGCCCGTAGCACGCCGACTGCGCCGCGCAGCAAGCAGGAACGCCCAAAATAAATTTGCCTGATATCAGTTAAAAAATGAATACAAAAATCAAAACTCATGCTTTTATCGTAAGTTCAAACATGAAAAAAGTGATAATCTTTGTGGTAATTTTGATAAATGCAATCGTTACACACGCACAGGTAAAAGTAAGCGCAGGCTTTAATGCCGCTTTAGGAGATAAAAAAAACGCAACCCATGCTTGGGGCAGGTATGAATGGGGATTTGGAAAGCAAAAAGCTATTCGCATAGGCGGCGGATTAAGGTTTTCTCATTTTAACGCCTACAAAGGTTTGTATCTTACAGCACCTATGCGGCTTACTCAGGTAAATTATTCCCCTGATAATGCCAATATCGACACATTGAGAATTGCAGAAAGCAGACACCTTTTTACTAATCTTTACCTCATTCTTGGGTATACCTTCAAAGAAAAACTGGATTTGCGTTTCTCTATTGACTTGGTTGGGGTAAGTTTTGGCAGTACTGTATCTGCGGAGCATATAACAAACTACAAAGCTAATCCAAACCCAAAGTACACTATTGTAAATGCTAAACCTACTCCATTGAATTTACTTTTGGTAAGCGATAATGATGTAGGTTCACTTAACTCTGAATTTACCGCAGGCTACTGGATTAACGAAAAATACCTCATTTTTGGAGGTTACAGCTTTTTATTTGCAGAATACACTACCGAAAAAGCCATACGCAATGACAACCAAAGATTCAGGCTAAAAGGACATCTGGGAACAATTGGCGTAGCATACAGAATAAAATAATAAATTCCTATCTGTCAGTAATTTTATATACACTGAACTGCCCGGTTTTATGTATTAAAGTCAATTCTTTAAGGATTATGTCTGGCAATTTACATTCCTTTTCATACCAGTACAAATATTGAATATGAGATTTATAGCGTTCAAAGTCAGACAAAATATCATTGCATTGTAGAATAGTATGTCCTTTTTTATGCAAGGCGTACAAAAATATAGCTCCTGACCCATCAGGACCTACCAAACATAATTCTTTATCAGGTACAATTTTTTGCAGTTCTACGCGAGTATTTGCATTATAGAGTTCTTCAGGAAGGTGGTGGTCAGTGGTAACCCACCTTGCAGGGTATATTCTAATAACTGCAATGACAGGCACAAGATAAAAACATAGATAAGAGAAATATTTTACCGATTTTTTACGATGTTCCAGCATTTTTTGCATACCAAATCCCGCAATTAAGGCTAAAATGGGCATATAAGGCATCATATAATACTGATGATACTTCATTTGGGAAAGTTCAATAAAATGATATAAAAGCAAAGCCATACTCCATACCAGAACAGGGATAAAATACGCTTTGTGCTGAGCTACTTTTTTGATATACAACAAACCATAAACAAAGAAAACAAAACTTGTAAATCCCAAGAGCAATTCAGGTAAATCACTGATTATATTTTGTTCTAATATCTCACGGATTAGTTTCCAATCTTTGGCGGGACGAATTTCTATGCCAAAATCGAACAACCCCGAGGTTCGGATAAGATAAACTGCATACTTGTACCAAAGTAATGAAACACCTACCGTAGTTATGCCAAAAATACCCAATTTGAGAATATCTGACATGGAATACCTGCGTATATTCATAAAAAATACAGTAACCATGAAAAATCCAATAGCCAGATACTGAATTTTGGTAAGTCCCGCCAGTGTAGCAAACAACGTGCAAAATAGTATATTCTGCCATGTTTTATGCTCTTGAAATTTAACATAAAAATACAATGCCCATGTACTTGCACTCAATGCCAATATATCAGGCAGAGGGTTAATGCAGTGATAAAACAGTTCAGGAATAAACATAAAAATAACTGCGCTATAATATGCCATTTTTTCGTCACCTAACCATGCTTTTATCCATGCGTACAAGCCTAACACCCCTGCTATAAACATGCACCATGTAAGAAACCTTGCTACCCAAAATCTTTCCCCCGTAATGTGATATGTCAAAGCAAAGATGTACTCCATAGACGGGAATTGCATACCCGTAACGCCATCAGTGAGTTTTCGGTTATCTACACGAGGTTTAAGGATATTCATACTTTCTTCATAAAAATTTCTTGCCACCGCCAAAGTATTGGATTGTCGCCATGTATGAACGCTATTCGGAGGTCTGTTCATAAAAAACACGTGTAAAATAAAGTTAAGGATAATCCATACCCAAAGTTTTTTCATGGGTGCAATAATACAAAATAACTGATGTTATGCATTAAAATTTAGGGCGTGTCCCCTGCGCTATCGCTTCGGGGTCGGGCTATACGCTGATAGAGACGTGGCATGCCACGTCTGTACTTCACTTGCTACGCAAGTTGCGGGCTTTCCGCTGCTATCCCTCACGCGGATGCGCGTACATATACGCACACGCATACGCGTTAGGCATGCGGAGGGCATGCGTGCTTGCACGCATGGTGCGAACCGCACCGAAGCGATAGCGCAGCCCGTAGCACGCCGACTGCGTAGCAGGAACGCCCAAAAAAAATCAACTTGCCTAGCATCAGAAAATAATATAGAACAGCAGGTTTTTTTAGAAACTTACTGCCGCTTGAATTTGAACCCCAAAGTTGGCTTTGCCTGGTATTCGGTTGGTTAATCTCCAAACAAAATCTACGCGAAGAACTTTAAGGATATTCTCTATCCCACAACCCGCTTCCACATAAAAACCATTAGGAGCTTGTAAAGGTCTTAATGAAGTAACTGTCATGGCTTTGTTGGCAGAGGTAAGCGAACCTTCTGCTACATGCAACGTCCAGAACTCACGGAGTTTTAACCATTTCAATACGGGAATACGATTCATAATAATGCCGTCCAAATGATGTTCCATAATAAGCATACTGTATCTGTCTGCCACAAATTCATTGATGTTCATGAGGTTAAAACCGTCAGAAATGTGTATAAAGGTAACATTTCCTTTAAGCACATGCAACAACGGAAAAGGCAACGTACCAAATACCTTACCTGACGCAGCATAATAACGGATAAACCCAAATGGGGGCGTTCTTAAACGTTGTGTAATGGCAATGCTTGCTTTCTGATATTCAAAATCACTGCCCCAAATATTACGGAACCCTGCACTTACATTCGTATAAATAACGGGGTATTTATTGGCAATGACTACCCTGTCCCGTCCTTTACCAATAAATTTTTCCTTGAAAGAGAAGCGTGCATCTAATTGCAATTCAGTATTAAAATAGCTACTACGCAATTCTGTTACTCCTTTTTCCGTGTATTGAAATGCAAAATTATAGCTGGGTTCAAAGGTTTTAGTCAGTGCGTTGAGCGTAAGTTCTATACCGTTAGAAGGACGTGTTTTGAAGTAAATTTTATTTTCGGTATAATAATTCAAACCTGCTAAGTCGGTTCTTCGGAAGAAAGGCGCGAGTATGTTTGTTTGTGCCGCTGTAAAACCCTGAATACCCGGCGTTTCTATATCCCGCGTATGAGAATATCCAAGCAATAGCCAAGGTTGTGTGGAAAATTCATAATCTGCCAACCCCTGATACTTCCATTGCTGGTCTTTGAAGCCATAAGCGGCATAGGTATATACAAATAACTTTTTGACTTTATCCGTTGTTTTGATCCCTAATCTCACCCGAAGTCCCTCTAAACTATTTAAAGAAGCTAATGTATAAAAAGGGCCTATGGCAAAGTATTTTCCAAGACGTATCCTTCCGCTACTAAGAAACTTGTATGTTTTGATATAAATTTGTACGAAGTTAAGGGTAGCTAAGGTATCTATCAAACCAAATCCTAATTTTTCTTTCTTGCTTAATGTATCTGCTCGGTACTTTCCCCAGAAAACTGTATCATTCTCACTGATTTTTTTTGCATTTTCATCAAGAGCAAAAAGTTCTCCGTCAAAAAAAGAATTGGGTTTTGGATTATCAAATTTATATTCAGAAAAATAAGAAACCGTTTTGGCAGAAACTCCATATCCCTTGTATTTCTGTCGTATTCCCATACTGCTTTCAAACCGTTTAGGTACATAGTAGCCATTAACATACTCAAATTCCTGCTTGGTATTCAGTTTTTCTATAAAATTGATATTTGCTTTGTCAGGTACAGTCAGGTCAAGTTTGGTTAAAGCCCAGTTTTTGCTGTTTACTTCAATAAACCCATGAAAAACCAAATCTCTCGGCGTTTTTGCATATACTTTTATGCGAAAGGTTGAGTCACCAGGGGCATGGATAATGGTATCCAACTGTTCATACACACAAAAAGCAAAGCAACCATCAGCAATAGGACTCATAAAACTTTTGTCTAAAATAGTTACGTAATTTTCGTAGAAATTAAGGTCAAGGTTGGCAAGTGAAAGGAAATTCATGGTTTCCTGGTCAAAAGAACCCGAACTTCGGCTAGCTTTCAGAATTTCTTTACGCATGTTGGGTGCTTTTACGTAGTTTTCTGTAACACTTTCACGGATAAATACCACCATGCTGGTACGTGAGGTATCTGTAAAAGTTGAATCCGCAAGTACATTAAGGAGTTTTTGCTTGGCAGGTTTTACTAATCGCTGTTCAAAGAATTTTTTATCCAATCCATCTAATTGTGCGGAGAGTTTGTTGTATGCCGTAAATTGCATGTACGGAATTAAGCGGTTGTTTTTTTTACGGTTTTCATTCGCTAAACGGATAATTCTGTATGCGGGGTTTTCTTTGGCACGAACAATAATTTCACTTAATGTAATACCTGCTTTGTCTTCACTAATCAAAATTTCAAAATTTTCTATGTTTTTACCCATTATCTTGAAGGATATGGTTTTGTTTTTATAGCCTACCCACTGGGTAAGTAAAGTATACCTGCCACTTGGCAAACTCGTTTTGAACTTTCCGTCAGCATCACTTTCTAAACTTAATATAATGTTTTGCACAGAATCCAAAATAGAAATCCCTACAAAAGGCATCAGTTCTTTGGTAGCAGAGTCTTTTACTAATCCTGATAATTCATATTTTTTCTGCCCATAGCAGATTGATGAGAGCAAGGTAAATACTAAAAATAGTCCCAATAAAAGAGGGTGTATTGCAAAACTTTTCACGTGTTACAAATCAAAACTATCAACAAAAATAATAGGATTTTTGAAAAAATGCTACATTTGCTTGATGAAATTTGGTGTAGTTGTTTTTCCAGGTTCCAATTGCGACCAAGACATGGTTGATGGTATTGAACATTTTTTGCATCAGGAATGTGTTAAATTGTGGCATAAAAGCACGGATTTACAGAACTGTGATGTTATTGTTTTACCCGGCGGATTTTCTTACGGAGATTATCTGCGCTCTGGGGCTATTGCAAGGTTTTCTCCTGTCATGAAAGAAGTCATTCGTTTTGCAGAAAAAGGAGGAATTGTAATGGGTATTTGCAATGGTTTTCAGATTGCTACCGAAGCAGGACTTTTACCCGGGGCGTTGTTGCGTAATACACATCAGAAATTTATGTGTAAAAATATACACATTACGCCTGCACATACTCAAAGCAAATTTACCAACCGCATGCAAGTCAACAAAGCCTATAAAATCCCCGTAGCCCATGCGGAAGGTCGCTACTATGCTGATGAAGATACCCTTAAATCTTTGCAGGACAACGGTCAGATTTTGTTTCAATACTGTGATGCGCAAGGTAAAATAAGCGAAGACTCAAATCCTAATGGTTCATTATTGAACATAGCAGGAATATGCAATAAACAGGGAAATGTAATGGGCATGATGCCACACCCTGAACGCGCACTTGACCCTGATGCTCATAATACACAAGGAATGGATATTTTTCTCTCTTTGCTTAATGGGTAAACATTGTTTTTGAGTTTATACAGCATAAAAATATAGGGCGTGTCCCCTGCGCTATCGCTTCGGGGTCGGGCTATACGCTGCAAGTCCTCACAGGCTACGCCTGCTGCGGGCTTTTCGCTGCTATCCCTCACGCAGATATGTGCGCATACATATACGCACACGCGTTAGGCATGCGGAGTAACGGTTTGCGACTTGACGAAGGTGAGGTTTAATAGCACTGCTTTTCACACAAGAGCAAAAGTTTATAAGAAGCACTTCACCACAAAATAGCACGTCAGCCCCGCTTCTCACCGAGGCAATGTTGTGTGTCGTTGTTATTGTTCTGCACTTGCCAATTTGCTTTCTGCTATTTCTTTGGCAAACTCAAAAAATAAGCTAACAGCTTTTGTAAATTCAAAAGTTTCTTTGCTGTTGTCCAATTTGATGATGTTACGTTGG
>Ga0272446_1004931_pt1 | contig 15230 bp, 11 predicted proteins | sample YNPCB0061_FD_194587 | JGI IMG/M metagenome (GOLD analysis project Ga0272446, IMG submission 194587) | Hot spring microbial mat communities from Yellowstone National Park, WY, United States - YNP-CB-006-1 | ecosystem: Environmental > Aquatic > Thermal springs > Hot (42-90C) > Sediment | place... | reverse complement strand
GTTGTCGAAATTTAGCATGGCAAAGATAAACACAAATATTTTTTATTTCCTAATTTTTTAAGAAAAAATTCCTTTTTTTTAAAGAAAACCACTTTTTCTTTTCCCCTTGAAAATACATTTCTCTTAGTTAGTATAAAAGAAAAATGCTGCCCCAAACTATAAAGGACAGCCAATTTTTTAGCTATGATAAAATGGTTATTAATCAGGGCGTGCCCCATCCCTCCTATTAGGAGGTATATAGGGAGGTTTCTCGGCACTGCCTTTGCCCCTCCTAACATTGGCGGGGTGTCCGAAGGACGGGGTGGTTTCGCCCCTCCTAATATTGGAGGGGTGTCCGAAGGACGGGGTGGTTTCGCCGCCCTCCGCATCCCTCACGCATCATTACCCATCGCAAGTATTCTATATTGAAGCTTTATTTTTTAACTACAACCCATACTATTCCCGCAATTTAAACACTTATAACAAGTACCATTTCTTACGGTTATATGCCCACAAACATTACAAGCAGGAGCATCTCCCATCATATTGCTTAAATATTGTTGAGTAAGATTCAAATGCAAAGTTGTTTGATTTTCCGTTTCGGAAACATTGACGGGACTAAAAGGTACATCTATTTCTTCTTCAAATGTTAAAAAAACTTCTTCTTCGTTTTCTACGGAATTTTCAGGATTATTAGGTCTAACTTGAACCAAATCCTCTCTTTTTAAATATTCAAAAGCAAGAAGCCTGAAGATATAATCAACAATCGAAGTAGCAGATTTGATGTTCGGGTGGTCAACGGGTCCGGAGGGTTCAAATCTAGTAAAGGTAAATTTATCGACAAATTCTTCTAGGGGAACACCATATTGTAAACCAATAGAAACCGCAATGGCGAAACAGTTCAACATAGAACGTAGCGTTGCACCTTCTTTGTGCATATCAATAAAAATTTCACCTAAGGTTCCATCTTCATATTCTCCCGTATGTAAAAATACCGTTTGCCCGCCAATTTTGGCTTTTTGAGTAAATCCTTTACGTTTTTGGGGTAAAGTTTTTCTATAAACCACTCTACTTAATTTTCTTTTGAAAACGGTATCCGGGGACTCCGCAAGTAATTTTTTTGCAGCTTCTAATACCTGTTCTTGAGTTAATTCGTTCAAATTGAGGGTTTTGTTTTCTGAATTTTCTTTGTTGGTTTCTGATTTATTGGATAAAGGTTGAGAAAGTTTTGAGCCGTCTCGATAAATAGAAATCGCTTTTAGACCTAATTTCCATGACAATGAGTAACATTCTAAAATATCAGCGACAGTAGCTTCATTAGGCAAGTTAATGGTTTTTGAAATGGCACCAGAAATAAAGGGTTGCGTTGCTGCCATCATACGAATATGACCATGAGGATGAATAAATCTTTTTCCTTTTGTACCGCATTTATTTGCACAATCAAAAACAGGGTAATGTTCTAATTTTAAGAATGGAGCACCTTCTATGGTCATTGTACCACAAACGTATTCATTAGCAATTTCGATTTGTTTTTTTGAAAAGCCTAAGGCTTCTAATAAATTGAAAGCAGGTTGATTATACTGTTCTGGTTTAAGACCTAGACGTTTCAGTGTATCCTCACCTAATGTGTAAACATTAAACGCAAAAGATATATCGAAAGCAGTTGGAAGTTGTTTTTCTATGTTTTCAATATCTTTTTCTGAAAAGCCTTTTGCTCTTAGGGCATCATGATGAATTGCAGGTGAATTTTTTAGGGACTGATGACCTAGTACATATTGAATAATTGCTTCAATTTGTTCAGGAGTATAGCCGAGATTTTTTAAAGCTAAGGGAATCGATTGATTAATAATTTTGAAATATCCGCCACCGGAAAGTTTTTTATATTTGACTAAGGCAAAATCCGGTTCAACGCCTGTTGTATCACAATCCATTAAAAGACCGATAGTACCGGTGGGAGCAATTACAGTGGTTTGAGCATTTCGGTAGCCATATTGGGTACCTAACTTAAGGGCATCATCCCAAGCATCACAAGCAGCTTTTAATAAGTATTGTGGGCAGTTTGTGGGGTCTATTCCCATCGGTTTTATAGATAATGATTCGTATTCATTGGCGTTATAAGCAGCGTAACGATGATTTCTAATTACACGCAACATATCTTCTTTATTTTCCAGGTATCTTTTGAAAGGACCAAAATATTTAGCCATTTCAGCAGAAGTTGCGTAAGCATTACCTGTAATAATTGCGGAAATTGCACCTGCAATAGCATTTGCTTTTTTGCTATCGTAAGGGATACCTGAAATCATTAAGACTGAGCCTAAGTTGGCAAAACCTAAACCCAAAGTTCTATATTCGTAAGAAAGTTGAGCGATTTCTTTAGAAGGGAACTGAGCCATCAAAACAGAAATTTCAAGTACGATTGTCCATAATCGGGTAGCATGTTTAAGTCCTTCGATATCAAAGGTTAAAGTATCTGTATTAAAGAATTTCAATAGATTGAGGGAAGCGAGATTACAAGCAGTGTTATCAAGAAATAGGTATTCAGAACAAGGATTAGATGCACGGATTTCACCACCTTTTGGGCAGGTATGCCATTCATTGATAGTAGTATGGTATTGAATACCGGGGTCTGCGCAAGCCCATGCAGCCTCAGCAATAGCGTCCCATAATTCTTGTGCTTTGTAAGTTTTGATTACTCTACCGTCTGTTCTTGCGGTGCAGTGCCAATCACCATTTTTTTCTAATACTTCAAAAAAATGATTAGGAATACGTACTGAATTGTTGGAATTTTGCCCTGAGACCGTTCTGTAAGCCTCGCCTTCGTAGTCAGAAGAGTAACCCGCAGCAATTAAAGCCGCAACTTTTTTTTCTTCTTCTTGTTTCCAACGAATAAATTCCATGATTTCGGGGTGGTCTATATCCAAAATCACCATTTTTGCTGCTCTTCGTGTAGTACCGCCGGATTTAATAGCGCCTGCTGCTCTATCTCCGATTTTTAAAAAACTCATGAGACCCGAAGAGTAACCTCCACCACTCAGGGGCTCATTTTCAGCACGAATATTAGAAAAATTTGTACCTACACCTGAACCATATTTAAAAATTCTTGCTTCTCTCACCCACAAATCCATTATACCACCCTCACTAACAAGATCATCATTAAGACCTAAAATAAAGCAAGCATGAGGCTGGGGTCTTTCGTAAGCATTTTTTGAAGGTCTAAGTTCTTCTGTTTCAGGGTCAATATAATAATGCCCTTGTGCAGGTCCTTCAATACCATACTCTGAGTACAACCCCGTGTTGAACCATTGGGGTGAATTTGGCGCTGCCATTTGTGAAAGCAACATAAAAACAATCTCATCATAAAATGCCTCTGCATCTTTTTCAGAAGCAAAATATTGATATTTTAATCCCCATTTTTTCCAACAATTGGCTAAACGATGAACGACCTGTTTTACAGAATTTTCAGAACCTAAGGAACCATCAGGCTGTGGAACACCCGCTTTTCTAAAATACTTTTGTGCTAAAATATCGGTTGCTACTTGGCTCCAATTCTTCGGTACCTCTACATTCGTCATTTCAAAAACTTTGTCTCCTGTCGGATTTTTTATTACCGAAGATCTATATTCGTATTCAAATTGGTTGTAAATATTTTCACCTTCTTGGGTGTAATATCTTTTTATTACCAATCCTTTGGGTGTTTTTTGTGTTTTTTCTGCCATATTTTTAGGGATTACAAAATTAACATTTATATCTTTCCACTGGTTTAGAAAAACTTTTTTACTTTTTCACATGAATGTGGATAACTTTTAATTCCTTATTTTTTCACAAAGTTACATTTTTTATAAAACTATGTGTTTTTTCAATATCATTGGTTTTCAATGAAAATAATTTTATTCGTTCATTATCAATTAGTTGAAAAGGTAATTTTTACCAACATACAAAAAAAATAGCATAAATGTATAAAATGACCACCAACTCCAAGGATAAAACGATTGTGTAGGGATTTTTATTTGTCTCAATTTCCATAAGATTACTAACCTTTCAACACTATAAGCTATTAATACAGAAAATGCCAAAAACTCAACTTTCCATTGTAACACAATTCCACAAAAACTAACCAACGAAACTATCAATAGCTCGACCATAGAAGTAACTAAAAAAAAACTATGTTTTTGATTAGCAAGTAAATATACGTCAAATAAAAGCACTCTTGTTACATTAAAAAGTAAAAAAACATCAAAAACTTTGTAAGCATTTATCAATGAATTACCATAGAAAATTTGAAATAAATATTTAGAAAAAATTAGAAAACCGATTGTAACGGGGAATGTTAAGTGTATCAATTTTTTTATTTTTGTATAAATTTTTTCCATTGAAATACTATTGGAAGAAATTTGAGCAGTTAAAGTGGCAGATAAACTGAAAGAAATTAAAGAAGAAAATGGAACTTCCCTTGCACCGTATCGGTAAATTAAAAATTCTATATCGGAATAATAATTTTTTACTAACCAAAAATTAACATATTCAACACCTCCCGATAAAAGCGCACCTATGCTAAGAAAAATTATACTAATTAAAAAATTTTTTTTAAAGTTTGTTCGTACGAATATTGGAATATCGACAGCAAAAAAAAAGATTTTGATTAAATCTAATAAAATCCAACCGATAAGCATGGTAACAAAATCCTTATACAAATAAGAATAGAAAGTCCAAACAATAAAAATGGAAAAGTATAAAAGAATTTCAAGAATTACTTTTTTGTGTTTTTTTTGGGAAAGCCAATAATATTCTATGGGGTTAGCGGCAACAGAAGTAAGAATTTTTAAACCTATGAATAAATTCAAAAAATTGAAATTCCATGAAAAAATTATATAGGCACAAGCGGTAATACTGCCTATCATGATAGAATACTTAAAAATTTCAGAAATGAAAATATTTCTGTTATCTTTGTGGTAATTACTAAAGTAAGAATGAAAAAAACGAACAAAACCAGTGTTCCAAAAAAATACATAAGTACTAACGGTTAATACAATGGTTTCGTATTCAGAGAGCTTTTGAGATTGAAAAAAAAATTTACTTAAAATTATCGAAATGAATACATTAGAACCTAATCGAAAGATTTGATAAAATGCTGTTATTTTGGTATCAGTAAAAAGAAAATTATGCAATTTCTGCCAAAATCGTTTGACCACCTTGGGTAGTTTGATTAAGTTGAACTTGGACTTTTGCTTCCAAAGGAACAAAAATATCCATTCGTGAACCAAATTTAATAAATCCAAATTCTTGTCCTTGTTTTACGATATCACCTTCTTTTACATACCATTTGATACGTCTTGCTACCGCACCAGCAATTTGCTTAAATCCTACTTTGAATTTTTCATTTTCTATCACTAAAAACGTTTGTTCATTTTCTAAAGAAGATTTAGGATGAAAAGCTACTAAAAATTTACCTGGATAATATTTTAAATACACGATTTTACCATGAATAGGTGTTCTATTGACATGTACATTCAAAGGGGACATAAAAATGGAAATTTGTTTTACATGTGCTTTAAAATGTAGAGGCTCAAAAACTTCTTCAATAACCACTATTTTACCATCGCATGGGGCTAATATTGCGTTTGGATTTTCTTTAATCTCAATCAACGGATTTCTAAAAAAATTTAAGACCAATAAAATCAAGACGAATCCTAAAAGCCCTATGGGTAAGAAATACCCAAAAGGAAGTAATAAAAAAGTAATGAATATTAATACTAATACTGGAATAATAATGTATAAAGCAGTAGGATAAGCTTCTTTATGAAGGGTCATAGTGATTAATCAACAGCGTCAAATAAGAATGAATTGTTTTCTCTCAATTTTCCTTTTCCATTTTCATCTACATCTATACTAAATTTAGAAAGTTTAGGATTGGTAGATATATCTTCTAAGTGAATATTTCTTCTTACCCATGCAGGTTGATTTTCGAGTTGTTTCATTCTTTCAGTATTTTTATAATCTAGTTGAGCATCATTGATAACTTTTTGTTTTTTTTCTTCGAGTAAGTCTTTTTCAGAAAATTCAGTTTTATAAACAGGTTGAGCATTGATTTTAGGTTCAATGGTAATGTTATCTTTTTCTTCCAAGTTGGTTTTTGTGGTTTCAGTTTGATTATGACTTTCTTCATTCAACTCATTATAAACCAAAGGTTTTTCTTCTGATTTTGGGGTAGATGCAGGCTCTTTATGAAATAATTTACTGATATTAAAGTGTTGAGTATTTTCGATGGGTTCATCAGGAACAAAAAGAATTTCATTAGAAGTATTTTGGTGATTAAAATCATTCAAAGAGAGAGAAGGGATGGTGTTTTTTTTTGATTTTTTTTTATCGAAACCGGTAGCAATGACGGTTACAGATAATTTATCTCCCATTGATTCGTCATAGACTTGCCCAAATATAATACGAGCATTTTCCCCGACAGCATTATTGACGTATTCACCGATAATAGAAACTTCTTCCATAGTAAGGGTTTCCTCTGATGCAGTGATATTGAGTAAGACACCGTCAGCGCCGGAGATATCCACATTGTCTAATAAAGGACTGGAAAGAGCTTCTTCCACTGCTAATAAAGCTCTATTTTCACCTTCAAAACATGCAGTGCCCATGATGGCAGAGCCTCCGTCTTTCATGATTGTTCTTACATCGGCAAAATCCACATTTATGTATCCACTTTTTGTGATAATTTCCGAAATACCTTTGGCAGCATTTAAAAGAACTTCATCTACTTTGCTGTAAGCATCTTTCATTTTAATATTTTTAGGAAGTAGTTTAATTAGGTTTTGGTTATTGATAACGATGAGCGTGTCTACATGTTCTCTTAGGTTGTTAATACCGGACATAGCGATTTCCATTCTCCATTTACTTTCCATATGAAAAGGAGTAGTTACAATACCGACTGTCAAGATACCCATTTGTTTTGCAACAGAGGCAATCACGGGCGATGCTCCGGTTCCCGTTGCTCCTCCCATACCAGCAGTGATGAATACCATTTGAGTATTATTTTTTAGGTATTCTTTAATTTCATCTATGGATTCTTCGGCAGATTGTCTACCCACTAAGGGGTCTGCACCACCTCCTAATCCTTTGGTTTGGTTTTTCCCCAAATGAATTTTATTCAAAACTACACTGTTATTCAAAGATTGAACATCTGTATTACAAACCAAAAAATCCACCCCTTGAATACCTGCCTTAAACATTGCATTTACTGCATTTGTTCCTCCACCACCTACTCCGATTACTTTTATTATGCTGTTTTGTGAATTGCCTACAAAATCGATTTCCATTTTTATTTTTTGATTAGTTAATTTTTAAAATAAATTCTTTCTTAACATTACTCTATATCTTCACCACTTAAAGTTTTTTCAAACCATGACTTGATGCGGGACATAAACCCCACACTATTATTTATTTTTGAAACTTTCTTAGCAGTTTTTTGATTTTCTATATCATTCAGATTAACGGTGATATTGTTTTTGAAACCATAAATTACTAGACCTGCACCGGTAGCATTAGAAGGGTGGTTTACTTCGTGGATTAAACCTTTAGAAATATATTCAGATACTACACCTATGCGCGTATCGATACCCGTTACATATTCAAACAATTGTTTGAGATGTTGTAATTGAGAACCTCCACCGGTAACTACAATACCACCAATGAGTTTTCTTTTATCAAAACCAGCATTTTTGATTTCTGTTGCTACAAACTCAATAATTTCTTCACATCTAGCTTGAATAATTTGTGCTAACATTTTTCTCATAATGGTTTTAGGGGGTCTACCTTGTAATTGAGAAACAGAGATATAATCGTCTTTGTTTACTAATTCAGCGATAGCAGCGCCATGTTCTCTTTTTAGTTTTTCAGCTTGTTTTTTGGTAAGAAAGCAACCTTGTGTAATATCATCGGTAATAACGTTTCCTCCAAAGGGGATAACTGCGGTGTGCATAATAATATTATCTTTGAAAATGGCAATATCCGTTGTACCTCCACCTATGTCCACCATACAAACACCCGCTTCTTTTTCTTCTTCTGATAGTACAGCAAAACTAGATGCAATAGGTTCGAGAACTAACTCAATGGTTTCCAGACCCGCTTTTTCAACGCAACGAAAAATATTTTTGGCAGCAGTAGTTTGAGCGGTTACCACATGAAAATTTCCTTCAAGCCTAACACCCGCAAAACCAACAGGTTTCGTTATACCCCTTTCGTTATCAACCGTATAATCTTGTGGTAGTACATGAACAATTTCTGTACCCGGTGCTATGGGAATTTGAAAAGTATTTTCTATCAATCGGTTAACATCTTCCTCTCTGATAATCATGTCCGGGTTGTTTAGGGTAATCATATTTTTGAACTGCATACTACGTATATGATCTCCCGCTATTCCTACATAAACCGAACGAATATCAACATTCGCTTGGTTTTCTGCTTCTGCAACAGCTCTTTTGATAGCTTCAACGGTTCTATCTATGTTGGTGATAACTCCTCGATTTACTCCTTCGGAGTCTGCTCTTCCAATTCCCAATATGTCTATGTTTCCATATTCATCCTCTCTGCCTACAATTGCACATACCTTGGTTGTGCCTATATCTAATCCTACAATGATATTATTTTCTTCTGCCATTTTCATACCGTTCTTTTTCTACCCAATATTTGATTGTTATACTTTAATACTATTCTATCATAATAATTCCACCCAACTTTTGGAAGTACTTCTTTATAAAACTTCCATAAGTGTTGTAGTTTTTGAACATAATTTTCTATATTCCCTAACTCAATGACAAAATTACCAAGTTCAGGATATATTTCAATATTTCCATCCTCAGAAATTTTCAATTCTGATATTATTAATGAAAATTCAGAATGTTGAGAAATAAATTTTAAAAATGGCAATAAATTTTTTAAATGCTCGTGTTGAACATAACGATTTTTTAGTTCTTCTTTAAAATCTCCACGAATTATTATCGTTCTTGCGGTGTAATTATTAGACAAAGGAATTTTTTTTCCTTGAAAATCAATGTAATAACTTTTTCCATTCGTCTCAAATACTCGGGCAGCTACTTCTTTGAGTTGTACATTTACTTGTAAAGCTCTATCAGAACGAATGAATAACTCTGCGTTTTTTATGAATGGATTTCTTTTTAATTTGTTTTCTAAAACTTGTAAATTGATTTTATGATAGGGCTCCCCTAATATCAATGGACTTTCCATTATTTCTTTTATATTATCGGCATCTAAAAAAGATACTTCTTTTTCATTTTTAATATGTACAACAATATCTCTACAAATTTTAGTATTTTGGTAATCATTGGAATATATGATTAAAATTATGGTTATTATAATAATTCCCAAAATAAAAAGGATTTGTTTTTTTCTTTTCATTGTATTGAGATGAGCTTATTTTTTAAAGGTTCAACAATTTTATCAATATCTCCTGCCCCGATGGTCAAAATTACGGAAGGTTTTGTTATGAATTGAGGTAATTTATCTACAATTTCTTCCATGGATATCAAATATTTATGTTTACATTGGATTTGTTCGTAAATCATTTGGCTGGTTATACCGGGTATCGGATTTTCTCTTGCAGGGTAAATAGGAAGCATTATTACGATATTAGCAATACTTAAACTTTCTGCAAATTGATTGGCAAAATCTTTAGTTCGGGAATACAAATGAGGTTGAAATATAGCAATGATAGGATAGTTGGGTAAAAGTTTTTTAACGGAATTTAAAAGAGTAGAAATTTCGACTGGGTGATGAGCGTAGTCATCTATATAAACCATTTCTTTTGTATCAAGAATAATATCAAATCTTCTTTGAATTCCTTGGAAGGTACTTACTCCTTTTTTTATTCCATCTATTGAAGCTCCTTTTAGCATAGCAAGTGAAATGGCTGCACATATATTTTTTAAATTATGTTCACCAGGGAAATGTAAAACCAAATCTTTGATTTCTCCAAAAGGTGAATGGTAATCAAAGTAGTTTTTTAGACCGTAGGATTCTTTCAAAACAATATTATAAGGTGTATTTTTTGTAATTCCGTAAAAGTGGAAAGATTTTTTAATATTTTTAGCAAATTCTTTAAGGTTTTCATCGAGAAAAATTTTATCCTGCACTTGTGAAGCAAATTGATAAAAACCTTCTATAAAACCTTCTGAGGTTTGGTAGATGTCTAAATGGTCGGGGTCAACAGAAGTAATAATAGCATTTTGTGGAAATAAAGTTAAAAACGAGCGGTCGTATTCGTCTGCTTCTACCACAAGGGTATTGCTTTTTCCTAAAATAAAATTCGAATGATAATTTTTTGTAATTCCACCAACAAAAGCAGAGCAATCTAATCCTGAGGATTTTAATAAGTGGGTCAACATACCACTGGTAGTAGTTTTTCCGTGAGTTCCAGCAACTGCTAAGGTATCGTAATTTTTAGAAATTTCACCTAATAATTGCGACCTTTTTAAAAGTAATTTTTTTGAATGTAAAGCAGTTTGAAAAAGTTTTAATGTTTTTGGAATAGCAGGTGTGTAAACGACGCAATCAAAATCCGCTATCAATTCGGGTATATCTTCATAGTAAACCGGTATATTTTCTTTTTCTAATTCTTGGGTAAGAGCGGTACAGGTTTTATCATAACCAGCAATTTTTATTGGTTGAATTTTTAAGAAACGAGCCAAAGCACTCATTCCTATTCCTCCAATTCCTAAGAAAAAAATGGATTGCATATTCATGAGGCTAATTTTTGAATTTCGCTTAAAATAATCGCTTCTGTATTAGGTATTTCCAATAAATCTAAATGTTTTTGAATTGGTTTTATTCCGTTTTCTAGAAAGAGGAAATCGATTTGTTCTTTAATTTTGAGTTCCAAAAGATCATCAGGGATAGTAATAGCAGCACCAAAATCTGCTAATGAACGAGCATTAAATGTTTGGTGGTCATCAGCAACGTTAGGGGAGGGGACTAAAATAGAAGGTTTTCTGAGGTTCATGATTTCAGAAACTGACATAGCTCCAGCTCTACTTATAACTAAATCAGCGGTTGCATAAGCACCTGCCATGTCTTCAATGAAGGGTAGTAAAATCAAATTTTTATGAACTTTCAATTTATTTTTTAGTTCATCGTAGTAGATTTTTCCACATTGCCAAATAATTTGATAACCTTCATTAATCAAATTTTCGTGATGACGAAGCATTGCTTGGTTAAGCGTTTTTGCTCCGAGGCTTCCACCTAAAACCAAAAGCGTTGTTTTTTGAACGTCTAATTGATTTTCTTTACAAAATAATTCTTTGTTTCCATTAAAAATTACATTTCTTACGGGGTTTCCCGAGTAAACTTTTGTTTTGCACTCTAATTTTTCTGACGCTAATTCATTTCCTAACAACACTAAATCTACTTTTGGTGCTAACATTCTATTGGTAATTCCTGGGTAAGCATTTTGTTCTTGAATAACCGTAGGTATTTTTTTTCGGATAGCTTCTACTAAGGTAGGGTAAGCTGCATAGCCACCTACTCCAATCACAATTTGTGGTTGAAATTCGTTGAGTATTTGGTTTGCTTGGTAGCGTGATACAATCATTTTAATAGGTAAAACGAGGTTTCTGAATATATTTTTTAGATTAATTTGTCTATAAAATCCTGAAATCCAAACATTTTTGACGGGAAAATTATTTTTTTGAATGATGGGCACTTCCATGCCATTGGCAGCAACAAATAGAATTTCCATTTCTTTAAAATTGGCTTTTAATAAATTGGCAATAGCAATAGCAGGAAAAACATGACCACCAGTACCACCTCCCGTTATGATTATTTTTTTTAGCATAAATTAAGTTAGTTTGTTTTCAATTAAAGCAGCCTTGCTAACACTTAAAATTACACCAATAGAAACACCCGTAAATAATAAAGAAGTCCCCCCCATGCTAATCAAAGGTAACGGTAAACCCGTAACAGGCAAAATACCAACAGTAACTCCCATATTTATAAGTGCTTGAATAACAATTAAAAATGATAAACCCGCTGCTAATAAAGCTCCAAATGTTTTAGATATCGTAATAATGGCTAAACTTCGAAATAATAGTACAAAATATAAACTAAGAACAATTATACCACCAAAAAGCCCGTACTCTTCTAAAATAATCGCATAAATGAAGTCAGAGTAAGGATGTGGTAAAAAATTTCTTTGCACACTTTTCCCCACTCCTTTTCCAAAAAATCCGCCTGTTGATATGGCTATATTGGCTTGTTCAGTTTGGTAATTAGGTTCATAATCTATAGAACTGATTCTTTCGACATAATCTCTTAATCGATTTCTCCATGTTTCTCCTCGTTTTACCGTGAACATCAATAAAATAACACCTATAAAACCAATCAATAATAGCGTGAAAATATACCTCAAACTTATTCCTGCAATAAACATCAGTATTAAACTCGAGGTAAATAATAATATTGCAGTACTTAGATTGGCTGGTGCAATTAATCCACAAATTACTGAAACAAATATAATAATCGGTAAAAAGCTTTTTTTGAAGTCTTTTATGTAATCCTGTTTTTCGGTTAATATTCTCGCAAGGTAAACCATTAAACTAAATTTTGCAAAGTCAGAAGCTTGAAAAGACTGTCCTAAAAAAGTAATCCATCTTTGAGCGTCGTTAATTTCATATTGATCTCCTTGAAATAAAGTGTAAACTAAAAGAATTAATGAAATTAATACCAACAAAAAACTAATTTTTGAAAAAAATTTATAATCGAATTGATGTACTACGAACATTACTAAAAATGAAGCAAGCAACAAAAAAAAGTGTTTGATAAAATAGTATTCTGTATTTCCGCCTTGATAGCGGAATGCTAAGGCAGAGGTTGAACTGTAAACAGCAAGTAAGCTAATAAGCCCTAATAAAAATACTACCAGCCATATAATTTTATCACCTTTTAAATATTGTTCTATCCAATCGGAAAATGTTTCCATAAGTGTTAATAGTGCAAAATTATCATTAGTTTTTTATAGACTTATATTGATTTTTTTTTAATTGCATAGAAAATTTTAATTAATTGATTATCAATTTTTTGGTTTTATAAATGTTTTAAACAGATGAGATTTTTTAAGAATAAAAATTGTTGAATTTTTTTAGTACTAATTAACAAGCAATTGAATCCGATTTTCAATTTTGTCGAAAAAAGAATAAAATTTTGAAGAATAAAACTACTAATTTTGTGAAACAATGGAAAATTTTGTTGTTTCAGCAAGAAAATACAGACCTGGCACTTTTTCTACGGTAGTAGGTCAAGAACATGTTACCGATACATTAAGAAATGCTTTATTAACCAATCAATTAGCACATGCTTTTTTATTTTGTGGACCGAGAGGAGTAGGAAAAACTACCTGCGCAAGAATATTGGCGAAGGCAATTAATTGTTTTCATTTAACAAAAGATGGCGACCCTTGTAATGAATGCGATAGCTGTAAAGCATTTAACGAAAATAGAAGTTTAAATATTTTTGAATTAGACGCAGCATCTAATAATAGCGTAGAAGATATTCGTTCATTGATAGATAGCGTTAGAGTGGCACCGCAAATGGGTTCCAAAAGTGTCTATATTATTGACGAGGTTCATATGTTAAGTACGGCTGCTTTTAATGCTTTTTTGAAAACACTCGAAGAACCCCCCCCTCATGCTCTTTTTATTTTAGCCACTACCGAAAAACATAAAATTTTACCCACTATTTTATCAAGATGTCAAAAATTTGATTTCAAAAGAATTAAAGTTGATTATATCACTCAACATCTTAAATCCATTGCAGAAAAAGAGTCTGTTCAGTATGAAATTGATGCTTTACAATTGATTGCAATTAAAGCGGATGGTGGGTTAAGAGATGCGCTCAGTATTTTTGACCAAGTGGTCAATTTTTCCAAAAAAAATGTTACCTTAAAAATTGTTCATGAAAATTTAAGTATCTTAGATGAAGATATTTATTTTGAAATTACAGATTATCTCTTACAAAAAAATTATAAAAATGCTTTGCTTTTGTTTAATCAAATTTTAGAAAAAGGTTTTGATTCTTTTACTTTTGTTTCGGGTTTATTAACTCACATAAGAAATTTATTAGTAGCCAAAAATCCTGAAACCCTTAGATTAATGGAAGTTACTGATATTCATAAAAAAAATTACCTTCAACAATCCCAAAGCTTCAGCGAAAGTTACTTATTAAATGCTTTTCATTTAGTTTCCGAAACAGAACAAAAAATAAGATTAACGCAATCTCCTGTATTGATGGTTGAATTACTTTTAATTAAGTTAGCGAATTTGTGGAATGCCATACAATTAGTCTTAGAAAATGAGGAATTGCAATTAAAAAAAAAAGTAGTTTAAACTCCAATTTAAGCCTTTCTGATAACAAAGAAGAAAAAAATTATTCTTCAACGGCTTTTCATAATAACAAAGAAGAAAAAAATTATTCTTCAACGGCTTTTCATAATAACAAAGAAGAAAAAAATTATTCTTCAATGGCTTTTCATAAAAAAAACCAATCTGCTAACCAGACAATTCAGGATACTGATAACAAAAAAATTCCAATATTTACAAGTATATCTTCTTTACATTCTATTAAAACCTTAGAAGATATAGACAAAAATGTTATTTTACAAGAGGAAACGGTTGTAGAAGATGATACCATAAATTTTGAACCGATTTCTATTCATTCAGAGGAATTTCAAGAAGTTTATAAAAATTTAATAAAGGTTGTTGAATCCAAACCCAGCATGAAAACCATTTTGGATAGGTATGATTTTCAAATAAAAGATAATGTTTGGTATCAAGTGGTATTTAATGAATTTGAAAAACAAACGATTGAAAATTCAAAAGAAGAAATTTTAAATCATGTGCGGCAAAATTTAAATAATCCAACGGTTCAATTAAAAATTTTGGTTGACCCTTCAAAAGCACAAGAATTTTTAAATACTTTATCACCTAATGAAAAAAAAATTCAAAAAATTTTTGAAAAACATCCATCACTTTCTTTTTTATTTGAAGCTTTTGAGCTAAATATCGTTAGTATTCAGTAAAAAATTTTAAAAATTTATTAACCGAAAAGAAATTGTTAAATAAAATATCGAATAGAGGCAAAACCCTTTGCCCCAGCTTCTATAATTTCTTGAATTTGATTTTTTTGTTGGATTCCTCCTAAGGCTATAATCGAAATTTTACAGTTTTTTACACAAGTTTTTAAAT
>Ga0272446_1004930_pt1 | contig 15231 bp, 11 predicted proteins | sample YNPCB0061_FD_194587 | JGI IMG/M metagenome (GOLD analysis project Ga0272446, IMG submission 194587) | Hot spring microbial mat communities from Yellowstone National Park, WY, United States - YNP-CB-006-1 | ecosystem: Environmental > Aquatic > Thermal springs > Hot (42-90C) > Sediment | place... | reverse complement strand
CACCTTCAGCGGCACTCGAAGCGGCCATATGCCTTCCATGATCTGTCGGACCATACCGATCAGTGGCTCCACTTCGTCTTCCGGGGCTTCAAATACCAGTTCGTCATGAACCGTCATCAACATGACCGATTGCATTCCGGCTTTCATCAGGGCTTCATCCATTCGGATCATGGCCAGTTTGATGAAGTCCGCGGCTGTTCCCTGAACGGGCGTGTTCACGGCAGCCCTTTCGGCGAACTGTCGGACGACCGTATTGCTGCTGGTGATTTCCGGAAGCAGCCGGATTCTTCCCAACAGCGTTTCGGTTTTTCCGGTAGCCCTTGCAGATGCAATGGTCCGATCGATGAAGGCCTTGATGCCGCGATACCTGTCGAAATAGGCATCGATGATCGACTTGGCCATTTTGACGGATATCCCCAGATCCTTGGAAAGGCTGAAGGCTCCCATGCCGTAGAGAATACCGAAATTGACCGTTTTGGCCTGTCTTCGCAATTCCGGCGTCACTGCATCCTCCGGTACCTGAAAAACCTCCGAAGCCGTTCTGGTGTGGATGTCCTTGTCTTCCAGAAAGGAGCTCACGAGAAGGGGATCCTCTGAGCAATGCGCCAGAATGCGCAGCTCGATCTGGGAATAATCGGCAGATACCATCTTCCATCCGGGTCTCGGAATGAAAGCCTCCCGGATCATTCTGCCTTCTTCGGTTCTTACCGGGATATTCTGAAGATTCGGGTCGGAGCTGCTGAGCCTTCCGGTTGCCGTCACCGTTTGGTTGTAGGAAGTGTGAATCCTACCGGTGTTGGGATGCACCATGTCGATCAGTGAATCGGTATAGGTGGATTTCAGCTTGGCAATGGTTCTGTGACGCAGCACGAGATGGGGCAGTTCATGATGCAGGGCAAGTTCGGTCAGCACATCGACATCCGTCGAGTAGCCGGACTTCTTTTTCGTCTTTTTCTGTGTCGGCAGTTTGAGTTTTTCGAAGAGAATGCGGCCGAGCTGCTGGTGGGATTGAATGTTGAACCGCTCTCCGGCTTTTTCGTAAACGGCTTCCTCCAGGTGATCCATCTCTTTCTGAAAAGTCTTCGAAAGCCGCTCCAGTCGCTTGCGATCGACGAAAACCCCTTGCATTTCCATCTTTTTTAAAACATGGATCAGCGGAATCTCCACCGTTTCATAGAGGTTGACGAGGCCTTCCCGTTTCAGCAGAGGAAGAAGCGCCTTGCCTGCCTGAAAGGTGAAATCGGCATCCTGACAGGCATACCGTGTGGCCTCTTCGAGGGGAACGTGGGAGAAGACCTTGATCTTTCCCTGATGGGTGACCGTTTTGTATCCAATGGCCTTTCGGTTCAGGTAATCGAGGGCTATCTGATCGAGGCTGTGGGACCGCTTCGACGGGTTCAGCAGGTAGGAGGCGATCATCGTATCCGCTTCGACGCCCTTTAGCAGAAATCCGTGGCGTTCGAGAACAATCCAGTCGTATTTGATGTTTTGACCGATCTTTCGGTATCGATCATCGCAGAGGATCGGCCCAAGCACATCGAGGACATCTACAAGCGACAATTGATCGGGGACGTTCGTATGACCGACCGGGACATACCAGGCATGGCCCGGCGCATCGGAAACGGATAGGCCGACCAGCCCGGCATCCATCGGATGTTCGGATGTGGTTTCGGTGTCTATGGCGAAACGACCGCTTTTTTTCAGACGATCGGCAAGTTGGATGAGGCCGTTTCTCGATTGTACGGCATGGTAGCTCTCCGGCGGATTCGATGCGAGCGGTTGCTGGACAGCATAGGTTTGCTGGAGTTGTCGGAATTCAAATCGGCCGAACAGCTCCATCAACTTCTCCCGGATCGGTTCTCCGACCCGGAAATCCTCCACCTGCCCATCGATCGGCGCTTCTGTGCAGATGGTGACCAGTTCCCGACTCAAGAGGGCCTTCTCTCGATGGGCAAGCAGCTTTTCACGCTGGCTCTTGGATGGAATGGTCTCGATCCGTTCATACAAGGCCTCGATGCTCCCGAACTGACGGATCAAAGAAGAGGCCGTTTTCGGGCCGATTCCCGGAACGCCGGGCACATTGTCCGACGTATCGCCGCTCAACCCCATGATATCGACGATCTGCTTCGGTTCGACCCCAAAATTTCTGTGAACCGTCTCGAGATCGATCGTCGTGTCTTTCATAGGATCCCAAACGCGAATCCGTTCGGACACTAGCTGGGAAAAGTCCTTATCACCGCTGACAATCACGACGTCGTATCCGTCTTGTGCAGCTCTCATGGCCAGTGTACCGATGATATCATCGGCTTCATATCCGGGAAGCGTCAGCACCGGAAGGTGAAATGCGCGGGTGATTTCCAGGATCGGTTCGATCTGCAGCGACAGATCTTCGGGCATGGGGGGGCGGTTGGCCTTGTATGCCTCATAGCGTCGATGTCGGAATGTCGGTTCTCTGCTGTCGAAGCAGACAGCCGCCCAAACCGGTTGCTTCTTCGAGAGCAGTTTGACGAGCATCTGGGTGTATCCGAAAATGGCATTCGTCGGGAATCCCTTTGCAGTGGTCAATCCCCGAATGGCATGGTACGCCCTGTAAATGTAAGCCGTTCCATCGACGAGGAAAACCGAACGATCTTCGGCTGCAGTCGTTGCATCCGATTTTCCGAAAGACTCGTTTGTCATGAATGAGTTCCTCTTGTTTGTTGAGAAATCCCTATGGCTACCGCAGTGCCTGAACGAAAACCTCGATACGGGACAGTTGGTCTCCTGTGTTCAGGACGTTTTGCGATTCAGCGTGATCACTCAGCCGCTCGAGCTCGTAAGGGCCGGGCGGGTTCAGTACCAACTAGAACAATTCGATCGTATTCGAATCGTATCGTTATCGTACAATGTCCTTTGTAATGCCCAGGCAATGCCGTAAGGACGCGCAATACGCCCCTACAAAGCCCTCATGTCCAACAAGGGCTTTTCAAAGTGGAGGGACAACGAATTCCTTGCTGGGAACTCCCTGAAAGGTCTCATAACCAATGCAGCCGGGAAATACAAGAAAAGTTCACCGAACGGCAGATCACCGATAAAATGCCTATTTGTTGTACCGATATCCAAAGCACCTTTCTTCTGAGGTCACGGAAAGTGCTTGTCCTCCTTAGGCCCGGAAGCACGAGAAGATATCGGTTGATCCAGAGGGTGTTCCCGAATTCAGGTTGCTTCCTGCTTGACAAGAGGCCGTGGGACGCTGTAGAGCTTCATGAACATCGAATGGAGAAGGAGCCAAGGTTCAGAGAGGGGCGTTGTTCGGATTTCCGTTCAAGCTCTCATTCCCCCAAACAAAAGGAGGTCGATCATGAAAATCGGAAGGCGTTTCGGATGGATCAGTGCGGTCGTGATGTTTCTGTTCTGGACGGTTTCTTTTGCCGCTGCAGGAACCCAGGTCAATATTGCAGCCGTCACGAACCCGGATTTTGTACATGTCAAAGCCGCCAACTGGTTCGGAGAGGAATTGAACAAGTTGATCCCCGGCAAATACGATGTCGTCACGCACCATTCGGGCGCCCTTGGCAGCGAGACCCAGGTGCTTCAGCAGATTCAGTTGGGCACGACCCAAATGTCGGTCTGTACGACGGGACCGGTCGAAGCGTTCGTTCCGGAGATCAAGGCTCTTGAAATGCCTTTTGTGTTTCCCTCCTACGAGGCCGCGGACAAGGTTTTGGATGGTCCTATCGGCAAGGAACTCGCAAAGAAATTCGAAAAAGCCGGATTCGTGGCCATGCATTTTTTGGATAACGGCTTTCGCAATCTGACCAATTCGAAACGTCCTGTCAAAACCCCCGAAGATGCCAAAGGATTGAAGATCCGAACGATGGAATCCCCGACTCATTTGGCCATCTGGAGGGCCATCGGGGCCAACCCTACACCCATGGCTTGGCCCATTTTCACTGCGCTTCAGCAGGGGGTCATCGATGGTCAGGAAAATCCCATCGCCGTCATTTATGCGGCAAAGCTGATCGAAGCCGGTCAGAAATACCTGACGCTGACGCGTCACGTCTATTCGGCTCTTGTTGTCGTGGCCAACAAGTCGTTCATCGACGGCTTGCCGGAAGGCGATCGCAAGGCGTTCTTTGATGCCGCCCGTGCCGCCAGTCTGAGAGGAAGGGCCTTCATACGCGACAACGAGGCTTCTCAACTGGAGCAATTGAAAACCGCCGGAATGTTGGTGGAAGACCAACCGGATCTTCAGGCTTTCCGGAAAGTGACGGCTCCGGTCATTGACGGAACCTCCGGTGAAGTCAAGAAACTCGTCCAGGAGATTCGACAGGTGGTTGGGCAGTGAGAGGGGGAGGAGTTAGCAGTCAGAACTCAGAAGTTAGGAGGCAGGAGCAAGAAGACAGAGGATAGGGGGAAGAAGTGGGAAGGTGCGTGGCAGAGGGGAGATGGGGACGTTGGCGGAATGAAGGAGCTTTGGGCTTCTCATGTAGGACGGCGTTTCCCCTGAGACTGAAAACCTGCCGGATATGCATCCCCCGCTGTCGACTGAAGTGATGGGAGAGCATACATGAATGGGCCATCGGATATCCCGAAGGCGGAATCGGCCATCGAACGGCTGAGTCTGCGACTGGATTACATGGTTGAACGGGTTCTGCTTCTGTTGGGCATTGCCATCGGCTGTATTTTGTTCTGTCAGGTACTGTTTCGGTATCTAGGACACAGCCTTGGATGGAGCGAGGAAGTCAGCCGCCATCTGCTGATCGCCATTACCTTTTTGGGAGGGAGTTCCGCTTACAAAAAGGCCGGATTTATCGGGTTGAAGGGTATCGGATATCGGATGGGAAATGTCGGCAGGCGGGTTGTGCTCGTTTTGCTCCAGGGGCTCACGCTCATGTGCTTCGGCGTGATCGCATGGTTCGGGTTTCGATATGCCGTGAAGGCCTGGGAACATTCCAGCACGGCGCTTCAGATACCGATGGCCGTCCCCTTTGGGGTCATCCCATTGTCTTGCCTCATTCTGGTCGTTCACGTTCTGGCGGATATCCGCAGGGGGGCGACGAATCCATGACCGTTGTCGTTTTGTTCGGCCTGCTCTTTCTGCTGATCGCTTTGGGAATGCCGATTGCGCTTGCCATCGGCATTCCGGCCATCGGTATCCTACTGACTCCGGGGGTTTTTCCGGTCGGTGTCCAGATGTCAGCCCTTGGTCAGACGATCGTCCAGCTGCTGTTTGCCGGGGTGGATTCCTTCGATCTGCTGGCTGTGCCGCTGTTCATGATGGCCGGGCTCATCATGGAAAGCGGCGGCATTTCACGTCAGATCATCGATTTTTCGGACAACCTCGTCGGATGGGTTCCGGGCGGGCTTGCTTGCGCATGCATCGTGGCATCGATGTTCTTTGCCGGGATTTCAGGCTCTGCGGCTGCAGATGCGGCAGCCATCGGAGCCGTTGTCATACCGGCCATGATCCGACAGGGCTATCCGCCGGCTTTTGCCGGAGCGGTCGTCGCTGCAGGTGGATCTATCGGGGTGATCATTCCGCCATCCATTCCGATGGTGATTTATGGATTTCTCACCAACGATTCCATCGCCAAACTCTTTGCAGGCGGAATGCTTGTCGGCGTGCTGCTTGCCGTTTTGTTTATCCTCGTCATTGTGGGTATTTCGGTCAGAAAGGGGTATGGGAAGCGACATCCTTTTTCAATGACGAAACTGATCGCATCCTTTCGGAATGCCGCATGGGCGCTGGGGGCTCCGGTTCTGGTTTTGGGGGGAATTCTGTTCGGCATCGTCACGGTGACCGAAGCGGCGGCCCTTGCGGTGTTCTATGCGCTTTTTGTCAGCATGGTCATCAACCGGGAGCTGGCCTGGAAAGACTTACCGAAAATCATCGTCCGCAGTCAGATCACTGCGGCCACCATTCTCTTCATCATTGCCATGGCCAAAGTCTTCACATGGCTGGTCGCAATGAAACAAACCGGTCCGATGATCGGCGCGGCCATTTCTCAGATGGGACTGCCGGGATGGGGGCTTCTGATGCTCGTCATGGTGGGGTTGTTGGCGGTCGGCTGTGTGATGGAGACGACGGCTGCCCTTATCCTGTTGGTTCCGGTGCTTGCGGGGCTGGTCGGTCAGATGGGGGTCGATCCCATTCAATTCGGTGTTCTTGTCGTGGTCAATCTGGCCATCGGGATGCTGACACCGCCTCTTGGCATCTGTCTGTTCGTGAGCTGCAGCATCGCCGATGTTGCTCTCGGGGAAATATCGAAACAGATCCTGCCGTTCGTTGCGGCCGCCATCATCGGTTTGGCGCTCGTCTGCCTGATTCCGGCCATTACCTTGTGGCTGCCCGCTCTGATCTACGGCTGACGGGTTTTTCCCCGATCACAGCGGTTTTCGGGCGAGGTGAACGACGGCAATGCCATTGGTAAGGCGCCTGTAGTCAATCGAAGAAAAACCGATGTGGCTCAGGATCTCAGAAAGCTCATCCGGCAGAGGAAATAGGCGGATGGTTTCCGGCAAATGAACGTAGGCCTTTCGGGTTCCGACGATCATCTCGCCCAACCAGGGCATGACGTAGAAGGAATACAAATCATAGAGCCACCGGAACCATTGCCAGACGGGCTGTGAAAATTCCAGACACATGAAGGTTCCACCCGGTTTGAGGACCCGAAACATTTCGGCAAAACCACGCTCCATGTGGGTGACGTTCCGAATGCCGAAACCGACCATGGCAGCGTCCATGGTGTTGTCCGAAAAGGCCATCGCCTCGATATCCCCTTGTACATAAGCGATTCGTCGTCGATGTCGGGCATTGGTCGGCTTGTTCCTTCCGGCCAGAATCATGTCTCGATTGATGTCGTATAGGATCACTTGGCCCCTGGGTCCGACCTTCCGATCCGCCAGAATCGCCAAATCTCCGGTTCCCCCACAGACATCCAGCACCCGATCCCCCGACCTCAACCTCATGCGATTGACGACATACCGTTTCCAAAGATAGTGTATGCCCAGGCTGAGGATCGTATTCATCAGATCATAGCGGTGTGCCACGGAGTCGAAATGTCTCCGGACATAGGCCGTTTTTTCCTCCTCCGGTACCTGGGCGAATCCATACGTGGTCAAACGGTTTTCCTGAAGATGCTGCATCAAACGTTGGCGATCCTCTCGACGGTTCATCCATCGGGGAAGATGAAAAAACGGCATGTCGGTCTCCGGGGCATTGAGTGGTCGGAAGTCAGGAGTCAGGAGAACAGCGGTTGAGGTCAATTTTCATCCGCCGATACGGTCTCGCTGATCAAATTGTCCTCATTCCCACAGCCGGGTTTCCAAGATTTGGTTTTCGGAAAAATCTTCGAGCCGAAGATAGTAGCTTGCCGCATCGACCAATGCCGCAAGAGGAACGAGGCCGACGATTTCACTGCCAACCACGGGAACCCCCCACCGCTTCGCCTCCATCCGCACCAGTTCGAACACCCGATAGACGGCCGTGCGGGTATAGTCGGTCAGGTTCATGGACACTTGAACGAGGTTCCGTTCTTCCAGCCGAACGCCCATGGCCTTGCAGAACCGAAGCCCGCCGTTGATATGCCGGATGCTGCGGGCAATGGACTGGGCGATGTCGAGCCTATCCGTACCGAGGTTGATGTTGTAAGCGATGAGCGGCATCCGAGCGCCGACGGCCGTCACTCCCGCCGTCGGATGAGGCCTTTCAGGGCCGTAATCGGGATGCCATTCGGGAAGGGAAAGCTTTTCCGCCATGCCCTCGAACTGACCCTTTCGAATGTCGGCCAGATTCCGTCGATGGGGGGCAGAGGCCGATTCCTCGTAAAGAAATACAGGCAGACCAAGGCGTTCGGAAGCTTCGGCAGCAAGTTCCTTCGACAGGGCTATGGCATCGGCCATGGTCATGTCCTTCACCGGAATGAACGGAACGACGTCCACGGCGCCCATGCGGGGATGCTGACCGCGATGGGTACGCAGGTCGATGCGCTCAATGGCTTTCGTCATGGCTTCCAGCAGTGCCTTCCTGACGGCCTCGGGTCTGCCTGCCGCAGTGACCACGAGGCGGTTGTGGTTGGGATCGCTGGAATAATCGAGGAGCTTGACGCCGTCGATCGAGCGAAAAGGCTCGACGATCGCCTCGATCACCTCCCGGTTTCGGCCTTCACTGAAATTGGGTACGGTTTCAACGATGGGTGGCATGGGAACCTGACTCGAAATGGTTGTGAACGAGTGCCGCAATGCGTTCTGCATCGACGCGATAGGGCAGGGTGATGTGGTCTTTTCCGGCCTGGTCGACGTTGTAGGCGATACCGGTTTCGATGGCGCCTTCGTTTCTGGCCCAGGCCCTTCTCGCGACACCGCACATGACATCCCACGGCATCGCCCGGCGGATGATGCGATCGACCCGCTCGCTGCCGTCGAGCACCAGTCCGAAGCCCCCATTGATGGCCTTGCCGATGCCCACCCCGCCGCCGTTGTGCAGGGCCACCAGGCTCATGCCTCGGGCGGCGTTCCCCACGAAACAATGGGTGGCCATATCGGCCATGATGGCGCTTCCGTCTTTGATGTTGGCGGTTTCCCGGAAGGGGGAATCCGTTCCACCGGTATCGTGGTGGTCTCTTCCGAGCATGACGGGGCCGATCTCGCCGTTTCGGATCATTTCGTTGAATTTCAGGGCGATGGCCGTTCGGCCGGCCGCATCCTGATAGAGAATTCGGGCTTTGGTTCCGACGACAAGCCGGTTCTTCAGGGCGTCTCGAATCCAGATGTAATTGTCCCGATCCTGGAATCGACGGTTCGGATCGATGCAACTCATTGCAGCACGATCCGTCTTTTCGAGGTCCTCGTCTTTGCCGCTCAGGCATACCCATCGGAAGGGGCCATAGCCGTAGTCGAAGAGCAAGGGGCCCATGATGTCTTCTACATAGGAGGGGAAGACGAATCCATCGAGCGTGTCTTTGCCGTTTCGACAGACCTCGGACACACCGGCATCGAAAACGGCCTTGAGAAAACTGTTCCCGTAATCGAAGAAAAAAGCCCCGGAAGCGGCAAGCTTTCGAATCAGATCGAAATGGGTGCGCAGCGATGCATCGACCAGAGATCGAAATCGGGCATGGTCCGTTCGGATGAGCTCCCGCAATTCTTCGAAACGAAGTCCCTGCGGACAATATCCGCCCTCGTCTACGGCATGGCAGGAGGTCTGATCCGACAAGAGATCGATCCGTTCCTCGTGGTCGACCGCATAGGCCAGCAGATCGACGACATTGCCGTAGAAGGCGATCGCTTGCCCTTGCTTCTTTTGTTGGAATTGCCGAGCCATCCGGAAGGCTTCTTCCGGTGAATCGACCACACGGTCGATCCAGCCCTGATCGAGACGCGTCCGAATTCTGGAGAAATCGACTTCCGCCAGAATGCCGACCCCGTTGGCGATTCGGACGGCCTTTCCCTGGGCTCCGCTCATGCCCCCAAGTCCCGATGACACGAAGAGAATTCCGGAGAGATCCTGATCAGCCGCAAGGCCGAAGGTGATTCGCGCCGCATTCAGCAACGTGTTGTAGGTTCCGTGAACGATCCCCTGAGGGCCGATATACATCCATCCTCCTGCAGTCATCTGACCGTAGTTGGCGACGCCGATGGCTGCCGCCCGGTGCCAGTGGTCCGGATCGTCGAAACAGCCGACCATCAGGGCATTGGTGATGATGACCCGGGGAGATTCGGGAGCGGATTGAAACACGCCCAATGGGTGACCCGATGCGACTGCGAGGGTCTGATCCGCCTCGAGTCGCTCCAGGTAGGCCTTGATCAACCGGTATTGCATCCAGTTCTGACAGACCTGGCCGGTTTCCCCATAGGTGACCAACTCGTATGGGTAGAGGGCAACATCGAAGTCGAGGTTGTTGTCGATCATGACTTGAAAGGCCCGGCCTTCGATGCACCGTCCCCTGTAGCTGTCGATGGGTCGCCCCCAGATTCTTCCGGCCGGCCGGAACCGATAGCCGTAAATGCGGCCCATGGTGGTGAGTTCCTGCAGTAATTCCGGCGCCAGTTCCTCCTGCCAGGCTTCCGGAATGTAACGAAGGGCGTTGGCCAGGGCCAGTTCGGTGTCTTTGGGGGAGAGGTTGAAATGCCGGCTTGGGGCTCTTCGAATCCCCGGCTCGAATTCGGCCGGCTTCGGCAGTCGATCGAAGAGAGCATCCAACCGAATCGTCATGGCGGAAGCGATGTCGCTGTTGGTGATCATTTTCGGCAACCCTTTCTATCAGCAAACATTCGGTCCATCCTTATTGGATGGCGGGCGGCAAAGCGCTCGCGTTTGTCTACAACAGCCGAAACACCTCGTCCAGTTTCTTGAGGCTTCCTGTGGTCAGCACCTGAATCGAGGCATCCTTCGGCAGCATCTGCTTCGCCATGTTGGCAAGCACCCTTCCTGGGCCGACTTCGATCAGGACATCGGGTTTCTGGGCGAGGATGGTCTGCATGGACGGGTACCAGCGGACCGGGCTGCACAACTGCTGTTTCATGATCGTACGGATGGCGGCCGGATCGTCTTCCATGTTTCCCGTCACGTTCAATACGATGTTCGAATCGGGCTTTCGGAAATCCGCCGCATCGATGATTTCCGAAAATTCGGCTTGTGCTCCCTGGATGAGCTCGCTGTGCCAGGCGCCGCTCACCTTGAGGGCGATGGCCCTGGCTCCTTGTTCCTGGGCCATCTTGTTGACGGCCGCTACCGCTTCGGGCGTTCCGGTGACGACGATTTGGAATTCCGTGTTGTAGTTGGCAACGGAGACGATGCCCCCCTGCTGACGGACGCTTGCCGTGAGGCTTTCCACCTCGGCAAGCGACAACCCGATGACTGCGGCCATGGCTCCTGGGTTTCGGAGAGATTCTCGGTGCATCAGCTTTCCCCTCTCGAACACCAGCCGAACGGTGTCTTCCTTGCCGAGAACTCCTGCCGCACAGAGGGCGGCGTATTCGCCGAGGCTGTGTCCTGCAGAAACAAAGGGACGAATGCCGTTTTCCGCAAGAAGGATCAAAAAGGCCAGGTTCACGGCCGTCACTGCAGGCTGCAGGTTCACGGTTTCCGTCAGTCGTTCCATCGGGCCTTCGAAACAAAGCCTCGAAATGGAACAACGCGTGATCTCATCCACCATGTCGAAAATTTCGCGAACGCTCGAAGATTCATCGTAGACATCTTTTCCCATGCCGACCACTTGAGAGCCCTGGCCGGGAAAGAGAAATGCGATGCGTTTCGGAGTGATGTCTTCCATAAAAGTCCTTTGTGTGGGTTCCAGTAAAACGATTCCGTGCTTGCCTATTCCGGATCGAGATGAAAGAGTTTTCGAACGACATCGAGCTGTGCCGGAAGATTTCCCATGGCCCCATTTCGTCGCAAATATTGGGTCGGTTCGTGCAACATCTTGTTGATGAGGGCCTGGGTCATTCGTTGAACGGCCTGTCGATCGGCTTCGGTCCAATGCGGCTGCTGATGAAAGGTCTTCTGCATTTCGGCGTCTGCGATCGCTTCGATCTTCTGCCGGATGGAGACAATCGTCGGAACGGCTTCGAGACTTTCCATCCAGCTGCGAAACTGAATCACCGCCTCATCGATGATGCGCTCGGCCTTCTGGGCTTCCTTCTGACGATCCTGGATGTTCTCGTCCACCACTCCCTGAAGGTCATCGATGTCGTACACATAGGCATTCGGCAGTTTGTGGATCTCCGGATCGATGTCCCGGGGCACGGCAATGTCGATGAAGAAGATGGGTTTGTTCCGCCTCGGCCGCATGACGGCTCGAACCTGATCCCGGGTGACCACCAGGCCGCTTGCGCCTGTAGAACTGATGACGATATCGGCCCGGACAAGGCTTTCGGAGATTTCTTCGAGCCCGACGGCCTGCCCCTGGAAACGCTGGGCCAGCTCCATGGCCCGCTTGAGGGTGCGGTTGGCCACGCGGATATCGCCACAGCGGTTGCGGATCAGGTGTTCGACCGCCAGCTCGGCCATTTCGCCGGCGCCGATCAGCAGCACGTTCTTGCCTTCGAGGGAACCGAAAATCTTCTTGGCCAACTCGATGGCTGCATAGGAAATGGATACGGCATGATCCCCGATACCGGTCTCGGTCCGAACCCGCTTGGCCACCGAAAACGCCCGATGCATGAGCCGGTTGAGCACCACACCCGAAGTCTTCTTCTCGGTCGCGAGTCGATAGGCATGTTTGAGCTGCCCCAGGATCTGCGGTTCTCCGACGACCATCGAATCGAGACTCGAAGCCACCCGGAACACATGTCGGACGGCCTCGTCGTTGCGGTGGTTGTAAAGCGCGGAGGCAAAGCGTTCGATCTCGACGGCCTTCCATTCGGAGAGGCACCGTCTTGCGGCATCTGTGGCAGCGTCCGGATCGTGGCTTGCCAAAATCAATTCCACCCGGTTGCAGGTTGAAAGCATCACCACCTCGTCCATGACGTCAACGCTGCGGAACCGGTCCAGGGCGTCTTCGGTCTGGACGGGAGAAAAGGCCAGACATTCCCGGATGGAGATGTCCGCTGTTTTATGATTCAAACCAAGAACGACGATATCGATCATCTGCGATCCGTTTCCGGTGATGCTTTCAATCTCAAAAACGGGTAAAACCGCCGTGATGTCCTTCGAGGAGAAAATTCACCCCCAGGAAGGTAAAGAGAACCACGCCGAAGCCGACGATGGCCATGATGGCGGACTTTCTCCCCCGCCAACCGACGGCAAGCCGTTCGTGAATCAAGACGGCATAGAGGATCCAGGTGATGACGGACCAGACCTCCTTCGGATCCCAACTCAAGAAATGCCCCCACGTCATTTTGGCATAGACGAAGCCGGTCACCAACCCAACCGTCAGCAAGGTGAATCCGACAACGATGCAGGCGTATCCGGAGGAATCGAGGGCTTCGAGAGAAGGCATCCGGCTGAAGAAGAACCCCCGTTGCTTGTTCTTGATGCCCGATTCCTGGATGAGGTACATGATGCCGATGCCGCAGGCAAGGGCGAAGAAGGCTTCTCCGACGAATACGCTGACCACGTGAAAGAATACCCAGAAGCTCTTGAACACCTTCACGTCGGCAACGGGGGGCGTCGTCGGACGCACCGAGGCCACAAGGCTCAGCACGGCCGTCAACGTCGTCGAAAATACACCCAGAACCGGCATTCGGATATAGAAGCCGAAGCCGAGATAGACGCCTGCCAGAATGCACGAAAGCACGGTGACCGTTTCCGGAAGGTTGTATACCGGAAAATGCCCCAGGCGGATCCAGGATTCTCCAATCCAGACAAGCTGCAGCAGGATGCCGATCGGCAACAGAGCTGTGGAAGCCTGGAGAAAGACATCCCGGCGCAAATACAGGTGAGCGATGGCGCCTGCGGAGGAAAGGACATAGGCAATGGCGGCAGCCGTCAGCAACGCGTGCATGTGTCTTCCCCCCCTTCAACCTGCGATTCGACGCTTGTCATCCTTTCCTCCATCAGCTCCTGAAAGTGAAACCCCGGACCCAGCGTCCGCTCGAGCAGTGCATCGATCCGACGCTCGTCCGAGACGCGGATCGCCTCCAGAAGCCCCTCGGAGATCAAGGTTTCAAAAAGATGCTTGTGGGCTTCCGGGGCGTGGTCTTCGGCCAGAAGCCGTTTTCGGATTCGGCCCATCAGCTCCAGAAACACCGCATATTCCGAACCGAACATTCCCTCCAGCTGCTTTCGCAGCGTTTTGGCGAAGGCCGGGCTCTTTCCGGAAGTCGAGACGGCAACGATCAAATCCCCTCTTCGAATGACGGACGGAAGAATGAAATCGCAGCACTCGGGTCTGTCGGCGATGTTGCACCAAATGCCGAGTGCCTTGCAGTCTTCGAAAACCCGGCGGTTGACCGCTTCGTCGTTCGTGGCACCGATAACGATCCGGGCACCTCGAAGGCTTTCGGAATCGTATGGCCGATCGATCCAGAAGACGGCTCCTTCGTCGATGCTTCGGCGAAGTCTTGCGGTGACTGCCGGAGAAACGACGGTCACTCGGGCCCTGCAGGCGAGAAGCCCCTCGACTTTCCGGGTGGCCACCTCCCCACCGCCGACAACGACACAGCGCTGATCGACCAGATCGAGCAGAATCGGATAATAGGTCATTGAGGCACCTGAATCTCCATGAAGTCTCGGGCCAACATCAGATTTCCGACAAAGTGTCGGCGACATTGGGAGGCCATGTCCACATCATCGCATTCCGGATAGAAATGGGTCAACACGAGGGTCTTGGCGCGGGCTTCTGTCGCCATTTGTCCAGCGGATGTGGGGGTGAGGTGTCCGTCCACCTTCAATTCGTCCGGAAGGGCGCACTCCAAAACCAGCACATCGGCATCCCTGGCCAGATCGACGACAGTGCCGCACACATCCGTATCCCCCGAGAATACGATACCTGTTCCAGAGGCATCGCTCACCCGAAAAGCGATACTTTCCGGATTGTGGCAGGCAGGGGTGGTATCGAAACGGATTCCTTCCACCTCGATTGCATCCCTTCCGGCGACAGACAGCTCGTGAATGTGCAGCACCCCTTCATCCAATTCGATCCATCGACCGAACACCCGACGCAACCCTTCCCAAAAACGACCGAATCCTTCTCCGGCCAGGATGTGAAACGGTTTGCTCCGCCTCCGGTCTGCTGGATACTTCATGGCGAAGATCATGGGAACAAGGTCTGAAACATGGTCCGGATGCACATGGGTCAGGCACAGCAGATCGATATCCGACAGCTCGAATCCGGCCTCGACCAGACGGCGAAGCGTCCCAGGGCCGACATCGACGAGGATGCAGCGGCCGTCCGCCTGAACCAGTGCAGACGAGGCATTTCGGTCTCGCCGTGGTACGCAGGTTCCCGAGCCGAGGATGGTCAGTTTCATGGTCATGACGGTTGCTCTTCCAGGGGGCGCTTTGTTTCTTCCGTTTTCCTCCGTCCCTTGCCGTCCACCCGCTCCATGATCCACCGGATGATGCGGGTGTCTGTCGGCCGCTCGATCAGATGCTCCAAGTGTTGGAGGGGGATTTCGGCCCGGGCCATGCTCTTGTGGCCGCCTGCCGACCCATAGGCCCCGAATGCCCTCTGGGCCAAGCTTCCGGCATTCTTTCGGATGCCGTCGTTTCGAAAAATGACGGTCAACCGATCCTGACACAGGCCGGAGACGATCGTCCAGGAAACGGTCTGAACCTTCATGAAGAAATCGGCCACCAAGACACAG
>Ga0272446_1004929_pt1 | contig 15232 bp, 11 predicted proteins | sample YNPCB0061_FD_194587 | JGI IMG/M metagenome (GOLD analysis project Ga0272446, IMG submission 194587) | Hot spring microbial mat communities from Yellowstone National Park, WY, United States - YNP-CB-006-1 | ecosystem: Environmental > Aquatic > Thermal springs > Hot (42-90C) > Sediment | place... | reverse complement strand
GCCTCGGCCGGCTTCGGCCTGAGCGCGGTTTACTTCATCCTGGCGCTGCTTGCCACGCTTCACGCCGCGCTCACCGAACGCGACCAGATGAGCCGGGCGCAGCTCCTGTGGGCGGTTGGCGGCCTGTTGGCGATCCTGATTGGCGCGCTGCCACTCTTCATCGGCGTACTGCTCATGCTCGCCGGTGTCGCCAACTTCGACCCCAACGGGTGGCTGACGGCGGTCAGCAACGTGACGATGCCAATCGGCGGGACAGCCTTTCAGGTGATGATCGCTATCGCTATTCTGCGCTACCGGCTGTTCGATATTGACGTCATCATCCGGCGCACGCTGGTCTATACCGCGCTGACCCTCAGCCTGAGCGCGATCTATTTCCTCGGCGTCGTCGCGCTGCAAGAGCCGTTTGTGCGCCTGACCGGCGAAGAGAGCACCCTGGCAGTGGTGGCCAGCACCCTGGCGATCGCCGCGCTGTTCCAGCCATTGCGCCGCCGGGTGCAGGCAATCATCGACCGGCGCTTCTTCCGCAAGAAGTACGACGCGCAGCAGGTGCTGGAACAGTTCGCCCGCCGCGCCCAGCAGGAACAGGATCTGAACGCAATCAGCGCCGATATGGTGCGAACCGTGCAGGAGACGCTGGAGCCGGAGGCGGTCAAGTTGTGGCTGTTTCAGACCCGCCAGTCTTCAAGCGCGAGACCGGAGAAGTCGGCGTAATCCGCGGTATTGAAGGTGACGAGCGTGAGTTGATGGGTATGAGCAATCGCGGCAATCTGGCCATTAGCGAAAGGTGGCGTGCGACCGAGGGCGACCAGACGCGCCCGCTCACGGCCATGCCATTGGGCGGAAGCTTCATCATAGGACAGCACCGGGATGGTCGCGCCAACCACGTGGTTTAGGTAGTGTGTGATGCGATCACGCCACACCGCCGCGCACAAAAAGCGGTTCCGCTTTTGGTACGGGCGCGCCGCGCGCGCACAGAACAAGTGTTAACAAATACATGATTATGGCAACAGAACAAGATAACGAGCGTCGCTTCGATGGCGGGGCGTGGGCCATCTTCATCATTGCGCTGGGTTACCTGATCGTCTGCGCTGTCGCGGTGCTGCTTGGCTTTGCTCAGCCCGGCGACGGCTGGCTGTATAGCGGCGGGCTTGGCGCGAATAACATCCTGGTTGCTAATCAGACTGGCGAGCCATCAGGGCTGCAACCTGGCGACGAAGTGATTGCGATCGCGGGCGCGCTCACACCGACCTCAGGTTTTCGTCCGCTCACCCCGCCACCTGCCTGGGAAGTAGACAACACAGTGATCTACCAGGTACGCCGCGACGGCGTAACGCTTGATGTCGCGGTAACCCTGGCGCAACGCCCGCCCTCAACGCTCTGGAATTACCTGCTGCGGGGAACAGGCATCGGTTGGCCGCCGTTGCTCACTGGCGGACTCTGGCTGCTGATCGCGCTGATCATCTTTCTGCTGCGGCCCGGCAGTACCGCCGCCCGCCTGCTGATGCTGATTGTGGCCTACTGGTCGGGTTATGACGCCCTGCTCAGCGCCGACTCTGGCCCAACCCAGAGCTTCTATCCGCCACTGATCTTCTGGCTGCACAGCTTCCCCGACTTGCTCTGGCCGTTGATATTTGCCATGGTCACTCACCTGCTGCTGGCCTTTCCAGTGCGTAAATGGCCGCTGACGCGCGCCCCGCGCCTCAGCCTCGCGTTGCTCTATGGGCTGCCGACGGCTGGTGTTACGTTGGTGGTTGTGCTGAATAACATTGACCTGGCGATACCTGTACTCTTTCAGGGCATGCTGATCCTGGTGATTAGCCTGATCGCGGCGACGGCGCACAACCTGATCACGGTGCGCGATCCGATAGCGCGGGCGCAGATCGGCTGGATGGCGATTGGCCTGGGCGCGCCGCTGCTCACCGCGATCATCATCCAGCTAGCACTCTTTGCCGGCCTGATCACCAGCGAATCGCCAGTCGGCTGGATCTGGCCGGTCGCCACGCTGCTCATGCCGCTCTGCCTGGGTATTGCAATCACGCGCTACCGGCTGTTCGATATTGACGTCATCATCCGCCGGACGCTGACCTATACGCTGCTCACGCTCAGCCTGGGCGCGGTCTACTTCTTGGGCGTGGTCGCATTACAGGAACTGTTTGTGCGCCTGACTGGCGCGGAGAGTACGCTGGCGGTAGTGGCGAGCACGCTGGCGATTGCGGCGCTGTTCCAGCCATTACGAAGCTGGGTGCAGACCATCATCGACCGGCGTTTCTTCCGCAAGAAATATGACGCGCAGCAGGTTCTGGAACAGTTTGCCCGCCGCGCCCAGCAGGAGTCCGACCTGGATTCAATCAGCGCCGATATCGTCCAGACGGTGCGCGAGACACTGGAGCCGGAGGATGTGAGGCTGTGGCTGGTGCGCCGCCGGCCGTAACGCGCGCCGTAATGCTTTGGGCGCGGCTCAACGGCTATGCTGAAACCATGACAATCTTGCGCCAATGAGAGGATCTGATCATGGACTATGCCGGCTTGAGCATTCTGATCGCGCTGACGCTGCTCTGCGCCTTTCTGACGTACCGCGCCGCACGCACACGACGGTGGTGGGTCAAATTTGCCGGCGGCATTCCGGCCGGCCTGCTGACACTGCTCTTCGGCGCGGCGACCTCGCTGGCGTTCGTCGGCTATGGCCGGCTGAATACGACCTATCCCAATCCGCCGTCGCCACTCACGGTTCAGTCCACGCCAAAGCTCATTGCCGATGGCGAGCGCTTCGCCCGCTCTTGCGCCGGCTGCCATTCAAGCAGCGGACAACTGCCACTCGATGGTCAGAATTTCTTTGGCGCGGAGGGTGGCCCGCCGATTGGCACGCTCTGGGCGCCGAATCTGACGCCAGCCCACCTGGGCGATTGGACCGACGGCGAGATCATCCGCGCCATTCGCGAGGGTGTTGGGCGCGACGGGCGATCGCTGATCATTATGCCTTCGTCCGCCTTCCGCAACCTGAGCGATGACGATGTGCTGGCGCTGGTGGCGTACCTGCGCGCGCAGCCCGCCGTCGGAACGGCGAGCCCGCCCAAACAGATCAACGTCGTCGGCGCGATCATGGCGGCGACGATCTTTCCGCAAGAAGCATTTACCGCGCAGCCGCCAATCGCCGCTCCGGTGGTCGCCCCGCCGCGCGGCCCGACCGCGGCCTATGGCGGCTACCTGATGAGCCTGGGCTGTCAGGATTGTCATGCGAGCAACCTGGCAGGCACGCCTCCCGGCGGCGACGGCCCGCCGCCCGGCCCGAACCTGACCACCCTGCCGCAGCGTCTTTCTGAGGAGCAGTTCCTGACCTTGCTTCGTACTGGAACCTACCCTAACGGCCGGCAACTGAGCGCCGATATGCCCTGGCAGGATCTGGCCGGCTTCAGCGACGACGACCTGCGGGCGATGCATGCCTATTTGCAGAGTCTGGAGCCGTTGCCTGATAATCAATAGTACGACAGTTGTAAATCCGTGATAGATACACAAGAGCTTTATCGATTGTCATGCTGACACGACTTACGCGGTGTATTTTAGCAGGGTGGCTTGGCGGGCTGCAAGCCCTCCAAATCGCTCTCGTTTCGGCGGCGGTACGCCTCGTGCTGAGCGCGTAAGGACGCAGCGCGCTGCGTCCCGACTGCACCGCCGATATCAGAAATCTGGAGGCTTCCTCCAGACCGCCTGCGGCGCGCCGCACGAGCCACCGCGTAACTCGTGTCATGCTGAGGCGCGACTGCTCGATACCGTACCTTTGCCGTTATCCGCATCAGCGCCGAAGCATCTGCACTGCGATGCCATGAATCGTTGAATCACTGCCACAGTGCCGATCATGGGAGACTCTGCGCCGCTGACACGGTTCAGCGTGACGGGTGCGATCATCTGGTTGGCGCGGCTCAGAGTGATAATCCACCCAGTTTTTGCCGTCCTCATGTCACAAGTTACATCTGTAGTAGTAGGAAGATATGGCGATACCAAGGAATACAGAGGGACGAATCATGCGCGAGCGACGGCAGATCTGGCTAACTGGGCACTCTTTGGCTTCACCGCCCTGAGTAGCATTGGGGTGGGCTTGGGCAAATGGAGTTGGGAAGGCCAGGCGAGTTTGTTCGAGCAACTTAATGCGCTTTGGTTCAACCTGTTGATCATCCCGACGCTAGCCGGGGTCGGGGCGCTGATCTTCGCACGCCGACCTGCCAACCGGATCGGCGTGCTGCTGTTAATCCCGGCGCTGATGCTGGCGATCATCACCCTGACCCAACCGTATCTCGCCCAGTTTACCACTGAGCCGCCGGAAGCCATCCCCCTGCTGCTTTTCCTGGTCTGGCTCAACGGTTGGGGCTGGATCTGGCTGATCTTCCCACTGCTGCTGATCATCCAACTCTTCCCCAGCGGGAGGCCACTCTCGCCGCGCTGGCGCATAGTTGCCTACGCCACCATCGGCTGGGCAGGGCTGTTTGTGTTAGCTTTAACGCTCTCGCGGGTCTACAATACGATCGAACCACCGCTGATCGAACTGGTGAACCCATACGGGATGCTTGAGTTTCAGCAGCTTGAACTGCTGATTGAGGTGGTCTGGATTCCCGGCCTATTGCTGCTGACCGGTCTCAGTCTGGTTGCGCTGGGGCTGCGCTTCCGGCGTGCAGACCAGGTCGAGCGTGACCAGATCAAGTGGCTGCTCTCGGCCTGGGTGCTCTTTGCGGGCGTCTATATTGGCGGTGGGCTGCTTGGTGTCGGAGGCGAGGCCGGCCTGGGGGGCCAGATCTTCAGCTTTTTCTTCAACCTCACCGTGCTGGCGCTTCCGCTTGCCATCGGGGTGGCGATCTTGCGCTACCGGGTCTTCGACATCGACATCATCATCAGGCGGACGCTGGTCTACGGCGCACTCACAATCAGCCTTGGCGCGGTCTACCTGACTGGCGTCGTTATACTCCAGGCGCTCTTCGTGCGCCTGACCGGCGCGGAGAGTACCCTGGCGGTGGTGGTCAGCACCTTGGCGATCGCCGCGCTGTTCCAGCCGCTGCGCCGCCAGGTGCAGGCAATTATCGACCGGCGCTTCTTCCGCAGGAAATATGACGCCCAGCAGGTGCTTGAGCAGTTCGCCCGGCGCGCCCAGCAGGAATCTGACCTGGACGCCATCAGCGCCGATCTGGTGCGAACGGTGCAGGAGACGCTGGAACCGGAGGGGTTGAGGCTGTGGCTGGTTCGGCGACGATCACCAAGCGCTAGTCGCGATAATTAAAGACGATACGCGCATACTGCCGCTGTGTCCGTTACCGCAAGGGATCGTCGCTTCGGGTGTTGGCATGGGGATTCCGCCAGAAGATCGGATTATTGGCGATATATCTGCGGATGCGGTCAAGATCATCCGCATCACGAACAATATGATCGTAATACCGTTCTTGCCAGAGGATCGCGCCCGGTGTCTGCCGAAGGATATTCACCTGTCGGGTCGCCGATGATTTGAAGGCCCGTACAATAACCGGCAACGATCCGGGGGTAATCGGCGGGATCTCGGCCCCGCCATGGGCGCGGGTGGACGTGGTGCGGGCGGCGTCGGGCGTGGCGCGGGCGTCGTCGTGGGGGGCGGCGTTGTGGGTGGCGTCGTGGGTGGCACGGGCGGCGTCGTGGGGGGCGCGGGGGGCGTCGTGGGGGGCGTCGTCGGGGGCGCGGGGGGCGGTGTTGTGGGTGGCACGTAGGGACGTAGTGCGCTGCGTCCCTACACCATCACCACCATCACCACCATGGATTGCACCATGCGATGGCGGCGGCGCCGGTGTATCAACAATCACGATAATCCCATGCACATGATCGGGCATCACCACAAAGGCATCGAGGGCGATATGCGGATAATGGCGCGGCAATGACAACCACACATCCTGGATGACCTGCCCAATCGCATTCAATTCAATAACGCCATGCACACAGCGCCCAAACAGGAGACCGCGTTGTGCGGCGCAGATTGTGACATAATATGCGCCCGGCGTGGCGTAATCATATCCTTTGAGGCGGGTTGAACGGCGATGATGGCGTTGAGAATCGAAAAACATGACATGCCTCCAGGAAATTCACCTCCTATGAACCGCCCATCGACGCCATATGATACGTTATGGCAATTATGAACCCTATGGTGATATGGGAGGCGCGGGCGGCGAATGATGTGGGAAATGATGTAAGGCGCGGAATGGTGCGTCGTAGGGACGCAGCGCGCTGCGTCCCTACGCCATGGACGCCACGGCCATCATGGAACCATGGCGTTCGCCGCGTCCCTACGCCATGGACGCCACGGCCATCATGGAACCATGGCGTTCGCCGCGCCCCTACGCCATGGATATCATGGTTAACATCGGCATCATCGCATACAATAAATGGATCCTTGACGAAACAATCCATCACACCCGACCATGGAACATACCATGCCCACCTATGATGCAATCATTATCGGCGCCGGACCGAATGGCCTGACGGCGGCATGTATCCTGGCGCGCGCCGGCCGGCGCGTGCTGCTCATCGAGGCGCGCGATACCGTCGGCGGCGGGGTGTCGTCGGGCGAACTCACCTTGCCGGGGTTCACCCACGACCTTGGTTCGGCCGTTCATCCTTTCGGTATTGCGTCGCCGGCGTTTCGCGAACTGGGGTTGGATCGCTTTGGGCTGCGCTGGATTCAGCCGCCGACGCTGCTGGCGCATCCGCTCGATGATGGGCGCGCCGCCACATTGGAACGATCGGTTCGGGCGACCGCCACGGTGCTCGGGTATGGTGGTGAGATGCATATTGATGGCGCCGCTGGTTTTCATTCGCACCGGTTGGCGCGTCGCCCATATCGATGAATGACCGCCGGCATCGGCGTATCTGTTCGATATCACGCCGCGACAATTGTCTCATCTCACCGGCGATCGACTGCCAGCAGGGTATCGCCGGTTCGTGGAACGCTTTCGCCGGGGGCCAGGGGTACACGGCATGCGGCTGCTGTGGCGAGACGCAAACGGTGCTGGCATCAGATACGCGGCGCGAATGTCAACCAGCAGCGCGGATTGTGGATAAGCAGATCATAGAATCGCTCCCGGCGCGGCCAACCGTTCGCGGAGTATAGCAATGAGGTGACTATATGCGACGAAAGCGTAGCCGCCACACGTTCACGAGCGCTTCCAGCACAATGCGGCGCGACATTTTCGAGCGACCGACGCGCCGGTCGGGAAAGATGATCGGCAGTTCGCCAATGCGAAATCCGGCGCGTAGCGTACGATACACCAGCTCGATCTGGAAGGCGTAGCCGTTGGACTGAATGTCACCGAGGTTGATGGTCTCAAGGACGCGGCGGCGGTAGCAGCGAAACCCGCCGGTTGCGTCCATCACCGGCAACTGGAGAATGGCGCGCGCGTAGAGATTGCCGCCACGACTGATGATCTGCCGGAGCGCGCCCCAGTCGGTTGTGCCGCCACCGGGCACATACCGCGAGCCGAGGACGAGATCGTAGCGCGTTTCAGCGGCTGCAAGCAGTTGGGGCAGATACGCAGGATCGTGAGAGAAATCAGCGTCCATCTCGCAAATGTATACCGCCCCTTCCGCAAGCGCGCGACGAAAGCCTGCAACATACGCGCTGCCCAGGCCCTGTTTTGCCGGTCGCTGCAACAGGCCGACGCGCGGCTCGCCTGCCACCATCGCAGCAACCATCGCTGCAGTTCCGTCGGGGGAACTGTCATCAACGACCAGTACACGAAAACGCGGCCATGCCAGCACGCGATTGATCAGATCGACAATGTTCTCGCGCTCGTTATAAGTCGGAATTACGACCGTGCAGTCAGCAGTTCCGACACTGGTTACAATTCTTGCGTGGTCGACCAGGTCCGGCGTGATCATGCTTCTCCCTATCTGGCCATCGCATTCTGAGGTGGCGCGGTCGCGCTGCGTAACCTGCGATTTTCCATTATACTCGTAGCGCCGCGCTGATCGCGATCGATCACGTCGCGATGCTGTTACAGAATGGTAGCGAATGGTAGCTGAGCCTATGCATCATCCGCGCGTTCCTGTCAACTCATCCGCCAGCCAGATTGCTCGCGTCTTGCCGCTCCCTTCGCTTGCCCACCTGTACGGGTTGATCCCGCTGGCCTTCATTGGTGCGTTTATTGCACTGGCCCCCACCGACCCGCACGATTTCTGGTGGCACCTGCGTGTCGGCCAGATGGTCGCCGAGTCGGGCGTACCGCGCACCAGTCTGTTCGCCTGGACGGTCCCCGCCACGCAGCCATTTGTCTATGCGGCATGGTTCAGTGACTGGCTGTTCTACCAGACATACCGGCTTGCCGGATTGCAGGGGCCAGTGCTGGCACGCAATCTCCTGGGGCTGGCGGCATTTGCACTGGTGCTACTGGAAGCATACCGGCGGAGTGGCTCATGGCGCCTGGCCGGGCTGGCCGTGATGCTTGCCGGGTTTATGACCATCAACAATCTGACGACCCGGCCGCAGAACTGGGCCTGGCTACCATTCATGGCATACGTGATGATCCTTGGCGCCTTCGTCGATCGACGGATGGGACCGCGCGCGCTGCTGGCGCTACCACCGCTGATGATCTTCTGGGTCAATGCTCATGGCTCGTTTGTACTGGGATTGATTTTACTGGCGCTCACCGGCAGCGGCGAGGCGCTACGCATGCTGTTACGGCAGCCGGATGCTCCGGACCGCCGCCGTCTCGTGCTGTTGCTGGCAGCGGCGGCGGCGACACTTCTGGCCACGATACTGAACCCGATCGGGCCAGAGATTTTTCGCTATGTGGTGAATCTGCTGACCAACCCGCCAAGCCAGGACCTGGTGAATGAGTGGCAGCCGCCAACCGTGCGTAGCCTGGCGGGGCGCTTCTTCTTTCTGGCAACATTGGCGCTGGTGGGGACGCTGGCGCTGGGGCGACGCCGGCTGACGATAACCGATACGCTGGTGCTGTGCGCCTTTCTCTGGCTGGCATGGAGCGGAATGCGATACGTCGTCTGGTTCGGCATGGTAGCGATGCCGATGCTAGCGCAATGCCTGGCGCGCCCGGCATCACAGGTGGCCCGGCCACGCGGTGATCCGATCAGCGCGGTGATCGCTGCAGTATTGATTGGCGGGATCGTCGCGCTGCAGCCGCCCTTCAAGCCAGCCCTGAACCTGCCCGCGCCGTACCAGTCGCTGTTCGCCGATGTTCCGGGTGCACCGTTACTCTACCGGGCCGATACGCCGCTGGGGGCTGCGGCATACCTGCGCGACCACCCGGGCGGGCAATTGTTCAATGACATGGTCTATGGATCGTATCTCATCTGGGCGTTGCCCGAACCGCAGGTCTTTATTGACACGCGCATCGAGCTCTATCCGCCGGCATTGTGGCAAGACTATCTCGCCATTGGAGAGGCGCGCGACCACCAGGCGTTGCTTGGGCGTTACGATGTGGACCGCGCGTTGCTGAGCCGCTCGCGGCAGGCGCCGCTCGTTGCCGCCCTCGCCAGAGATCCGGCGTGGGCCGTGGAGTATGAGGATCAGTATAGCGTGCTTTACCGGCGAGCCACCGGTCAGTAGCACAATATCGAGTGAGATCACAGGCTAAGAGTACAGAGCAGTATTCGAACCTCCACGCACGCGTGCGCCGAAGCGTGGCGCTCCTCCCGGCGCTCATGAAGATGAAAGATCAGAAGCGGCCGGGTTTCCGCGCCTGAAGGCAAGCATCTATGAACGCACAATCGGAACGCCATTCTGCCATGCAAGCGGCGGTGCGGCCACGCCCGACGCTTGATCACGTCTACCTGGCGGCAGCGCTGATGCTGATCGCGCTGCGCCCCCTCCTGACCCCGGCGCCACCACACGATTTCTGGTGGCACATGGCAACCGGGCGTGTAATTCTTGAAACGAGAGCGATCCCCCAGGTGGACACATTCTCATACACGCGCGCCGGCGAGCCGTTCTTTAACCAGAGCTGGCTGGCGCAGCTGTTGATGGTCGGCCTGCACAACCTGGGCGGGTTACCGCTCGTCATCATCGTGCAGGCGCTGGTGATGACCCTGGCATATGGCCTGCTCTTGCGGTTATGTCTGCTGCGCACCGGGCGATTGCGCCTGTGCGTGGCGATCCTGTTGCTGACGACGTTACCGCTCTCGTTCGATAACTGGACCGTGCGGCCCCAGAGTTATGTCTTCCCCATTTTTGCAGCCTTCCTGACGATCCTGACCGAATACCGGCCGGGTATGGCGCGTCGCCTGTGGCTCATGCCGCCGTTGATGGCGCTCTGGGTGAACATGCATGGTTCGTTTGTACTGGGGCTGGCGCTGATCGGCATTGTGTTCGTCGGTGCTATGGTCAGACGTTGGAAAACCGCTTCCGGAGCCGGAGCAAGAGGGCAGAACGCAATGGCGCGTCTGCTCGATGGGCCGCTACTGGCGTGGGGGGCGTTGACAGCTGCTGCCACATTGCTCAACCCGCGTGGTGCGGGCGTGCTGGGGTACGTCGCCAACCTGCTGGGTAGCAATCAGGTCACCAGCCTGGTGACCGAGTGGTCGCCGCCAACCATCCGCGACGTCAACGGCATGATCTTCTTTCTGTTTGTGCTGCTGGTAGCACTGGTGCTGATCTATGCGCGCACAAAGCCGGACCTGACGGACCTGCTGTTGTTCGGGGCGTTCCTGTGGCTGGCGCTTGGCGCAGCACGGAACGTCGTGTGGCTGGGATTTGTGGCAACGCCGTTGCTCGCCGTGCAGGCTGCTACGCTCTTACCACCGCCGCCAGCGCAGCGCTCAGCGGGGGTTCCAGCGATGAATAGCGTCCTGATAGGGATGCTGGCGTTATTGCTGGTGATCGGCTCACCATGGGTCAAGCCGGCGGTGCTGCCGCCACAGGTGGGCGCGCTCCTGACAGAAGGAACGCCGGTTGCGGCGACGCGCGCACTGCAGCGCCTGCCGCAACGGCCCGAGAGACTGTTTCATGCCATGAGCTACGGATCGTACCTGATCTGGGCCGCGCCGGAACAGAAGGTCTTCATTGACCCGCGGATCGAGCTCTACCCGTTCGAGCAGTGGCGCGATTACATCTTGCTCGGCCAGGGCACGGATGTTGAGACGCTGCTGGCGAAGTATGCGATCGATGGCCTGTTGTTGAGCGTGGAGGAGCAGAAGCCGCTGATCGCGTACGCGCGCGCGCACGCACAGACATGGCGCGAGGTATACACCGATGAGTTCACCGTTCTGTTCGTACGACATTGAAGGCAGCACCTATTCATAGCGCAGCGCATCGATCGGGTTGAGGCGCGAAGCGCGCAACGCTGGATAGATGCCGAACACCAGCCCGACGGCGATCGAGGTCAGCGTGGCGAGCAGGACGGCATCGAGTTGCACCCGCGCCTCGGCGCCCTGCGCAACCCCCTGCAATAGCGCCGTCCCCAATGCCGAGAGCGCAAACCCGAGGGCAATGCCGAGTAACCCGCCGGCCATGCTCAGCACCACCGCCTCAACCACGAACTGGAAACGAATGTCGCGGCGGCGCGCGCCGACTGCTTTGCGGAGACCGATCTCGCGCGTTCGTTCGGTGACCGAGACGAGCATGATATTCATAATGCCGATACCACCCACCAGGAGCGAAATTGCCGCAATTGCGCCGAGAAAGGCGGTCAATGCACCGGTGATGGTACCGAACGAGGCGATCAGATCCTGCTGTGTCACAATAGTGAAATTGTTGTCCTGGTACGTCAGGCCGTTGCGCCGCCGCAACAGCTCGGTCACCTGGTCAATCACGACGTCAATGCTGCGTTCGTCAATTGCCTGAATATAGACCACGCTGACATCAATACGATTGACGGCGCCGGGAGGGGTGGGGAACAGGCGGGACTGTGCCGTGGCAATCGGCACGAACACCAGGTTGTCCTCACTCGGGCCGAAGTTGCCGCCGCGCGCCTCCATCACACCAATCACCTCGAAACTGACATCGTTGATGCGAATGCGCCGTCCAACGGGGTCCTCATCGGGGAAAAGGGTCGAACGCACATCAGCGCCAATCACGGCCACCCGCGAACGCAGGTCGTTCTCCGACGGATCGAAGAATCGCCCGCTTGCGACCCTGGCGCTGCGCACCTGGGGATAGTTGGCCGTGACGCCAGCGACGCGCCCGTCGAAGCTGGCACCGGCATAGACGATCAACGCGCCGCGCGTCAGTTGTGGCGTCACCGCAGCGGCGGCCGGCACATTCAGTGGATCGGCCAGCGCGGCAACATCTTCATTCGTCAGGCGCGGTGGGACGCGCCGGTTCTGTTCCGGATCGTTGGTGCCGGCGAAGAGGAAGACCAGGTTCGACCCCAGCCCCTGCAACTCACGCGTCACCAGGGTCTGGATCGCGCCGCCAAGCGCCAGCAGGGTAATGACTGCGCCAACACCGATAATGATGCCGAGCATGGTCAGGATGGCGCGCAGTTTATTGGCTGCCAGGCTGTTGAGAGCGATACGGATTGTTTCGAGCAGACTCATAGCGGCTCAGCGCCTGCCGGGCGGGCCGGTGAAGAATGAGAAGCGTTGATCAATGCCTTCGACATAGACGCATGCCTGTGGATCGAGGCCACTCACGATTTCGATCACCTGTTCATTACTCAGACCAACGACCACCTCGCGCGGGTCGAGTTCCGGGCGTGCCGGCCGCTGTTCAGGCGGCAGGGCACACAGGCCGGGATCACGCGCAACGTCCACCAGCAGGCGGCCGCGATCGCTGCGAACGGCGCGGCGCGGCACGAGCAACACCTGCTCTCGTTCCGCAACCACAATGTCCGCGCCGACCGACATACCGGGGCGCACACGCGGATCGGCCTTCGGAATGGCAATACGCACGCGGTAAGAGGTGACGGCGGCCTGGGCCTGGGCCAGCGGCGCGATCGACTCGACCGATGCCGGCAGCGCCAGGTCGGTGAGCGCGTCGAGCGTCAGCGTGACCGGCTGGCCGGCGCTCACCCGGGTAATATCAATTTCGTCCACGGTCACATCAACATAAAAACCGGCAAGGTCCGCCAGCACGATGGCGGCGCGCCCCACAGACGGCGTCTCGCCGACCTTGAGGTTCACCTCGGCGATGACGCCAGCGAATGGTGCGACCAGTACCGCTTCATCAAGCGCCAGTTGCGCCAGGTCGCGCGCGGCGCGGGCACTAGCTACCTGGGCGCGCGCCGCAGCCAGATCCGCGGGGCGCGGGTCGGCGCGCAGACGCTCCAGATTGGCCTTCGCGGCCTCGTACCCGGCCTGTGCGGCTTCGAGCTGACCACTGCGCTGGTCGCCACGCATGCGATCGAGCGCGGCGCGGGCGCTTGCTACCTGGGCGCGCGCCGCAGCAAGAACGTCGGGATCGGGCGTGACGAAGAGCTGATCACGGGTCGCCCGGGCCACCAGCAACTGCCCTTCGGCCAGTTCGACGCCGTTCGCTTCGGCCTGGCGCGCGTTGTCATAGCTTACCTGAGCCTGGGCCACGGCATTCTCTGCATTGCGCAGTGTTGCTTCGGCCTGAACAAACGCATCGTAGTATTGCTGGCGCTGCGAGTCATTCAGGGTATTCGGCTTTGTCTGCCCGGGACGAGATGGATCAGCGACACTGCGGATGATCGGGTCGGCGCCAGTGTCACGCACATATTCCCAGTTCTGTTTCGCCGTCGAATAGCGCGACTGAGCCTGGGTCAACTGGTTCACTGCCTGATCAAGCTGGATCTGGGCGCTGGTCTTGGCGGCTGATAGCTGGTTGCGCTGCCGTTCGAGGGTCAGTTCCGCCTCGCGGATGCGCGCCTCTGCCGCCTGCACATCGGATGTGCGCGGGCCGGCCAGGAGCAGATCGAGACGCGCCTGCGCCTGGCGTAGTTGCTCCTCGGCGGCGCGCATGTCGCTGGTGGTAACGCTCCCCTCCACCTGGCGCAACTGGCCGGCAGCCTGGGCAAGCTGCGCCTCTGCCGCGGCGATTTCGTTCGCCGACGCGCCAGCCAGCAGGCGGTCCAGGCTGGCCTGCGCCTGGGCAAACTGCGCCTCCGCCTGGGCGAGGCGCAGGTCGAGTTCGCGCGTGTCGAGCCGGGCCAGCGGCTGACCCTGTTCGACGGCGTCGCCGACACGCACGAACACCTGGGCGACGCGACCGGCACCGGCGAAACTCAGGTTCACCACCTGGACCGGCGCAATCTGGCCGGTGGCGTTGACGGTCGCAACGAGCGTATCATAGCGGGGCGTAATCAGACTATAGGTACGTGTCGCCGGCTGCTGGTCGCCACGGAGGAAGAAGACACCAGCGGCGCAAGCCGCAACGGCGAGCACCAGCCCGGCGGCGGTGAGAAGGGCGCGCCGGCCGGGCATGCGGCGCACACGTGGGGTTGCCATGGACAGCCTCTATTCATTACAGGGAAATCGCACTGCCTGGCGCGTCTCATGCGCACCAGGTTCGCCTCGACCCTGATTCTGCACCCTGCCGGAGGATCTGTCAATCTTACCCGGTCGCAGCGGCAACAAAGTCAATCGTGAGCACCACCTCTTCGTCCACATTCGCTACAAAGGGCACATCCGGGATGGTGAGATTGAAGTCGCTCCGGCGTACAGTCGTTGTCGCCGTGCCGGAAAGCCGGTCGGCAGACTCGGCCTGGACCACGGCCTCAAAGGTTACCGGGCGGGTGATGTCGCGGATGGTGAGATCACCCTTGATGGTAAAGGTAAAGGGCTGATTCAGCGCGCCGGCGCCGCTCAATCCCTCAATACTGGTCGGCGTAAAGGTAATGAACTCGTAGGTGTCGGTGTTCAGGATAAAGTTGCGGATCGCCCGATCACGATTGCCGCTGTCGGTGGCGAACGCGCGCGCATTGACCTGGATCACGCCGATCTGTGCACTTGACAGGTCAGATGGGTTCACTGCCAGTTCGCCGGCAACCTGCTTGCTGGTACCAACAACCTCGACGCGCTGGCCACGCAGATCCTCGCGAAGCGTGAAGCGCGCAGCCGACTCATCTGCCACGATCTGATAGCGCAGGATCTCGTCCGGCGCATTACTGGAGGAAGCGGGTACAGCGGACGTCGCCGCGGGCGCAACCGTCGGGGCGGCCGTCGCAGGCGCAGGGGTCGCCGCGGGCGCAACCGTCGGGGCGGCCGTCGCAGGTGCGAGGGTGGCCTGTACCGGCGCACCCGCTGGTTCGGAAGCGACCGGCGGTTGCGTTGCAAGCGGGATGGCGGTCATCGGGCCACTGGGGGGCGCCGT
>Ga0272446_1004928_pt1 | contig 15236 bp, 15 predicted proteins | sample YNPCB0061_FD_194587 | JGI IMG/M metagenome (GOLD analysis project Ga0272446, IMG submission 194587) | Hot spring microbial mat communities from Yellowstone National Park, WY, United States - YNP-CB-006-1 | ecosystem: Environmental > Aquatic > Thermal springs > Hot (42-90C) > Sediment | place... | reverse complement strand
GGCGCCCAGGAACCCGGTAAATCGTTGAAATCGCTGAGGTTGCTAGGGTCTTGACTTTCCGCCGCCGTTGCTGCACGATTTTGGTCAAGAGGGTTCATAAGGAGAAGAGAACATTATGTCTGCCACGACTGTGTTGAATCTGCTCCTGATCGTCTGGGCGGCGATCACCGGCGTGTTCGTGGTCCTGATGATCTGGAAATCCTTGCTATCCATGAGGGAGGAAGACGTCGTGTACATCGACCCGGCCGAGGCGTCCCAGGCCGAGGAACAGAGGCGGCTCGTCGCCAAAGTCGAGCGGCTCACGTCTTTCGCCAAGAGTTTCGGGATCGCCTCGGCGATCCTCTTGCTGGTCTCCGGCGGGCTCTGGATCTACCAGGGCATCAACGCTTCCGGCCTCGGATAGTGACCGTCCGGACTCCGCCGGGGTCAGTAGGTTCGTAAAGCCCCGGTATCACCCAAAATCTGGAGGACCTTGCGCAGGCCCTCCAGATTCTGTCTCAGACCGGTCTCGGCATCTACGTCCTCGCGATGATTCAGGATGCCGATGGGGCCTCGGTAGCCGCTTTTTTGAACCGCCCGGATCATGTCTATTTCCCGGTCACCCTCGCCGATCGGGAGAATCATGGGGCCGCCTTTGCGCATGCCGTTCAGGTTGAGCGCCATCAGGTGAGGCAGCATCATCTTGAGCAGTTCGGGGAAACGGTCCATCTGCTCATGACCGTGGTGAAAGTTGTAGACGATTCCGACATTCCGCATCCCCACCTGGCGAATGATCTCGATCTGGTTCTCGGGCTCGCCGAACCATCCGCCGTGGTTATACAGGCCCACCGAGCAGCCGATCTTCCGCGCCTCCCCGGCCAGGTATGCGACGGCTTTGGAGGCCTGGGCCACCTTCCCGGACTGGGACAGATTGGCGAATTCCGGGCGCGGGCTGAACAGGTACCAGATCTGGGTCCTCACCTTCCGCCTTTTCAGGAAATCGAGCACTGCGGCAACGCTCTTCTCCCCGGCGGGGTCCGGTCCCGAGACCAGCCAGAACGCCTCCAGCTTGATTCCGTTTGCGTTGAGCGCATCCAGTTCCTGATCGAAAGTGGGTATGTCTTTCTCGCGCCAATCGTAAGCCAGGCGGGTGATCCCAAGGCGTTTCAGCATTTCCGCACGCTCGACCGGTCCGCGATGTTTGGCGTCAAACGGCACGATGCACCAAGCCACCAGATTGCTCTTCGCAAAGACACTCGCCGGCGGCCTGGCCGAACCGGTGGCCAGGGGGAACGCCAGGAGCCAGGAAATCAGTGCGGCACGGAATGTGACCATGCGGGATATTGTAATCCCCCGGGCAGGCGGCGCTATTTCTTCACCATGGGGACGAACATGACCGGGATAACCGACCGCCGGCGCAACTTGCCGTCGGCAGCCTTCTCAATGACAATCAGATCCTGTCCGAAGGCCCCCGACCCGACCGGAGCCACCAGGATTCCGCCGGGCCGCAACTGGTCGATCAGGGCTGGTGGCACCTCCGGCGGCGCGGCGGTCAGGATGATGCGGTCAAACGGCGCTTCTTCCGGCCAGCCCAAATAGCCGTCGCCCTGCCGCACCGTCACATTCGTATACCCGCCCGCAATCAGCGTTTTTCGCGCAGACTCGGCAAGGCCTTCCACCAGTTCCATGCTATAGACGTGTTTCGCCAGCCTGGCGAGCACCGCAGCCTGGTATCCGGAACCGGTGCCGATCTCGAGCACTCTGTCCGATTTCCGGACCTGGAGGAGCTCGCTCATCAGGGCCACAATATACGGCTGGGAGATGGTCTGGCCGGCTCCGATCGGCAGGGGATGGTCGCGATAGGCCAGGCTGCGTACCTGTTCGGGCACGAACAGGTGGCGCGGAACCTGGCGCATGGCAGCCAGCACGTCCGGGTTGCGGACGCCCCGCGCCTGAATCTGTTCGCGCACCATCATCTCGCGCTGGGCCGCGAAGGGATCCTCTCCGCGGACCGGCAGAAGGGCGGCGGCGAGCAGAATCCATGCCCTCATACCGGCATCGTAGCGCTGTTTCCGGCCCCGGGTGCGGCCGGCTGCTTGTAGAATGTCTTCGTGACCACTCAACTGCAAGCCGGCAAGACGGGCGCCTTGTTGCGGCAACTCGGCGTTGTCAGTGCGACCGCCCTGGTGGTGTCGAACATGATCGGCACGGGCATCTTCGCCACCACGGGTTTCATGGCGGGCGATCTGGGCAGCGCCCGGCTGATTCTGCTCTGCTGGTTTGTGGGCGCTTTGTTTGCGCTGGCCGGCGCGCTGAGCTACTCCGAGCTGGGCATCAACTTCCCAAGCTCCGGCGGTGAGTACGTCTACCTCACGCGGGCCTATGGGCCCACCTGGGGATTTGTCACCGGATGGGTGTCGTTCTTTGCCGGTTTTTCAGCTCCCATCGCGGCCGCGGCGCTGGCTTTTTCGGATTATCTGGGCTACTTTTTCCCGGTGCTGAGGCAGGCCAATACTCCGGTGACGCTGGGCTCCGGCGCCTTCGCCTTGAAGCTGGGCGGCGCCCAGATTATGGCGTCGGCCCTGATCGGCCTGTTCACCCTGTTGAACTGCTTCGGCATTGGACGGGTTGCCAAGATCCAGAACCTGCTGACCGGCACCAAGATCGTCGTCATTCTCACCTTCATCGGCCTGGGTTTCCTGACCGGCACGGGGAGCTGGTCACATTTCTCCGAGCCGGCCGTCAGGACCTCGACCACCGCATTACCCGCCCAATTCGTCATCAGCCTGTTGTGGGTCATGGTCGGCTACAGCGGGTGGAACGCGGCTACCTACGTGGCGGAGGAATTGCGAAATCCGGAGCGCACGCTCCCGGTGGCCCTGGCCGTGGGAACCGGGCTGGTGACGGCCATGTATGTGGGGCTGAACCTGATCTTCATCTACTCGACTCCTTTGGAATCCATGAAGGGCGTGCTGGCCATCGGGTCGCTGGCCGCATCCAACCTGTTCGGACGCGAGATCGCCGGCGCTTACAGCGCGCTGATGGCGCTGGCCATCATGTCGACGGTGAACGCGATGGTGACCATCGGACCGCGCGTGTACTACGCCATGGCCAAGAACGGCGCGTTTTTCCGCGCGGCCGCCCGGGTCGAGCCGCGCTGGCACACTCCCATCATCGCCATCGTGGCCCAGGGCCTTTGCGCGATGCTCATGACCCTGACGCCATTCCCGGAACTGGTGGTCTACATCGGCTTCAGCCTGACTTTTTTTACGGTGATGTCGGTGGCGTCGGTGTTCATCTTCCGCCGCCGCCCGGAATGGCAGAGGCTGCGGGCGCTGAACTTCTGTTTCCCGTTGATCCCGGCCGCATATATCGCCGTGGGCGTCACCATGATCGGGTATGGCATTATCTGGCAGCCGAAGGCCTCCCTGACGGCGCTGGCGACCATGGCGGTTGGGGCGGCTGTTTACCACTTCCGGCTAAAGGAACAGGCTGGCAGAGGTGAATCCGAGTAGCGCGCCGATGGCCGCGCCGGCCAGCACGTCGCTCAGGAAATGCATGCCGAGCACGATCCGCGACGCCGCCACGCTCACGGCGCAGAACAGCAGACCGATCAGCAAAGCCGGGTAGAACTGCGCCAGTGCGACCGTGACCGAAAAGGCCGTAATGGTGTGGCCGGAAGGAAACGAGAACTGATCGGGCGGGAGCAACGACGCCCAGCAGTGCGGCTCGATGGCACAGGGACGTTTGCGGCCGGCCAGTTTCTTGACTTTCAGGAAGACGGCGATTCCCGCGCCGGCGGCCAGCGCGGCCGACCCGGCGGCGGCGAAACGGTGCGGCCCGCCGGCCAGGGCGATGATGAGCCCCAGGGCGTACCACAACCACCCGTCACCGCCGCGGGTGGCGCACAGCATCCAGACGCGAATCCAGCGCGGCGCATGCCACCGGTTCACGCGCCGCATCAGACGGTAATCTCCCGAAGCGATCAGATTGAGCACGGATGCGGGCGCGCTCATGCCGGGGCCTCCTCTGCCAGGCCGCCCGCGGGCGCCGCGGTCCACGCCCGGTCGAGCGCGCGCATCCAGCGGCTGGAGAACATCAGTTCCAGCGCTGTATTGGCCAGAAGGAAAGCGGGCGCCAGCAACGAAAACGCCGCCAGCGGCAGTGTCGCGGGATTCTCGCGCACCATGCCACCGACGATCAGAAACACGTCGCGGGTCAGCTTCCAGTAGTTTCCGCACTCTCCGCGAACGAGTCCCCGGCCACGGCGCACGCCCTCCAGAAACTCGTCTTTCGAACGCGCACCCGGCACTTCGGTGTAAGCCAGGCCCACCGACGGAAGCGCGTGCGCGTCGCTGCCCCCAACCTGCGCTTTGCCCAGACGCCGTGCCAGGCGCTCGGAATTCAGGTTCAGACTCGGCAGCATGTGGCCGTTGCGGGTCTCGATGGCCGGAAAGAGTTCCTCGAAACACTCGAAATCGGCGAAGGCCCGGCGCCCGGTAAGGCGCGAAAACACGTGGTTCGCGCTGAACAGCAGCCGCTCCTGGCGCAGATAGGCCGTCAGGCGGGGAATATCGTCACGCCGCTGCGCGATCTCGCTGTGCTGGCGCTCATCGATGTCATACACGCCCAGGTGTAATTCGGTCCCGCTCGGCATCCGGCAGGTGACTTCTTCGCTCAAGAAGAAATCGGGGTGCTTTCGCAGGCACTCGACCGCGTCGATGGAATCGTGGTCCGTGACGGTCACCAGGTCCATGCCCATACGCTTCAACCGTTCATATACCGCCCGCGGTTCGCTGTAGCTCTCCCGGCATACGGCGCGCGCCAGCGGAACGGTGCACATCCCCGAGTGCAGCGTATGAACGTGCATATCGCATCGCATACCTTCATTAAACCGCCGGCCCCGCTACGAACCGGTTACAGACAGAAGAAACATTAGTGAAGTAACCTGTTTTGCGGCTGCCCGGCGGCCGGAATCTGCGCTATATCTGGTGAGGGCACAGTGAAAGCGATCGATTTTGTCTTTTTTGACGCCGGGGGCGGCCACCGCAGCGCGGCCAACGCCTTGCGTAGTGTCATCGCAAGCCAGGGGCGGCCCTGGCGGGTGGAACTGGTCAATCTCCAGGAAGTTCTCGACCCGCTGGACATCTTTCGCAAGCTCACCGGCATCCGGCTGGAAGACGTATACAACCTGATGCTCAAGAAGGGCTGGACGCTGGGATCGCCCGCGCTCACCAAGGCGATGCACATCCTGATCCGGCTCTATCATCCCGCCCAGGTGCGCCTGCTCGAGAAACTCTGGCGCCGGCGCAGGCCGGACCTGGTGGTTTCGCTGGTGCCGCATTTCAACCGGGCATTGGGGGAAAGCCTGCGAAACACGCTGCCCGCAGCTCCATTTGTCACCATTCTGACCGATCTGGCGGATTTTCCCAACCATTTCTGGATCGAACGCGCCGTCCCCGGCCAATGGCCCCAGTACCTGATCTGCGGAAGCGAGCGGGCCGTCGAGCAGGCTTATGCGCTGGGACATTCACCGGAACGGGTCTTCCGCACCTCGGGCATGATCCTGAACCCCCGATTCTATGAGCCGCTGGAACTGGACCGGGGCGCTGAGCGGCAGCGGCTTGGCCTGGACCCGGACCTTCCCACCGGACTGGTGCTCTTCGGCGGACAAGGCGCCGGCGTGATGCTGCGCATCGCCGCCCAACTGAACGAATCCGGGCTTCAGCTTCAACTGATTCTGATCTGCGGCCACAACCAGGCGCTTCAGCGCAGGCTCAGCGCGATGGGGTTTCGCATTCCGGTCCGCGTGGAAGGGTTCACCCGCGAGATTCCTTACTACATGCGCTTGTCGGATTTCTTCATCGGCAAACCGGGACCGGGAAGCATCAGCGAGGCCGTCCACATGGGACTTCCGGTGGTGGTGGAGCGCAATGCCTGGACTCTGCCGCAGGAACGCTACAACGCCGAATGGATCGCCGAGAAGCAGGTGGGGCTGGTGGTCCGCAGTTTCCGGGAAGTGGAGAAGGCGGTCGCGGCGTTGCTCGAGCCCGAGACCTTCACGCGCTTCCGCGCCAACGCCGCGGCTTTGAAGAATCGCGCCGTCTTCGAGATTCCGGAGATCCTGAACCGGATTCTCGAGAGCTCCGCTCAATAAGTCCGCGTTCCGCTGGAGGTGGTTTCAAGGCGGTAGACCGAGGTCTGCGCGGTGATGTAGAGGTTGCGGAATCCCTCGCCCCAATTGCAGTTCCCGGGCGCTTCGGGAAGGGTGACGGTCCCGAGGAGGCGCCCGGCGCGGTTGAAGACGCGTACGCCGGCCGGAGTAGCCACCCAGACATTGGCGGCTTCATCGGTTTTCAGGCCGCCAGCCGCACCGGGCAGTTCGGCGAAGGTCCGGCCTTCAGTCAAAGCGCCGTCGGGGGCGATCCGGTAGCGGCGCACAGCGCCGGAGCAGGACACGTAGAGATGCTGCTGATTCGGCGCCAGGGCCACTCCGGCCGCCGCCCCGGGGAGATCCCGCGCCACGGTACGCGGTTTGCCGCGCGGCGCAATCTGCAACACTTCCGCACCCTGGGTGAAGTACACGCTGCCGTCGATCGAATAAACCAGGTCGGCCGGCTCGCCTCCGGTCCGGGCAAGCACGGTGATGCTGCCGTCTTTCCCGGTGCGCGTCACCCGGCCGGCCTCGCAGGCCAGCAGGCGGCCCTGGTGATCGAACGTCAGCGCTCTGGCGCCATTGCTCTTTTCCCGGTAGACGGTCAGCTTCCCGCGCTCCCACTTCATGATGCGTTCCGGCTGATCGCAGAACAGCAGATAACCCCGCCGGCTGAACACGGGGCCGCCGGTGCGGTGGAAACCGCCGGCGATCCGTTCCAATCCGGGCGATTCGCCGGCGAGTTTAGCGAACTCAGGATCCTGCGCCATGGGCATAGTAAGATTGCCGCGGAGCGGTGTACGCGATTTGTAATTCGGGCGTTTCCAGGCGCTTGTGTCCCTGGAAAGCCGACTCCATCAGAAAAGCGTCGGCGCCGGTGGTCAGCAGGGTCCGCTCCACGGGGTAAAGCCGCTTCCCGGTCAGGAACATGTGGGCCACGGCGTGGACCAGCGGGCTGAAATTGTTCGAGTTCTCGACAGGCATGTAACACAGCGTGCTGTCGATTCCGGGCCGTCCTTTCACGCGCATAGCGATCAGGTACTCGTTCACCAGGCCGGGAAGCATCAGCACGGAGCCGCAAAACCCGTCGCTGTATTCGAGACGGCAGAGCACGGGATTCTTCACCTCTTCCGGGCGGCCCGGCGACGGTCTTTCGGCGCGCGCAAGGGCCGCCTCCATCAAACCGCGATCCACCCACTTCCACACATCCGCGCCTTCAATGTGTTCCACGGCCCGGATACCCGTCTCGCCCCCCTTCCGCCGTTCCACGAAACACTGGAGGGTTTCCAGATTGTGAAACACGCCGCCGTCGGTGACCCACCCGCTTCCCACCATCAGGGCATCTTCAAACTCGACCCCGAGCGGGTAATCGAGTTCCGGCCGGCGGAAGGTGACCGGGATCGAAGAGCCGGCCATGAGCGGGAAACCGAGTTCGCGCGAAGCATCGTACATCGCCTTGGCCTTGCGCCAGTCATAAGAGAGGTGCTTGTCCACAAACACCGGAGCCACGCGTCCCGAACGGCGGAACACCTCGACCACCTGCTCGAAGAACTCGTAGCGGGGATACAGTTGCTGCCGCCTGGCATTGAACGGATAATCACCGTGCTCGGCCACCAGGAGCACCCCGTCCACGGCGAGCTTTCCGGAGCCGAGCGTGAGGGCCTCGGCGATGCTCTTCACCACGGGAAACCCGTAGGCCTGCGACAGCCGGTATCCGATGTCGGCCGGATGCACCTGGTCCATGAAGAGCGAGGCAATCTTGCATGGCGGGTGATAGAACTTTTCGCCGATCCAGTAACCCTCCAGGAAGCGGGTGATCACGTTGTCAGCGTGAGAGCGCACGTGATAGGTGGTGGTCAGCGCGGCGATCCGCTTAGGAGCGGCGGCCGGGGCGGAGAACGAGCCTGCCGTACCCAGCCCCGCCAGGAATTCACGCCTTCTCATGCTTCCTCCGCCTGGCCTTGCGGATTTCCTCCAGCCGTTCGGCGATCCGTTTCTCGACCCCGTGGCCGGTCGGAAAATAGAACTGCGACCCGGCCAGCGAGGGCGGCAGGCACTCCATGTCCGTAATCGCGTCTTCGAACTCGTGGGCGTGCTGGTAGCCTTTGCCGTATCCCATTTCCTTCATGAGCCGGGTGGGGGCATTGCGAAGGTGCATGGGCACCGGTTCGGGCACGCTTGATTGCACCAGGTCGCGAAGCTGGTTCATGGCCCGGTACGCCGCATCGGACTTGGGCGCGACGGCCAGGTAGATGGCCGCCTGGGCAAGGGCCAGGTCACCTTCGGGAATCCCGAGGAAGTGTACGGCCTGCATGGCGGCCACCGCCTGGGTGAGCGCGTTCGGGTCGGCCAGGCTGATATCTTCGATGGCCATGCGAACCAGCCGGCGGGCGATGTACAGCCGGTCCTCGCCGGCTTCCAGCATGCGGGTAAGCCAGTACAGGGCGGCGTCGGGATCACTCGACCGCACCGACTTGTGGAGCGCCGAAATCAGGTTGAAATGCTCTTCGCCGCCCTTGTCGTACAGCAGCACTTTGCGCTGGATGGCATCTTCGACGGCCTCGGGAGTGAGCTTCCCGCCCCCGGCGGCAACCGCCGCTTCCAGCGTGTTATAGGCGGCGCGCGCGTCGCCGCCCGCGTAAATGGCGATTTGCTCGAGCAACTCGTCGGAGGCTTCAATGCGCAGATCGCCCAGGCCGCGCTCCCGATCCGCCAGCGCCCGCTTCAGCAGACCCACGATCTCGGCGGTGGTGAGCAGGCGCAGCGCGTAGACTTTGGCGCGCGAAAGCAACGCGGAGATGACTTCGAAGGAAGGATTCTCGGTGGTGGCGCCGATCAGGATGATGTCACCCCGCTCGACGTAGGGCAGGAAGGCGTCCTGCTGGGCCTTGTTGAAGCGGTGGATTTCGTCGATGAACAGGATGGTGCGGCGGCCCAGACGGCGGAGCCGCTCGGCATCGGCCATGACCGCCTTGATTTCCTTGATGCCGCTCAGCACGGCGCTGAAGGGGATGAACTCGCAGCGGGTGATCCGCGCAATCAGCCGGGCCAGCGACGTCTTGCCCACTCCGGGAGGCCCCCACAGAATCATGGAGGCCAGCTCGTCGCGTTCGATTTGCGCCCGCAGAGGCTTGCCGGGCCCGAGCACGTGCTCCTGGCCGACGAACTCCTCCAGCGTTTCGGGCCGCATCCGGTCGGCAAGCGGGCGCTTGCCGTCGGGAGGCTCGGAAACCGGCAGCGGGCTGGCGTCGAACAGACTCATGCCTTCAGGCACCTCTGCCGCCGGGTCTCATACAGCACGATTCCGGCGGCAACGGCGGCGTTCAGGGATTCCACGTTGACCGTGGGGATGCTCAGGTCAAGAGCCGCCGAGCGCAAGGTCTGGCCCACGCCGTGGGCTTCGCTTCCGAAAATGATGGCGCACTTGCGCTTCAGGTCCACTTCATCCAGCAACTTCGAGGCTCCCGCGGTGTGCGGAACCGTGGCGTACACGTCCAGCCGGTTCTGCTTGAGGGCGGCCCGGACCAGAGCCGCGTCCAAGCCCTGCGCAAAGGGCACGCGGAACAGCGAGCCGGCCGAAGCGCGCAGGGTCTTTGGGTGGAAGGGGCTGACCGTACCCTTCAGGAAGAGTACGCCGGTGGCGCCGAAAGCCTCGGCGGAACGCACCACGGCGCCGGCGTTTCCGGGGTCCTGCAAGCCGTCCAGAACGGCAATCAGAGTCCGGCCGCGAAAGAGCTGTTCCAGGGACCAGACCGGAGGCCGCACCAGCGCAATCACGCCTTGGGTGGTCCCGGTGCCGGACAGGCGCTCAAAGAGGCCATCGGCGACCACCACCAGACGCGTACCGGGCAGACGCCGGACGTGGCTGTCCACCGCGGAGTGCACGGACTCGGCCGCCAGCACGGCCCTCACGTCCAGGTCGCTGCGCAGCGCCTCTTCCAACAGGTGAAAGGTCTCGGCCACCCAGCAGCCCCCTTCGGTGAGCTCGCCCCGGAGGATGGCCCGGCGCACCTCCTTTAACAGGGGATTGGCCGGACTGGTCAACACTTCCGCTTTGCTCACGCACCGCCTCGCCGAATCACCGTTACAATGTTTCAGGATCAGAATAGCGCAGATGAAGCGGCCTGTTTCGCCGCCCCGTTCCGGACGGGGCCGCAAACGCTTATGGGTGGAGCGAATTGCCGGTGCGCTCGCCGGTCTGGCGGTGCTGGCCCTGGCTGCCTACCTGGTCTCGATCACGCTGCGCATCAAGCGGCAGTCGACTCGCGACGAAGCCCGCCCGGCCGACGTGATCCTGGTCCTGGGCGCGGCCGAGTACCGGGGCCGGCCGTCGCCGGTGCTCAAGGCCCGCCTGGACCACGCCCTCGAGTTGTATCGCAAAGGTCTGGCGCCGCGCATCCTCACCACCGGCGGCGCCGGCGGGGATCCCCAGTACACCGAAAGCGAAGTTGGGCGCGCCTATCTGATCACTCAGGGCGTGCCGTCGGAGGCTATCCTCGTCGAACCCGAGGGCGACAGCACCGTGTACAGCCTGGCCGCGGCTTCGGAGATTATGAGCCGCCTGGAGTTGCGCTCCTGCATCGTGGTCAGTGACGGCTACCACATCTTTCGCGTGAAGAAGATACTCCAGGCGCGCGGGCTGGTGGTTTATGGCTCCCCCCGGCCGTCGGAGTCGCCGGAAGACTGGCGCAAATGGTGGCTGTATTTCCGCCAGGCCGCCGGATACGTGCTGTGGTCGATCGGCGTCCCGGTTTAGAATGAAGCCGTGCTGCCGCGTTTCCTGATTGGCCTTCTTCTGCTCACCGCGCTGCCCGGTTCGGCCCGCGATCCGTATCTGAGCCGCTGGCGTTCGGTCGCCGACCGCTTGATTACCACGCCGGTGGAGTCGTACCCGTTCAACTGGGGCGAAGGCGTGCAGATGATCGGCCTGATGAAGACTTACGACCGCACCCGCGAGGCGCGCTATCTGGCGTATGTCGAAAAATGGGCCGCCCGGTTCCCGCTTACCGAGGTGAGACGGATTCTGCGGGAGGGGCTCCGGTCCGCAGGCACCCAACCTGGATACTGCGGGCACTGGAGCCCCGCCACCGCTATTTTCTATCTGAACCAGGCCAGGCCAAACAGGGAGCGCCGGCGAGTGGCCGAGGAGGTGATCGAATTTATCCGGAAAGAAGCGGAGCGGAGCGATGAAGGCGCACTCGGTCACTGGCAGGGCAGCCACCAGTTGTGGGTCGACACGCTTTACATGGCTTGCCCTCTTTACGTCGCCTTCCGGCAACCTGGGGAGTCGGCCACCCAGGTGATCCTTTTCGCAAAGCACCTCCAGGACGAGCGGACCGGATTGTTCTACCACATGTGGGACTGGCAAACCGGCCAGCGCTCGCCGGAACTCTGGGGGCGTGGCAACGGCTGGGTACTGATGTCCATCGCCGACACCTTCGACGGACTGCCGGCACGGGATCCGCGCTATGCGCCACTAAGGGAGATTGCGGAGAAGATGGCCCGCGGGTTGCGGGCGACCCAGGACGGCGACGGAGTCTGGCATACCGTGCTGGACGACCCCAAGACGTACGCCGAGTGCTCCGCAACGTGCATGTTCGTTTACGGCCTGTTGAAACTGGTCCGCCTGGGGATCCTGCCCGCATCCGAACGCGGGCCGGCGCTCCGCGCCTGGAAGGCGGTCAACGAGAGGTACGTGAAAGACGGCCTGGTGACCGGTGTTTCGGCGGGCACGGGGCCGGGTGACCGCGCCCAATACAACGCCCGCCCCGTGGGCGTCGAGACCTGGGGCACCGGCGCTTACCTGATGGCCGGCAGTGAGGCAGACCGGTTGCCCTGACATCTTGACATCAGGATTCTCTGGCATCATGATGCCAGACAGGCGGGCGCGGAAAGCCGCCCGAACCGTTCCGGGTCTGAGGTGGACGAATCCGTTGCGCTAATCCCGCAGCTACAGCTTCAGCAGTTCCCGCAGCCGCTTGGTCTGCACCCGGCTCACCGGGATCTCCGAGTGGCGCGCGTCCGCCATCCGTAACTGGTAGCTCGACTTGAACCAGGGAATGACTTCCTTGATCTTGTTGATGTTCACCAGGTAGGAGCGATGCACGCGCCAGAAGATGTCAGGGTCGAGGTGGGCTTGCAGGTCCTCAATGGTGCGGTAATTGGACTGCCCCTCCACCTGGGTCGTCACCAGGGTGATCAGGCCGTTATCGATGGTGGCGTAGATCACGTCCTGCGAATCGACGATGAAGTTGCGGTTATTGCTGCGAACCAGCAGTTTGGTTCGCTGCCCGGCCGCCGGGCGGGGCGGCGAAACCGGCTTCTTCTCCTCGATCCGGCGCTTGACCCGCTCCAGGGTTTCCGCCAGGCGGTCTCTGTCGACCGGTTTCAGCAGGTAGTCCATCGCCTGCAAGCGGAAAGCCTCCACCGCATACTGGTCGTAAGCGGTGACAAATATGAAATGCGGGACCTGCACGCCTCTCTCGCGCAGGGTCCGGATTACCCCGACGCCGTCCAGTCCCGGCATCTGCACATCCAGAAAGACCAGTTCGGGTTCCAGTTTTTCAATCAGATCGAGGGCCTCGAGACCATTCGTGCCTGTGCCCACGATCTCGATCTCCGGGAAGTCCCGCAACAGGTAGGCCAGTTCACTGGACGCCAGCGGTTCGTCGTCTACAATGATCGTGGTCAACGTAGCCGTCGCGCGTTCCTGCATGAGTTGTTATCATAGAAAGTTTCCAAGGAGAAAAGCAATTGGCGAAAAAAGACAACGTTACCATCGCGCCGGCTGAAGGCAAGCTGGGTCTCCTCATCCCGGGCATGGGAGCGGTGACCACGACATTTATCGCCGGGGTAGAAGCGGTCAAGCGGGGCCTGGCTCTGCCGGTCGGCTCCCTGACCCAGTTGGCCACCGTCCGTCTGGGCAAGCGCACCGAAGGCCGCAGTCCCAAGATCAAGGACTTTGTGCCCCTGGCCGGACTCGAGAGTCTTGAGTTCGCCGGCTGGGATATTTTCGAAGACAACTGCTATGAAGCGGCGGTGAAAGCCGGGGTGCTGGAGAAGACGCTCCTGGATCAGTTAAAGGGGCCGCTGGCGGCGATCCAGCCGATGAGCGCGGTCTTCGACAAGGAATACGTGCGCCGCCTCGACGGACCGAACGTGAAGCAGGGCGGCTCCAAGATGGACAAGGCCGAAATGCTCATGGACGACATCCGCAAGTTCCGTGAGCGCTCCCAGGCCGCGCGTCTGGTGATGATCTGGTGCGGTTCCACCGAAGTCTTCCGCAAACCCGCCGCCGTGCACCAGAGCCTGAAAGACTTCGAGTGCGGGCTGGCCAAGAACGACCCCGAGATCTCGCCAAGCCAGATTTACGCTTATGCCGCGCTCAAGTCCGGCGTGCCTTACGCCAACGGCGCTCCCCACCTGACCGTAGACACACCCGCCTTGCAGGAACTGGCCCGGGAACGGCAGGTGCCGATTGCCGGCAAGGATTTCAAGACCGGCCAGACTTTCATGAAGACGCTCCTGGCGCCGGGCCTGAAGAGCCGCATGCTGGGCGTCTCCGGCTGGTATTCCACCAATATTCTGGGCAATCGCGACGGCGAAGTGCTGGACGATCCCGACGCGTTCAAGTCCAAGGAAGAAACCAAGACGTCGGTGCTGGACCACATCTTCCAGCCCGAGCTGTACCCGGAGCTGTACGGGAACGTTTACCACAAAGTGCGGATTAACTACTATCCGCCCCGCGGCGACGCCAAGGAGGGCTGGGACAACATCGACATTTTCGGCTGGCTCGGCTACCCGATGCAGATCAAGGTCAACTTCCTCTGCCGGGACTCCATCCTGGCCGCGCCGATTGTGCTGGACCTGGTGCTCTTCCTCGACCTGGCGCAACGCTGCGGCATGAAGGGTATTCAGGAGTGGCTCTCATTCTACTTCAAAGGCCCGATGACCGCCCCCGGCCTGTATCCGGAACACGACATTTTTATCCAGCTCATGAAGCTGAAGAATACTCTCCGGTGGATGCGGGGCGAAGATCTCATCACGCACCTCGGACTCGAATACTACGACTGATCTCAAGTAGGGCCGCACGCGCGCGATGAACGTCCTGGTTATTGGCGGCACCCTGTTTATCGGGAAGCTCCTGGTGGCCGAACTGCTGAAGGCCGGCCACCGGGTCACGATCTTTCACCGCAAGCCGGGCCACCCGTTCGGGAAGCGGGTGACCAGCCTCGTGGGCGACCGCAACGACACCGAATCCATTCGAAGGGCAATTGCGGGCGGGCGTTTCGAAGTCATCTTCGACAACGTCTACGACTGGCAGCGAGGCACCACGGCGCGTCATGTCGAAGCGGCGGCGCACGCCTGCACCGACCGGCTCACCCGCTACATCTTTCTCTCCAGCGTGGCCGCATACGCCGACGGGCTGAACCACCACGAAGGCGACGCGCTGGCCCCCGACGATCACCCCGACGCCTACGTCCGCAACAAGGCCCAGACCGAGCGTATGCTCTTCCGGCTGCACCAGCGCAACCGGTTTCCGGCGGTCACCTTCCGGCCGCCGTTCGTGTACGGTCCTGGAAACCCCTTTTACCGGGAGGCCTTCTTCTGGGACCGCATGCGCGACAAGCGCCCCATTATCATTCCCGGTGATGGCCGGCGGCTCATGCAGTTCGTCTACGTCAAGGACCTGGTGCGCGCCCTGATTCAGGCAATGACCGTCCCGGCCGCCGTCGGGGAAGCCTTTAACATCGGCAACCAGAGACCCGTCACCCAGGTGGAGCTGGTGGAAGCTCTGGCGAGGGCCGCCGGAAAGACACCGGAGCTGGTGCGCGTTCCCCGCGAACGCATCCTCGCCGCGGGAGGGAACCCGATGGGCCAGCCCGCCTACTTCGGCGTCTACTACGACCTGCCGCCCATTACCGAGGTGGTGGGCAAGATCAAGCGGATCCTGGGAATTGTGCCGGCCGAATTCGACACCGGCCTTCGGGAAACCTACCGCTGGTACCTGCGCCAAAAGCGCTCGGCTCCGGACTACAGCTTCGAAGACCGCTTGCTCGCCGGGGCGCGCAGTGCCGCCGAGTCGGAAAGGCTCGCCGGCAGC
>Ga0272446_1004926_pt1 | contig 15240 bp, 14 predicted proteins | sample YNPCB0061_FD_194587 | JGI IMG/M metagenome (GOLD analysis project Ga0272446, IMG submission 194587) | Hot spring microbial mat communities from Yellowstone National Park, WY, United States - YNP-CB-006-1 | ecosystem: Environmental > Aquatic > Thermal springs > Hot (42-90C) > Sediment | place... | reverse complement strand
GTTCAATGCGTAGCGGGCATTGCAATTAGGACAGGTGATTATCAAATTTTTGTCTCCTTCAGTCTGTTGTTGTTTGGCAGAACATGTTCGACAAAAAGTCTTTCCACATCCAGAATCATTATTACTCTACCGTTTAGGTAGAAACCACCTGAAAAGTAGTTGTGTTGAAGATTAGAAATAAGGCTTGGTGCAGGTAGAATTTTATCTTCTTCAACCCTTAAAATATCTTCAATGTCGTCTGTTTTAATGCCGATTATCTTTTTCTTAACGGCAATTATAAGAATTTTTATTTTTTTAAACGCCTTTTCTATACCATCCTCAAGCCCTAAAAGACGCTTAGTGTTTATTAAAGGTAGAAAAAATCCTCTTAAATGAATTAAGCCGTCAAAGAAATATGGTGCCTGAGGCAGCTTTGTGGGCTGAGAATAAGGGATTATCTCCCTTGCATACTTTAAATCTACAGCAAAGGTCTGTTCGTTTAGTTTAAGTAGTAAAAATTTTCTTTCCATATCTTTCTAAAAGTTCAAAATTTTTTCAATATCAAGCATTCTTATCATTCTGTCGTTAAGCAAAGTGACACCTTTGATAAACTCCTGTTTTGCCCCTGAAATATTCATTGGTGCAGGAGTGATGTCTTTAACAGAGATTCTTGCGATTTGGGTAATGGCATCAACTACAAGGCTTAGCCTTTCACCTCCAAACTCTATAATCACAATCTTAGAAGTAATCGAGTCGATCGACGAAGAAATGTCAAGAAGCTTTTTGATGTCAAAAACAGGCATAACATCTCCGCGAATAGAGATTACACCAAGAATAAAGTCCAATGTTTTAGGGACTTCTGTAATGGGTCTGTTTTTAATGATTTCCTTGACAAAACGAACGTCTATGGCATACTCTTCTTCACCCAGTTTAAAACACAAAAACTCCGTTAGCTCTTTTGTGTCTTTGACAGAATACTTTCTGTATAAATTCTCTTCGTCGATAAACTCAATCTCTTCTCTTTTTTCTTCTTTATATTCAGCAACTTCCTGCTTTGAAGAAAGAGGTATAATCTCGGTGTTTTCCTGAGACATTATCTCAGATTGTTCATCAACGAGAGTCTTGTTTTGTTCCTTCTTTTTTTTACTTTTTTTTCTAATTTCGGCAATGTTCATAAATTAGTTCCAGTTTATGTATTCAGAAGCAGCCTCATCAACCGTCTGTTTATCAATATACTTTTTTTCATTGGCAAATGCAATAAGTAAAGCATTTTGAGCGATATGATTAACAACTCTCGGAATCCCATGAGAATAATGAAAAATACGCCTTGCACTCTCCTCGCTGAAGGGATTTTGCTTTGCACCTGCTACTTTAAGTCTGTGTTCTATATATTTAACCGTCTCATCCTCCGTAAGTGGACCCAAATGATAAAAAAATCCAACCCTTTGCTTGAAAGCCTCCCAGTTTCCCCGCTGCATTTTTTCTTTTAGTTCGGGTTGTCCAAGAAGTATTATGGAAATGAGATTTTCATCGTCTAACTGAAAATTTGTGATGATTCTTATTTCTTCGAAAATATCCTTAGTGGTAATTAGTTGTGCCTCATCAATAATTAGAACAGGCGTCTTGCCTTTTTCGTAAAAGCTGAAGAGTATCTCGTAAATCTGTTCCATCAGGTCTTTTTTGAAGTATTTTGGTTCTTTACCAGAGAAACCTTTGACGATATTTCTTAAAAATTGTGTAGGGGTGCCACGTGGATTTATGATTACGTAAGGCACAAAAGTGTCGTCAAGAAGGTCTAACAATTTTCTTGAAAGTGTGGTCTTGCCACAGCCAATATCTCCTGTAATAACAATTATTTCTTTCTCTTCTGCACCATACTGCATTCTTGCTAAAGCTTCTTTGTGCTCTTTGCTAAGATAAACAAAGGAAGGGTCGGGGGTTTTTGAAAATGGTTTTTGTTTCAGTCCAAAAAAGTTTAGCATAATCTCTGTCCCCAATCTGCTACATCTTTGCACCAATTTCTTCTAATAAACCAGAGGGGTCTAACACCAGAATAATTTTACCATCCCCTATCTGTGTGGCACCTGCAATGCCTCGTGTTTTAATATATCTTCCCATTGATTTTATGACAATGTCGCTATAACCAACAATCTCATCCACCACTATGCCGGCTTTCTTTTCACCAACCTTCAGCACAACTAAAAAGCGAAAGGCTTCAGGCATATTGCCGAACTCAAAAATTTTCTCTAAATAAGACACAGGCAGTGCTGAACTTCTCAGGTTGATAACATCTTCTCCAGAAATCTTAAGTAGATGTTCTTTTGTAATTTCCACAACCTCTTCAACAGAGCTAATTGGTACAGCAAACATCTTGCCTGTGGTCTTCACAATTATAGACTGAATTATAATCAGTGTTAATGGAAGTGTTAAGATAAAGGACGTGCCAACATCCTTTTCTGTTTTGACATCAACGATACCCCTTAACTTCGCAAGATTACTTTTAACAACATCTAATCCAACACCTCTTCCTGATATCTCTGTTGCAACATCTTTTTCGCTAAAACCAGGTGTGAAAATTGTTTGGATGAGATACTCCTCTGAAACGTCCTGATCGTTTGTAATTTTGCCGCTTTTAACAAGCTTTTCCCTGATTTTTGCTAAATCTATTCCCTTGCCGTCATCTTTTACCTCTATGTAAACATTATTGCCTTTCTGATAAGCAAGCAGTTCTATGCGTCCAACCACTGGTTTGCCTTTTTGCTTGCGTACTTCTGGTGGCTCAATGCCGTGATCGATGGCGTTTCTAATAATGTGCATCAAGGGATCTGCAAGCTCCTCAATCAGGTATTTGTCAAGTTCTGTATCCCCACCTTTCACAACAACATTAAGCTCTTTTTTCAAATCGTGGGCAATCTTTTTAACATTTCTTTCTAATTTTTCGAATAGTTGATTAAGCGGCACCATTCTTACCGCCATAACCGATTCCTGCAACTCGTTAATTTTTTTCCCAAGTGCGTTAGCAACCTTAGACAGCAAAAGATTAAGTTCGTTATTGTTAGTGTAATTTTTAACCTTTTCTATGAGCTGAACAACCTCTGTTTTTTGTGTTACGAGTTCACCTACAATATTCATAAGATTGTCGAGTTTTGATATGTCAACCCTTATTGTGTTGCTGATGCTTTTTAACTGTCCTGTATCTGTATCTCTGCTGATGGTTTCTTTATCCTCAGAGGTAATCAGCCTTTCTTCATTTAATTTTTCAACCTCGTAAACATACCTACCTTTGATGGGGAACTCATCAGGAGTTTTGTCCGTAGCAAAAATCAAAGAAAAAATTATATTTCCCGGCTGCTCTGATGGTTTTGGTAAGGTGCTTATAAGTTCGCCCGATGCCTTTAGAATAGACGTAATTTCATTCAACCGTTCATCAAACTCTTCTATCGAAAACACAAACTGAATTGAGTAAATATTTTTCCCCTTTTTTAGATTGTCTGAAAGCCTGTGTTCCTCATACTCAGTAAGCACATTTTTAAGATTTGTGAGAACAGAGGGTGTCTTTTCCTCTTGCTCTGAGTTTTTAGTGAACACCTTACTTATCTGCTCAATAAATGTTTCGATAGGTATATCGTCTTTACCTTCATCTGCTATCTTTTTAATGAGACTTACGATCAGTTCCTTTCCATCAAGCAGGAGGTTAAAAACTTCGTTATCTAAAGTAAGCTTGCCTAACCTGATTTTATCAAGAAAACTCTCAAGCTGGTGAGATAGATTGGAAAGATTGGAAAAACCAAACATGCCAGAAATACCCTTGAGGGTGTGAAAATCGCGGAATATAGAGTTGATAAGATCAGGTGACTCCTTTCCTTCATTTGATAGTTCTTCAAAGGAAAAAAGCTTTTTTTCGATATTTTCAATAAGCTCTTCTGATTCGGCAATAAACTCTTTTAACGCTTTGTTATTTTCTGGCATAGTTATAATCCTAAAAGCTTTCTCACCTGTTCCTTTAGCATTTCGGCGGTAAAGGGCTTTTTAAGGTAAGCGTTTGCTCCCATAGAAATGGCACGTTTGAGGTCTTCCTCTTTCGTTTCGGTTGAAATCATAAGAACAGGAATGTTTTTATAAATGTCAGATTTTTTTACGAAACTCAAAAGTTCAAGTCCATTAATGTCAGGCATGTTAATATCGGAAATTATTAGAGAAATCTCTCCTCTTGGCAACTCCCTTAGTGCCTCAAAGCCTGTTTTAGCTTCAAAAAAAGAAAAATCTCCCAAATCTTCTAAACTTGAGATGATAAAAGCCCTCATTGCACTTGAATCATCAACAATCATAACTTTTTTGAGTTCACCCATCTTTAGGTCCTCTTTATTTTTTCCCCATCAGCAATTTTTCCATCGCCAATCCTGCCTGTGTGAAAAATATTTCCAGAGCGTCAGTGTCATGAATACTCTTTTTATGAGGCAGGTTGTCTCCATAGAAAAAAACGAGGGGTTTATTGTTAGATGTTATTACGTCAAGAAAAACCTCTGTAGGCTTTTCGCCCCCCAAACTATTGTATATCTTTTCGAGGGTTTCGTCTTCTGGGGGCTGTCCCTTGTAAGGCATGTTGTATTTAACTACCTCTGAAATTTTTCCCTCCAAAGGCAATGATAAGCCTTTTACCGTTTTAAACGGCTCTTTGATAAAAGGCTCCAGACCAAACTGCCCCAAGCCCAAAAGCCTGTCCTGTTTTATAGCAAACACAACAGCTCTTGGCATAATTTCGCTTGCCAATCTAAGAATCATGAGTATAATCTCATTTCCGGTCTCAGCATTAGAGAGCTCCGCCACCATAGACTTTAACAATTTAAGCCCGGGCGTAGTTGTAACATTAGCGTTGCTTTCTGTAATGCCAAACTCATCTTTCAACTCCTTTTCCCAAACAAAAGGGGTTGAAATCTTTTGTTCGCCTTTCCCTTCAATTATATCACAAAAATTCTGTTCAAGGGTTTGAATAAAAAGTTTTATCTCTTTTTCAACGTTTTCTTTGGTGAGCTGGCTTCTTTTCGGTTTTTTGATAAGCGTTGCATTCCACTGTTTAAGCTGTTCTTCTGCATCAGGAATGTAATAATCACAGCTCACAAAAATATGGATGTTGGCATCTTTTGGGATAGCGTTGACAAGTTCAAGACCTCCCAAAATTCCATCACCATTTTGCTTTTCAGCAATCAAAGAGGTAACGAGCACAAAATTTTTGTTGTCATCTAAAAGTTGCCTTAATTTTTGTTTTGCATCTTCGAGGGATTCGGCAGAGATAATATTCATACCAATTTGAGAAAAATGTTTAGCTACAATGTTTCTAAAGACAGGATACTCATCAAAAAAGAGAATTGGTGGCTTTGGGGCGGCTACTTTGCTTTTTTCAGTTACGACAGCTTCTTCTGTGCCAGCGTTAAAAGGCACGCCTTCTTGCTCAGAAAATTGTTGTAAAGACTCTTGAGCACCTTCCTTTTTTGCTTCGTCAAGGATTCTGGTGCCTTCCATAGCAAGAAATTGTGGATTTAAGCCGCTATGTTGGGATAAATCATACTGCATAAAATCCACGCTAATATCTTCTCTTTTGATTTCGTCCGTCAGTTCAAATTGAAACTCACCTTCCGTCCAGTAGAACAAACTGAAAACTGACTTTTCTATCAAATCAACGACACATTCTTCAATCTTATCTCTTGGGATTTGAAAATTGTTTATAAGCACAGTCCCTAACTTTTCTTTAAAGGCGTTCTGTTTTTGTAGTTCCAAAGCCTTGTTAATTATATCCTGCTTTACATACCCTTTTCTTACAAGATATTCTCCCAAACTCACCCTGTAAGCGTCTGAAAAGGCATTAACGACCTTGCCTTTATGGAAGAAAATCTTACCTATACGCCCCCTGCTTTTAACATGTAAAATGCCTGATTTGCCGCTTAAAGCAACAATCTGCAGGATTTCGCCAAGTCCCAAATCTTCTAATTTACCTACCAAACTCATAATAAGAATTATAGCCTTTGCTGTTTTTTAAAACAATTTTATTTTTTTCACCTAAAAAAATTACATTAAAAACAAAATTTTTTACACAAAAATTTTAATCAAAAAAATATTGACAGCGTGATGCACAAAAATTAGGCATTTTGGCTAAATTTCTGAATTTTGAAAAAAACGAAAAGTTATCAACATCACTTCTCAACAATGTATCCCAAAATAAAGGGGACAGGTCAACTATCCATTGCTTTTTACATCCCCCTTTGAAAAAGGGGGATTGAGGGGGATTTTCCAACAATTTCCACCTTTTTTGTCTCCCCCTTTCTTAAAGGGGGTAGGGGGGGGAAATAAAGGGGACAGGTCAATTATTTATTGAAGGGGACAGGTCAACTATCCATTGCTTTTTACATCCCCCTTTGAAAAAGGGGGATTGAGGGGGATTTTACAACAATTTCCACCTTTTTTGCCCCCCCCTTTCTTAAAGGGGGTAGGGGGATTTTATGTAAAATTTAAATTTCCCGAAAATCTCACCTAACCCCTGTTTGCCAAAGAGGGGAACAAAGAGCAACATCTTTTTGCTAAAGATGGGGAAAGGTAAACAAAATAAGGTGAAGTTTTCTATCTTAGCCTTAGGCTGGCAGGGTCATTACAGAGACGGTGCCTTTTGCAATCAGTTTGTTTAAGTTATTGGTCACAATGACTTCTATAACCCCCAATTTTTTGCCCAGATGGACAATCTTTGCGTGTGCCTTTAGCAGGTCACCAATATTAACGGGCCTAAAGTACTTAACTTCGATACTCGTAGTAGTAATTTTTATGCCTGATGGCAGTAACCGCTCTGGGAAAAACGCAACCGTGTCTATCAGCGAGGCAATCACTCCACCATGAAGATACTCCATATAGTTTTGCATTTTTTCAGTTACAAGCATCTCGCCAAAGGCTTCGTCTTCCTTTATCTCTGTAATCTTTATGCCTAACTCTTTGATGAAGGTAGCCTTTAAATACTTACTAATCCTTTGGTTTTCCATAGCAACATATTTTCATAAAAATATAACAAAATCAAGGATAATTGAACTATCTATTTATTTAATCCTCAGCCTTTTTCTTAGCTGGTAATTAGCAAATCGGTGTGCCTCTTCCCGTAAAAGTGAAAGTAGTTTGAAGGCATCGTCATTTTTGTTTAAAGAAACAGGATTTTTTCTGCCATAAACAAACAAGGAAGAACCTTCATCTTTTGCGATAGCTACAGGAAAGACATCGCTAATTTTAAGCTCTTCCAGAACCCTTTTAGCCACAGACAACTGCCCCTTACCTCCATCAATTAAAAGCAGTTCAGGGAATTTCCATTCAGGGTGATTAAAACGCCTTTTAAGGGCGTGATAAAGTGTCTTGTAATCATCAAATGATGGCTCGTCAAAATTAAAAAGGCGATAATCTGACTTGGAAAGTTCGCCTTCAACCACAACCGTCATTGCACATACAGGTTGCATTCCTGCCATGTGGGCTACATCGAAACACTCAATACGTTCAGGCAGCTTTTCTAAGCTAAAAATCTTTTGCAACTTCAACAAGACATCACTGCCAGTCTTTTTGTAGTTTGCAGCGTTTAATGCGGCTGTCTTGATAAGACGCTTTTCTTCCTCTGTCTTTGCAGCCTTTATCTTTATTCTCATTCCAAACCTTGATTTGAGCAGTTGTTCTAATGTAACCATGTCAGAGAGGGTAGTTTCTGTAATAATTTCTTCGGGGGGAATAGCGTTTTCTTGGTAGTATTCCGATATAAAGTGAGAAATGGTGTCTTCTAAAGAAAAAGAGGAGGGGACGGTGAACTCCTTTTTGTGAAGAACCTGACCATGTCTCATAAAGAGTATGCAGATATTAGTTTTTTCACCGATAACAAAGCTTCCTAATATATCAACATTGCTTAACTTGTGGCTTACAACCCCCATCGTTTCAAAAAGCCCAATTTTGTTATCGATAATATCCCTATAAAATGCTGCCTTTTCAAATTGTGCTCTTTCAGCGGCTTGCCACATCAATTTCCTTAAAAGCGGCATCGCTTTTTTATTATTGCCGTTGACAAGTTCAATGGCACCCTTTGTAAGGTTAAGGTATTCCTCTTTGGAAATCAAACCAACACAGGGGGCTTTACATAGGTCCATATCAAAGTAGATGCAGGGCTTTTTTCGTTTTAAAAATGACTTGTTTGAGCATCTTCGTAGCTGAAAAAGCTTCTGAATCGTCTCGATAATCCCTCTAATGACCTTTGCAGAAGGATATGGTCCCCACAGGAGCACCTTTTTCTCCCTTAATGGCTTCCTTACAAGCTCAAACATTGGATAATCATGGCTCAAATCCAGCATTAAACAAAGGTATCTTTTGTCATCTTTAAGCTGAATATTGTATTTTGGTTTGTATCTTTTTATTAGGTTGTCTTCAAGAACAAGTGCCTCTTTTTCGTTACTCGTAGTGATAAACTCAACAGAACTGATTTTACTTACAAGAAAGCTGATCTGGTAGCGTTTCTCTTTCTGATTGAGATAAGACGATAACCTTTTCTTTAGATGTTTCGCCTTGCCGACGTATATCACGTTACCTGATGTATCCTTCATCAGATAAACGCCGGCAGTTTTAGGTGCGTCCAAAACAGCTTTTTCTAAGGCATCCATAATTTTTTATGTAGAGCATCATTATACCTCAAAACTCAAAAGTGTTTGACAAAAAAAACGAAGCAAAGTATCATAAATCTGATTATTAAGTTTTGCTAAAAAACATAAGTGAAGGAGGTGAAAGGTATGAAAAAGTTAACTTCGTTAGTTTTGACACTTTTTGTAGTAGCCATCTTTTCGGCGGTAGTATCTGCAGAGATGAAGGATACCTACGAATTTAAAGGTGGTGCGATGGGAAAGGTTACTTTCCCCCACAAGGCACATCAGGAGATGTTGAAAGACTGTAAGATTTGTCATCACAAAGATGAGGCTGGTAAAGAGCAGGGTTGCCCTACTTGCCACACAAATGATTCAAAGGTTAAGATGAAAGATGCAGCACACAACTCCTGTAAGAAGTGTCACACAGAGCAGGGTAAAGGACCAAAAGCTTGTAAAGACTGTCATAAGAAGTAGTTTCATAAATGAGGGGGGGGTCTCCCCCTCATCAACACATTATAGAAAGGGAGAATTGATGACAGTAAAAAAAGATAAGTTCTGGGATTTTTTATCATCCGTCCCGTTAGCGGTTGCTTTGTTGATTATACTTGCTGCTACGTCCATCATAGGCACATTGATTCCGCAAAACGCTTCTTATGAGGATTATCTAAGAGAATTTGGACCTGTTTTCACAAAGGTGATTGAGACACTTGATTTGTTTGATATGTACCACTCTTGGTGGTTTATCTTTCTTTTGACGCTTTTTACCGTTAATTTAATTTTGTGCTCTTTAAAAAGGCTTCCGCCGGTACTTGAGCAGATTAAAAATCCAAAAAGAATACTTACCGAAGAGTTTGAAAAAGGCTTACCGCTTTGTGACACCATTAGAAAAAAGGGGAGTCCCGAACGCTGGAAAGAAGCTGTCAAAGAGCTTTTAAGTAAGCGTTACGGCACACCATACGAAGAGAAAATTGAAGATAAAGCTTATCTATACTTTGAAAAGGGCAGATATTCGCGATTGGGCGTTTACATAACACATTTAAGCATTGTCATAATCATGATTGGTGGTTTGATAGGTGCTTTCTTTGGTTTTAGAGGCTTTGTTAATATCCCAGAAGGTAGTGCAATAAATCAGGTTTTTATTAGAGGTGGAAGGGCACCTTACAATATGGATTTTGTTTTGCGTTGTGATAAGTTTACTCTATCCTACTACCCTATGGGCATGGTGAAAGAGTATAGGTCTGATGTGACAATTATTGAAAATGGTCGGGAAATCAAAAAGGATTATCTTATAGTGAACAGACCTCTCTCATACAAAGGCTTAACCTTTTATCAATCGAGTTATGGCGTCATCGACAGACACGCAAAGGTTAGGGCATTCGTAAAGTCGGGTCCAAACAAGGGGAAAAGCTTTGAATTGGACATTTCTGATAAGTTTGTAAATATCCCCTTTAGTAGCGATTACGTTAAAATTATTGATCATTACCCAAATCTTGAAAATTTTGGACCCGCAATGATACTTCAGATATCTGAGGATGGCGGTATGCCTGTAAATTTTCCTGTTTACAAGAATCTACCTGACAACGATATGAATCCCCAGAGCAAATACTTTTTCAAATACTTGGAGAACGAGGAACATTACTATACGGGTTTACAGGTGACAAAAGATCCTGGCGTTTGGATTGTTTGGATTGGTTGTATTATGATGATGTTCGGGTTGTATTACAGCTTTTTTGTTGTCAGAAAAAGGGTATGGGCTCGCATCTATTTTGAGGGTGAAAGGACTGCAATCACAATAGCAGGGCACTCTCCTCGTTCAAGGATGTTTGAAGAGGAGTTTGCAAAGCTATTAGAAGACATAAAACAGATAAACCTTTAGGAGGTAAAAATGGAAAGCTCACTTTTTATAAGTGGAAAGCTTCTTTCTATAACAACCTTTGTGTATTTTCTCGCAATGGTGTTTTATATCATCTATGTTGTATCAAAAAGCAAAACGATGGGATTGTTAGGAACAATAGGCACGGCAGCAGGCTTTTTTATTGAAACAGGGGGATTGGTGCTTCGTTGGGTAGAGTCTTACCAAATGGGCATAGGCAGAGCCCCGCTAACAAATCTTTACGAATCTTTGGTGTTCTTTGCATGGTGTGGTGCGGGAATTTACTTAGCCTTTGAGTTTTATTACAAAAACAGGTTTATGGGTGCCTTTGTATTGCCATTCATTTCCATCGCTATGGCTTACGCATCTTTCTCTCCAAATATCTCTCAGGAGATTCAGCCCCTTGTGCCTGCACTGCAGAGTAACTGGCTGATTTATCACGTAATCACCTGTTTTTTTGCTTATGCAGCCTTTGCAGTAGCTTGTGGCGTAAGCATTATGTATATCATGAAAAACAGTAAAGAGGAGAAAAAAAAGCCTCTGGGTAACATACTTTCTTTTTTCCCATCAACAGCTACCCTTGACGATATAAACTACAAGGCGATAGCGATAGGCTTTCCTATGCTCACACTTGGCATAATTACTGGTGCTGCATGGGCTAACTATGCATGGGGTAGTTACTGGAGTTGGGATCCAAAAGAGACATGGTCATTGATTACGTGGTTTGTTTATGCTGCCTTTCTCCACGCGAGATTTACACGTGGATGGAGAGGTAAAAGGGCAGCGTGGCTTTCTGTAATAGGCTTTTTTGCAGTTATTGTAACTTATCTTGGAGTAAACCTACTACTTTCTGGTTTACATAGCTATGCGAGCTAACGGTAAGATACTTTTTTTTCTTGTCTTGCTTCTTTTTTGTATTAGCCTTTTTAAAGGTAGCTCTGTCAGTGTTGCTGCAGACAACTGTACTTCATCGGGTTGTCACGATAAGTATCTCAAAGAAAAAAATGTTCACGCACCTGTACGAGGCAGAAATTGTGAAAGGTGTCATGGTGGCAATGACCATCCCTATCCCCTCATCAAGAAAAAAGAAGAAGTATGCGGTATTTGCCACAAGATGGTTACAAAAAAACATGCCCATCCACCTGTAAAGGATGGTGACTGCACTGCCTGTCATAATCCCCATGCGAGCAGCAACGAAAAACTTTTAAAAATTCCCGGCAATCAGCTTTGCTTTGAATGCCATGATGCAGCAACCTTTAAAAATCCTGTCGTTCATCCACCTGTCACCGAAAGCTGTCTCTCTTGTCACGACCCACATGATAGCGACTACAAAAAGTTGTTAAAAGATGATGGCAATAAACTTTGTTACACCTGTCACGAGCCAAAAGATAAAGAAAAACATGTTCATCCGCCTGTTCAGGATGACTGTCTTTCTTGTCACAATCCTCACTCCACAAAGGCAAAGGCACTATTAATAAAAGAAGGCAACGACCTCTGCTTGAGTTGCCACGAAAAAAATAGCTATTTGGGTAAAAAGAATGTTCATCCGCCCGTACAGGAAGACTGTAAAAATTGTCACACCCCTCACTCGGGTAAATTTGATAAATTGTTAAAAAAGGAAAATATCTGTTTAGAGTGTCACGGAACGATGATAGAAGGGAAGGTTGTGCATCCACCCGTAGAGTCAAAGGAATGTCTTTCCTGTCATACCCCACACACCTCTGACGAGACAAAATTAAAAAAGGCACCCCTTCCAAAGCTTTGTTTTGAGTGTCATGACAATAAAATGTTCACCAAAAAGTTTATCCACAAACCTGTGAAGGCAGAGTGTAATCTTTGCCATTATCCTCATAGTGGCAACAATGAAAAGCTACTTTTAGATAAAAACGAAAAACTCTGTGAACGCTGCCACAAGGAGCTTGTATCAAAGTCAAAGTCTGTAAGACAACCACATCCCCCTGTGAAGGATGGTCAATGCAAGCTTTGCCATGACCCCCATTCTTCTGATTTCCAAAAGGTTTTAGCTGACATGCCTGTTTTTTTATGTAACAACTGTCACAATTTAGGAGATGCCAAAAAGGCGAAATCTATTCATAATCCAGTAGAAGAAGGAAGTTGTGCTGCGTGTCATGCCGTTCATGGTGGAGATGCCAAAAACTTTCTTTTAAAATCCTTTCCTGAAACTAACTACGTTAGCTATCGGGCTAATCTTTATGCACTCTGTTTTGATTGTCACTCTCAAGACCTTGCAAAGTACGAAAAAACAGTTACTGCAACGGAGTTTAGAAATGGAGACAAAAATCTTCATTTTGTTCACGTAAATAAAGACAAAGGCAGAAACTGTAAGATATGCCATGATCCTCACATGAGTTTACAGGATAAGCTGATAAAACCTGCTTATAAGGGCTTTGGAAGGTGGGACATACCAATAACTTATGAAAAGACATTTACTGGCGGTGGCTGTATCGCCGGATGTCACAAGCCTTATTACTACGACCGTTTAAAACCTGTTAAGAATAAGTAAGATATATGAAAAGGCTGTTTTTTCTGTTATCCTTGATTTTTTTTTCGCTTTATCTAAACAGTAAAGTTGGGGCTTTGTCTATAATTACGCCAGATGACAAAACCTATGTTGATACACCATTTATATACATTGTTGGAAGACTTGAGAATCCAGATGTGTCGCACATAACAGTGTCGATAAACGACCTTAAATCTCCAATGATTAATGTAAAAGATTCAGAATATGTTGCACAGTTTAAGGATTATTTTATAATAGATGTGGAACTGGATGAGGGGGAAAATTTGGTTGGCATAACCAGTTACAAAGACAGAAAGGTTATTGAAGACAAAAAACTTGTCGTGTATTACAAAAAAAACAACACTGTTCTGCCAAAAAACGTGACGAGGTTCTTTTTTCATAGAGCAGAAAAAGAAAAAGAGTGTCTAAACTGTCACAAAATCGCAAAGGACACCTGCTTAGAATGTCATAAAACGTTGGTATCAAAAAAGTATGTACACGGTCCTGCTGGTTCTGGTGACTGTGATGTCTGCCATTCTTTTGGAGAAAACGAAAAGGTGAAGTATACAATAAAGTCTGATTACAACGAACTGTGCAAGGAATGCCACGAAAACCTTGCACCACAAAATTTTGCATACGCGCACGGTCCTTTCGCTGTTGGAAGCTGTGTTAGTTGTCACAATGTTCACTCTTCTGATTATAAACACCAGTTGATTAGCGATACTAATGAACTTTGCAAAAGCTGTCACGAGTCATTTAAGGCTAAAGATATCACTCATGTAGTAGTAAATCATCCGCTATCTGGAAGACCCGACCCGTCTCGACCAAATAAACAATTAGAGTGTACCAGTTGTCATAATCCTCATGGTGAAAAAAGCAGTTACTTTTTTGTGCAGGGTAAGATGAGCAAAATGGAAATATGCGTTATATGTCATAAAAAATAAAGGAGTAGTTGTATGAAAAGACTGTTTTTACTGGGTGTTCTGTCCTTTCTTCTTTTTTCCTGTGCTGCAAAACAAGAAGTTGTAGCACCGAAAAAGAGGTATTTCTGGCCACCTCCACCAAACGATCCAAAAATAGAGTTCATCGGTGTCTACCAGAGCAGTAAAAACCTGCCAAAGGAAAAGAGTTTCTTGAAATCCTTTATTGGTGACACAGAGGTTGAGTTTCGTTTAAGGAAGCCCTTAGGCATCACCTCTGATGGAGAAGGAAGGGTAGTTGTAACTGACATGATACCTCAAGGTGGAACTATATGGGACTTTAACACAAACAAGGTCTCTTTTATTTCAGAAGAGTCTTCCTTTGGGTTGACTTCGGGTGCATGTTTTGACTCTGAAAGACTCTATATTGCGGATAGCAAGCTAAACCAGGTGCTTGTTTATACGAGAAAGGAGATAAAACCCCTTTATACCATTGGCACAGACGAGTTAGACGCTCCAAGTGGCATAGCGGTTAACGAAGCCCTTAAGCGTTTGTATGTAGTAGAAACAAAAGGCTTTCGTGTATCAGTTTATGATACGGAGACCCGAAAAAAGCTGTTCTCCTTTGGAAAAGCAGGTGACCAGGAAGGTGAATTTAACAGGCCTTGGGGAATTGCAATCGACAAAAATGGTGATGTTTATGTGGCAGATGGGCTTAACGCAAGGGTGCAGATATTTGATAAAGATGGTAAATTTATCACCATGTTTGGGAAAAGAGGTGATAAACCAGGTGGCTTTTCTCAGGTGAAAGGCATTGGTGTTGATTCTGATGGCAATATATACGTAGTTGATCCTCTTAAAGCTGTACAGATATTTAATAGAAACGGCGACTTGCTTGGTTTATTAGGTGCACCTGGAACAAGGGGCATAGGGGCAATGAATCTGCCGATGGGACTTTATATTGACAAAAACGACAGGATTTATGTTGCAGACCAGCTAAACAGGACATTTCATATTTATCAGTATATGAACGAGGAGTATAAAAAGAAGTACCCTGTTGAGACAGTTGGTGAAAAGAAGTAAATGACGCCAAATAACGTATTTGTGTGCAATTTAAGAGGAGCAAGAGCTTTTTAGAAGGATGATAAAAAAATGAAAGGGCTTACAAATCATTCCTTCTTCCTTAAAGGAACTTCAAATATTTCCCCCTTTCGTAAAGGGGGCAAGGGGGATTTTATGTTTAGCTTAAACTCCCAGCTTCATTTTGCTTCCCCCTTTGAAAAAGGGGGATTGAGGGGGATTTTA
>Ga0272446_1004925_pt1 | contig 15241 bp, 13 predicted proteins | sample YNPCB0061_FD_194587 | JGI IMG/M metagenome (GOLD analysis project Ga0272446, IMG submission 194587) | Hot spring microbial mat communities from Yellowstone National Park, WY, United States - YNP-CB-006-1 | ecosystem: Environmental > Aquatic > Thermal springs > Hot (42-90C) > Sediment | place... | reverse complement strand
TAGCGAGTGCTATCCGTAGTGTTCGGCGTGGAGAGTCGAGAGAGGTATCTGGAATGAGTGTACAAACGAAAGAGCACATCTTATCCCTGATCCAAGAGCATCAAAGCCAAATCAGGAACTGGGGAGTCAGAAGGCTGGGCCTATTTGGCTCCTTTGTCCGTCGGCAACAGGACAACGATAGCGACATAGATATCTTGGTGGAATTCGAACCGGGTCGCAAGACTTTCGACAACTTTATACAAGTCGCCTTGTTTCTGGAGGAGTTGTTTGCCCGGCGGGTCGAATTGGTCACACCAGAGGCCCTCAGTCCTTACATTGGTCCGCATATCCTGCGGGAGGTTGAATATGTCCCTCTCGGCAGTTGAATACTTGCGTCATATCTTGGACGAAACCGAGTATTTGATGGATCGAGCGCAAGGACTGACCTGGGAGCAATTTATGCGCGATGCCACATTGAAGCGTGCGTTCGTGCGTAGTGTCGAGATCATTGGTGAAGCGTCAAAGCAGATACCAGACGACTTCAAGCAAAAGTACAGTCACCTGGAATGGCGAGCGATGGCCGGTATGCGTGACCGATTGATCCATGGCTACTTTGGAGTTGATTACGGTATCGTCTGGGATGTCGTGACGAACAAGATACCTGTACTCCACCAAGCGATCAAGGAGGTCGTTGAAGCAGAGAGTACCCAGTAAAGGCCCGCCTAACCTGCGCTTGCTAAGAACGTGCACCTTGCTCGTTCATCCGGTTGGAAGGCCGGCACGCCGGCCAGGAAGTGTTCCAGCCGATACCTCGCTACGCTCGGCGCGGCTGAAGCGCGAGCCGTTGGGCGGACTTCATATCTACTCACGAGAGAGTCACCTCGCGAACGGGCCCAACATCTGCAAGTAGGTGAAATCATGCAGTTAGAGACGCTCGTGTTCTTCCTGGCTGGGATCGCGCTCCTCATTGCAGGAGCCGAGATTCTCGTCCGAGGTGCCTCGCGTCTTGCCTCCGCGATTGGGGTATCTCCGGTCGTAATCGGGCTAACCGTCGTCGCCTTCGGGACAAGTTCGCCCGAACTCGCCGTGAGCTTTCAGGCAAGCTTCGCTGGAGAGCCTGATATCGTGTTGGGCAATGTGGTGGGGAGCAACATCTTCAACGTGCTCCTCATCCTGGGTCTCAGCGCCGCCATCGCCCCGCTGGTTGTTGCTCAGCAGCTTGTGCGATTCGAGGTGCCGCTCATGATCGGCGTGTCGGTGCTCCTGTTCGTTTTGGCCCTCGATGGCAGCATCGGTCGGTTCGATGGGCTAGTGCTCACTGGCGTCATAATCGGTTACTGCCTGTTCGTGATCCGGCAGAGCTTGCGAGAGTCGCCTGCGGTACGTGCCGAGTACGAGAAAGAGTTTGGCCAGCGTGCGCCGCGCATGAGCCAGCGACTTCTCAACATCGTGCTGGTCGTCATCGGTCTCGCCATGCTCATGCTGGGCTCCCAGTGGCTCATCAGCGGCGCGGTCGCCGTCGCCGAAGCGCTAGGCGTAAGCAAGCTTGTCGTCGCGCTCACCATCGTTGCGGCAGGCACCTCGCTGCCGGAGGTCGCTACCTCCGTTGTCGCGAGCATTAGGGGAGAGCGCGACATTGCTGTCGGCAACGTGGTGGGCAGCAACCTTTTCAACATGTTGGCGATCCTGGGCCTTTCGAGTGTTGTTGCGACCGACGGCATCCGCGTGGCGCCCGCGGCGCTCAGATTTGACATTCCTGTCATGATCACCGTGAGCGTTGCCTGCTTGCCGATATTCTTCACGGGCTACCGAATCGCGCGTTGGGAAGGCTTCCTGTTTCTGGCGTACTACGCTGCATACACCCTTTACCTCATTCTCGATGCCGCGCAGCACGATGCGCTACCTGAATTCAGCGCCATGATGAGGTTGTTCGTTATCCCCCTCACCTTGCTAACGCTGGCGGTCCTCGCGGTGCGAGCGCTAAAGATCGAACGAGTGCCTAAAGGTGCCAGGGGCGCTGCCCAACAATGACATGCAGCTGACGGCGTTTCTCGCTGTAGCTGCTGTCTGACCGTCAAGCAGACAATCGCACGCTACATCGCCCCGTTGGCCGAAGCCAGGCGTGGCACGCGCGCCAGGATCTCCGCCACCACCTCGTAGCTGATCGTCCCCAGCCGCTCAGCCACCTCTTCCACCGTGATCTCCGCTTCCCCCTGCCGGCCGATGAGGACCACCTCATCCCCCTGGCGCACGTCCGCGATGTGCGTCACGTTGATCATCGTCTGATCCATGCACACGCGCCCGACGATGGGGGCCGGCTGGCCGTGCACGAGCACATGCCCCCAATGGGTCGGCGAGCGACGGAAGCCATCGGCGTAGCCCACGGGGATCACGGCGATCCGTTCCGTTCCCCTGGTCTGATAGGTGTTGCCATAGCCGACGAAGCTGCCGGGCGGCAGGGTCTTCACCTGGGCGATCTGGGTTTTCCAGGTGATGGTGGGCCGAAACCCAGGAAGCGGTGTGCGCGTTGGAAGCGGATTCAACCCATACATGAGCATCCCCACGCGCACCATGTTGAAGCGGCTGCGCGCCAGGGTGAGCAGGGCAGCCGAATTGGCCGCATGGATGAAGGGGATCGCTGGCAGGTAGCGCCGGGCGAGGGCGAGCACCTCGTCGAACCGCTGGAGCTGCCAATGCGTGTACGTCTGATCTTCCTCGTCCGCCGCCGAGAAGTGGGTGAAGATCCCCTCGACCTCGATCCCACGTAGTTGGGCGATCGCCGCGAAGAACCCGGGCGCCTCCTCGGGCAGGATGCCCAGGCGCCCCATGCCGGTATCGACTTTGATGTGCACGCGCGCCGGACGCCCGATATGGGCAGCGGCCTCGTCCAGCGCCCGCGCCGTCTCCAGATCGAAGAGGGTCAGGCGCACATTCTGACGGACGGCCTCTTCTGCCTGCCAGGTCGGTGTATACCCCAGCACCAGCATCGGCGCAATGATGCCCGCCCCTTTCAGAAGATGCGCTTCGGAGAGGCAGGCCAGCCCCAACATGCTGGCGCCTCCCGCCACGGCCGCTCGCGCGATGTGCGAGATGCCATGCCCATACGCGTTCCCCTTGACCACGGCCATCACGCGCACGCCCGGGCCGACAATGCGGCGCACCGCCCGCACGTTGTCGCTGACGGCGTCGGTGTCGATCTCCAGCCAGGTCGGGCGCGTCGGCCGCGCTGGATAAAGTGTCCCTGGCTCCCTGGTCGCTTCCCATGGCGTCGATTCCACTGTTCGCGTCCTCCCCACTCTGCCGACAAAGCTGCCAGGATTGTAGCATATCGTGCCTACTTCCGATCATATGTTTCGCTAACGAAAACCTTATGGCGGTCTTATGGAGTCGGTTTATCTTGAGCGCTAGATCATGACGGTCTCTTCAGTGAGAAAGTTAGCTCTCCTTGGATAACGGAGGGTGAGGAGGATATTCACATGGGTAAGATTGTAGGAATTGACCTGGGCACGACGAACTCGGTGGTCGCGATCATGGAAGGGGGCGAGCCGACGGTGATCCCCACCGCTGAAGGGGGGCGCCTCTGCCCGTCCGTAGTCGCGTTCACGAAAAATGGCGAGCGCCTGGTGGGCCAGACCGCCAAGCGTCAGGCGGTCGTCAACCCGGAGAACACGATTTACTCGATCAAGCGCCTGATGGGGCGCCGCATCGATGAGGCCGAGACGGTGCGCACGCAGCAGATGGTGCCGTACCGCATCATCGCCGGGCCACAGCAGGACGCGCGCGTGCAGATCCCGATCGTCAACAAGATCTACACACCGCAAGAGATCTCGGCGATGATCCTGGCCAAGCTCAAGCGCGACGCGGAAGCCTATCTAGGCGAGCCGGTGACGCAGGCCGTGATCACGGTGCCGGCCTACTTCAACGACTCGCAGCGCCAGGCCACGAAGGACGCTGGCCAGATCGCTGGCCTCGAGGTGTTGCGCATCATCAACGAGCCGACCGCCGCTGCGCTGGCCTACGGCCTTGATAAGCGCAAGGACGAGACGATCCTGGTGTTCGACCTCGGCGGCGGCACCTTCGACGTCTCGGTGCTGGATGTCGGCGACGGGGTGATCGAGGTGCGCGCGACCAATGGCGATACGCATCTGGGCGGTGATGACTGGGATGAGCGCATCGTCGAATGGATCATTCGCGAGTTCAAGAGCGACCAGGGCATCGACCTGAGCAAAGATCGTCAGGCGCTGCAGCGTCTGCGCGAGGCCGCTGAGAAGGCCAAGATCGAGCTGTCGACGCTGACGGAGACGGAGATCAACCTGCCCTTCATCACGGCGGACGCCAGCGGCCCGAAGCACCTGCAGATGAAGCTGACGCGCAGCAAATTCGAGCAACTGACCGAGGACCTGGTCGAGCGCTGCCGTGGCCCGTTCGAGCGCGCGCTCCAGGATGCACGCCTGAGCGCTCGTGACCTCGATGAGGTCGTGCTGGTGGGCGGCGCAACGCGTATGCCCATGATCCAGGAGCTGGTGCGCGAGCTGACCGGCAAAGAGCCGCACAAGGGGGTCAACCCCGATGAGGTGGTGGCGATCGGCGCCGCATTGCAGGCCGGCGTGCTCGGCGGCGAGGTGCGCGACGTGCTCTTGCTCGACGTGACGCCGCTCAGCCTGGGCCTGGAGACGCTGGGCGGGGTGATGACGACGCTCATCCCGCGCAATACGACCATCCCCACGCGCAAGACCGAGATCTTCTCGACGGCCGAGGATGGTCAGACGGCGGTCGACATCCATATCCTGCAGGGCGAACGGCCGATGGCGGCGGACAACAAGACGCTGGGCAAGTTCCGGCTGGACGGCATCCCGCCCGCGCCGCGTGGTGTGCCGCAGATCGAGGTCACGTTCGACATCGACTCGAACGGTATCCTGCATGTGACGGCCAAAGATAAAGCGACCGGCAAGGAGCAGAGCGTCCAGATCACCGCGTCGACCAACCTGAGCAAGCAGGACGTGGAGCGCATGATCCGTGAGGCGCAGCAGCACGAGCGTGAAGATCAGCGCCGGCGCGAGCTGGCGGAAGCGCGCAACAACGCTGACAGCCTGATCTACACGGTCGAGAAGAGTCTCAAGGAGCTGGGCGAGCGCGTGCCAGCCACCGATCGCGGCCGCATCGAGACGGTGGTCGCCGACCTGCGCGAGGCGATCAAGGGCGACGACATCGCCCGCATCCGCAGCCTGACCGAACAACTGCAACAGGCCAGCTATGCCTTGAGCCAGCAGTTGTATCAGCAGGGTGGCACCAACGGCAAAGGCCCGACGACCGGCGGACCGGCGAGCGGCGATGATCGGGATGTGGTCGAAGGAGAATATCGCCAGGTGTAACGCGGATACGCACCTGACCGTGACCAGCAGACGCGGAGGCCATTACAGGCTCCGCGTCTGCGCGTCTACGTTATGCGACGACATCTGGCGCCGCGTCTACTCACTGCGAGGGTTGCGCTGATCGAGTAGGCGCCGCGGCGCGCTGCGCCGTATCAAGACCGCAGATATTATGCGACAACGCCTGGCGCCGCGCCCGCGACTCGCCTCTCCTTCAAGATAGGCCCGCATCGCCTCCAGGGGTTTGACACCAAGGTGTCAATATGCTATCCTCCCTCAGGGAGGTGAACCCGGTGTCGAAAAAGCGCATCCAGGTGTACGCGGACCTTGAGACCAAACGCCGGATCGAACTGGCGGCCGCCAAGCAGGACCTGCCGGTCACGGAGTATTGTCTTCAGGCGATTCGGCAGCAGCTTCTGGAAGATGACGTGCTGGAGGGAGAAAAGGTGGAGATCGCGGTTCGCCCGGGGCCGAATGGCGATGTGATCGGAGAGCTACGCGTTCTGCGGGAAAAAATCAAAGCTCGACGGGGAGGCAGGCTGATCACTTTAGATATCTTAGAGCGAGTGCGCAGCGAAAGGGACGATGAACTCTTTGGTATGCGTTGACGCCAACGTGATTCTACGGAGCCTGGTCCCTGCTCCTTTCAGCGAGGCGGCCGAAGCGCTGCTCACTCGATGGCAGCAAGAAGGGACGACGTTGATCGCTCCCTCTCTGCTAGCTTTTGAAGTGATCTCATCGCTGCGTCGGCTGGTATATCTGGACGAGATCACTCGGGAAGAGGGCGAGGAAGCTTTCGAGAAGTTCCTCAAGCTCAATATCCGCCTTTCGCAGCGGCGCGCGATCTTTCCGCTCGCCTGGAGGTTGGCCAAGGAGTTCAACCAGCCACGAGCCTATGATGCTGCTTATCTCGCCCTGGCGTATCTTTCGGGATGTCAGCTTTGGACGGCGGATGAGCGGCTTTATAATCGCGTGAAGGATCGATTGGAATGGGTGAAGTGGTTAGGTAGCATCTCTGCTGCCTGAATTTCGAGGGCTGCTAACCTTTTCGGGTGTTGAAGGTTGCTATGGAATACAAGGATTACTATCAGATTCTCGGCGTCAGCCGCAACGCCACGGACAAAGAGATCAAGCAGGCTTACCGGAAGCTGGCGCGCCAGTATCATCCGGACGTGAACCCTGGCGATAAAGCGGCGGAGAATCGCTTTAAAGATATCAATGAGGCGTACGAGGTCCTCTCCGATCCGGAGAAGCGCCAGAAGTACGATCAGTTCGGCGCGCAGTGGCAGCAATATGAGCGGATGGGAGGGCGCCCGCAGGACTTCGACTGGTCGCAGTGGACGGCAGGAGGCCCGCGCGTGCACACGCGCACCGTCACGCCCGAAGAGTTCGAACAGATGATGGGAGGATTGGGGGGCTTCTCCGAGTTCTTCCAGACCCTGTTCGGCGGCGGACCGCGCACGACGCGCACGAGCAGCTTCGAAGACCTGTTCGGAGACTTTGATACATCGCCGCGCACACGGCCCAGCCGCCGCCAGGATGTCGAGCAGCCGGTGCAGATCACGCTGGAGGACGCCTTCCACGGCACGACGCGCATCCTCCAGCGCGAGGACGGCAGCCGTATCGAAGTGAAGATCCCGCGCGGGGTGCGCACGGGATCGCGCGTGCGCGTGGCCGGCAAGGGGGTGCTCGGCGATCAGCGCGTGGGGACCCTCTACCTGGTGGTGGAGGTGCTGCCGCACGCGATCTTCCAGCGCGAGGGCGACGATCTGAAGGTCGACGTGCCCGTCGATCTTTATACAGCGATCTTGGGCGGCGAGGTGCAGGTGCCCACGCTCGAGCGGCCCGTGATGCTGACGATCCCGCCCGAGACTCCCAACGGCAAGGTGTTCCGGCTGCGTGGCCTGGGCATGCCCAACCTCAGGAATCCCGATCAGCGCGGCGACCTGCTGGCACGCGTCAATGTGCAGCTTCCGACAAACCTGAGCGAGGCGGAGAAAAACCTGTTCCGGCAGTTGCGTGATCAGGCGCGCCGCCGTTCGTAAGGCGTGACGACGGCTCCCATCCCTTCTCATCGCATCGGTTTAGAGGGCGCGAGCGCGCGGAGATCTTGTGAAATCCCTCTGCGCTCTGCGCCCTCTGTCGTGTTTCGACTTCTAACTGCGCAAGTTCGGTTACTTGGCAAACTCGGTCGAACGGGTCTCGCGGATCACAGTGACTTTGATCTGCCCCGGATACTCCAGGTTATCCTCCACTTTGCGTGCGATCTCTTTGGCCAGCTTGATCGTCGCCAGGTCGTCGACATCTTCCGGCTTGACGATGATACGCAGCTCGCGGCCGGCCTGGATTGCGTACGATTGCTGCACCCCCTCGAATGAGTTGGCCAGCTCTTCCAGCTCCGTCACGCGTTTGATGTACGTCTCCAGCGCCTCGCGCCGCGCGCCCGGCCGCGCGCCGGAGATCGCATCGGCGGTCGCAACGATCACCGCCTCCAGGTTGTCCATCTCGATCTCGTGATGGTGGGAGGCGATGATATTGACCACCTTCTCGGGTACCCCGTAGCGGCGTGCGATCTCCGCCCCCACCTGGGCGTGTGGCCCTTCTACCTCGTGGCTGACCGCCTTGCCCAGATCGTGCAGGAGGCCTCCCATCTTCGCTGCCTTGACGTCAGCCTTCAGTTCGGCCGCCAGGATGCCCGCCAGATGCGCCGTCTCGATGGCGTGATAGTACTGGTTCTGGCCGTAGCTCGTGCGGTACTTCAGCCGTCCCACCAGCTTGAGGATCTCGGGGTGCAATCCCTGCAGGCCGGTCTCGATCGCGGCCTGTTCTCCCGCCTCACGAATTTGTCGTTCCACATCCTGGCGCGCCTTCTCGACCTCGCGCTCGATGCGCGCGGGGTGGATGCGCCCATCCTGGACCAGTTTGCCGATCGCCATGCGCGCCACCTCGCGGCGCACCGGATCGAAGCTGGAGATGATGATCGCCTCCGGCGTGTCATCGACGACGAGGTCGACCCCTGTGCTCATCTCGATCGCCCGGATGTTGCGCCCCTGGCGGCCGATGATGCGTCCCTTCATCTCGTCGTTGGGCAGCGGCACCGAGGTGACCGTGGTCTCTGAGACGTGGTCGGACGCCACGCGCTCCAACGCCAGGGTGATCAGCCGTCGCGCCTTGTCTTCCGCCTGCTCCATCATCTCGGCCTCAGTCTGGCGGATGATGCGGGCCATCTCCTGGCGGCTCTCTTGCTCGACGAGCTTGAGGAGTTCGGCCTTGGCCTCCTCGGCGGTGAGCTGGGCGATGCGCTCTAGTTCGGCTTGCCGTTCCTCCTCCATCTTTTGAAGTTCGTTGAATCGCTTGTCCACCTGGCTTTGGCGCTGGTTGAGGCGCTTCTCGCGGGCCTCGATCTGCTCGAAGCGGCGCTCGAGGGCCTCCAGCCGGTTCTGCAAGCGCTCCTCCGTCCGCTGCAGATCCAACCGTCGTCGGCTGATGTCAGCCTCGGCCTCGTCACGCATCCTGATCGCCTCGTCGCGCGCGGCCAACGTCATCTCGCGCGCGCGGGTCTCCGCTTCGGCGATGGTGCGCGCGGCCTGTTCTTCGGCCGCTTGGATGCGAGCTTCAGCCCGCCGGATGCGGGCTTCGATCAGGTACTGTCGCAACAGGTAGCCGATCATGCCCCCGATCCCCAGGACGAGCAGGATCCCCAGCACGATCAGCACCTGTCTACCGATCCCTGTTCCCATACGTTCGTCTCCTCTAGCGTATCCTGCAGCAACCGCCCGAATCTAGACGGCGCGGTTGGCCCATCATTCTCTCTCTCTGTCTGTCTCTTCCTGGATTTCCTGCCATAGCCGGCGCAGGGCCGTTTCGATGACGTCATAGGAGTAGCCCCGACGCGCCAGGAAAGCAGCCCCCTTCTGCCAGAAGGCGCGCCGCTCCAGGCCTTGCCAGCGTGAGCAACGGCCGCGCGCGAGCGCGTACGCCGCCTCTTCCTCGTCGACCTCCGCCCCGGCGATGGCCGCGTCGATGATGGCGTCGTCGACCCCTTTGCGCCGCAGCTCCTGGCGCAGGGCGCGTTCGCCGCGTGGTCGAAACTGCTGGCGGTTATCGACCCAGAAGCGCGCGAACCCTTCATCGTCGAGGTAGCCAGCCTGCTGCAGGCGCTGGATGACCGTCTCCGCTACCGAGGCCGGGACCGCATGTTCCAGAAGATATTGCCTGACCTCGGCGATGCTGCGCGGCCGGTAGCCGAGAAAACGCACCGCCCGATCGTATGCCGAGGTCTCCGCTTCGACAGCCTGCAGCGCCGTGATCTCAGCTTCGTCCAACGCCTGTCCAGGGCGCAGGCGAGCGGCCACAAGGGCGGGCAGAGCGAAGGCGAACTGCCCGTCCAGATAGACGTTGACGCGGTCACGATCCCTCTTTTGAAAGCGCAGGGCTGTGATGATCCCCGCCACATCCCTCTCCGATGAACAAAAAAAGCTGTGGCAAGCCTGCCACAGCCGTCACCAGACGACATCCTCGGATGCGTGATGCGCCGCTTCGAACGGTTGGCTTCCGACAGCGATGTGAGCTGCTGCGTGAAAAGACAGCCAGGCTCATCGGGAGAAGCTGACGCAACGAGCGCGCCGTTCGCTCGATCCAGAGCCTCGACTGCCCTCGGCTGTCAGGTACGGTTGGTCGATCCTTCACCCTTTCACATGTGAGGAGCCACCAGTCTGTAGCCAACGAAATCCAAGCGCACAAACACGCCGAATGCGTGGTAATGTCTGGCCAGAACTTGCACTTTCCAGGCTGCTACTGCTTACTCGTCGACTGTCCCGCCTTCGCCGTCGTCGACGGCCAGCGGAGGGTGCCAGCTCGAGCTCATTCCCGCTCGCTCGCGGATCTGCTGCGCAAGGAGCTGGCACACTTCAGGGTTTTTGCGCAGGAACTCTTTGGCGCTCTCGCGGCCCTGGCCCAGGCGGGTCTCGCCGAAGGAGAAGAATGCCCCCCGCTTGGTCACCAGGTCCATGCTCACCGCCAGGTCCAACACGTCCCCCTCGAACGAAATCCCCTGGTTGTACATGATGTCGAACTCGGCCACGCGAAACGGCGGCGCCACCTTGTTCTTCTTGACCGTCACCCGCGTCCGGCTGCCGATGATCTCCGCCCCCTGCTTCAGCGTCTGAATGCGCCGCACGTCCAGCCGCACCGAGGCATAGAACTTGAGCGCCAGGCCCCCCGGCGTCGTCTCCGGATTGCCGAACATCACCCCGATCTTCTGGCGCAACTGGTTGGTAAAGATCATCGCCGTGTTCGACGCCTTGATCGCCCCCGACAACTTGCGCAAGGCCTGGCTCATCAGCCGCGCCTGCAACCCCACGTGGGCGTCCCCCATCTCCCCTTCGATCTCGGCGCGCGGCACGAGGGCCGCCACCGAGTCGATGACGATGACGTCGAGCGCGCCGGAGCGCACCAGCGCCTCTGCGATCTCCAGGGCTTCCTCGCCGGTATCGGGCTGGGAGATGTAGAGGTTGTCGACGTCGACGCCGCAGCGCGCCGCATAGCCAGCATCGAGGGCGTGCTCGACGTCGATGAAGGCCGCCAGGCCGCCGCGCTTCTGGGCCTCGGCGACGATGTGCTGGCAGAGGGTGGTCTTGCCGGACGATTCGGGGCCGTAGATCTCGGTGACGCGGCCGCGGGGGATGCCGCCGACGCCCAGGGCGAGGTCGAGGGAGATGGAGCCGGTGGGGATCACCTGCACCGCCAGGTGCGACGCATCCCCCAGCTTCATCACCGTCCCCTCCCCATACCGCTTCTGCAACGCCGCCAACGTCGTGTCCAACGCTCGCTTGCGTCCGTCTTCCATGGTCGATCTCCTCCTCGGGCAGATGCCCGTGGCCGCGGATAGAACAAACGTTTCATACAATCATAGCACGTTTGTTCTACCCTGTCAAATATTTCGTCTTGGCGATCAACGCCAAACGCCTGCTTCCCTAATTTCTCCTCTTCCTCTCGCCGTGCACTCACCGTCGTCCAGGGTCCGTTTCAGTTTCAGGACGAGGATGGAAAGCGGCAGGGTGACCGTCGACGCATCGCGAAACACGCATACGCGAATCAAGCGTTCAAAGACGAACCACCGTCCAATCGCCTTTGCCCCCACCTCCCGCGCAGACTATAATGGACGGGCTGATTCACTGACATTGGGGAACTGTCTGTGTAACTCCTGTCAGGAGGTGTTGCGGATGCCGCTGAAGCTGGACGCTATCGCCGAGGCCATCCACGCCATGGCATCGACCTTCGATGGCGCTGACCAACGCGATCGGCTCCAACTCGCGCTCGACCGCCTGCGCGCGACCGATCCCGCTCACGTGCGCCGCCGCCTGGACGACCCCCAGGCGCATCCGGCCTGGGTGGTGGCGTATCCGGAACGCTCGCTCGCCGCGACCTACCCCCTGCCGCCGCTGCCCGCCGATTTCGCCGTCCTGGGCGCCGATGGGTCCATGATCGAGCCGGATCGTCACAATCCCCTACGCTTCTTCGTGATCAACACCGGCTACGCGCTCCTCACCTATGGCAGCCAGCCCGCCGCCGAGATGGACGCCGTCTCCCAACTCTATTATCAGACCGACGAGATCTTCATCTCGCCCGATCATCGCACCCTCCCCATCGAGGGGGCGCTGCTCGCGCTCAAAATGGCGGTCGAAGAGATGAACGTCCTCGTGAAGGCGGCGACTGCCATCACCCAACCGCAGGCGCTCGCCCTGCGCGATGGCACGCTGATCCTGTGGGGGCTGGACAGCCCGGGGATCGCCGACGACGTCCGCCAGCGCTTTTTGCAGCCTTACCAGGACGCCCTGCGCACACTACAGGAGATGGGCGTCCCCATCGCCGCGTATACTTCCTACCCCAACGCCGACGACGTGGTCAACGCGCTGCGCGTGGGCCTCTGTCGCGATCCGTCAGTGGTCTGCCGGCGCTGTGAGGCGATCTTCCAGCGCGTCCCACCCGAGACGCCGATCTGCGCGCCCCTCGCCACCCTCGTTGATCGCTTCCTCTTCAGCCGCCATCTCGCCAAAGGGGAACGCAGCGAGTGCTTCCGCAGCCGCCAGGATGTGCTCAAGTTTTACGACGCCGATCAGGCCATCTACTTCTTCTATCTCCACACAGGCAGCGAGATCGCGCGTGTCGAGATGCCAGCCTGGGTGGCGCGCGATCCCGTCCTGCTCGACCGCGTCCACGCGCTGGTCTACGATCAATGTCAGCGCGGGCGCGGCTATCCACCCGCCCTCACCGAGGCGCACGAGCAGGCCGTGATCACCGTCGGCGACCGCGAGGTGGTGGAAGAGTTAGTGGCGCGCGCCCTGGCCGATCGCGCCGTCGTCTACGTCCGCTCTCAAAAGGACCAGAGCAAACGCGTGCGTGGCGTGTGAATGTAACACGATCCGGAGGATTGCGGCACAGGGCGATTTTTCCAGAGGAGAGAGACAAGGTGAGCGAGGGAGCCAATCACCCGCCGATGGAACGCATCGGCGAGATCATCGAGACCAACAGCCTCGGCTTCGTGGCGGAGAGCTTCGTCCTCCATCAGCCGCCCGCCCTCGGCAGCCTGTTGCGCGTCGCCGTCAGCGAGCGGACGATCTTCGCCGTCGCCAGCCTGGGCGCGACCGCCGGCATCGACCCCGGCCGGCGCGCCGTGCGACGGTCGACCGCTGAGATCTTCGATGAGGCGGTCTATCGCGCCCATCCCCAACTCGAGCACACGCTGCGCACTGAGTTCCAGGCCCTGCTCGTCGGCTTTCGCGACGGCGACCGTCCGATCCGTCAGGTGTTGCCGCCGCAGCCTCCGCCTCTCCATTACTCGGTCTGCGCCTGCCCGCCCGCGGAGGCGCGGCTGTTCAGCCAACGTCTACCGTACTTCCGCCTCCTCCTCAACGCCAGCGGCGAACTGCCCGCCGACCAGTTGCTCGCCGCCCACATTCGCGCCATCTACCACGCGCGCGGCGACGACCTCGCCTGGCTGGAAGCGGCCGCGCGCGAGGTCGCCATCCTGTTGCGCGATGACTACAATCGGCTGATGAGCGTCCTCCACGCCATCGAGCCGTAGTCGGACATCTGCCCCCTCGGAGAGGCGCCATGAACGAGTTCCGCTGGCTGGAGATCCGCATCGGCCCCCGCTTCCCTGGCGCTGAGTTCTATCCGGTCGAAGCGCGCCTCGACGATGGCAGCCACTTCGCGGGCGGCGAGCTGCGCCTGGACCCTCAGAAGCTATCGCCCGGCGAGCGCACCGTCGAGGCGTATGGCCTCGATCTATTCGACGTGCTCTGCGCCGGACCGATCCGTCGCGCCTTCGACCGCGCCAGCGGCCGCGCCGAGGCGGAGACCGCCGGCCGCCTGCGCATCCGCCTCTGGATCGACGCGAGCGCCGTCGAATTGCACGCCATCCCCTGGGAGCGCCTCTTTTATCTGCAGCGCGGCCAGCCCACCCCTCTGGCGGCCTCGACGTTCACCCCCTTCTCGCGCTACGTTGGGTTGGAGCTGCCCGAGGCCGTCCCCGTCCGCGAGCGCCCCATCCGCCTGCTCTTCGCGATCGCCAACCCCGCCGGCCTCCCCGCCAGCCTCCCCGCGATCGATCCCGTTCGCGAGGTGGAGGCGTTGCGCCAGGCGCTGGGCAACCTGCCCCAGGCGGGCCAACTCCACGTGACCCTCCTGCCGGGACGCACAGGCCTGCCCGCGCCGATGCGCTCCCAACTGGAAGAGGCTGGCTTCCAGGTCGATCCTGGTCCCACTACCCTGGAGGCGATCCTGCGGCGGCTGCCCGATTTTCACATCCTCCACTTCGCCGGCCACGGCTCCTTCCGCCGCGGCCCCCATCCCGGCGCTGGCGTCACGTTCCTGTTTCTGGAGGACGAGGACGGCGCCCTGCAGCGCGTGGTGGACAGCGACCTGACCCCGCGCCTGGCCGCCCTCGATCCCTTGCCGCGCCTGGTCTTCCTCGCCGCCTGCGATACCGCGCGCGTCGAGCCGCAAGCGCCGACCCCCTTCGTCGGGTTGGGGCCGAAGCTCGTGCAGGCCGGCGTCCCCGCCGTGATCGCCATGCAGGACCCGGTGCCGGATGACCTGGCTCGCCAGTTGACGGCGGAGTTCTACCATCACCTGGCCGAGCACGGCGTGGTCGACCTGGCCCTCAACCAGGCGCGCCAGCTCGTCTTCGACCCGGCCCAGACGGAGTGGGCGACCCCCGTCCTCTTCCTGCGCCAGGCGCAGAGCGATCAGCATCAAGGGCAGCTCTTCGCGCCCGACCCCGTGCGCCTGGCGCTGCAAGCGATCCTCGACGACCAACCGCGCCGCGTCTGGAGCGAGGACGAGTATTTGCCCATCCCGACCGAGGTCATCCATCTCCTGGCCGATCAGATCCCCGCCGACCTGGCGACGCTGGAGACCGCCGCGGTCCCGACGCTCGACCTGATCGACGCTGCGTTGGTCATCTTCGCGCGGCGCGAGGCGACGATACGCGCGGGGCGCCCGCAACGCGGCAAGCTGGCGGCCCTGGTCGGCGGCCACGGCACCGCCAAGTCGACGCAGATGCGCCGCCTGGTCTGGCTGACCGCCAGGCGCTCCCTGGAGCCAGGGGAGGCGCGCCGCATCCTGCCCATCTACGTGGACCTCGGCGATTACCCGACCGTGCGCTCCAGCCTGCGCAACCCCATCGAAGCGCTGGTCCTGCAAACCCTCCAGGCGTACTGGCCCGCGACCGACGCCGCAACGGCCGACGACCTCAGGCGCGTGTTGCGCAGCAGCGGCGACCCAATCCTGCGCATCTTCGTCGATGGTGGCGACGACCTGCCCGATCGGCTGCGCCTGCAGGCCTGGCGAGCGGTGCAAGCCATGGCCCGCGATTATCCGCAGCACGA
>Ga0272446_1004924_pt1 | contig 15242 bp, 10 predicted proteins | sample YNPCB0061_FD_194587 | JGI IMG/M metagenome (GOLD analysis project Ga0272446, IMG submission 194587) | Hot spring microbial mat communities from Yellowstone National Park, WY, United States - YNP-CB-006-1 | ecosystem: Environmental > Aquatic > Thermal springs > Hot (42-90C) > Sediment | place... | reverse complement strand
GGCGGCGCGCTTAAACTGCGGCGCGGGCTTTGGCGCGCCATGAGCAACATCGTGTACTTCGACCTCGAGACCCAGCGTTCCGCCGAGGAGGTGGGCGGCTGGGACCGGATTCGCGACATGGGCATGAGCGTGGGCGTGACCTACAGCACGGCGCGCGGCACGTACGAGATTTACGAGGAGGCGCGCGCGGGCGAACTCATCGAGGAACTGCGCCGGGCGGACCTGGTGGTGGGGTTCAACATCCTGCGCTTCGACTACGAGGTGCTCACGCACTACCACCCGCTGTTCGACCCCCAGCAGGTGCGCACGCTGGACCTGTTGGTCGAGTTGTCCAAGGTGCTGCCGCACCGGCTCTCGCTCGACGCCATCGCCTCCGCCACGCTGGGCGTGGAAAAGACCGGCGACGGCATGCAGGCGCTGCGTTGGTACCGGCAGGGCCGCTTGCTAGACATTGCCGAGTACTGTTGCTACGACGTGAAGTTGACCCGGCTGGTGCACGAGTACGGCCGCCAGCACAAGCGGCTCTTTTACGCCTCGCGTTTCGGCAAAAAATCCGTGCCCGTGTCCTGGTAAACAACGACGCCGCCCCCGCGGCGCCGGCCGCCCGTGGAACGCCCCATGAACGCATCCCCCGCCAACCTGCCCCGGCCCGGGGCCGCGGCCTCCGTGGCCATCGTGGGCGCCGGCATCACCGGCCTGGTGGCCGCCTTTCGCCTGCAGGCCCGCGGCGTGCCGGTGACCGTGTACGAAGCGGCCGACCGCGCCGGCGGCGTCATCCGGTCCACGCGCGAGCACGGCTACCTGGCCGAGTGCGGTCCCAACTCGATCCTCGACACCTCGCCCAAAATCCGCGGGCTCATCCGGGACCTGGGGCTGGAGCCGCGCCGCCTCGACTCGAACCCCGCGGCGGAAAACCGCTACCTGGTCCGCGGCGGCCGCCCGGTGTGCCTGCCCGCCTCGCCGCTAAAGTTTTTCGGCACCGAGCTGTTTTCCTGGCGCGCCAAACTCGCGTTGCTGCGCGAGCCGTTCATCCCGCGCGCCCCGGCCGAGCTCGAGGAGAGCGTCGCCCGGTTCGTGTTGCGCCGCTTGGGCCGGGAGTGGCTTGACTACGCCATCAACCCAATGATCGCCGGCATCTACGCGGGCGACCCCGAGCGGCTCTCGGTCAAACACGGCTTTCCCCGCCTGCACGCCCTCGAACAACGCTACGGCTCGCTGCTCAAGGGCCAGATTCTCGGCGCTCGCGAACGCAAAGCCCGCGGCGAGGTCTCCAAACAGGAAGCCCCCAAGGTGTCCTTCGACGAAGGCCTGCAGGTGCTCACCGACACCCTGGCCGCGCGGCTCGGTCCGGCCTTGCGCCTGCGCGCCGCGGTCACCCGCCTCGAGCGCACCCCCGCCGGCTGGCAGGTCACCACGCGCGGCGCGGAGGGGGAAACGCGGACCTTGCACCGGGCCGTGTTGCTGGCCGCGCCCGCCTACCGCCTGGCCGAGCTGGAACTGGCCGCCGACGCCGCGCCGGGCCTGGCCGCCCTGGGCGAGATTTACTACCCGCCCGTGGCCAGCGTGGTGCTAGGCTTCCGGCGCGAGGACGTGGCGCACCCGTTGGACGGTTTTGGCCTGTTGGTGCCGGCGGTCGAGCGCCTCCACATCCTGGGCACGCTCTTTTCCTCCTCGCTGTTTCCCAATCGCGCCCCCGCGGGCCACGTGCTGCTGACCACCTACCTGGGCGGGGTGCGCGCACCCGAACTGGCCCTGCGGCCCGAGCCGGAGCTGGTGGCGTTGACCCGGCGCGACCTCGAAACGCTGCTGGGCGTGCGCGGCGCGCCGACCTACCAGCACGTGCAGGTGTACCCCCGGGCCATCCCGCAATACGAGCTGGGCTACGGCCGCTTCAAGGCGCTCATGGACGAGATCGAGGCCCGCGCGCCGGGGGTCTTTTTGGCCGGGCATTTCCGCAACGGCATTTCGCTGGGCGACTCGATCATCGCCGGGCACGACGTGGCCGAGCGCATGGCCGCCTGGCTGGGCGGCGCGTGAATCCGCCACTGCGGGCGCTTGAGGTACCGCCGGCCGCCCGCCACGGGCCGGGGCCGCCAGGGGCACTGTGTCCAAGCCGCGGCGCCCGGCGGCGGCGGGTGTGCGCCGGACGGCGCCTTGCCTTTCGGTTCCGCGGTCCGTAGCGTGGAGCCATGCTCCGACGCACCCCCTTGTTTGCGGCGCACCAGCGACTGGGCGCGCGCCTGATCGAGTTTGGCGGCTGGGAAATGCCGGTCCAATACACCGGCATCCGGGCCGAACATCTGGCGGTGCGCCAGGCGGCCGGGTTGTTCGACATTTCGCACATGGGCAAGTTCCGCGTGCGCGGCCCGGGTGCGGCGGCCTTTTTGCAGCACGCGCTCACCAGCGACGTGCGCCGGCTGGCCGTGGGACAGGGGCAGTACGCGATGCTCTGCAACGAGCGCGGCGGCGTGGTGGACGACCTGTACGCGTACCGCGTGGCGGAGGAGGAGTACGTGTTGATCGTGAACGCGGCGCGGACGGCGGCGGATTGGGACTGGTTGCAGACGCAGGTGGACCACGCGCCCACACCGGACGGTTTTCAGTTGCACGATGCCTCGGCGGAACTGGCGGCGGTGGCCGTGCAGGGCCCGCGCACGGCCGCGTTCATCGAGGCGGTGATCCCGGGCGGCTCGATCGGCGGCGCGCTGGCAGCGCGGTTGACCGACCTGAAGAAAAACCAGGTCGCCGGGTTCGTCTTCCGGGGCGAATCCCTGCTGGCGGCGCGGACCGGGTACACGGGCGAGGATGGCTTTGAACTCCTGGTACCGGCGGCCCTGGCCGGGGCGTTGTGGGAGGCGCTGCTGGAGGCGGGCCGCGGGCACGGGCTGCAGCCCGCCGGGCTGGGCGCGCGCGACACGTTGCGCACGGAGATGGGGTACCCGCTCTACGGGCACGAGTTGAACGAGGACACCACGCCGCTGGAGGCGGGGATCACGTTTTGCGTGGCGTGGGACAAGGGCGATTTCACCGGGCGCGAGGCCCTCTGGCGTCAGAAGGCGGCGGGGCTCACGCGGCGGTGCGTGGCGTTTCGGATGACGGGCGCGGCGCCGCCGCCGCGGCCCGAGTACGCGCTGTGGAGCACGGGGCCGGAGCCGCGCCCGGTGGGCCGGGTGACCAGCGGCACGCTCAGCCCGTCGCTGGAGGTGGGCATCGGGATGGGGTTTGTCCCGCCCGAGTTTGCGGCGCCGGGCACGCCGCTGGCGGTGGAAATCCGCGGGCGCCGTTACCCGGTCGAGGTGGTGCCCAAGCCCATTTACCGGCGCGGCTGAGGGGGCGGGTCGGGCGGGAGGCGCGGGAGACGCGGCGTGGGCGGTGGCGAATGGCGGGGCCGGCGGTTTGGGCCTGTCCGTGCGGCGCCGGGGTGCCGGTAAAAACTTGACGCGGGGCCGTTCTGCGCACACTGTCCGCGGTACTGACTGCCATTTCCCCCGGTCCGAAACCCGGACACGGGCCGGCTGACGCCTGCGATTTGCGTTCCACTTGCCAGTTCGCCGCTCCCCGAGGCGGCGTTGCTCAGTTGGTCACTCCCAGCCGCCAGCCCGGAGATGGTGGACGATGAAAACAACTTTTTCGTGAAGCCGCCGCGGGCGGCGGAGCGATTTTTTGACGAACCATTTTTCGACCTATGCCACGAGCCAAGTCTGCTCAAACCGGCGAGGGGACCAAGCCCCGGCGCCGGACCAAAGCCGCCGCCGCGGCGCCTGCCGCTGAAAGCAGTGCGCCGGCGCCTCCCCCTGCCGAGGTGGGCGCGGATGAATTGCGACCGCCGGCCCCCCCGCCGGAGCCGGTCGCCAGCGAAGAACCCGAGCTGGTGGTGCGCGCCTCGCCGCCTCCGGCGCGCCCGCCGCTGGAGGGCCTGCCGGAAGAGCCCGAGGAGGAAGCGGCTCCCGCCCCGCCCAAGCCGGCGCCGCCGTTGCCGCCCGGCCAGACCATCAACATTGCCCGGCTCCAGGCCATGTCCATGGCCGAGTTGAGCCAGTTGGCGCGGGAGTGGAACATCGAAAACTTCGGCACGCTCAAGAAGCACGAGGTCATCTTCGAGATTCTGAAGAAGAACGCGGAGCGCAACGGCATCCTGTTTGCCGAGGGCGTGCTGGAGATTTTGCCCGAGGGCTACGGCTTCCTGCGCTCGCAGAGCTTCAACTACCTGCCCTGCCCGGAGGACGTGTACGTTTCGCCCTCGCAAATCCGGCGCTTCAACCTCCAGACCGGCGACCTGGTGGCCGGGCAAATCCGCCCGCCCAAGGAGAAGGAGAAGTACTTCGCCCTGCTCAAGATCGAGGCGGTGGACAAGGAGGACCCCGAGAAGGCGAAGGACAAAACCCACTTCGAGAACCTCACCCCGCTCTTTCCCAACAAGCGGCTGATCCTGGAGACCACGCCGGAGGAGCTGTCCACCCGGGTGCTCGACCTGGTCTGCCCGATCGGCAAGGGCACGCGCGGGCTGATCGTGGCGCCGCCGCGCACCGGCAAGACGGTGTTGATGCAGAAGCTGGCCAACGCCGTGCTCAAGAACAACCCGGAGGTCTATCTCATCATCCTGCTCATTGACGAGCGGCCGGAGGAGGTGACCGACATGGAGCGTTCGTGCAAGGGCGCGGAGGTCATCAGCTCGACCTTCGACGAACCGCCCGAGCGCCACGTGCAGGTGGCCGAGATGGTCATCGAAAAGGCCAAGCGCATGGTCGAGCACAAGAAGGACGTGATGATCCTGCTGGACTCGATCACCCGCCTGGCCCGCGCCTACAACACGGTGCAACCGCATTCGGGCAAGATTCTGTCCGGCGGCGTGGACGCCAACGCACTGCACAAGCCCAAACGCTTCTTCGGCGCGGCCCGCAACATCGAGGAGGGCGGTTCGCTCACCATCATGGCCACGGCGCTCATTGACACCGGCAGCCGGATGGACGAGGTCATCTTCGAGGAGTTCAAGGGCACCGGCAACATGGAGGTGCACCTGGACCGCGCGCTGGTGGACCGCCGGATTTTCCCGAGCATCAACATCGAGCGCTCGGGCACCCGCAAGGAGGAGCTGCTCTACCACCCGGACGAGTACCAGAAGATCGTCGTCCTGCGGCGGGCGCTCACCGGCGTGCCGCCGGTCGAGGCGATGGAACTGTTGCTGGGCAAGCTCAAGACCACGCCCAACAACATCATGTTCCTCCTGAGCATGGGCAATCTGACCTGACCCGCTCTCGGGGTTTCGGCGCCCGCGGCCGCCCCGCGCGCGCCCGCTGGCTGCGTCTGCCGCGACGGCGGCAGCAAGACCCCGTGCCCCGAGGAAGGAGGATCGGCGCCTGCCTGCCCGAACCGGTTTTCGCAAAACAAGAACGGGGACGGCGCATCCGCCGCCCCCGTCCCGGATTATCGGAAGTTCAGAACTGCCGCGTCAGATTTTCGGCGGCATGGGCGTCCAGGCGCCTTTGTTGGCGCTGGATTCGAGGCAGGTCTTGATGAACGCCATGCCCATCCAGCCGTCCTCGACGTTGGCGTACTTGGTGCCGTCGCACTTGAACGGCTGACCGGCCTGGTACTTGCGCACGTCCGCCTCGAAGGAGCGGTGGAGCCGGGCAAAGGCGTCGTGGAAGGCCTCGGGATGGCCGGCGGGAATCGTGGGTTCTTCCATCAGGCCGGGCATAACCTTGTCAATTTCCTCCTTGGACGGCAGGAAACCATCGCCCGGCGTGACGGCGCCGCGGTAGTACACGCGGTCGGGCTGCCCCAGCAGCTTGATGGTCACGCATTCGGGGTCTTCCTGGCGCCAGACCAGGGTGCCCTTGGTGCCGCAGACCTCGATGCCCAGGTCGTTGAGATGCCCGATGCTGATTTGGGAGGCGCGCACCAAGGCACGCCCGCCGTTGCTCAGGTGGCAATAGGCCGTGAAGTGGTCGTCAATGGGCCGGCCCTTGACGAAGATTTCGAGGTTGGCGGACACCTCGGTGATTTCGAGGCCGGTCACGTAGCGCAGTTGCATGAGGGCGTGGGTGCCGATGTCCCCGCCGCAGCCGGAGCCACCGGCCTTCTTGGGATCCACGCGCCAAGCGGCCTGCGGTTGGCCGGTGTCTTCGAGCTTGGTGGCCAGCCAGCCCTGGAGGTAGTAGCTGTCCACCCAGCGGATTTCGCCCAGCAACCCGGCCCGCACGATGTAACGGCTGAACCGGCTGGTCCAGTGCCCCAGGTAGGTGTGCGCCACGCCGAAGGGGATGTTCTTTTCGCGGACCTTTTTGACCAGTTGTTCGGCCTCTTCGAGCGTGACGGTGAGGGGCTTTTCGCAAAAGACCGGGATGCCGGCCTCGAGGGCCTTCATGGCCGGGTCGAAGTGCACGAAGTTGGGGGTGACGATGAGGATGTAATCCAGGCGCTGCTCGGGGGGCAGGTTCTTCTGGTCCTCGATCATCTCGGTGTATGAGCCGTAGCCCTTGATCGGGTAGGGCCAGTTGGCTGCCTCCTCGAGGGCGATCTTGGGGTCGGGAAACAACGCGCCGGCAACAACCCGGCGGGTGCCGTCGAAGTGAATGGCCCGTTGGTGCGGATGGACGATGAAGGCGCCCCGGCCGCCACCGACCAGGCCGACGTTCAGTGGTCTTGGTGACATAGGTTCAATGAGCTTTAACTGGTTGCCTACCGCCGCCTTGACCAGCAACTCACTGCCGGCATGGTGTTCGCAGGGCGGACGGTGAAGCCCGAGCATAAGGTCAACCGCCGCGCCAGCAAGGCTTTTTGCAGTTGCAGCCCGCGAAAATCCGCGGCCGCTGCAATTTTTCAACAAACCGGGGCCGAGCCGGCCATGTCCCCTGGCGACGAGTCCACGCCGTCACTCCCTGGACCGCCCGCGGACGCAGGGCGCGCGCGCCAGGACGGGTTTGGACCGCAGGGCGCGCAGGCGGCCTTGCGATGGTAGCCGAACCGCTCGACCGGTTCGGTGACCCGTTGGAACTTGTCCCGGCGGCTGGCACACAGGTAGCATCGGCGCATCTGGAGGAGGACTTCCTAACGGGTGTTTTGGCTCATTGGGGTGTGCCGGGCTTCGGTAACCGTCTTTTTGAGTCAAATCGGCTTTGGGCGTCAGCCGGGATTGCGCTCGCCGGGCCGGGGCGGGCGCGGCAAGCTGGTGGCGTGCCGGGCACCGTCGCCATCGTGGGCCGACCCAACGTCGGCAAGTCCGCCCTGTTCAACCGCCTGGTCGGGCGGCGGCTGGCCATTGTGCATGATGAGCCGGGGGTGACGCGCGACCGCATCAGCGCGGAGGCCGAGTGGCGGGGCCGGCGCTTCACGGTGCTGGACACCGGCGGCATCGGCCTGCTGCGCGGGGAAAAAGCGGAGGACGTCATCCTGCGCGCCACGTTGGACCAGGTGCAGGCGGCCATCGAGTCGGCAGACGTGGTGATCCTGGTGGTGAACGTGCGCGAGGGCCTGGTGCCGCTGGACCGCGAGGTGGCCGAGCGCCTGCGGCAGGCTGGCAAGTCCGTGGTGGTGGCGGCCAACAAGGCGGACCACGCCGGCTTCGAGACCGGCCTGGGCGAGTTCGCCGAGCTGGGGTTTGACCCGGTGCTTCCGGTCTCGGCCGTGCACGACCGCGGCGTGGAGGCGCTGTTGGCGGCGGTGATGGCCCGCCTGCCGGCCCCGGTCCAGGCGGCCGCCGCCGGCCCGGACGCGGGGGACGCGGCGGAGGAGGCCGGGGCGGCGCCGCCGTTGAAACTGGCCGTGGTGGGCCGGCCCAACGTGGGCAAGTCCTCCCTCATCAACGCGCTGACCCGCTCGACACGCGTGATCGTCAGCCCCATCCCCGGCACCACGCGCGACGCCGTGGACGTGCCGTTCGAGGTCGAGACCGAAGGCCGCCGGGAGCGCTACGTGCTGGTGGACACCGCGGGGTTGCGCAAGGCCCGGCGCGTGGCGGACTCGGTCGAGTTCTTCAGCGCCAAGCGGGCCGAGGACGCGATCGAGCGGTGCGACCTGGTGTTGTTCGTCCTCGATGCCGAGGCCGGCATCCTCGAGCAGGACAAAAAGATCGCGGACAAGATCGTGGCGGCGCGGCGCGGCTGCATCCTGGTGGTGAACAAGTGGGACCTGTACGCCGAGCGCGTGCGCGAAGCGCGCGCCGCGGCCCGGCAGTCCGGGCGGAAGGCCCGCGGCGGCGGGCCGGACCCGGACCGCCTGACGCTGGCCGAGTTCGCGAAGTGGGTGCAACGGCAGATGTTCTTTCTGGACTACGCGCCGGTGATTTTCACCTCGGCCACGGCGAGCCTGAACCTGGACCGCCTGCTCGAGGCGGTGCGCCTGGTGGGCGCGCAGTGGCGGCAACGCATTCCCACCGGGGTGTTGAACCGCGCCCTGCGCGACGCGATCGAGCGCCGGCAACCGGTCAGCGCCAGCGGCCGCCGGCTGAAGTTCTTTTACGCCACGCAGACCGGGCAGGCGCCGCCGGAGTTTGTGTTGTTCGTGAACAACCCGGCGTTGTGGTCAGACCCGTACGCGAAGTACCTGGCCGATCAGTTGCGGCGCGCCTTCGGCTTCGAGGGGTGTCCGCTGGTGCTGCACCCGCGCGCCCGGCCCCAGGAACAATCCGCCCCGCCGCCCCGGCCGCGCGCCGCCGGGCGCGGACGGCGCCGCGTCCGGCGCCCGACCCGATGAATCTGCCCGCCGATTATCACCTGCACACCCCGCTCTGCCGCCACGCGGTGGGCGAGCCGGTCGAGTACGCGGCCCGCGCCCGCGAGCTGGGGCTGGAAGAGATCGGGTTTTCGGACCATGCGCCAATGCCCCGGGATGATTTCGACGACTGGCGGATGCGCCGGAACCAGTTGGCCGAGTACGTGGCCCGGGTGGAGCAGGCGCGGCGGGCGCACCCGGGGCTGCGCATCAAGCTGGCCCTCGAGGTGGATTATCTGCCGGGACAGGAGGGGTGGATTCGCGAGCTGGCCGCGGCGCAACCCTGGGATTACCTCATCGGCTCGGTCCATTACGTGGGCGAGGACTGGGACATTGACAACCCGCAGAAACTCGGGCGCTGGCAGGAGCACGACCCGGCGGAGGTCTGGCGCGCGTACTGCGAGCGGCTGACCCGCGCGGCGGCGTCGGGCTTGTTCGACATCATCGGGCACCTGGACCTGGCCAAGAAGTTCGCCATTTACCCGGCGGAGGACCCGGCGCCGCTGTTTGCGGCGTTCTGGGCGGCGGCGCGGGCGGGCGGCGTGGCCATCGAGTTGAACACGGCCGGGCTGCGGAAGGATTGCCGCGAGATTTACCCCGCCCGGGCGCTGCTGGCGGCGGCGCGGGCGCACGGGGTGCCGATCACCTTCGGCTCGGACGCGCACGCGCCGGGCGAGGTGGGGGCGGACTTTGAGCAGGCGGTGGCGCTGGCGCGCAGCGTGGGGTACACGCAGCGGGTGCAGTTCACCCAACGGCGGCGCGCGCTGGTGCCGCTGTGAAGCGCCGGGACGGCGCGGGCTTCAGAACAGGGGGTTGATGAGGATGCCCAGGACGGTGAGCGGGCCCTGGTCTTCGAGGCCCTCGGTGGCCTTGTCCAGCTTTTGCAGGGTGAGCTTGGCGTTGTCCAGGAGCGTGGTGTCGTTGATGACCTTGCCCACGGTGCCTTCGCCGCGGTTCACCTTTTGCAGGATTTCGCGCAGGTTGGTCACGGCCGTGGTGGTCTCGGTGTTGAGCTGGTCCTCGGTGAGGAGGCGGCCCACGGTGCCCTTGCCGGCGCGCAGGTCGGCCACGACCGCCCGGGCATCACCCAGCAGCCCCTGCGCGTCCGCGGTGGCCCGGTTCACGTTGGTGACCGTGTCCAGGGCGCTGGTGTAGAGGGTGTCCTCGTAGAGCAACCGGCCCACGGTGCCCTGGCCGCGGGCGACCTGGGTGGAGATGGACTCGGCGTTGCTGAGGATGGTCAGGATACGCGGCTTGCTTTCGTTGAGGAAGTCGGTGAAGGGCACCAGGAGGTCGCCCAGGTTGGACTCGCTGAAGGTGTCGGTGAGTTTCTTGATGCCGGTGGTGACGCCCTCGAGCCGGGTCATGAGCTGGTTGAAGTCCGGTTGCTCGTAGGTCTCCAGCTCGGCGCCGTCCTCGGCCTCGGGGGCCTGGCTGGTGCCGAAGTCAATGGCCACGTAGTTCTGACCCATCAGGCCGGTGAAGCGGATCGTGGCGCGGCTGTCGGTGCGGATGCGCGCGCGGGGGTCGGTGATCTTCATGGCCACGCGCACCTTGTCGTCGGCGAACTCGATGCGCTCGACGCGGCCGATTTGTTTGCCGGCCATTTTGACGGGGTCGCCCACGTTGAGCTCGAGCACGTTGGTGAACCGGGCGGCGAGGGTCTTGCCGCGTTTGAGGAATTCGAGGCCGCCGATGGTTTCGAGGATCACGACGGCCGCCACAAAGGCCAGGGCGAAGAAAATGCCCAGGCGGGTTTGGAGGGTGTTTTTCATGGCGCGACGGGTTGCAAGGTGGGGGTGGGTTCCGCGGTGAAGGAAAAATCGGCCCGGAGGAACTGTTGGACGACGGGGTCGGGATGGGCGCGCACCTCGTCGGGCGTGCCCAGGGCGAGGAAGCGCCCGGCGTACAGCACGGCGATGCGGTGGGCGATGCCGAAGGCCAGGTCGCGGTCGTGCGTGACCACCACGCTGGTCACGCCCAGGTCGCGGTTGAGCCGGCAAATCTCGCGGCCGATGGTGACGGCGATGAGCGGGTCCAGTTCGCTGGTGGGTTCGTCGTAGAAGATCAGTTGCGGCTCGATGACCAGCGCCCGGGCGATGGCCACGCGCTTTTTCATGCCGCCGGACAGCTCGGCCGGCAGGCGGTCCTCGGTGCCCGCCAGGCCGAGCAAGGCCAGCTTCTCGGACACGATGCGGCGGATTTCGGCCGGCGGTTTGAGGCGGTGTTCGGCAAGGTACAGCCCGACGTTTTCGGCCACGGTCAGCGAGTTGAGCAGGGCGCCGGACTGGAAGACCATCGCCACGCGGTGGCGGGTGAGGGTCTCCGGGGCGCTCACCGGCTCGCCCTCGAGGAGGATTTCGCCGGCGTCGGGGAGCTCGAGGCCGATGAGGTGTTTGAGCAGCACGGTCTTGCCGCTGCCGCTGGGGCCCATGATGACGAAGACCTCGCCGCGTTCGACCGTGAAGGTCAGCTCGCGCAACACGGGCTGGCCGTTGTAGCTCTTGCTCAGCCCGCGGACCTCGAGGCGGATGCCCTGGGTGGGGGAGGAGTTCATCAATCCAGATGCATCAAGAGCCGCGTGAACACGTAGTCCAGCAGCAGAATGACCACGATCGAGTTGACCACCGCCTTGGTCACGCTGCGCCCGATGCCGCGCGGCCCGCCGGTGGTGGCCAGGCCCTGCTGGCAGGCGATGGCGCCGATGGCCACGGCGAACCCGAAGCTCTTGAGCAGGCCGTTGACCACGTCCATGACGTCCACTCCGTTGCCCAGGCTTTTGACGTAGCCGTGGAGCGAGATGGAAATCTGGTAGTTGGTCACCGCGACCAGGGCGCCGCCCACCCAGCCGACCAGGATCGAGAAGATCACCAGCACCGGCAGGGCGATGCTGATGGCCACCAGGCGCGGCAGCACCAGGTAGTGGACCGGGTTGATGCTCATGGTGCGCAGGGCGTCAATCTCCTGGTACACCTGCATCGAGCCGATCTCGGCCGCCATGGCCGAGCCGATGCGCCCGGCGATCAACACCGCCATCATCACCGGCGCCAGCTCCCGGCACATGGACAGGCCGACGATCTGGCCGATGAAGTGGTGCAGCCCGCGCTCGGCCATGACCGGGCCGGTTTGCAGGGCCAGCACCCCGCCGATGAACAGCGACAGCAGGCAGGCCATCAGCAGGCTGGCGTTGCCGATCTCGAAAAGCTGCTCCATCACCTTGCGACCCTGGCGCACGGTGTGCGGCAGGGCCCGCAGCGTGCGCCCCAGCAGCAAGAGGACTTCACCCAGGTCGTGAAACATGTGCGTGTGCGGCCGGCCGCTCAACGGGGCGGCGCCCCACCGGCCGCCGGGTGATCCCCGGCCGGCGCGGCCCGGCGCCCGACGGGCAGGTAGAACAGCCGCCACCGTTTGCCGTCCGGGGTGGACTGATACTGGAACAGTCCGAACAACAGCGAGCACTTTTTCCCCTCCGGCCGGGTTTCGTGCCGGTACAAATTCCACAGGAACGACCGGCTGGCCGTGCCGGCCCGGGGGTTTTTCTCGGACCGCCACAGCGCCCACAGCGGCGAGTACAGGCGGCGGACGCTGGTGTTTTCCGGCAGGAACGGCTCCAGCACCGCCAGCATCTGGAAGCGCTCGTTGCCCCCGGCGTCGCGCCGGGCCAGGAACAAGGGCCAGAGGTCCGAGCGGCGCGCCGCCTTGCCGGTGCGGCGGTCCCGGGTCTCGACGTCCGTGTAGAGGAAAAAGCCGATGCGCGTGGCGTGCCGCTCGAGCGGGTCGCGCCAGGTGTCTTTGTGCGAATACAGCGGCCAGGCGGCAAAGACCGACCGCGACTCCGCGTAGCGGGTGGTCCCGTACAGTGGCCAGACCCGCGCGGCCTGCTTGCCCGGCCCGTGGGCGAAGGTGAAGACGGGAAAGAGGAAGGACGTTTGCCGGTAGCCCAGGGCGCGGTCCTCGACGAACACCGGCCCGAACGGCCAGCCGTACAGTTCCCGGTCCTTCTGGGGCGAGTGTTCCCCGCTGTAAAACGGCAGGAGCGCGCGCTGGGTGACCGGGTTGGTCGAGCCCAACCCGAGGTCCGCCGCGCTGTAAAACGGCCAGAGCACAAAGCGCCGTTCGTAGCCGGGCACAGACTCGACGTCTCCGAAGCCGTTGGTGCGCGCGGTGGGAAACTTGTGCTCGGTGCCGTAAAACGGCCAGACCTGCCAGCCGCGCATCCCCTCGCCCCGGCGCACGTGCACGAAGGGCGCCAGGTAATTGTCCGTGACCACGTCGCGCCGCCGCGTCTGCACGTACGCCGGCCACATCACGAACCGGATTTCATCCCGGAACAGCCGTTTCTGCAACGTGCCGTAAAACGGCCACACCGCGCCGTAGTCGAGCGCAGGGTCTTGCGCCGAGCGCCGGAACCAGAAAAACGGCACCAGCGTGAAACTGCGGTTGCGGGCGGCGTCCTGCGTCGCCCCGCCCGTGAAGCGCAGCAGTTGAAACACCTGCAAGCGCCACTCCGGCCCGTAGCGGTCGTAGGTGATCACCGGGTAGGCCAGGTCCCAGGACACGTTGTCCACCGTCGGCTCGGCGTTCCAGTTGAACAGCGGCGCCAGCGTGAAGGTGCGGGCGATGCGGCTCACCGGCGGCTCCGGCGCGTCCGGACCGGGCTGCCAATCCGCCGGCCACCGCCGCTCCTGCGCCCACAAGGGCCCGAACGCCTCGGTGCGCTCGCCCGGCTCCAAGGTCAGCGCAAACTCCGTCCACCCCGGCCCCGCCCACACCGCCTCGCCGGCCCGGGCGGACGGGGCCAACCACGCCGCGCCCGCGACGGTCAGGAGCAAAATGAATTTCCGGGCCATCAAAACAAGACCCGGCGGCCGGCCGGGTTGCCGCATCGTAGGCGGGGCGGGCGAAGGGTCAAGCCCCCCGGGTTGGGCGGCTCGCCCTGGGCGGGGCAGCCGCCGGCCGCGCTGCTCACCCCGGCTCGGGCGGCGGGGCAAGGGGTTTCCAGACCGCGCGCACGAGCGTGGCCACGCTCAGAGTGATGAGACTGCCGAGGAGGGTGTACCACGGCCAGGCCACGTGGGTGCGCCAGTTCACAAACAGGACGGTCATCACGGCCAGGGCCGCGAGCATCCCGGCGATCACCGGCACCGGGCTGCCGCGGCGCCACCACAGCGCCAGCACCAAGCCGCCCAGCATCGCGCCGCTGGTCAGGCCGTTGAGGGCGAAGGCGGCGTTGAGCACCGACTCCACCGTGCGCGTGAGCAGGGCCACGGCCACCAGCAGCCCCGCCCAGAGCAACATCGAGGCGCGGCTGAACCGCAGGTAAAACGCCTCGCTGCGCGACTGCCGGGCCAGGCCCTTGTAAAAATCCATCGTAAACACCGACGCCAGCGCCGAGAGCGCCGCACTCACCGAAGACATCGCGGCCGCGAGAATGGCCACGACCAGGCACCCCTTGAGCACCGGCGGCACCGCCGTGAGGATGAAGATGGGGAAGACGTAGTCGTTTTTCTGCACGCCCGGCCGGGCCTCGGGCAGCGGGATGGGCAGGGGATGCGTTTGGTAATAAACCCACAACATCACGCCCGCCAGCAGGAAGACCAGCATCAGGGGCAGGATGATGCCCGCGCTCAACAACAGCGCCCGGCGGCCGTCCCGCACCGAGCGGCACGTGAGCACGCGCTGGACAATGAGCTGGTCCGCGCCGTGCGTCGAGAGCACCAGCACCGTGGCGCCCACCAGACCCATCCAGAGATTGAACGGCTTGGCCAGGCTGAAATGCAGGTTCAGCCAGTGGAACTTGCCCCCCTCCGCGGCCAGGCGCACCGCGCCAGCTAGCCCGCCCTCCACCAGCGTCGGCACGTAGGCCAGCGTGAACAGCCCCCCGGCCAGGAACAGCAGGAACTGCAGGGCCTCGACCCACACCGCCGACTTCACCCCGCCCACCAGCGTGTAGGTCAGCGCCAGCCCCACAAACAACACGATGGCCCGGCCGATGTCCGCGTCCGCAAAGCCCAAGATCAGTTGCAGCGGAATACAGCTCACGTACACCCGCACCCCGGCGGCCAGCACCCCGGCCAGCAAAAAGAACCCGCCGGCCGTCCGCCGCGCCGCCGGCCCGAAAGCGCGCTCGAAGAGCTGGTAGGGCGAGTAAATCTCCCCGCGGAAATAATGCGGCACCAGCACCACCGCCAGGAGCACGCGCGCCAGCACGTAGCCGAGGATGATCTGAAGAAACGTCAGGTGGTCCGGCCCGTAGGCCAGGGCCGGCACGCCGATGAACGTCAGCGCGCTGGTTTCCGTGGCGATGATCGAAAACCCCACCGCCCACCAGGGCAGGTTGCGGCTGCCCAGGAAGTAATCGCGGGTATCCCGGGCGTGGCGCCCGGACCAGACGCCGAACCCGATGATGAGCGCCAGGTACGCCGCGATGACCGCCCAGTCCGCGGCGCCGAGGTGTTGCACGGCCGAGGGCACGGGCCGGGACTGTGCGGGACCGGCCCGCGCCTGGCCAGCGGGTTTTGCCGGGGGCG
>Ga0272446_1004923_pt1 | contig 15246 bp, 15 predicted proteins | sample YNPCB0061_FD_194587 | JGI IMG/M metagenome (GOLD analysis project Ga0272446, IMG submission 194587) | Hot spring microbial mat communities from Yellowstone National Park, WY, United States - YNP-CB-006-1 | ecosystem: Environmental > Aquatic > Thermal springs > Hot (42-90C) > Sediment | place... | reverse complement strand
CGCGCAAGAGGACTTGCTGTTTCAGAACTTGCCTGATGTCGTAAACGCTCACGTCTGCCACCGACAATCGGCCTTGACCCTGCCTGCGGGGGCCCGACTGCTGGCCTCGAGCGCCTTGGAGCCGCACCAGGCGTTTGTGATTGGCAATCGAATCTGGGGCGTTCAATTCCACCCCGAGTTCGATGCCGAAGTTGTGGCCGAGTATGTTCGGCGCGACCGAGAGCTGCTGGTCAAGGAGGGTAAAAACCCAGAGAGGATACTCGATGGGGTCGCCGAAACGCCTTTTGCCGGTCGGCTGTTGGCCAAATTTCACGACTTGGTCAATGCCGTCAATGGAGCCGGCTAACCGGCGCCCTGGTGGGCACAACAAAAGGTGAAAGTGGCTTTTCACTATTCACCCTTCACTTTCATTTAAAAGTGGTGCGATTCCGGCCTGGTTTCAGCCTGTGACGGCGTGCGGGGAAACCTTGGGGAGAGCGTTTTTTAACCTGGCGAGGTGTGATTTCCACTGCAAATTCAGACCCTGGTCAGGCGACACGGCAACAGTTCGATAGCTTATGAGGTTTCAATCAGTTATGGCAGAAAAGGCAGAGCAAACGGTCCCAGTCAAAGGCAGCGCTACGGGCAATTCAATTCCAGCGCTGCCACCCAATTTCATTCGCAACATCATCATCGAAGATTTAAAGAACAACAAAAACGACGGCCGGGTCCACACCCGTTTTCCACCGGAGCCCAACGGCTACCTGCACATCGGCCACGCCAAATCCATCTGCATCAATTTCGGTCTCGCCGCGGAATTCGGAGGGCTTTGCAATTTGCGCTTCGATGACACCAATCCAAGCAAGGAGGAGGTCGAGTACGTCGAGTCGATCAAGGACAGCGTGCGCTGGCTCGGTTTTGACTGGGGCGAACGCATGTTTTACGCGTCGGATTACTTCGATCAGCTCTATGACTTCGCCATCCAACTGATCGAGAAGGGCAAGGCGTATGTTTGCGACCTCAGCCCGGATGAAATCCGGGAGTACCGAGGCACGTTGACCGAACCCGGCAAAAACAGCCCTTACCGGGACCGCTCGGTGGAGGAGAACCTCGACTTGTTCGTGCGCATGCGAAACGGCGAATTTGCTGAAGGATCACGGGTCCTGCGGGCCAAAATCGATATGAGCTCGGGCAACCTGAACATGCGTGATCCGGTGATTTATCGGATCTTGAAGGTCCCCCACCACCGCACCGGCGACAAATGGTGCATCTATCCCATGTACGACTTTGCGCATGGTCTCTCCGACTCCCTCGAAGGCATCACCCACTCCATCTGCACCCTCGAGTTTGAAGACCATCGTCCGTTGTATGACTGGTTTCTCGATGAATTGGGGGTGTACCATCCGCAGCAAATCGAATTCGCGCGGCTCAACCTTACCTACACTGTCATGAGCAAGCGCAAGCTGCTGAAACTGGTGGAAGAGGGGACCGTGAACGGCTGGGACGACCCCCGCATGCCCACCCTGGTCGGCTTAAAGCGGCGAGGCTACACGCCGGAAGCCATTCGCGATTTTTGCGAGCGCATCGGTGTGGCCAAAAGGGACAGCATTGTCGATATCGCGCTGCTCGAACATTGCCTGCGGGAGGACCTTAATTTGCGCGCGCCGCGGGTCATGGCGGTGTTGCACCCGTTGCGGGTGGTCATCGAGAACTATCCGGAAGGCCAGGTCGAGGAGTTGGATGCCGTCAACAATCCTGAAGATGAGAGCATGGGCAAGCGCAAGGTGCCATTTTCGCGCGTGCTTTACGTCGAGCGGGACGATTTCATGGAAAACCCGCCCAAGAAGTTCCATCGGCTGGCGCCCGGCCGCGAAGTCCGATTGCGCTACGGCTATTACATCAAGTGCGTGGATGCGGTAAAAGATGAAAAGACCGGCGAGGTGGTGGAGCTTCGCTGCACCTACGACCCGGCAACCCGTGGTGGATGGTCACCTGACGGCCGCAGAGTGCAGGCGACCCTGCACTGGGTTTCGGCTGCCCATGCCGTGCCGGCGGAAATCAGGCTGTATGACCGGCTGTTGTCGGCAGCCAATCCGGCTGACGAAAAAGAGAGCGATTTCCGGGCGTTGCTAAATCCCAATTCGCTTGAGGTGCTGCGCTCCTGCCAGCTGGAGCCGAGCCTGGCCGGGGCCAAGCCGGGTGATCGCTACCAGTTTGAGCGGCTGGGCTATTTTTGCGTCGACCCGGATTCCTCTGAAAAAATGCTGGTCTTCAATCGAACCGTGCAGCTGCGCGACACCTGGGCCAAGATCAAGCAAACGGAGAAGCTCTAATCGATATTGGGGGACGATCATCGTTTCGGCCATGTGCACCCAAAATTCCGTTCGCCCAGAGGTATCGAAGGGCGGACGGCGCCATTCGTGCTTCGATACCTCAGCACGAACGCTCATGGTTAGGCCAAAACGATGATCATTGTCCGATCTTGCAACCAGGAGCGGACGTTTCCTATTGGGTCCTGGCCGTTGCCGGCGGCATCCGGCGGCAGGGACTGAAGCCGTCCCCGCGATGCGTTTGCGCCATGCGACCGGTCCTCAGCTGCGGTGGTCATCGAAGAAAAGCAGCAAGCTCGTCACCACTTCAGCCATGAAGGCAAAATCCAGCTTATCCATGGTGTCGGATTCCAGATGGTAATGGGGATTGCGAAAGTAGGCGGTGTCGGTGATCATCACCGCCTTGTATCCCTGGTCCCAAAAGGATGAATGATCACTCAGGCGGACCGACGGCATGAACCAACCGCTGAACGGAACAGTCTGCGTAATGACGGGGAGCTCAGGGTTTCTGGCAAAGGCCTGATAAAGTCGCCGGGTGAAGTCGCGGGACTTGAAATTGCCGACGATGCCGATGAAGTTGCCTACTTCAGGGTAGCCCACGAACATCAGCGGGAAAGGGTATTTCTGGCAGCCGGGTTGGTGACAGCGATAGCCGACCATTTCAAGACAGAGCATGCCGTCGATTTGTTCGTTCGCCTGCCTGGCCTGCCGAGCATACACCCGGCTGCCGCGGTATCTGCTATTGAAGGCGGGCGGTTCCTCGAGGGCGAAGGAAACGAATTTCACTGCCAGATCCAGGTCCCTGGAGCCGCTCCAGGCTTTCAAGAGCCGGGCGGTTTCGAGTTGCACGGCGACGGCGCTGGCGTTGTCATCCGCCCCCACGGTCCCATGCACCGAATCGTAATGGGCGCCGACCAGGTAGCGCCTTCGAGGTCTTTCGGAAAACTTGAGTTCGGTGCAAACATTTGCCACCGACATATTTTTGTAGTTGTACTCTTCCATCTCCACGGCCAAGCCTTGACCTGCGTAAAAGGCTGCAATGTAATGGGCCGCCTTGCGGTGATTGGCCGGGAAAAAAACACTGCGCTCGCCAATCTCCACGGTGAGTTTTTCGACATGGTTGTGCAGATTGCTGATGGTTTCTTCTTTATCGATCATGATCGTAGATCCTTTGCGCCATCGCTGATTAATTGCCTCACACATGGGCTTATCTCCGCAAAGCGTCGCACAAGTTGACTGTGGGTCTGCGCATCCCTGTTGACCACCCTGCCACACATGACGTAGGCTGACCACAATGCAGGCGGTTGAACCCATTTTAATTGAAGGACAGACTATGGAGAATCATTTTAAGTTTTTCACTTCCGTTCAGGTTCGCTTCGTGGAAACAGACGCCCAGGGGCACGTCTTCTTCGGCCATTATTTCACCTACTATGATGTGGCCCTGACCGAATACCTCAAAGCCATCGGCTACAGCTACCAAGAAATGTTGGCGGACGGCGTGGACTTCTATTATTTGGAGGCGAGTTGCCAGTATAAAGACCGGGCCTTTTTTGACGAAATCCTGCACATTCATGCGCGCATCGGCAAGATCGGCAACACCAGCTTTCACTTTGAATTTTCCGTGGTGGAGGAAAGCAGTGGACGCTTGATCGCCACCGGGCGCATTGTTGCCGTCGCCGTCGACCGCAACTCGCGCAAGCCGATCGCAGTCCCGCAAAAGCTCCGCGAAGCGGTGGAGTCATTTGAAGCGGCGGCGGCATCGTGAGGCCTAAAAGCACTGGCCGAGCAGGCGGCGCTGCAGGTTCAAAGTAGGCAATCGTAAGCAGAAACGAGGACGATAAGGCAATGGGAACGGATGAAAAGGAAATGCAGGAGGCAATCGAGGGGGAAAACTTTGCGGAATTGCTGGAACAAAGTTTTGTGACTTCGGAGCGTCTGCAAAGAGGGCAAAAGGTCAAGGCGGTGGTCCTTAAGATCACTCCGGAGTGGATTTTCCTAGATCTGGGCAGAAAGAGCGAGGGCTACCTGGCGACCCGGGAACTGCAGGACGAGGACGGAGAGATCACCGTCAAAGAGGGCGAGACGATCGAGGCCTATTTTCTCCCCAGGGAAGATCAGGAACACCTTTTCACCACCCGGCTGGGCGGCGGGGAAATGCACCAGAGCCATCTGGAGGAAGCCTGGAGGAGCGGAATTCCGGTCGAGGGGCTGGTTGAGAAGGAAATCAAAGGCGGCTTCGAGATCAAAATAGCCGGAAACATCAGGGGGTTTTGTCCGTACTCGCAGATGGGGCTGCAGCGGGTTGAGAATCCCCAGGTGTACATCGGGGAGCGGTTTTCCTTTAAGATCACCGAATATGCCGAGCGGGGACGAAATGTCATCCTGTCCAACCGGGCGGTGCTGGAAGAGGAGCGCCGCAAGCAAAAGGAGTCCCTCAAGGCGAGCCTGCAGGAGGGCATGACGGTGACCGGCAGGATCACCTCCATTCGTGGTTTTGGGGCGTTTGTCAATATCGGCGGCGTGGAGGGGCTGATTCCCATCTCCGAAATCAGCTGGGGACGGGTCGAGGACGTTCGCGAGCACCTGAGCGTCGATCAAGAAGTCGAGGTGGTCATCGACAAGCTCGACTGGGAGAAGGACCGTTTCAGCTTCAGTCTGCGCAAGGCGCTGGCCGATCCCTGGAAAGAGGTCTGGAGCAACTTTCCCACCGGCAGCGTTCACTCCGGCACGGTCGCCCGCTTGACCAACTTCGGGGCGTTCATCACGCTGCGGGATGGTGTGGACGGATTGCTGCACATCTCCAAGCTGCGAGGCGATAAACGCATCAATCACCCAAGAGAAGTTTTGGCTGTCGGCCAGGTTTTGGACGTCAAGATTGAATCCATTGACGAGGAGAATAAGCGTTTGTCCCTTTCAATGGCCGTGGCCGCCGCCGAAGAACAGTCTGCGGAAGAGGATTACCGAAAATACGCCAGCGATTCTTCCTCCCGCACCATGGGAACGTTGGGCGACCTGCTGAAGAGCAAGCTGCAGGGCAACAAGAAGCGATGACCGAGGGCAGGAATTGACAGCATGGCGGAAATCCGTGTCGGCAGTTGGAACGAATTGCAGGACGAGTTGTTCAAGGACTCCTGGAACCCGGAACTGGGCCGCTTTCGCTCACGCTATGCATTCCGCGGGCTGGCCGACGCCCGCTATCGCTTCGAGACCAGTTTGATTCGCTTGAGGGGCGACTTCGTTGAAATCGAGCGGCATTTGCTGCGCAATTTCAAAAAATATGCGCACCGCACGGTGGTCAGCCGCGACTCTCTCTGGCACTGGCTGTCAGTCGCCCAACACTACGGCTTGCCGACGCGCCTGCTGGATTGGACCTACTCCCCGTTCCTTGCCATGCACTTTGCCACCGCCAATTTGGAAAAATTCAACCTCGACGGCGTCATCTGGGCGGTGAACTATGTGCACACGCATCAGCTGCTGCCGGAAAAACTGAGGACTCAGTTGGACGAGGAAGGGGCAAACGTCTTTACGGTGGAGATGCTGGCGGAATCCGTGAAGTCCTTCAAGGAGCTGGCTGACCTGTGCGCTGACGACTATGTGGTTTTCTTTGAACCCCCGTCCATCGATGATCGCATCATCAACCAGTTTGCCCTCTTTTCGGTCATGTCCGATCCGCGGGCCGTTTTGGACGACTGGCTGCGGCAGCACCCGCACATCTGGCGAAAGATTGTGATCCCGGCTGGACTGAAGTGGGAGATCCGCGACAAGCTGGACCAGGCCAATATCACCGAAAGAGTGTTGTTTCCCGGCCTGGACGGTCTCAGTCGATGGCTGAAGAGGCACTACAGCCCAAAGGTCTGAGCGCGTCAATGCACATTGTAGTACACCGCCCCGGCGGCGCTGACGCCCACCAGGTCGGCTCGACCGTTCCCGTTGAAGTCGGCGGCCAGCAATTGACTGAGGCTGCCGTGCAGTTGCTGCCAGTTCCACAGGTCCGTCGTATAGTAGATCGCCCCGGTCGAAGTCAGCCCCGCCAGGTCTTGCCTGCCGTCGCCATTGAAATCGGCGGCCGCGATTTGATCGAGAAGACCGGGCACCCAATTCCATGCCCAGCGGTCCAGCGTGTAGTAAATATGCCCATCGGGGGCAACACCGACAATATCGTCCGCACCGTCGCCATTCAGGTCGCTGCAGATAAGTTGGCTGAGTCTCCCTGAAATACCCTGCCAGCTGTGGAAATCCAGGGTGTAGTAGATTTCCCCGGAAGAGGTCAGGCCCACCAGGTCGGCTTTTTGGTCGCCATTCAGGTCTCCGACCGCGAGTTGGTTCAACTGGCCCCACATCTGATGGAATGTAAGCATATCGAGCGTATAATAGATGGAGCCGGCGTTGGTCAGGCCGGCCAGGTCGCTGTCGCCATCCTGGTCAAAATCGCCGGCCACGATTTGCGCCAGTTGGCCGGGTATTTGGACCCAGGTGGCAAGATCGGTGGTGTAAAAGATGCGACCATAGAGGTCGAGACCGGCCAGATCATCCAGCCCATCCCCGTTGAAATCGCCGCCAACCAACTGCTTGAAACAGCCAGGCAATGACCGCCAGTCGGTCTGGCTGAGCGAATAATAAACTGTTCCATCGTAGCCAATGCCTGCCAATTCCGGGGTCCCGTCACCATCGAGGTCCGCTTTCACCACACTGAAAAGGGAGGCGCCGGCGGAGCTTTGCCAACTGGCGAAGAGGTTGCTGCGGTAGGGTTCTGGATCCAGCAGATTGATGCTCCCGTCGCCGTCTTCATCGCCATTCCATGTGGCGCCCCACCAAGCAAGTTCATCGCCGTCCGCAACGCCATCCCCGTCAGTATCGTTGTGGTAGGGATCAGTACCGTAAATGGCGATCTCATCCTGGTCAGAAATTCCATCGTGATCGCTATCCAGCAACGAGGCGACATTGCACACCAGTTCCTGGGAAAAGTCACTCTCCCGACCCGAGGAATCATAGGCCGTTGCGGCAAAAAAATAGAGGGTACCGGGCTGGATGTCAGTCAGGGTGTACGAAGTCTGGTTGCCGACGTCGATGCTCGCTTGATAGTTTCTGCTGGAGTGACCCCAGTAAAGCTTGTAGCCGGCGGTGGTGGCATCGGAATTGGGGTCCCAGGCGATGGTGAGCTTTGCTGCTGACGCGGAGGCAGCCCCAACAAGCAGGACCGCCGCGATCAAAAGACAAGGCCAAAGGAAAATCTTGCCAAACTGATGCGGTTTCCAGGCCGCTGACAGCTGTCGTAACATGTCAACACCTCCCATGTGGACCGTGCGGCGCTGACTCACGAGAGCTGTTGACCGCCCGGCAACCCTGCTACCGTATTCCGCCTGCGCGGAACTTAGGCCAGTGGCTTTGCGTCCCACCCTTTCAAGTGGTTTGCCCTTTTCGAGCTTCAATCAAAGAAAGATAAAGTCCTTCCCTGGCCGTAATAAGCAATAAACGTGCCGGTGTGAGACGTCGCTGCAAGTGGCTGGCAGCGGCCAAGGGCGAGCAGAGGGCTGGTTGTGTGGAAACCGCTAATTACAATTCTGTAATGCGGATGAAAGAAAACAGGACTTGGAAAAGAGTGTCGGACGAACAAATCGGCCCGACCGAGGGCAGGGTGCCTGATCGTGGACGCGCGGCAGGAGTGCAAGAGACTTCAGGCGCCGGGATCATCCAGGCCTGCGCGGCGAGCATAAAACGCTCTATTTGAATGCGTCAGTTGCCGCGTCGAGCATTGGCGCCAGAAAGGCGTATGCCCGTTGTGCCGCCGAGACGGCATCGTGGCTGTGACGGCTCAGCTCCACATGGAGCCCGCCCTGGAAGCGAGCCCTGGCGAGAGCTTGCAGAATCGGCGGGAAATCCATTTCACCGTCGCCAAACATGAGGTGCTCGTGCACTCCTTTGCGCATGTCCTCGATGTGGACGTTGACGATGCGATCACCAAATAGATCGATATAGCGACTGATGGGGGTTTCCCCCGCACAGTGGAGATGCCCGACATCCAGGGTCAGCTTGAAGTAGGGTGTATTCAGGCTGCCGGACAGGCGCTCGAAGCGATCCATGGTATCAATGAACATTCCCGGTTCGGGTTCGAAGCCGAGCGGGACGTCCTGCCTGGCCGCGCACTCCAGCACTCGTTGCAGCCCATCGAGCAGCAGCGAAAACGCCTGATCTTCGGGCATGTCCCGGCGGAGTGCGCCGGACCAAATGGACACGCAATCGCTTCCCAGGCGCCTGGCAATGTCAATGCAGCGGCACAGGAAATCGACCCGAACGGCCCTCTTTTCAGGGTCAGGAGTGATCAAAGTCGGTTCATGTTTGATTCTCGGGTCGAGCAGGAAACGCGCACCCGTCTCGATAACGGAGCGCATCCCGCAGCATTGCAGCTTAGCCGCCACCGCTTCGAGCCGTGGCAGAAGCTCCTTCCGATATGGGTTCAGCGTGCAGTGGTCAATGGTGATCGCAACGCTGCGATAGCCCATTTCCGCCAGTATCTCGATGGCATCGAGTAAATCGTGGTGGGCGAAACCATTAGTGTTGTAACCGAGCAGCATTTACTCACCCCGTCGAGGAGCAATGGGCTGGTTCCCAAGCAGGAGCTTGGGAACCAGCAGGAGGTTGAGAGCCAGAAGAAGCAGTAGAAGCAGGAGCTTGGGAACCAGCAGGAAACCGGCGGAAGCAGCAGAAGGGTCGATTTTTCAGGCAAGCGGATGTGGTTTACCCCCCGACCAAACAGGGAGCGGCTGCACAGATCAATGCACCATTCACTTGCTCGATTATTTTGCGGCTGAGGCCTTTTCGACCGCCTTGATCAGACCGGTGGCCTGGGGGTTTCGCACGGCATGCCGAACCAAAATGTCCGTGGAATTGACTTTCTTGCCATAATAAGCCTGATTGAGGCCGTCTCTGGTCTTCACCACGGCACCGTCAACCGATACTCCACCATAAAGCCCCTGAGACCGAGAAAAACTCAATATGTCCGCACTGAGATTGGCGCTTGCGGCTGCCGCGCCGGCCCCCACCGGTCCGACGGCAACCCCGGCGTCAGCCCCCAGCTTGAGGCTGTCCGCCAGAAAAGCGGTGACCCCGAGATCGGTCATCGCCAGCAAGATCACTTCCGATGCTGAGCCACCGGCCTGCAGGCCGAAACTGGCCTCGCCGATGGTATAGAAAGCGGGACCAAACCATTTCTGACTCTTTTCGTCCTTTGCCAGCATCACCCCGCTGCCGCCCGAAACACCAACAATGAAAGCACCCTTGAGCACCTGCGGCGCAATGAAAATGCCCTTGGCCTTCTTCAGCAGGCCCCGAAAGTCGCTCATTTCCCTGGCAGTTTGAAAATTTTGGAAGGACATCAAGGCCTTTTCAACCAGCTGGCTTGCTTCCATCTTGTCATCGGCCCGGCAAACCGGAGCGAAGGTGCCTGCGGTGGCTGCCAGCATCAGGGTGAAAGCCGCTACGACGCAAAACCATCTTATTCCCACCGCCTTTTTCATCATTTTTCCTTTCTTCCTCACCGGAAAGCTGCTTCTCTTCCGGCCAACACTGTTGTGCAAGAACGGCAGCGCGACCGCCGCCTTGCCCCCCGCTCCCATCGCCATGCCGACATGCCCAGCCATGAAGCTGGCCTCACAGTGAGCGACAACTGCTCTCAGTATCTCATCCCGGCGGCTGTTTGTCACTTTGATTCAAGTTGAAGCCGTGACCTGGCAGTTTTGCTTGAATCTAGAAGCCACTACAGGTAGAAACAGAATGCTGAATTGGAAATGACGACAAAGTGCATGCGATTTGTTGGAAGGAACAATGCAATCAAGGGATAGGTGCAAATGTCCAAGAACCAGATGAAACTGCTCATGTTGCTCGTTTTGTCAGCCGCTCTGACCGGTCTTTTGCTTTCTTCCTCGACGGCGGCCCCGCCCGGAGCGGGAATGGAGGGGTGGGAGAACGGCGCTCCCTATCACAAATTGTATGACTCCAAAAAATTTGAGTCTTTCAAAGGCAAGCTCAAGGAAATTATCGCCGTTGTTCCAATGCCCGGGATGGCGCCGGGCACCGCGCTGGTGGTGACCACCCGCAAAGGCAAGGACATCATTGTGCACCTCGGCCCCAAGGCCTTTGTGGACGTGAGCGTCATCGGCCTCAAACCGGGTGATTCGCTAAAGATCATGGGTGTTTTTGCTCGAGCGGGCAAACAGCAGTTTTTCATCGCCTCGAAAATCAAGAAGGGCGAGTTTGTTCAGGTTAAGCTGCGCAGGACTAAGGACGGGGTCCCTTTCTGGACCATGAGCGTGGACGAATTGGCCGCTTTTACCGCGGAGTTTGGTCCGCCCAATCCCCAGCAGCCATTCAACGGCCTCAGGTACTTCACCACCGGGCCGGCAACGGCGCCACCCGCCAAGCCGGGAAAAGAGTTGCTTCAGGATAAAGCCTATTGATCGGGTTGCTACAGATTTCATGCTACTGACAGATGGCCGGCACAATGTCGCCGGATTTACCGAGAATGCTGAGATCATAAGCGCCCGTGTAGGGGGTGGTTTCGAGATTGATTTCCACCACGAACGCCCCCCTTTTTCTGGCGTGCAAACCCATTGACGCCGCCGGCTGCACCACCGCCGAAGTGCCGATGATCAGCATGACCTGGCATATTGCAAGGGCCTCGCCGGCCTGGTCAAGCACCTCTTGATCGAGCAGTTCTCCAAACCACACCACATGGGGTCGCAGCATCCCGCCACAGGACTTGCAAGAGGGGGGCGCCGTCAGCGGCACGGTGCGGTTTTCGCTCACCTGCTGACATTTGGTGCAGCGCACCTTCCAGATATTGCCGTGCAGTTCCAGGATATTGCGACTTCCAGCCAGGCGGTGCAGGTCATCGATGTTCTGGGTGATGAGGAGGAAATCGCGTGACTGCGCCTCGATCTTGACCAAAGCCAGGTGAGCCGCGTTCGGGCGCAGCGGCGCGAGCAACTCCCGGCGCCAGCTGTAAAACTCCCACACCAGTCCCGGATCTCGATGAAATGCCTCGGGGGTTGCAAGATCGGTGGCCCGGTAGTTACGCCACAGGCCGCCTTCGCCCCGAAAAGTCGGGACGCCGGACTCGGCGGATATTCCAGCGCCGGTCAAAACCACCACCCTCTCACTTTGTCGCAGCTTTTCCCGCACCACCTCGATCTTTTCCGCTTGAGATGCCCCGTTCATGCTCTTCTCCCCTGGTGAAAGTTGGTCCCCCTTGCCAGCCAACCAGCCCTCAATGGTGCAGGTGGTCGCAGGAACCCAACTGCGCAGCTTTTGCCCTCAGGTTGGCGAGGAACTGGATGTCGGCTGTGGAAGCCTGTTCTCCCTTGATTTCAATGAGTCTTATGAGTTGGCGGATTTTTGCCAAACGCTGGCTGAACGATTTTCTTCCAGCACAGACTCCCCGCTCATCGAACCCGTGAAATCCAGGGTCGCCGCGCCGATATGCCAGGAACTCCTGGCCTGACTGAAAGGTCTTGCCGGTCCAAAAATCCTGATAAACCCTGGCGCGCCCTTCATCAATTTCTCGTGCCGTCGTCAAATCGTTCAGCCACTTTTGATCTTCGATGGATCGAAAGGCAAATCCTCCGAGCTCCTTGTTCCCAAGAAAACCAACAGGATTGAGCAATTCGCCATCAAAACAAAAGACCCGCTTTTGGGCCCATGCGAACAGGGGCGCTCCGGGCCTTGGCGCCCCGTCCAGGCCCACCTGCACCACCCGCTCAGGCACAACCGGCCATGATTTCCAATCGCTGTAAGCGTGTTGGATCGCCCGATCCACCGCTTTTTGTGCATCGGGTGAGAGCGCATTGGCAACGGCCAGCTGCAGCAGATGAACGGCGCCTGTGCCTCCGTCTGGCCACAAAACGAGGATGGCCCTCTTTTTTAGCGTGTACAGATCTACGCCCATCATTCACCTCCGTAGTTCGCTCATCCCGATTTCACTCAATCGACAAATTCAGCTCAGCAGGTAGGTGAATGTTAGGTGAAAGTAAAGGAGAAGTCAAGCGTTTTTGATCGCTTGAACAGTCCTGCCCTGGGCCCTTGAATATCTTGAAAACGAAATGAAATTAGGATGATAGAGATGGAAGTTAGGACCGGCTTCATTTTTCCAGGAATTTTTCGAGCTTGCCGAAATCCATCGCGTTGGCGTAGGCGAGCATATCATCCGGTTTGTCAGAACCTCGACTTTTGATTGAAACCAGCATTCTGGAGGCGATGACGATATTAATCTCTCCCTCGCGGTCTTGCGAGTTGAACTTCTGCAAAGCTTTTTGGCCGCCGATTTTGACCAGCTTTGTATCCGGTTGTGACGCGGTGAAAGCGGGATTGGTGAAGAACATCATTACCGATTGCAGCAGAGGAGAATCGGTCACGATTTCGATGTCCACCGATCGGTCGGTGTCTTCGACATAGTAATGGCGGGATGCGCTAACTCCTCCGCCCAGGAAGGCTGCCGGAGCAAAATCGCCGCTCGAATCCTTCGCTTGCCAGCCTTGCAGAGGTTCGGGAAAAACCCCTTTGAGGCCTGCAGCCTGTTTCTGCTGGATTTGCCCGACGGCAAAGTTGAGATTGGCCACCGCTTCTGAATAATTGCCCTTTTGGTAGAGCTCCAGGGCTTCCTTGATTTGGTCCGCTACCTCGTCGGCGCAAGCCCGGTAAGACCCCACCAAAACGATCATCAAAGCCAACAGGACCCTAATCGTCACCCACATCTTCCTCTCCTTTTTTGCAGTTTTTGCTGGTGTTTTGGGAACGTTCAATCACTGCGCTTCAGCGCATTATGGGAAGCCAAATCCAGGAACTTTTGCACAATCAATTGAGCGAGCGCTGGCGCGTTGCCTCCCGCTCGGTTGTTGATGATGACATTCACTTCCACCCCTTGCTCGATTGCCTGCCGCATCAGCTGGGCAGTGTCGTCCAGCATCGCCGGTTGCACCATTTCCTCGATCAATTTATCGAAGGGAAAAGCCTTGGCGTATGCATCCTCGTAGCGCGTCCCGCAGGGAGTCATAAGCCTTATGACTGCTTGCCGTCCCCCATTGAAAAACCGCCTGCCGGCGAGCGCAAATTGTTTGGCCGGGGGCGGCAGCCAGGTCCAGTGCGAAAACACCTGGCCAATGCCAAGATTGCTCAGCAGCGCAAACATCTCGGTGCCGAGATAGGACTCCGTTCGCAGTTCCACATGATAGCGATCGTCTTTTGGCAGGGCGGCAAAGAATTCCCCCATGGCATGGGCCATATTAGCCGTCGGCAGGCGCTCTGCCTGCCGCTGATATTCCTGCTCAAAAATGAACGCGCGCAGGTTTCCGCCCAGCAAATCATTGGCGGGATGATAAAATTGCTCGACGAAGGCCTTGGTGTTTAGATATTGCTCGTTTGCAACGAAACTGCCGCCCCGTCTCAGTTTTTGGGCAAAAACGAGTTGCGGGGCCTTCAGCAGAAGGTGGTCATCCTGTCCCAGGTTTTTTCGATATTCGTTGAGCAATCTGAAGGTTTCCATCGCGCGGCCGTTGGCATCGAGCAATGGTCTGTAGAACGTATAGTCAATTTCAAGTACTCGAAAATGCTGAAAATATTCGACAACACTCGAAACCGGCAGCACCTGCTCCTGAAACGACCTGCCCCCGACTTTATGGGTCCGGCTGATGATTCTGCCTTGATAAAGACCTTCTGAGTAGATCTGACCGATCCATCCGCTGTAGCGATCACTGGCCGTGCCCATGAAGACGGCGGGATGCACGCCGCGAAAGCTGTAGCGGTTGAGATCACAGTCATCTTGTGCGGGCATGGTTCGCTCCCTGTCAACTACTCGCGACAAAGCAGCGGCGCTTGTTCGCCCTCTGGCTGCAAGCCGCTCCTGCCAGTGATGAAAGCGCACAAATCATGCCCGCGCATGGTGCGCGGGCTTTTGCGATCGATGGTTTGGATCATGCAGCATATAAGCGCGGTGCTGACTAAATCTTGCGATCCGGTGGGACTGGGCTGCATGAACGGCCTCGAGAACGCGAGGCGCAGGTTGACGCAAGACGACACCGACCGCCGGACGATCATCGATAAGCAACCAGATCAATTTTCAGCAGCAGAGGCAGGGAACTCACCATGCCCCTGAAACGAGCAGGGGTGGGAGTCAATTTGACGTCAACCTACTTGGATGCTTCATAAAGGCGCATCGGCGGGATATTCAACAACTCGAAGCGACACTCCACCGAGGGGAAAAATCGATCCAGGTGCACCTTCAAATGGTGGTCCGTCTGAAAGCAAGTCTGGTAGACAAGGAATTTACCGCCTCTTTTCAAGGCGTTGAAAGTGTTGTCCAGGATTTTGTCGCGCAGTCCGTTGCGCAGCCAAAAGAAGGGAATCCCGGAAAGGATGTAGTCCGCCTGAGTTTCCCGGCATTTCCTGAGTGCATCGAGCACATTGGCGGCGCTGTCATTGACTATCGTCACACGGGGGTCGCAGATGGTTTTCTTGAGGATGGTGCTGAAGTTGGTATTGAGTTCGATGAGGATCAAGCGGGAATCCGGTTTCATTTTGCGCAGCAGGTAATTGGTGAAGACGCCGGTACCGGGTCCGTACTCGATGATGAGATTACTGTTGGCAAAATCGATCTTGCTGCACACCTTCTTAACGCCCACGGATGAAGTCGGGGTTATGGATGCAACGTTTCTATCCCGCAAAAAAGTCTTTATATAGGTGAGTGTTTCGTTCATCTAAAACTCCTGCTCAGGATTCCCAAAAAGCATTGGCAGAGATCCTCTCCTCTCTAGGCTTTACCCAAATCATTTCCCAATTTGAAATCCGCCGTCTCCATCCCCAGCGAGTCACTCCCCCCTAAAAAAATACTGTGTAGCGCCATGAAATGAACCCTCAACCTTCAACAACGGCTGCATTTTACCGCTCCCTA
>Ga0272446_1004922_pt1 | contig 15246 bp, 9 predicted proteins | sample YNPCB0061_FD_194587 | JGI IMG/M metagenome (GOLD analysis project Ga0272446, IMG submission 194587) | Hot spring microbial mat communities from Yellowstone National Park, WY, United States - YNP-CB-006-1 | ecosystem: Environmental > Aquatic > Thermal springs > Hot (42-90C) > Sediment | place... | reverse complement strand
CCATTTGCAAACTGCGGGGACTCCATCCCATCCTTGCTCCCCTGATCCAGACCTTCCTAGAAGAGATTCTGTTTGAGCAGAAAACCACCCTATTCGATCCAGTGCTGGTCGCTCGCCTAGCCGACTCCGATGTGGGGGAACACTTACGAGCAGTGTTTGTCCCCCTGATTCGCAGCCGCACCACCACTACCGAAGAACGGCTGACGGTTGAACCGCCCAAATCTCTCAATACCTGGAAACCCTTTCAAGTCACCCTGAGCGAACGCCGTCCTGCCCTGGAAGCCGCAAAGACGCTCTTCAATCTTGTCACCTGTAACCGAGAGTTAGAAGTGGCAGTGGCGAATTTTTGCGATCGCGCTCCCGATGTCGCTGCCTTTGCTAAAAATGCCGGACCTCAATGCTTGCGAGTAGACTATCTGGCAAACGGCGATCGCCTTGCCTTCTATACCCCCGATTTCTTTGTCCGCACGATTGATGGTCACTACTACCTGGTAGAAACCAAAGGGCGCGAAGATCGGGATGTACCCCTGAAAGCTAAAGCTGCGATCGCCTGGTGCGAGGCTGCTAGTCGCCCTCATCCCCTCACCCCTTCTCCCGTTCTGGGAGAAGGGGAACAAGAAAAAGCATTGGCTCCCCTCTCCCCACTTAGGAGAGGGGCTGGGGGTGAGGGTCAATGGCACTATCTCTACATTCCCCAAGGCGTGTTTGAACGCATGGCAGGCGATACCATTGCCAAACTTGCCCGCGCCTGTGCCCCCGCCTTACAAAACCTGCTCCAATCTGAGGAATTCCAAGATTTACCTCTGTTTGTGAATTTGGGGCAATCTGACGAAGAAGTTGCTATTGTGGATAGCCTGATTGACCCAGCCATTCTCAATGCGCTGCCTTCCCGCTATCGCCGTGCTGCCGATCAAGCCGTTATGCTCTATCGCTTCTTTGAAAACAAAGAAGGCATGAATTATGCTCCTGTCTTTACCGCTCTGCTGGGTTCAATCGATGAAGTGGCTAAAGGCTTCCTGGTACGTCGGCTACAACCGGAGATGCCTGCTACCGTAGATGACCAAAAAGCCTGGTTTGCTCCCTACCTGGGAGGTGTAGACCGTAAATCTGAAGACTATTATCGAAAACTCGCCCAAAATCTGAAACGAACGCTGGTGTTTAATAACGGGCTGTCACTGATTGGATTGCTGCGATCGTGTTTAGATTACGCTCTCAATGACACCACAAAAATCGGTGGTGTGTTTGAAGCCTTGCAAACTCAGTTACGTTTTCAGGGCGGACGAAAAATTTTAGAAACCGTCACCCACATCAATGATTTTCGGAATACTTACATCGCCCACCAGGAACAGGAGTTGACTGATAAAAACCTAGCTGAGCAAGAACTCAAGATCTGGATCGAGGCATTGCACATGATTGGAAAGTAAACCAAATGTACTTGCCAAGTAAGATAACAAATCGTTGGCGTAGCCTCGACCCAGGAGTTTGGAGCCGACCGCCGAGAGGTTATCTGTGAGCATCAAAAATGATCTGCGGCGGCTCATCTCAATCGTTAGCTGGCTCCGCATCAAGTCCTTACACTTGTGCTTCAGGGTGATTTGTTAACCTGAAAGCGCCCAGAACATGGTCTGTTGAGGCAGTGATTTGAGTTTGGTTTGTGATGGCGAAAACGCCCAGCAGATTATCGGTGAGGGCAGTGGCGAGGAGCGATCAGCAAGTCTGCAAACGCCCAGAAGGTTGTTGGTGAGGGCTGTTGAGACAGGCGATCGCAGAGTGGAAGAACTCATCTCCCCCTAACGATCTGGCCTCGCTGCTACTTAATTAACTCCACCCCATCACGCCCATCTAGATCGTGAATATAAACCTTGACCACCTCATCGCGCGCGGTGGGTAGCTGCTTGCCAACAAAATCAGGGTGAATCGGCACTTCCCGATGACCGCGATCGACCAACACCGCCAGTCGAATCACAGCCGGTCTACCGTAGTCGTTAATAGCATTTAATGCCGCCCGAATTGTGCGCCCCTTAAAAATGACATCATCTACCAACACCAGGCGTTTACCCGATAGATCAAAGGAAATTTCCGTCTTAGCGGGAGTCCGTAAACCGATCTGGTCTAGGTCATCTCGGTAAAAGGTAATATCGAGCGCCCCCACAGGCACCTCTACGCCCTCGAGTACTTCAATCTGTCGCGCCAATAGATGGGCTAAGTTAACCCCACGAGTGTAGATGCCAACCAGGGCAAGTTGGGACAAATCACCGGCCCGCTCCACCACCTGAGAAGCCAAACGGGTCAACGTTCGGCGCATTTCTTCTGGAGATAGAATTTGAATCACCTCAGCCATAGATCCCTGGCAAACCCCTCAATGCAGTTATGCAAAATTCAAAATCCCCTGCGGGAAGGGCACAGCCCTACAAAATTCAAACCTTTCGCAGCTCTGCCTTTCAAGCATTCTGGCGGGTAGCCTGCTAGATGGCGTAGTGACTAAGGCAGCCCTTCTGGTTCTTCCCGTTGTACCCCTTTGACAATACGTGAAAGTTTCGACTTTTCATCAATGCTGATGCGGCTGGGGGAACCACTGATAATCCGTTCGTAGTCTCGGAAGGAATCCTTAATTTCTGGCCCCTGGCCACTAATGATGTACTCACGAATGCCCTTATCGTGCCAGGAACCTCGCATTTTGAAAACGTTGATAGCACGGGACATCTCCCCGCGAATTTCAACATACTGCAACATAATAATGGTGTCAGTAATTGTGGAAATGTGGGAGTCTGTAATCGAGTGCGACCCCATAAATTGGTCGGTCGTGTTGGTAAAGAAACCGGTAATCTCCTCTTGCTTGGCGAAGCCAGTTACCCCAATCACAAACTGGCGGAATGCGTTGTTGCTCACTCCGCGGGCCAAAGCCGAGAGGGAATCGATCGCAATTCGAGCCGGTTTAAAGTCCGCAATCTCTGTTTTGATAATCTGCAGGTGGTCTTCTAGCCCTGCCGATTCTGGGTAGGCACAAATGATCTTGAGCAGACCATGTTGCTCCAAGTCTTCGAAGTCAATCCCCCAAGAGTAAGCGTTTCGGGATAGTTGGGCGCGCGACTCTTCATAGGCAAATAGAATTGCCCGCTCTCCATGCATACAACCATCTTGCAAAAACTTGCTGACCAACAGAGTTTTGCCAGTGCCGGTTGCCCCCGTTGCCAAAATAATCGAATCTTTAAAAAAGCCTCCGCCACACATCTCATCCAGAGTGCTGACCCCTGAAGATACCCGGACATTGGATGATCGCTGGGTCAGACGCATTGCCCCTAAGGGGAAGATATTGATTCCGCCGTTGGTAATGGTGAACGGATATTCACCCTTCATATGGGTTGTGCCGCGCAGTTTCAAGATCTCGATTGTGCGCCGCCGCCGTTCTCCTTCCAGGACGTTGCGCACAATGACCACATTGTCAGACACAAACTCTTCTACCCCAAACCGCGCCACCTGCCCATATTCATCAACTCGCTCAGTTGTCATAATCGTGGTGGCCCCCACCTGTTTGAGCCGTGCCACTAAGCGAAAAATCTCACGTCGCACTACCGAGGCCGCATCATATTGTTGAAATACCGCTGTTACCGAATCAATTGACACTCGCTTGGCTTTGTACTTACGAATGGCATACTGGATTCGCTCAATCAGGGCTGATAGGTCAAAATTGCCGACGACCTCTTGCCCCTCTGGATCGGGCGAGGCATCTAAGATGAATAATTTGCCAGCATTGACAAATTGCTGAATATCCCAGCCAAAGCTATAAGCGTTTTTAATGATATCTGCGGGGGATTCTTCGAAGGTGATAAACACCCCTGGCTCGTCAAAATAAACAATGCCATTGTAGAGAAACTGGACGGCGAGCAGGGTCTTACCGGTGCCAGAGGTGCCACTAACTAGGGTTGTGCGCCCAATCGGCAAACCGCCATGGCTGATGTCATCAAACCCCTCTATCATGGTGCGAATTTTCTGCACATTAGGCTGGGTATTGATGGTCTCTGGTGTCGATTGATTTTCTGGTAGGCTCATGACTAAGTCTGGCTGACGAATCCGGTCTCTATAATGGGATGCCTAAAATCGAAGGAGCGATCGCAGATAATATCACTGCCTTGCTAGGTTTAGCATAAAAACCTGCATTTATTGCACAATCACTAGGGCAAGGAGAGAATTTGCCAGATGTCGCCGTTGCTCAAGGTTACCCATGGTTGAGTCCAGCATGATTCAACAGTCGATGGCCGTGGCACTTCATTCTTCTGGCTCAAAGCTAGAATCCTGTAGCTCTTCGTACAACAAATCAAGCCCAATCAAGACTTTTTCCCGATCAGAGAGGTCACCAATGATTTTGCGCACAGGGGGCGGCAAGATTTTTGCCAGGGTTGGGGTTGCAAGAATCTTGTCTTCTTCTGCCAGTTGGGGATTTTTAAGAACATCGATCACTTTTAGAGCGTAGACTCCTTGAAATTCTTTTTCTAAAATATTATTAAGCATTTTGAGTGCTCGAATCGAGTTGGGGGTATTGCCTGCAACGTACAACTTCAGTACATAAGTTTTTTTTGGGAAACCCATAGCTGAACTCTTCATAGAACAGAGAACTAACAACGCTGCGCTTAGCAGGATAGCAACAAAACCCCAAAGGGCAGGGAGTTCCCTGGGAGAGCTTAAGATTCTCTCGGAATGGAGCGGCGGTACATTTCACAGAGATGGGCGATGATATCGATCAGCGTGAGCCGATAATCGAGCAAAATTTCTTCGCTGCGTCCCTCTAGTTTGAGTTGCTTCGAAAATTCGTCAATCAACTCCATATGAATTTCCACAATCTGAGACACTGAAATGTCTGCAAAGAAGGCCGCATTCACCAGGTCATCAATCCGCTGGTTGAGGCCGTCCTCTTCTGCAAAATAGCACAGGAGGATTTTACGGTAGTCGTTTCTCAGGGCTTCGATAAATTCTTGCTTTGCCTCTGCGGGCAAATGACGATAGAAATTACGCGGATTACGTTTGTAGTACACACCTAAATAGCCCAGTCTCTCTTTAAGCTTTTCTGAGAGCCGTCGCTGTTGCACCGGCAAAAAGTTTTGGATCGTCAGGTTAGTTTTATCTTCTTTAGCATCGGTGGGGGCAAATCGACAGGATAGGGAGAGGTTCAAAAAACGAGTGATCGCCCGATCGATGAACTCGGCCAGGCCTTGCACCTCAGTTTCTGCAATCCAGACCTCTGCCGTGTGATAGTAGAAGTTAGAATCTGACTGCTCTCGGAGGCCCTTAGCTGCGGCAGGGACAATCATCACGGCGGGAAACAGAGCGGCCTGACCATGGAGCCATTTTGTCGTGACGGTTAACTGGGGGCTACTTTGTAAAATCAAGCAATCGATGGCTTGTTTCTCCTGGTCAATGTAACGACAAAAATCTTCAAAGGAGAAAAAAATGGAATAATGGTAGCGATCGCCCGCCAGTACGGTTGCAATAGCCTCCGCAACAGGTGTTTGCTCGACAAAGATACAGAGATTTGGCAATGAGCTCACGATGACGCTACTTTTAAACTTCTAGAAACGACATTGAGAGTCCACAGGACAGCCTATCCGTCGGGCCGCGCCTCCTTTAAGGGAAAGCCAAAAAAACAGTGTAACAACAGATTTAAGACTTTTTTAAGGATCCTGAGGATGGAACGATTATAACCAGAAAACCAGGTATTCCTTTGGAGGGAGCGATGCTTTCCTGGGGCTGGGGCAAACGTAAGTTGTAGACATGTCGTTTCTTGTAGTCGGAGCGATTTTAGCCGCAGACCTTGTTAGATTGAAATTAGCCGCTTTGCTCAGTCTCCCAAAGCGAATAGGTCGAACAAAAAACCTGGGGGTCTTTTCAGGTTAGCTGTTCTTATTTGTCCAAGTTTTTGGGAACTCCAAGACGGAGACTAAACTCCTCAAATCGGTTCGTTCAGGAAGGTTTGAGTTTATTACAGTGCCAGTACGGCTTCTGAATCTTATAGAGGCTGCTATTTTTTCATTGAATTGAAACAATATTTTCACCGTTCCTGATTTTTCCAGGTTGCCCTTAATCCCTTCCTTTACAGATCCGATATTGTCTGGGTTCTAATTCCTGCAACGAGGTGCGCTGGTGCTCGGTTGCTCTGTTACCCAGATTGAATGAAGGAAACCACCGACTTCCGATTGCCTCTGCGGCAAGCTCCCCATGCTAGTGCTTCATTCTCGTCTAGATCGCTTTGCTGAACCTGTACCCAGTTGCTTGGCAACAGAGCCACTTGCAACCGTGATGGCTCTGTTTCAGACGGCGAGGTGCGATCACCTGTTGGTTTATAACAGCCAGGCTCACTTGCTGGGCTGTGTCAGATTGACCGATGTTTGGCATCAGCAGGCCACTCTGAGCATCACCAGTGATTCTGAGGCAGCAAGCCAAACCTGTTTGCAGACCTATCAACCTTCTTTGATTCAGCCAGTGGTCTGTATGCTGGGGGAGCGCTCCATTGCGGCTGTTTTGCCCCAACTGCAAGCGATAACGGCTCCCATTGTGATCACAGCGGCCAGCGGGGAAGTCCTAGGAATTCTCAATCGCGATCGCCTGTTAACCCAAATCCTCACTCAGCTACAGCCCTTTGCAGCCTCCCCCCCGATCAACCCCTCCCCTCAGCCCGCCTCCCCTCAAGCCCCTTTCCCTTCTGATTGTAAGGGTGTTCCTGAACGCCAACCCTACTCCAGCGCAGTGGCCTCCGATGCCACCAACCCCGATTTGTTGACCCCTCTGATCGATTTGTTAGAACCACTGCCGATCGCGCTCATGCTACAAACCAGCCGCGGTCAGGTCATCACTCGCAATGCCCTCTGGCGCGAGCAAGTGCAAGCGTTGGATGGGCCAGAGGTAATACGTCAGGAAATTGCCCAGCTTTTAGAAAGCCCCGTCGCCGCTTCTCAGCAAGAGCCAGCCGCAGAAAGAGAAGATTGTTTTGCCGATCGCTCTTCTGGTTTAACCACCAGCGGTAGGGTCTGCCATCTGGGGTCAAAACCCAACACCTGCATTTGCACCTGCACCCTCAAAAATGGGCAAGAGCAGATTTTGCAGCTCGTCAAAATCCCTTTGGGTAAAGTCTTTTCTCCCCAACTTTGCGATCGTCCGGCTGACAGGGAGCAGGCTGCTACCTCCTTTCGTTTGGCAGAGTTAACCGACAGCGACTCCTACTCCGGCAAGTTAGCAGTGAGTGTTCACCCCGATCCAGCAGATACCCTGTGGTTAGTATTGGCTCAAGATATTACAGAGCAGCAACACCTGACACAAGAACTGGCGGCCAAAAACGCCGACTTGATTCAGCTGAATCGCTTGAAGGATGAGTTTCTGGCCTGTATTAGCCACGAATTGCGCACACCACTAACCGCCGTACTGGGCCTATCGAGTTTACTCAAGGATCAAACCCTGGGGTCTTTAAACCAGCGTCAGGTGCACTATGCTCAGTTGATTTACCAGAGCGGGCGACACCTGATGACAGTCGTAAACGATATTCTTGACCTCACCCGAATGGAAACGGGGCAACTAGAGTTGGTTTTAGAATCGGTGAATGTTTCTACCGTTTGTCAACAAGCCTACGAGCACGCCTGCCAGCTCTACTTGGCTGGAAACCCTGATGCAGACGCAGCAAATCATCTCCCATCGTTCTCTTTAGAGATTGATCCACACATCGACTCTTTGATTGCCGATGAGTTGCGCCTGAGGCAGATGCTGGTGCATTTGCTCTCTAATGCCCTTAAGTTTACGGAAACCAATCAACCCATGGGCCTCAAGGTGGGCTTTTGGGGTGGCTGGATCGCCTTTACCGTATGGGATCGGGGCATTGGCATTCCCCCGGATAAGCAACACTTGATTTTTCAAAAATTTCAGCAGCTTGAAAACCCGATGACCCGCCGCTTTGAGGGAACAGGTTTGGGGTTAGTGCTGACCCAGCGATTGGCCCGCTTGCATGGAGGGGATGTCACGTTTATTTCGCGGGAGGGGCAAGGCAGTCAATTTACCATTCTGTTGCCGCCAGAGCCGCCAGAACCCCATTTAATGACCGTGGCGGGGGACTATGAGCAACCCTCTGCCCCAAGGCAGGGGAACGATGGAGGAGGGGAAAACCGTGCGAGTGGTGCGAACTGGGCAATCACGCCTTCTCTTTGGCAGAAAACGGGGTTGTTGCGCACTGGTGTGGCTCCAACCTATCCGGCATTAAGCGCATCGAACCAGCTTGTACTCATCGTTGAAGCAGTTCCTAGCTACATTGAAAACCTATCCGACCAACTGACTCATCTGGGGTATCAGGTGGTGATCGCCCGGTCGGGCACCGAGGCAATCGAGAAAGCACGCCGTCTCTGTCCCTGCATCATTTTTCTTAATCCGGTTTTACCCATTCTCTCTGGTTGGGATGTATTGACCTTACTTAAGTCTGCCCCCGAAACTCGCCACCTGCCAGTAGTGATGACGACTCTCAAAATTGATCAGGAGCAGGCGAATCATCGCCAGGCCGATGGCCTGTTGAGCTTGCCCGTTCAACCAAAGCTGCTAAACCTGACACTGCAAAAGTTGGTTCACAACCGCCAGGCGGAAAAGCGCTCAGAGTCACCGGGGCGCGCCCTGACAATTTTGCGGTTAGGAGCAACGAGCGACAGTGCTGCTCCGGTCACTCCTAGTGCAACCCTGACATGCCTACTCCAGGCCTATCCCTACCGCATTCTGGAGGCCGATGATTTAGAGCAAGCGGAACTCCTTGCCCGTGTCTGGAAGCCAAATGTGGTTCTGATTGAGCGACTTAACTGCGATCCAGCCTCCTATTTTCAGCGATTTGATCAATATACCTATCTGGCTTCTTTGCCTCTAGTCACCCTTGATCAAGAAATGACCCAGGCGGCAAATCAAATTTCAGGGCTGCTGGTTTTTCCCTGTCTTGCCAGTGGCGATTACCTTGAAAATCACTGGGCTCTCTACTCTTCTCCATTGATCCAAGTCATTCAAGTTGCGGCTGGACATACCTGGCAGCCTTCGATTTTGGCGATTGATATGGCGATCCTCTCTGAAGATGGGGGCGGTGAGGGGCATTTGACGACTGCCTCTGACAGATTCCCGCAAACCAGTGAGTGGCTGCATGCGCTCAACCAATATCTGCGTACGGCTGGTTTACGAACAACAATTGGCCGTTCCTGGCAAGAGGTCTGGCAACAAATTCAGACGAATCGGGTGAACTTATTAATTTTGTGTTGGACGCAAACTCGTCTTGCGCCTGAAGTGGCTCAAATTCTAACGCGGCTGCATGAGCTTGAAAATCGTCCTCCGATTCTTGTTTTAGACCAGCGAGTCGATCCGACGGATGCCAATCGCTCAAACTTGCAGACAGATCTCCCCCCAATTTTAGGGCAACTGGCATGGCCGGTTTTGCCTCAATCGATCTCGATGACTGAGTTGCTTGAGCAAATTCATCGGGCGATGCAGCCATAGTTGAGCCCTTTTTTCTAAAGCTTTTATCAAAACCACAGTTGGGAGGGATGTCAGAATGGTCATTCCTGGAGAGAATAGAAAAAGTTCTTTCACTCCCCTCATGCTCATGCCGAGGTCTGTCTCTGCAAATCAGCAAACTCCCCTTCACGCAAAGATTTCAGAACAATTGCGAGAGCAAGTCCTACTGGGAGAATTTGCTCCGGGCGATCAGTTGCCGAGTGAACACCAACTGATGGAATTGTTTGGTGTGAGTCGCATTACCGTGCGGCGGGCGATCGCCAATCTTGTCAGCCAGGGGCTAGTGGAAGCTCAACAGGGAAAGGGGGTCTTTGTTAAAGAACAGCGCAAAGTGTTCTACCGGTTATCAAACCCAATGGTCTTTTTAGAGGAAGACATGGCCCGCCAGGGTGTGAGCTATGGCATTGAAAACCTGGTACTGGAGCAAATGACAGCTCCTAGCGAGGTTTGCCAGGCCCTACAGCTAGAACCGACCGCAGCCGATGTTTACTTTCAGAAAAAGTTATTTTTATTGGATGGCGCTCCGGTTGCCATCGACATTACCTACACGATTGCTGAGGTGGTTCCCTTGGGGAATGAGTTGGCATCGCGTATGACGTTTCCCCTTTTAGAGCAGTGGGGCGTGCCGATTGAGCGCATTGAGACCACCCTAGAATGTACCCATGCCGATCCCACCACGGCTCATTATCTCAATATTTCCCTGGGCAGCCCGATTTTGGTTTATCGCTATGTAGCCTATACGGCCAATAACCGTCCGGTGGTTTGCGGTGAAAGCCTATCACGGGGCGATCGCCTATGCTATTCGGTCGTTTTGACCAAAAATCACTCTTAGACCGTCGGTAAAGTGATGATCCGGCCACACAGATGACAACCGCCAACCCGATGTTGAGGTTTCTGCTGCTTTTCAGTTTTGCCCTCGGTTCTACCAATCCTATGTATCTTTCAGATGAACGGGTAATCTGGCAATGTGAGGCGGTCGGTCAATCCTACTCCTACCGGATTGAATCGTTGGAACTGGGAACTTCTGGCTTTAACCTGGAGATTTATCTGGGGTTCAACTTTGATTCGGCTAATCTGCAGGAAAGGTTACCGATCGCGGTCGCGGTCAATTTTGGGCAGGCGATTCATTGGTCGGGATTGACCTCTAAAGGAGACCCCCTCTCTCTCCGGGTCTTTCCTGGCGGGAGTGTGCGGTTTGAAGTGGAACTGGAACAAGAACCGGCAATTGGGCGATGTGTTCGGCATATAGAGATGAATTAACGCGACAAAGGGGGGCGATCGCCCAAGAAAATCAGAACACTGCATAAAATTTGCTGGTTAAATCAAAAAATAGATAGAGACGAATCCTGAAATGCTGCACCTTAGCATCAACCTTGGGGTAAGACATGAACTGTCCTGTAAAACGAGCAATGCCCTACGGCTGGCTGGTTGGCTGGTTTATTTGGGTGGCAACCCCTGCTAGCTGGGCGCAGATTGTGCCAGATACAACCCTGCCGGTGAACTCGCTCGTGCCCTTAGGATGCGCTGTTTGCCCAATTACAGGTGGCACTGTGCGGGGTGTCAATTTATTCCATAGCTTTCAAGAATTCTCAATACCCAGTGGGGGCGCGGCTTGGTTTCACAATGACGGGCAAATTCAGTCCATTTTTACACGGGTGACAGGCACCAACCCTTCTAACCTTGATGGCTTGCTCCGGGCAAATGGCACCGCTCATTTATTTCTGCTAAATCCTAATGGCATTTTGTTTGGCGCCAATGCCCGATTACAGATTGGGGGTTCCTTTTTGGCAACGACGGGCGATCGCTTCCAATTTTTTGATGGCAGTGAGTTTAGTGCGATCAATCCTCAAGCTCCCCCATTACTGACGGTCAACCTGACATCGGGATTACAGGTGGGTCACGGGCAGACCGCCATCACGCATAATGGTCATCTCGAAGTGAGAACTGGTCAAACACTTACTCTGTCGGGCAGTAACATCACCAGCACAGGCTCATTGATTGCCCCAGGCGGAGCCGTAGAAGTCTTTGGAGCGCAGGTCACCCTGCTTGAGCAAGCACAGATTGACGTTTCCAGTTCGGCGGGGGGCGGCACTGCCCTGATTGGCGGTGACTTTCAAGGTCGGGGCGATGCTCCAACTGCAACCCACACTTACATAGCACCCAATGTCACCATCCATGCAGATGCCCTCCAGGCCGGTGATGGGGGTCGCGTCATCATCTGGGCAGAAGAAACAACAGGTTTCTATGGCACGGTGACGGCTCGTGGAGGACTGAATTCTGGCAATGGCGGTTTTGTGGAAGTATCAGGTAGGCAAGCTCTGCTATTTCGAGGCAGCGTAGACACCAGTGCAGTGAATGGCGGAGTAGGTACTTTACTGCTTGATCCGGTTAACTTAATCATTGCCAATGGAAATGGAGCAATCAATGACAATCAACTTAATGCAGGAGTGCCTGTAGGTGAGCCGCAAGGACAAATTCAGGCGATTCCAGGCGGTGATTTTACAATTTCGGAACAAGCATTAGAGGCTTTGCCAACAACAACTAACATTTTGTTAGAAGCAACTAATGACATTATCATCAACGATTTAGCTGACAATGTGCTAAGGTTCGCAGCTGGACCGGGTGGCTCAATTACATTTAAGGCAGATGCAGATGGAGATGGAAATGGCTCATTTTCGATGAATTCAGCTGATGCTATTGATGCTCCAAGTAGAGACATCACAATCTCAGGAGTTAACATTGTCACAGGCAGCATTTTCACACCTGGCCCTGCAAACGCCGGCAATATCACGTTGACGGCTACGGGCAACATTGAGACCTCTCGGCTAGGTGCTGTTACATTTTTGGGTAGTACTGCTAATGGTGGCAACATTACTCTCAATGCCAGAGGTAATATTACGACCGCAGATGTGCAATCAATTATTTCACTCGATAATCCTGCTGGAAATGCGGGTAATCTTTTACTGACGGCAGGAGGGAACATCACATCTGACTACATAGATGCTGCGACTTTTGGTTTTAACGGACGTGGCGGCAGCGTGACTCTTCGTGCGGGGGGCAATATACGAGTTGGTGGCTATGTGGGTGCACCGTCTTTTCCTGGCAGATCTGGTAATGCAGGACAAGTTACCATTATTGCTGAAAATAACATTGAGATTGGTGCTGGTATTGATACAAGTGGTGATTTTAGCGGGGGCGAAATTGCTCTCAATAGTCGAGGCTCAATTTCAATAGGAACTGTACTTAATTCCACCTCCAAAGAGGGTAATGGTGGCTTTATTAGTCTAAATGCTGTTGGAGATATCATTATCCCCAACGTTTACTCCACAAGTTCAGCTTTGAACGGCAATTCTGGAGATATTTTTATTATCAGTAGCAATGGTGGAATTACCAGCACAAGCAGAGTAGATACATCTGGTTTTTCTTTTGGTGTTGTTAATGCAGGCAAGATTGAGCTGCGTGCCCAAAATGATATCAGTGTTCATGAAGTTTTTGCTTATGCAAGCACAGATGGCAGGGGCAATGGTAATGAGATTTCCCTAGTAAGCAACACGGGTAAAATTAATATCAGCGGCAATTTTAATTCCACTGGTGGTATAGGCAATGGTCGGGGTGGGGCAATCATCTTACAGGCTGACAATGATATCATCATCAACAATGATCACATCTGGTCATTCTCTAATGGTGCTGGTGTAGGAGGGAGTATTACGATTGCTAGCGGTGGCACATTGACTTTAACCAATCAAGAAATTAATAGTTTCAGAAATAGTAGGGAAAGTAGATTTATTCCAAGTACAGGTGGTGAAATTAGAATTCAGGCTGGTTCAGTTAACTTGACAGATAGTAATGTAGTCGGTGGGACGGCGAGCTTCAATAAAGCGGGTGATATTAATATCACTGCAACTGAAGCGATAAGACTGTTTAACGGCAGTCGAATTCGCAACCAAACTTTTGGCTTGGGTGATGCGGGCAATATCACGATGAATTCCCGGCAATTATTCATTCAAAATGATCAACCGGGTTCGACGGTGATTACAGGAATCGGAACAGAAACCTATGGCAGCGGCAGTGGTGGTGATTTAATTATCAACGCTACTGAGCAGATCGCGCTGATTGGCAATCAACCCGGTGCGTTTACACCCGACCCCAATGATCCAGTCAGTGTTTTAGGGGCGATCGCCACTCGCACGGGTATCACTACGGCAACAGCAGGGAGCGGGTCGGCGGGCAATCTGACGCTGAATACCAGAGAGTTGGTCATTCGAGATGGAGCTGGTGCAACCACCGCATCCCTTTCCCTAGAACCTGACGCTGGGAATGGCGGTAGATTGCAGGTGAATGCCGAAGGCAGCATTCACTTTCAAGGGAGAGCGGGTTTAGCCACCAGTACCCTAGGTTTTGGGAATGCGGGCGATTTAACCATCAATGCTGCAGGCCCGTTGACCCTGCGCGATGGTGCTGTGATTTCGACCGATACAGTCGTGGGCAGTTCTGGCAACGCTGGAAATCTACAAATCACCACCTCCCAATTGCAAATCTTGAACGGTGCTCGGATTGGCACGGCGACAGCAGGGGCGGGTCAAGGGGGGGATTTAGTTCTCAACACAGGTCAATTCATCATTTCCCAGGCGGGGCAATTGACGGCCAGTGGTAGCAACCAGGGAGCCGCCGGGAATTTGTTTGTGACTGCTGATTCTATCCAGATGAGCGATCGCGGGTTAATGCGAGTCTCTACCCAGATTGGTACAGGCGGTAATATCACCTTGCAGGTAGCCAGTTCGATTATTCTGAGAAACGGGAGTGAGATTTCTGCTGAAGCCTTTGGCATAGCAAATGGTGGCAATATTCACATGGATGTAGGCCAGTTTGTGCTGGGCGTGCTAACAGAAGACAGTGATGTGATTGCAAAAGCCTTTGCTGGCAACGGTGGTCGTATCTCTGTGAGAGCGGCTGGTGTGTTTGGCTTTCGGCTGTACGAAGGGCAAGACACCCCAGAAAGTGACTTTGTCGCCAGTTCTGATTTAGGGATTGATGGGGTTGTCACTGTAGAAACAGAAGACAAACTGGAAGAGTCGCCCCCATTGCAGTTCGTCGATCCCTCAACGCTGCTGAGTTTGGGCTGTATCCCTAGGGCAAGCAGTTTGAGGTCGCTAGGAACCACGCATCCTCCCAAATTTGTAATCACGGGTCGAGGTGGTTTGCCGCCTCACCCCGACGAGCCTTTGAACCATGCGACCATCCTGACGGCAGATGGACAGCCTTTTGTCATGCATGGAACAAGTGAAACAAATGCCCCAAATTCTTCCTCAGACACCATTATCGAAGCCCAGGGCTGGGCCATTGATACAGATGGGAGCGTGGTTCTGATTGCCCAAACCCGCCCTATTGCAGCCCCTCCACCCTGGCGGCACCAGCTTAATTGTCAGGAAAATCAATCTATTCGTCGCTTCTCCCAACTAGGACACAACCAAAAGCAGATTTCTACTCAAATTGCAAACCCAACCCATTAAAGTTAACGGCTGAATGCACTGAACATCGATCACCTACTCATTTTGGTAGACTGATGGTATTAACCAGGCTAAGTTGACCCATGACCACTGCGAGCAATCAGTTCACCCAAGAAAAGTGACTTAGGAATCGACCAGTTAATGATGAATCATAAAGCTATGGAGGGCTGAGCAGAGTCCTTGCGCAGAGCGACATGAAACGCGTCGCTTCCTCGTCTGAGGAAGT
>Ga0272446_1004921_pt1 | contig 15248 bp, 14 predicted proteins | sample YNPCB0061_FD_194587 | JGI IMG/M metagenome (GOLD analysis project Ga0272446, IMG submission 194587) | Hot spring microbial mat communities from Yellowstone National Park, WY, United States - YNP-CB-006-1 | ecosystem: Environmental > Aquatic > Thermal springs > Hot (42-90C) > Sediment | place... | reverse complement strand
AAAGTTAACTGGACGAAGAGTAGGGCCAAGGTGAACGCCTCACTGCATAGTAATGTGCCGGGCGGGCTGGCAAAAGTAAACCGAACCGAACGTCTGTTCCCACCGAACCGGTACGCTTAAGCCTTAGGACGCCGGGCAACACGAATGAAACCAACGCCAGCAAAGCGAAGGCGCTGGAAGGGGAAAATTTATGCTTGTTCGCGGCACGTCCGTGGTCAGACAGCCGACTGCCCACGGATATTCGAAACGCGTCTTCGCGTGTGCGGGGCTAGTGCCTCACATTACCCAACTTGCCGTTGCTGAACTGCCTTGCGGGGCTGTAGTTGAAGACCACGTCCATCCTACGATGTGGGAAGTCTTCTACTCCCTAGAAGGCGAGGCGACCTACATCATCGAGGGGAACGCGTATCCGGTGTGCCCGGGGGACTTAGTAATCGTTCCTCCCGCCGTTCGGCATGCTATTTTGGTGGGGTCCCATACTCACCGAGCCTTTTACTTCGGGCTGGAAAGCGCCGCAGAGCGTTGACGCTCGCCGGTAACTTGCGTAGCCCTCGAATTCAAACGACCAGACGATCGGACACAAACAATCAAGCGACTACGTGCGCATACGACGAATAGGTTTGGTACGGCGCGACGATTTGGTGAATGGGTGGAACAGGTTGGCGCCGGACAGGACAGTTCCGAATTTCATCAAAGTACCGCGGCAACACAACGCCGTCGAAGTCCAAACTCGACCTCAGAATTTGCCTCAGACTCTGACCCAACTGCGGCATACGGGAGCGGTTATCGTTGGCGAACCGTAACCTCGCCGCGACTTCGTCGGCATCGTCGCGATTCTGAACAAGAAGAGGATAATCGTTCATTCCAAGCTCTTGAAACGCGGGAATGGGCGTTACGACAATCGGTAAACCGGCAGTGACAGCTTCGAACGGAGCGAATGCAAACGGTTCATTCTTGTCGAGGAGAAAAACGGCAACATCATAATTTGACAGTGACTCATGCAACCGCGGCTTCTCCATAAACCCGAGCAAATGCACCTTGTTGGTGAGACCGGCTTTCGTGATGAGTTCGGTCAGCTCCTGCTTAAAAAATGGTGATCCGCCGCCCACAATATCAATCTGAAAGCGCAAGTCAGGATAAAGGGTTTGAAGACGTGAGGCTCCCATAACCAACTGTATGAGCCCTTTGTGTCTCTCGACTTGTCCGAAATAAATCACGCGCAAACGTTCCCCGGCGGCTTTGCGACCGGCAACGGGCCGGATATCAACGGGGAACCGGACCCCATTGAAAATGACACGGTTGCTGCGATACAAGCCGACCCCGGAGTTCTTCGCCCGAACATGCTCTGTACAAGAAATGGCGCTAATCTGTGCTTTCACTCTTTGGAATCGACCCAGAAAATTTTGAAACTGCTGGTGGTCAGCCACCACTCCGTCAATATCATCCATCAAGTGAATAAGACAGCGCTTCGCGGTGAGTGCACACACCTCCAAGAGACCTACGGTTCCCAGCCCAAGCGGGTTGAACACCCAAACCACGTCAGGCTGCCGTCGCACGAGATGCAAGTAGAGGGTTAGCATGTTCGGTATTATTGCACCGCCAAAAGCGGCGCACCGACGCCGCATCCAGCCACTGTCGGTGGAACGGTAGGCGATAACTGGGTCCTCATAAAAGTACACTGGTTCGAAAACAGCGTGCACAGAGAGATCGTCGGCTGGTCGTGAGCGGCGCAGATTTCCACACGCCAAAGAAGTCAGCACCTCAACGCGGTGTCCAAGACCTTGGCAGGCCCGGGCGATGTCTGCGCAGCCCAATTCATATCCCCCGCGCGTATGAGGCGGGAACAAGTTGGAAACAAAGCTTATCCTCATAATGGACGCCCGGAAAGCTGTTTGTTCAACAGCCCCTCGTGCTGCCGCGGAGTTTTCCCACAACCACTGACAAGCAGACTAGCGCTACCGAATTCCAATGCCACGCTCGATAAATGACAGGTGCTCGACAGCGGAGCGAATGCAGCCGTCAATCTCATTGATCTGCTTACCGAATGCCGACTGTTCGGCCCTCAATTCGGTCAATGTTACATGCAAATCTTCGATCATCCGGAAGGCGCGGTCGACGCTAAATTGAATGGTATTTAGTTCTTCCCGTATACCCACGTGCCCCGAATTAAGGTGGTTAACGCTCGCTCGCAAGTCAGAAATGCCCACGGCATCAATTCGCTGTTGCAAAGAAGCGACTTGCGATGACAGCCCGTGCACCGTGGCCTCCAAGACACGCACCTGTAGAGTCAAGCCCTCCATGGACTTTGTCACCTGCTGGCGGAAAATCGGCAAGCGAACTGAGTCCATAAGCAGCCGGCAGAGGTAGCCTAACACAGGAAGTTCCAGAATCCGGGCTTTATTGAGCACAAACACTCTCCCTTTTGCTTTTTCTTTACCAACCGCTAAGGCTGTGCGAACTCGTGAGAAATAGGTATCCCAAGTAAAACTCATTGCTAAGCGCCGCTTGGCCGTAATGAGCTTGCTCCAGCGCTCTTCATCGCTCCATTCCGCAGCGGTTCGGAGGACATCGGCAAGCGAGGCGACGTTCCCCTGCTGGTAAACCAAGGCGCCAAGGCCCAAGGTATTCATGATTTCGACGAATGGCGGCAAATCACTCGCCAGAGGGAGGCAATTGACTGCCACCGCTTCACAGAGCACCAGCCCAAAAAGCTCAGCCTGCGGAATCTCTCGCCCGTCATACAAGTGCGTGGTTGACGAAGCAATCAAGAAATCTGCATCGCCTACCACTGCGTCTTTGTCTGAGTCGGATAGGAGCCCACGGAACCGCACGTTGCGATTGCTTGCTAAATTTCGTAAATGCGCCGAATACGCCGGATCCAGATCGTCAGGACCAATAATATCTAAGGTCCAAGGATCCTGAATGGCGCGAATTGTCACATCCATGCCTTTATGAGGCAAAACGCGCCCAACGCTACACAGGCGGTGCGCGAGGGGGCGCGGTCCGGGCGGATCGGGGCGGATGGCTGACAGCCAGATCCCAGCGCCAACCGCATAGACCTGGCGAGCTGGACCGCGCGAGCGATTTGCCGCGAAATCTGAGATTTCAACAAAATGGTAATTCTCTGACGGCTGAAAGCAGCAGTCGAAAATAGCCTTGACGGGCTCGTGTCCGGAGTTGGTAAACAAAACTGTCTGATCGGCGGCGCAGTTGCCGATGATATCGAACACAAGATCATTGCTGAGATATTGGTGGATCCAAATCCAGTCGAATCCACCCAACCTCACGAGAAGATCCTGAAACTTCAAGATCTCAACCGCCGCGATATCGTCTCCGATCACTCTCCAAGATTGAAAAACAGTAGCGAGCCTTTCTGTGAGCGGCCGAGTGCGCGGAAAGCTGTCATGCTGGACACTGAAAAGCTCAAGCTCAACTTCGGTCTTTGCAATCGCGCGCGCCGCGTCGCGGGTGAACCGCTCTCCACCCCCAGTTCCAGTCAGACTGTACAAACTAATAAGCGCTATTCTCATGTCGCGGCCAATCTCCAGTTAGCGCTCTTTCCTACGTGCAATGAGTTGGCGGTTGATTGCCGAATGAAGGTCCGTCGGTTCAAGCGGGCGTTCGGAGTGAATTGCCTCCAAAACATGCAACCGGAACCCTTGACGATCCAACAATTCTACAAGCCGCGTGGGCTCGATTCCCAATCCGGCCATCGCCAAGGGGTTCAATTCCAACGCGATCACCGTATGCGGCAACAAACATTTTCTTAAAAACTCAGTCCCGCCTTCCAGCACCAAGCTTTCGGCGCCCTCCACATCCATTTTTATAAAATCAAAAGGCGGAAAACCGGCCGAACTCATCACTTGATCGAGCGTGGTGATGGAGACCGCCTCCGTCCTCGGGCGAGACGGCCAGAACTGCAATAAGGAGCCTGGTAGTTGCGCGAATGTCGACGAGGCTGTGTCGTGGGGGAACACATGGATGTTGCCCGTGCCCTCCTCCTTACCTAGCGCTGTGTTAAATAGGCGACACACATGCGCACAATGGTTCAAGAGACAGTTCTCCTTCAAAAGCTGGAAGTTGCCTGGCACCGGCTCGAACGAATACACCTCGCCACTTGAGCCCACCAAGCCAGCCATCAGCACGGTATAGTACCCTATATGCGCGCCCACGTCCATGGCGCGCATTCCCGGGCGTAAAAACTCATGCACCAGGACTGTCAGTGCCGGTTCCCAAATGCCCTGGGACGCAAGGCAGGGGGAGAGCTCTAGATCCGAGGCAAAGCATATCAAGGGCTGCGCGCGCACGCTTTGCACCAGCAGCCGATTCTCGCCCAAGTATACAGGACCCCATCTCTTGCCGCTTTCGGCCACGGTCTTTCGAATCTCACTTAAATCATCTCGCTGTGCTGTCAGCTCTCCACTTAAAGGGGCGATAACCTTGGTCACTTCCGCGATACGCTCGCTGACCCACTGGTGGTTTGAACTAAGCGCCGCCATCTGCTGCTTGAAAGAGTCCAAAGCGCCTTCGAACGATTCCCACACTGTGCCGAAAGACGGTTGCAGTAGGGCTTTGGTCTGCTCCGGCAAAGCGCTAATGGCGAGCTTGATCGTAGCCACCTGTTTGGCGATAGCTTTCACCGCCGTATAAGTCTTAAGCAGGTCCCGGTTAAGCGCTGAGCGAGCCGATCCGGCCGTACTCAGTTCAGACTTGAACATCGCCAGCGCCTCCTCCAATCGGGAGAGCACTACGGTTAGCCAAGATCGAAGGGACTCGTCAGACCGGTCGGCCAGGGATGCGATCGTGATCTTGAGTGAGGAAAACTCAGCAGTCTGGGCGGCCACGTTATCAGCAAGATCGCGGAGGGAAGCGGTGCTTGCCTCAGTCTTCTCTCGCGCAGACGCTAGGTCGTACAGCAACTGAGCCATTTCCGAGATGTGACTGAGCTCGGCAAGCAACGCCTCGATTGCGGCTTGCGCCTTATCGACTTCGCTGTGAAGCTCCAAGAACCGAAGCAGGAGCGCCGTATAACCGGAGGGACTCTTTTCAAGATTTCCCCGCTTGACAGCCAGTTGGTCGCCAATCTTTGCTAAGCGGGTCTGCAGGTCGGACAGAACGCCGCGCTCATAACCCGTGAGTCTTTGCTGCACAGAGTTTAGCCGAGCTTCCAGTGCGTCTCTCTCTGTTGAAAAGGCAGATGATTGGGACGATGCGCGCGTAATCTCAACCTTGGAACGCGCTCGCAGCAGCGAGCCGGAGTATGCGTCCTGAATGGATTGTTGAAGTTGCAAGATCCGCTCTCCGTCGCTCCGAAGCTGTTGTTCGGCTTGGGAGATCGCATCCATCGCCTCCGTTTTCACGTCGGCCTCGAGGTTTTGGAAGCGCTTCAATAACTCAAGCGCAAGATCAGACACTCTTTGAACGGCACTCTCTGACTCAAGGAACCGCCGCGCGATAAAGGAAGGAGGCCCATAAGATGCACGGCGAAAGCCAGATGCTGTTGGCCGGCCACCGCGTGGGGAAGGTGAGGTGCGCCATCCGGCAGCGGTGTGGGGTTGCGCAGACCAAACGCGGGGCCATTGCGTCTTCAAAGATGCTGCCCTAAAACCAAACTCCCGTGCCACCTTCAGCAACGCGTCCATTCCGTCTTTCGTATCCACACCGGACCTCTTTGTGCCACCAGTTTCACAGTGTCCGTAGGACCCCAAGTCACAAGGTCCGAAACGGAGGCGAATCTCGTCCGAAAAGGCTGAAGCGTGCAGTCAATTCGCAACCTTCAAAACTGTATCACGCGTCCGCCACGGTGCACAGTTTCCATGCCTCCAGTGCCCGCCAAGGAAGGCCGGAACAAGACCCTATTATACAAACGTGATGGAAGCTTTGGGTATACACGCAGCCCATCTCGCGCGGGCTGTCTTAGCCTACCGCGCTGTCTACTGCGGATCGACGCCCGTTTGATGAAACCCGATTGTCTCTCCTTGGATATCCAAAACCTCAGCTCTCGGTTAAGGCCGGTCCAACCCAGTCAAGCGAACAGAGAGGGACAGGGTTCGGCGCAAATCAGGTAAGAGGCAGCGGTGAGGTAGGTACCAAGCATAGGAGGACTCTCGGCCGATGCAAGTTCCAATGCGCATCGGGGTCAAAAGCCGCGGTCAGACCGGGATGGAGCCGAATCGTCGAGCATGCAACCCCTTTCCAAGAAGCAACCCGCACAACCACGCGGCGGTAAAGCGGCAATCAATCGCCCAGATCCCGGCGGACGCCGGGCGGCTGGAGCGATTCGGACGGGTGAAGCACGCCTCGCCGGCGCCGCTGTAGCCCGTCGCGTGGTACGGCGGAGCAGTTCGTGGCTCAAATCGAGAGCGGCTGGCCAAAGGCATCCTGCGTCTGTAAAACCGATCGGCGCTTTGGCTCGTGCTCTCGCTGCGATTTTACACGCACGTGGCCCGGTCGGCCGGAAGCGGCGGCGGGGGATTCGGCCACCGTGCTGGATGTGCAGACCGAAAACAGCGGGCGATTGGTGTGAGACCAATATCATGACCTCGCGTTATCGGGCTCCGTGGGCTCGGGCGGCTGGCGCTGGCCGCACCGAAGCAGTCCGGCTTTCGTGCGCTCTGCCAAGGCTATTTCTTCCGTCCGAGCCTGAATACAACCACGGCCGGATGATTTGCTCCAGTTTCTCCTCTTCCTTGAAAGCCAGATTGCGCCTTCGGGAGGCGCCAAGTGCCTTTACAGGGCGGCCAACGAGTTTTTGGTTGACAAAATTAGTCGGCCTAGGATATAAAGGAGAGGACACGTGTTCGCGGAGAACTGGAGGGACAGATCATGAAAGGCACCTTAGTTGTGCGGGCGGCGGTATTAGCTGCCTTATTAGGCACAGTTTGCTCGGCTTCACCTATTTTTTGGCCGGGCAGCGGGCACTGGTACGAGTTCACCTCCCAACCGCTCGACTGGCTAAGCGCCCAGTCCGAGGCGACCTCTAAGGGAGGGTACTTAGTTGTGATAAATGACGCGGCTGAGCAGAATTTCATTTCCACCACTTTTGCGCCCTCGGGGGCGAATGAGTTTTTCGTCTGGATCGGCCTTTGGGATCCTTCCGGTAGCGGGACGTTCCAGTGGGTGAATGGCGATCCGCTGATTTACACAAATTGGGCGCCGGGAGAGCCCAACAATCTTGGTGGATCCGAATGGGCCGGTGAGCTCCGAACCATCGATTTCGGGGGGCAGTGGAACGATTTAAACGGCTCTTTTGCCCATTACGGCGTCATCGAGTACGACACCTATATCCCCGAGCCCGCCACTCTGCTGTTTGTTGGCTCCGGCCTGATTGGGCTTTCGCTGATCCGTCGGCGGTTGGTGCGTTCCTGATAGGCTACAGGCCTCGGTCCGGTTTCAGCCGGCCGGCGCCCATTCCCAGCGGCGTAAGCCGTGAGGGCTCAGCCGGATAGGGATAACGCGAAAATCTGGATTTGCATCTGTAACCGCAGTCAGCATCTCCCGGATGCGGCTGCGGTTTTGACTTCCTAGGAGCGTGATCGAGCCTCCCGCGCCGCCAGCCCCGTTCACCTTCCATCCAAGTGCCCCGTAAGCCTTTGCTATCTCAATGATTTCTTGATGCCTTTGTCCAACCAGCGAAGGATGCAGGGCGCGCTGCGCCTCGGTGTTCTCCACCATCGCCGCGCCCAGAGCTTCGAAATCTCCCCGCAAAAGCGCGTCCTTCGACTTTTCCGCCGTCAAGCGCAGGGGCTTGAGCTTCGGGGCGGTCGGCCCGGCCCCCTCTAAGTCCCGGATCACCGTCTGGTGCACCTCCGAGGAACTGTGCGTCTGCCCCACAAACACCAAGCTCAGCCGGCTTTCTAACTCCCAAAGGATAGCTTCGGGCGGCGTCACCGGACTCACGGCTGCATGGGGGTACTCAAACATATCAATAAAATTAATGCCACCATAAGCCGACGCGAGCTGGTCCTGGATCCCACACTGCTGCCGGAGGATCTCGGTTTCGATGCGTTGGGCGGTCGAAGCCACCTCATACGCCGTCATCCTGCCGGGCGTCAGGCAGTCCAGCGCCCCGATCAACGCCACGCTCACCGCTGCCGAAGTCCCCGTCGAACACCCAGCCGGCACTTCGCTGTAAATGGACACCTCGATGGCGTATTCTTCCGGGATCTTCATGTAGTCGATGGCTGCTTCGATCAGCGGGTGCTTCGTGTAGCAGCCATTGGGCGTGCCGATCGAATACCGGTCCCCGTAGTTCTCGGCGTGGATCGTGATACGGGGTCGCTCGCCGGACCGAAATACCTTCATCTGGACTTCCACGCCTGGGGAAACCGCGATGTTGAAAACCTTGCCGTATCGGGCGAACCAGGTATCCGTCCAGCCTCCGTTATCGCATACGCGTATCGGCGCCGTGCTGTTCACAATCCGGACCGGGTTTTCCATGTTTACCTCTAAGCTACCGTGCAACGTTTCTCAACCGGTTTAGCAGCTCCTCACTGCGGGAATTCACGCGGATTTTGAAGACCACTCTGCGGCTCCGGTCGGCGGTCTCCTCCAGGTCCTGCTCGCCGCGTCCGGAAGCCGAGATCTTCTCTAGCATACAGGCGCGCTGTCCGGGTTGCTCCATCAAGAATTGCAGCGACTTGCTAACCACCTCCATCGAGCGGTCCTGGCTGAGCTTCAAGTTTTGATTCTGGCTCTCCTCCAATGTCGCGCCGCGGTACGGCGTGGCGTCGGAATGGCCCTCGACCACAACGGACTCAATGGCGTTACGGTAGTTGGGGTCACAGAGGATTCCGGCCAGCGTCGGGATTCTGGTTCGAAGAAAGTCTTCGCCTTCCGGCCTCAGGGTGTGTTTGTTCAGATCGAAAGTAAGCAAGTCGTTGGGGACGGTGATAACGATCGAATAACGGTCCTTTGGGTCCAAAGCGATCTGGCCGGGATGAAAGCCTTGAGCCGGAAGCTGCCTTTTCAACTCCGCCAGCAGAGCGTCCGTGATGGAAGCGTTCACGGCCGCCTCGTTGTTGATGAACACCAGCAGCAGGAGAATGAAGATGACCATAAGGGAGGTCATCAGATCGGTGAGCGAATGCGCCAAGTGCTCGGAACTCTTACTGCGCCACATCGCCGGCAGCCCTCGGTTGGGATTCCAACTCTATCGCCTCCTCTTCCACCACTGGTGCAGGTTCCTGAGCTTCGACTGGAGGCTCCCATGCCTCCATGGCGGCGGTTACGGGCGGGGCTAGCGACTGGCGAATGTCGATAAGCACCTGTAAGGGCGACAGCAGCGGCAACCTTCGCCGGAGCGCATACATCAGAGACGCGTATTCGGCCCGTAACCGCCGCTCGCACACCTTTTTCTCCAAGAATGTGTAAATGACGCTCAGCAGCAGCGCCACGATGGAGGAGAGAAACTTGCCCGCCAAACCGTTGATCAGACGGTCGATTCCACTGACGGGAGAACCCTGAACCTGTGGATTATAGACCAACTGGGAAAGCGCCGCCAGGATGGCCGTAAAGGTGGCGAGCAAGCCCAACGCCGTCAGCACCGCCGGAACCGCCTGATGGAAGGAGAAGTGATAGTAGGGCGAAATCATCTCTTCTTCGGGCAGCACTTCTTCGCAACTTCGCGAAAGGTACCAGCCGCGCCTGCCGTCAGGACTCGGGTAGCAGACTAGCGCTTCCTCCAATCTTTGCCACCACTTGGCCGGCTCGCCGCGCAGTTCGCCGAAACGCTGCCGGAGTTCCTCCATCCGTTGGGGCGGCAGCGCCCGGCCCGGCTCCTCTCCGGCGGCGGGCGGCACGGCGCCCAGGATTCCGGAGAATTTCCGGAAGGCGGTGATGGCGCGGCGCCGCTCCGCCATCATCCGCGTCATGAGGAATCCAGCCAGTAGGAGGATCGCCGCGCACGCCGCCTGGATTTCGACTGGGATCTTGCCCAGGATCGGAACCATCGAACCCAGCCCCAATATCGCGCCGAACGCCAGAACCAACAGCGCCACCCCTAGCGCGATGGTCGCCAGGACTCCCTGCACCATGCGCCACTGGCCCGCAAAACCGGTCATGCGCCGGTCCTTCGGCCGCTACTCGCGCAGGTGCTCTTCATAGGCGGCCAGCACCTCTTCGGTTTTTCCGTTCTTGCGAACCTCGCCGCGGTCCATCCAAATGGCCCGGTCGCAAAACTGACGGATCATTTGCGTCGAATGCGACACCAGCAGCAGTGTTTTGCCTTTCTTGCGCAACGCCTGCATGCTGTTGAGGCACTTTTCCTGAAAGCCGGCGTCGCCCACCGCCAGCACTTCGTCTACTACAAGAATGTCAGGGTCGATATTGATGGCTATCGAAAAGGCGAGGCGGACGATCATGCCGTTGGAATATGTTTTCAACGGTTCGTGAATGAACTCGCCTATGCCGGAGTACTCCACAATCCGGTCATACGCTTCCGCCACCTGCTGGCGAGAAAATCCTAGCAGCGAAGCGTTCAAACGCAAGTTCTCGGCCCCGGTAAGGTCGCCATGGAAGCCCGAGCCCAACTCGAGCAAGGGTGCAATGCGCCCATGCACCGTCACTTGTCCGGCATCAGGAAGCGCCACGCCCGACGCCAAACTGAGCAAAGTGCTCTTGCCCGCCCCGTTTCGTCCTACGATGCCCAAGGATTCACCTCGGTACAGCGTAAAGCTCACATTTTTCAGCGCCGTGAACTTCTGCTCGTTTTCCGGCTTGGAAAACCACTGGCCTAGCTGGCTGAGCAGCACCGCGCGGCCCTGATTCAACACAAACGTCTTCGTGACGTTTCGAAACTCGATTGCCGCGGCTTTCTTGCTCATAGATAATCGTAAAAACGAGCCCGCAGCCCGCGGAAAACGAACAGTCCGGTCACGAAAAAGCCGGCCGAAACCAGGACCAGCTTGACGACCACTTCCGCGTCGGGCAGTGTGGCGTCGATCAGGATCGACCGGGAGGCAACCGCCAAGGCCGTGATCGGATTCAACAAGAAGAGCCCTCGCAAGTGCTCCGGCACAAAGCTGAACGGGTATACGATGGGCACCAGCCAGAACATCAAAGTGCAAAGCGATTCAACAATGTATCTTGTGTCGCGCACGTAAACGTTGACGGCGGAGAACACCAGCGCAAAGCCGGATACGAAGACAATGCCAATTCCCCACAACACCGGCAACAGCAGCCAGTAAATGTTGACGCCGGTTCCGGAGCCTACCACAAATCCCAATAACAGCAACATCTGAATGACCACGTGCAAACCTTGCGACAGCACGCCTGAGATGGGAATGATTTCTCTTGGCACCATCTGCCGCTTCACCAGCTGGGAGCTATCCACCAAGGCCAGCGTGCCCGTCAGCCCGCACAGGGTGAATAAGTTCAACGATACGAGTCCCGACAGAAAGTAAACCGGGAAGTTCTTGATGTAAACGTTCGTGAAGATGTTGGTGAACACGAACCACAGGATCCCGAGCATCACCAAAGGATTCAAAAGGCTCCAGAATACGCCCAGAGACATGTTCCGGTAGCGCACCTTGAAATCCTTCATGATGAGGTTCCAGAGCAGGTACGGGTAGTCGCCGTTCCACGAATATTTCACAGTCCCGCCGCCGGCGGGCGTTCCTGTTGGGGCCAAAGGGCTACTCCTGGGGAAGCAAATTCAGGCTAAGAAGCCTAGTATACCGCGTTGTCCGAAACCGCAACAATTTGAGAACCCCGTGCGCCACGGCAAGTCGCGCCTCAATGCGCGGCGAGAGAGGCCTTACGGGTTTCCCACTTCCAGGCGGTTTCCACCACCAACTCGATGCTCGACCAGCGCGGCTTCCAGCCGAGCTTCGCCATCGCTCTCTGCGGATCGGCCACCAACTCCGGAGGGTCGCCCGGCCGGCGCGGGCACTCCTTGAGCGGGACTTTCCGGCCCGTCACCTCTTCCACCACCCGCACCACCTCCCGCACCGAATGTCCCTTGCCCGTGCCAAGGTTCCACACCCCGCACTCTCCGCCGTGTCCCAAATGCTCCAAAGCCTTGAGATGAGCTTCCGCCAAGTCGAGCACATGGATATAGTCCCGGATGGCGGTGCCGTCCGGCGTGGGGTAGTCGGTCCCGTAGACTTCCAGGTGGGGAATCTCTCCGGTAATGGCCCGCAGGATGTTCGGGATCAGGTGCGTCTCCGGGTCGTGCCACTCGCCCAGGTCCCCGTCCGGATGCGCCCCGCAGGCATTAAAATACCGCAGCGCTGTCCAGCGCAGCCCGTGGCATTCTTCAAACCAGCGGAGCATCTTCTCCGTCATGAGTTTCGATTCCCCGTAGGGATTGACCGGGCGGGTGGGATGATCTTCCCTCAACGGAAGCCGTTCCGGATTCCCGTAAGTCGCACAGGTCGAAGAAAATACGATGCTGGCGACACCCGCCCGCTGCATACTTTCGAGCAGCGCCAGCGAACCCAGCGTGTTGTTCCGGAAATACAGCTCCGGTTGCTGCATGGACTCGCCCACCAGCGCGAAGGCCGCAAAGTGCACCACCGCCTCGATACGGTAATCCATCAACGTTTTCGTCAACAGCTCGCGTTCGGCCAGGTCCCCCTTTACCAGCGGACCCCAGCGCACCGCCCACGGGTGACCACGGGAAAGGTTGTCATACACTACCGCCTCATGTCCGTTCTCGGCCAGCAGCCGGGCGGTATGGCTGCCGATATAGCCGGCGCCCCCGGTCACCAGAATACGCATATGGAATGATTCCCCTCCCTGCCAATGACTCCCTGCGCCGGCCGTGCGCCGCAGGCTGATAACATAAACCTAAAGGTAGCAAATGCAGAACTTTTCCGAAAGCTATCGCGAACGGTTGCAGGCCACGCTTGCCTCCGTGGATACCGCCAAGGTCTCGCAAGCCATCGCCTGGTTCCATGAGGCCCGCGCACAAGGACGAACGATCTTTGTTGCCGGCAACGGCGGAAGCGCTGCCACGGCGTCCCACTTTGTCTGCGATATGTTGAAGGGCGCCAGCTATGGCCGGCCCTCCCGCTTCCGGATCATGGCGCTGCACGACAATGTCCCAACCCTTACGGCCTATTCCAACGACGCTTGTTATGAAGTAGCCGTCGCCGAGCAATTAAAAAACTTCGCCCAGCCCGGCGATCTGTATATGGCCATCAGCGGCTCGGGCAATTCTCCCAACGTGGTGCTGGCGATGGAAGCCGCCGCCGAGATGGGATGCCGCACCATCGCGCTCACCGGACGCGACGGCGGACGGCTTGGGCCGCTGGCGCAGCTTCACATCAACGTCCCGGAACCCCACATGGGCCGCATCGAGGACGCTCACATGGTGATCTGCCACATGATCGCCTACTACTTCATGGAGGAAGCCGAGCCCGCCGCTTGCTGAGCGCCAGCGCTGCCGATCCAACCCTTACGCCGCCGCCGTAATTCCCCAAGGACTTCGGCCGCGCGGCGCTCGTCAAAATACAGGCTGCGCAAAGCCTCAGGATGGGCGGCCTCTGAGAGAACCGCGGCGGTGCACTCCCGCACCCGATCGTTCCAGGCGCGCCACAACCGGAACTCCGCCGCCCCGGACGGCACGAGCCACGCCAGCAGAATCCCGGCTACCAACGGCGGCCGCCAGGGCTCCTCGAATACCAGACCCGGCCGGAGGCGAATGACTAGCGAAGCCACGGAAAGCCACGCCAGAAATGCCGTCGCCGCATACTTCTTATTTAACCCCTCCAACGGTCCGAGCTGTGACCGGAAAACGCCGCCCGCCAGCGCGCTCAACGCCACAAAGATGAGCAAGGTCAAATGAAAGACCTCGAAGGACGTCAGCCGCTCCCGCTTCCGCCACAGCCCCAGAACGAGCCAGCTCATCAGCACGCAAAAGGCAACCGCCGCGGCATAAACCACCGCTGGCTCCGAGTGCGATTCGAACGGAAAGCTACTGTCTCGCCAGTATGCGCCCCCGACAAATAGAACGGCAAAATGAAGCGCCTCCCATGGCGAGGCCGTCGCCACGGCAAACGACGGCCGGCTGGCGCGGTATGCCAGATAATATGGCGCCGTAACCAGCAACAGCCCTGCCGCCGACGCCCCGAGAAGCCATCTCCGCCCGGTGAAGAGCGCTACCGCCCCTACGACAAGTGGTGTCAACGCCCCGTTAGCGCTGGAAATCGCTCCCAAACCGCAAATGGCCAGGATCGCCGCCGTTCCCCCCCAGTCCTGCCGCTTGTTCCAAGCGAGCCACGCGGCCAGCCCAAGCACCGCCGCGACCGCGAAGAAGTGCTGGAGCAGGATCGGCCAGTGCAGGTCCCACAGCAGCATCCCGTTCCCATAAAGGGAAGTGAGGACGGCCCCACAGAACGCCAGGCGGCTGTTCCCCAATTCAGGAATCTCCCGCGCCAGCGCCCTCCAGCAGACCAACGGGGGAAGCGCCGCTAGCAGTACCGCCAAACTGGCGGTGAACCACTGCCAACCTCCAAACCAATGTAGGTCCGCATACAGAGCCAGTTTCATCGGGACCACGAGATGCTCGTTGTGAAAGGCGAACAGCCCTGCCGGCGTGAAGCGCTCGTGCAACCCGGTTTCGGCAAACAAGCCAATGTGATCTCCCCAGAACAGCCCGTCCCGTAGCATGAGCGCCATGACGGCGGTGATTATGGGAATCACGGCCAGGACGGCTGCCGAAAGCCAAGTGAGGCGCGGGTGCTCCTTCATCCGATAGTGCTATTCGACCACAGCCGCGCCCGGCGTGGAATGATGGTGAGTTGGTGATGCCCGGAGCCGGCCAGATCGAAGGCGCAACCGAAACCGCCTTGCCGTCTTGGAAAGACGCCGTGCGAGTGCTGCTCTACGGCTGTGCCGCCGCCATGGCGCTGTACATGGGCAGCCAGGCGCTTCGCTATAGCGTGGATGTGCCGGTGGGACCGGATTGGACTTTTTTGCGGCTTGCTTGCGATCACGCCGCCGGAAAACTGACCGGCGCCGGGCTTGTCCTCGCGGCCCCATGGGAACTCGGTGGTCCGCCGGCCTTAGGTTGGAACCTGCTGCTTTGGGGCTTGGCCGGAATCAACACCGGCGTCTCGATTGCTGTCACGTGGCTGGCGGGCGTCCTGCTGTGCTTCCTGTGCTGGGCGCTGGCCCGGCAAGGCGCAACCGCCGATAGCCTCACACCCGCAATGGCGTTCGCCTCCGCCGGCTTTTTCGTATTCCACCCAGGCGGATACCACCTCTGGCTGAGCGGCGCGGCGCAAACCCAGCTCGGCGCCGCG
>Ga0272446_1004920_pt1 | contig 15249 bp, 11 predicted proteins | sample YNPCB0061_FD_194587 | JGI IMG/M metagenome (GOLD analysis project Ga0272446, IMG submission 194587) | Hot spring microbial mat communities from Yellowstone National Park, WY, United States - YNP-CB-006-1 | ecosystem: Environmental > Aquatic > Thermal springs > Hot (42-90C) > Sediment | place... | reverse complement strand
CTCACCGGCGAGTTCGGGGTGGCCGACCACTCCAACGTGCTGAAGCTCGGATACTCGCCCGAGACACACTCCTGGACCCACGCCGCGCTACCCGCGGAACGGTTGCCGCGGGTGGTGCGTCCGGGCGTCCGTCTGGGCGGCATCAGCCGCGAAGCCGCGGCCGAGACCGGACTGCGGGCCGGAACGCCTGTTTTTGCGGGCGCCACCGACGGGATGGCCGGTCTCATCGCTTCCGGCGCAAGCCGCCCGGGCGATGCCAACACCACGCTGGGCACCACCTTGGTCTGGAAAGCCCTGTGCGAGACCAGGCCGGTTCTCAAGTACGGCATCTACTGTCACCTGCACCCGACCGGCCTCTGGGCTCCGGGCGCTGCCAGTAATACCGGCCCGGGAGTGTTACGCACCGCGGACGCGGGCGCCGGTGACGCGGAGAAGGACGCCTTGGCCGAACGATATCTGCCGTCGCCGGTGCTCGGTTACTTTCTGAGCGGCGCCGGCGAACGTTTCCCATTCCTCAATCCTCAGGCCACGGGTTTCTGCGAGGGGGAGGCGGGGGATGCCGGGGAGCGGCATGCGGCACGCCTGCAATCGCTGGCGTTTGTCGAGCGCTGGGGATACGAATTGATGGAGCAGTGCGGGGTGCGAACCGGCGAGGTGGTGTACTCCACCGGCGGCGCGGCCCGTAGCGGGGTATTCTCCGCCCTGCGCGCTTCGGTGTTGAAGCGCCGCATCGCGCTCCCCCGGTATCCGTCGGCCGCCTTTGGAGCGGCTGTGCTGGCCGCCTCGGGGGCGTGGTTCGAAGGCGACACCGGCGAGGCGATCCGGGCGATGACTTCGGTGTGCGCCTGGTGGGAGCCACAAATCACGCGGCCGTACGACGAGCTTTACCTGCGCTTCCGGGAAGCCTGCGCGCGGCGGGGGTACGGAGCATGAGCGCCTGGAAAGCATGCGACCTGCGGGGTCCGGCGCCCTCCGAGGTGTCTCCGGAGCTGTTTCGGAGAATCGGCCGCGCGGTGGCGGCGGCGCTCCCGCCGGCCGCGCGCGTCCTGGTGGCCGGTGATTTCAGACTCAGTACTCCGGAATTGAAACGGGCCCTGGTGGCCGGGCTGGGCGGCCTCGAGGTGCTCGATGCGGGCCAGATCCCGACTCCCGTGGCGTACTTCGCGCACAAGCGCTTCCGGACGGACGGTGTTCTGATTGTCACGGCGTCGCACAACCCGCCGGACCATAACGGACTGAAGTTGATGCTGGGCGCGCTGCCGCCTCTGCCGGAGGACTTCGAGCGGCTGCGCAGGCTGGCCGAAGAAGCCGGGAGCGGTCCCGAAGGTTCATCCCGGCCGGTCGATCCGGTCCCGGCCTACCGCCAGTGGATGGAAGAGCGGTGGCGCGGCGGCCCCGCCCTGCGGGTCGTCCTGGACGCGGGAAACGGCGCCTGGAGCCGGCTCGGCCCCGAAGTCTTTTCCAGCCTGGGTTTTGACGTAGCCCCGTTGTTTTGCGAAATCGACGGCCGCTTTCCGAACCGCGCCCCGGACCCGGCGCGAGCGGAAAACCTGAGCGCGCTTTGCGCGGAGGTGAAGCGGAGCGGCGCCGCGCTCGGCATCGCGTGGGACGGGGACGGCGACCGGGTCGCCTTCGCCGACGAGACCGGACGGGTGGTCCGAGCCGACGAGATGGCGGTCTTGCTGGCGCGGCGTTTGCTCCAGCCCGGCGACAAAATGGTGTACGACATCAAGCTGTCCGACGTGGTGCGCCGCGCGGCGGCCGGGATGGGGGCCGTGCCCCTGATGGAGCGCAGCGGGCACTCCTTCATCAAACGGCGCATGATCGAAGAGAATGGCGCGCTCGGCTGCGAGATCAGCGGGCACTACTTCTACCGCGAACTGGGAGGCGGCGACGACGGGCTCTTCACCGCGCTCCTGGTAAGCCGCATGGTAAGCGAGTGGGGGCCGCTCGGGGAATTGCGCAAGTCCGTTCCCCCCATCTTCGCCACGCCCGATCTGCGGATTCCGGCGGCGGAGATCTCCTACACCGAACTGACCGCGCGCCTGCGCCGCCTGTTCCCGGCGGCCCGGGTATCCTCGCTCGACGGGCTGAGACTCGAGACCGGGCAGGGGTTCGTTCTGGCGCGCCAGTCGGTGACCGAAGCGGCGGTGACGCTGCGGCTGGAGGGATTCAGCCGCAAGGATTTCGAAGCCCTGCGGGCGCAATGCCTGGACGCGCTTCCCGAGGTCGCGCACAGCATTCAGGAACAATCGGAGAGAGCATGAGTATCGATCAAACCAGAGCGGAACTGGTGGAGTATTCCACGCTGATTCTGAAACAAGGTCTGGCTACCGGCGCCGGCGGCAATATCAGCGCGCGGCACGAAAACACCATGCTGATCTCGCCGTCGGGCTTCTCGCTGGCAGAGGTCAGGCCGGACCAGTACGTGGCCGTGGACGTCGCTACGGGAGCGATCGCGCCCGGCTCGCTGCGTCCCTCCTCAGAAGTGTTGATGCACCTGGCCTGCTATCGCAAACGGCCGGAGATCCGCGCCCTCATCCACACCCATCCGCAGCACACCATCGCCTTGACCAGTTCGGGGCACGATCTGAAGCCGATGTTCGCCGACTTCGTCATCTATCTTGGCTACGACATTCCGCACATCGACTATGTGACCGTGACCACGCCGGAACTGGCTGCTGCGGTCGAGGCCGTGATCGGCCGTTCCAACTGCATCATCCTGCGCAATCACGGCGCCATCACCGCGGGCGAGAACCTGAAGCAGGCCTTCTGGCGGGCCTGCACGGTTGAGGAGGGCGCGACGATTCAGCTCTTGGCCACCCTGGCGGGGACCCCCCGGTTCCTGAGCCGCGAAGAGGCCGGGCGGCTCAACTCGCTGGGCAGCGAGCAATACCGCCAGCAACTGCTCGCCCGGATGAAGGGAGCCTGACGATGCGGTGCGGACTGATTCTTCTCTTTGCGGCCGCCCTCCACGCCCAGACGGAGGTAGCCACCGTCAAGGCCGCGACTCCGGTCGCGCCGCCGGCCTGGGCGGCGCTCGAGCGGCAGCTCATCCGGGCAATGGAGGAAGCCGCGCCGGTCTACCTGAAACGCTTCACCCGGCCGGGAGGCTCGCTCTACGGCGAAGGCCCCGTGGACGACGTCTACGAGATGTTCATCAACTGGCCGTTGTTTTATGCCATGGGGGCGGATGAGAAGCTGTTTCGGGATGCCCTGGAAGAATGGAACGCCATCACCCGGCACCACGAGGAACTCTTCGCGCCTCCGGAGGGCTATCCGAAAAACCGCCGTTATCTTCCCCAGCTTTACAAAGAGTTCTTCTCCCGGCGGTCGGACTGCGACTGGTTTCACATCAGCGAAGGCATGATGGCTTTCTACGATTTCGGCGTGGCCGATCCGGCCATACCGGAGAACATCCGCCGCGCCAGGCGCTTCGCCGGATTTTACCTGAACGAGGACCCGGGCGCCCCCAACTGGGACCCCCAGTACAAGATCATCCGCGCGCCCTTCACCAGCAGCCAGGGGCCGCTGTTCACCTGGGAGCACGGACGCCTCGGATTCGTGCGCTACCGGCTGGAACGCGGGAACCACGCCAGCCTGTATCCCGCCATCCGGAACCTGGAGCCGGGCTGGTACAAGGACCCGAAGCGGCGCGACCAGGTGCTTGACACCTTCGACCGCATGGTGATGCGCGGCGACGTGGCGGTAAACCTCGCGGCCACGGGTCTGATCACCAACGCATATCTTTACACGGGCGAGGAGAAATACAAACGCTGGGTGCTCGACTACGTCGAAGCCTGGATGGAGCGGGTGCGCCAGAACAATGGCATTGTTCCTGACAACGTCGGATTAACGGGCAAGATCGGCGAATACCGGGACGGCCAGTGGTGGGGCGGCCACTTTGGATGGACCGGGCTGTACTCGCTGCACATGATCCACGGCGCGCTTACGGTGGCCTCGGAATGCGCGCAACTGGTCAGCGGGGACGCGAAGTACCTGGATCTGCTGCGCTCGCAGCTCGACGTGATTCTCAACCAGGCCCGGATGAAGGACGGGCAGATGGTGGTCCCCCACAACTACGGGCCGAACGGCTGGGAAAACTACCGGCCCATGCCGTTGCGGGATGTGGCCCACCTGTGGCACGAATCCATGGAACCGCGGGACTGGCAGCGGATCGAGCGCCTGCGCGCGGGGTCGAAGGAGGACTGGAGCCATGTGCCCACCGGGGGAGACCGCATGGACTTTACTCTGACCCGCTATCCCAGCCTGATGTACTACGGCGGGCGCAATCCGGACTGGCCCGAGAAAGCCCTGCGCGCCGACTATGAGGAGGTTTGCCGGCGGATGGCGGCCCTGCGCAACGATAAGCGCGACGTGCGCACCATCTTTGGCGACGACCTGTATCCAAATAATCCGGTGATCACCAAGGCGCTCGCGCAGGTGACCCTGGGTGCGCCCCAGACCATTTACAACGGCGGCCTGCTGCGCGCGCGCGTCCGTTACTTCGACCCGGAGCGGCGCCGTCCCGGCCTTCCGCCGGACGTCGCGGCGCTGGTGGAAAGACTCGAAGCCGATCGCGCGGTGGTGCAACTGGTCAACCTGAGCACGGTGGAGAGCCGCAAGCTGATGGTGCAGGCAGGCGCGTTCGGCGAGCATCAGTTCACCACTGTGAAGCACGCCGGCGGGGAGACCACGGTGAACGGCAAGTACCTGGGTGTGGAACTGGCGCCCGGCGCGGGTATCCGCCTGGAACTCGGAATGAAGCGCTTCGCCAATTCTCCGAGCTATGCGTTTCCGTGGCACGCCGGACGCGTGCCCGCGGACTGAATCGAAGTAAGATCAACTGGAAAGGCCCTGCATGTCAAACGCTTTCATCTCCCGACGTCATGCGATTCTTGGTAGCTCGGCCCTCGGCGCCGCCCGAGGCGCAAATCCGCCGCTGCCCACCTGCTATTGCCGGCGCGTCAGGGGCGGCGCTGAAGCCATGCCGCCGTCCCACCAGGCCTGGAAATCGGCCACGCCGGTGCGCTATGACCGCGACTGGAACGGCGGCGCGCGCCATCCCGAACAGGCCACCACGGTGCTGCCCTTGTGGAACGAACGCTTTCTCTACCTGCTGTTCGACTGCCGTTACCAGAGCCTGCACATGGCCGAACCGCCCAACCTCGCCACGGACCAGCCCATTTACGAACGCGATTGCGCCGAATTTTTCGCCGCGCCCGATGCCGGGCAACTCCGCAACTACCGGGAATTCGAATTCGCTCCCAACGGCGAGTGGTTCGACGCGCGCATTCATAATCCGGGCGGCCGTATCCAGGTGGATGTCGAGTGGAACACCGGCATGAAGGTCCTCGCGGCCATCGAGAAGGAGAAGAAGCGCTGGTGGGCATCGGTGGCGATCCCCATCGACCAGATCGCCGTGCCCAAGGCCGGCGACCGTTGGAGAGTGAACTTCTACCGCATCGAAGGTCCGCCCGAGCACGAGCCGCGGACCTACATGGCGTGGAGCCCTACCATGACGCCGCAGCCCAACTTCCATGTGCCCGAGCGCTTCGGGTGGATGGAATTCGCGCGCTGAAACATTATATCCTGGTGGCTGAGAGGCGAGGCAGGTTATGTCCCTCAGTCGGCGAGAATTTCTCTATGGCGCTGCGGCGGGCATGGCCCGGGTCCCCAAGCGGTACTTCGGCCTGCACCCGCTGATTGAAGCCAACCCGAAGGCCGTCTTCATCCGGCGCACCCATGTGCCCCACAAGATGGACGAGGCTGCCAAACTCAAAGAAGGCCTCGCGCTCGGCCGCGAGATCTTCGTGCCCATGGACAGGCCGGGCGTTCCGGTCACGCACCGCATTGTGCTCAAGCCGAACCAGTGCAGCGTGCGCGACCGCCGCCGGCCCGACGTCGAGAACTGGGGAACCGGCACAGACCCCCAGTTTTACGAGGGCATGGTGCGGGCGCTTCAGGAATTGGGTCTCAAGAAGTTCTGGTTCATCGAGGCCAACAACTTCCACCAGTGGAACATCCGGGGCTTCGTAGACATCAACGAGCGGCTCGGCATCGAGATGAACGAGCCCTCGCGCCGCGCCCGCAATTTCCGCGACGGCTACGAAATGGTCTGGACCAAGGTGCCCGATGCGGTGGTCTACACCCGCATTCCCCACTACACGCCGGTTAACGAGCCCGACACCTGGCTGCTCAACATCGCCAAGTGGAAGGCGCACGGCATGTGTATGTCGCTGACCGTCAAAAACGAGCAGGGCCTGGTGGTGAATCCGTATGTGCGTTTCTGTCCCGGCTGGTCGATGGTGACCGGCGTCCCGGAGTGGATGAAACCCGACATTCACCCCGACGTGGAACGCCGGGTGAAGGCGTTTTTCGAACGGCACGTGAAGATGGGGTATTCGCGCTACGACAGCCGCGACCCGCTCAGCCCCATGCACCAGGAGATCTGGGCGCACAAGACCCTCGATCACATGAGCACGCTGCGGACCGGGCTGGCCGTGATCGAAGGCATCTATGGGCGCGATGGAAACGGCTTCGGTATTGGCCAGGATTACCTCACCAACCTGGTGATGTTCGGCAAAGACAAATTCCGCGTGGACATGATCGGCATGTACCTCGGCGGGCACGAACCGGGCAACGTGCACCTGTTCCGCATCGCCAAGGAGCGCGGGTTGAGCGACACCTTCAATCCCTGGGAGGTGCCGGTCTTCGAGTGGGTGGACGGCACGGCGGTGCCCCGCAAGCTAACCGATTTCCCCCGCACGCCGCTGAAGACCTACTACCTGCGGAAGGCGGGAGAGCCGATGTACCACCTGGTGAACGAGCCCTTCGACTACGACAAGATCAAGGCCTGACATGAGCCTGATTTCCCGAAGGGCCGCGCTGAACAACTGGTAAAAGGCGCCCGCTACGGCCGCGGTCCTACCGTGGTCATATCGATCGGTTTGAAGCCCAGTTTCAGGGCCGGCGAATCCGGCCGCAGCGCGAAATTGTAGCTGGCCGCGCCGGCGAACAACGGGTCGGCGACGACCGACTCGGTATCCTGCCCCTGCTGCTGCCACTCCTCAAACGATTTGCCGGCCATGCGTGGCCGGCCTCCGCGCACGTCGAAGTAAACATTGCGGTTCATCCTGAACTGGTCGCCGGTCCAGTTACCGCCCAGCAACTCGCCCTGATCGAAGTACACGATATTGTTGACGAAGGTGAAAGAGAGGTGCGGCTCCGCGCGCGAGCGCATCAACTGGTATTCCGAGCCGAAGGCGAAAACATTATTCCGCACCAGGTTGGCGCGCCCGTAGTGCTGGTGAAAGCCGGCGCTCTTGGTGCGGTAGACAATATTGTTCTCGATCAGCATGTCGCTGGAGCCTTCGTCCGGATAAATTCCCCAGCCGCCATAGGTGAACGACCAGACGTCGTGAATGAGGTTGTTGCGGATCACCGTGCCGGGCTGTTCGCCGAGGGTGTAAATGGCGCCCATGTCGCTGAGCATGTCCTTGCCGATATGGTGCAGGTGGTTGTATTCGATCCGGTTGCCTTTGGATTGGTTGGCGCTGTAGCCCCAGGTCCAGCCCACCGAAATCGCGGTGTAGTAGAGATCGTGAATGTGGTTGTGCGACAGGGTATTGCGGCCGCTCTGGGCCACCCAGATGCCGACCGCCGCCGGGTAGACGATGCCGAGGTGGTGCAGGTGGTTGTCGCTGACCGTGTTCTCGAAGTTCTGCTCGGCCTCGTTCTCGCGCTGGCGCGTCTCGCCGAGTTTCACGCCGCCCGCGCCGGCGTCGTAGATCTCCGAGTGCAGCACGCGGTTGCGTTTCGACCCGCGAGCGAACCAGACACCGTAGGCGCCGATCTGGGTGAACACGCAGTGATCGATGGTGACGTCCTCGGCGCCGGTGGCTTCGAAGGCCGCGCCGGCTTCGTTGGCGGCCTGGGTATCGGCGTAGCCCCCGGGGCCGAGCGTCCAATCCGCGTGGCGGAACTCCAGCCCGCGGAAGGTGAGGTTGCGGATGAACCGGCCTTCCTCGGGCTTGCCTTCCAGGCGAACCAACTGCGAAAGCGCCGGCGCGATGACCTCCTCGCCGGGCATGTCCTCGCCGGAGCGCGGGCGGTAGCTGAGCACGCCGGTCTTGCGGTCCAGATACCATTCCCCGGGCGAGTCCACGCCCTCCGGTGTATTCTCAATCCAGTAACGGGCGTCGGTTTCGCGGTTCGACGGGCGGGGGTTGCCGGTCAGAGTGGCGGCGTGCGCGGCTTCGTCCACTTTCACGATGGGCATACGGATCTCGGCCCACGCCAGCAGGGCGACCACCTCGGCGTCGGTTCCCTCCCACGCCTTGCGGATGTCTCCGCCGCGGAACTGTAGAACGAACGGACCTTCCTTCGGGCTCGGGCCGTCGATGCGATAAAACCCGTTGGTGGGCGTGCGGGACCGCAGCGCACGCGCTCCGCGCACAAACAACTGGCGAAAATACCAGTTGCCCTCCTTGACGCCGGGGACTTCGGCGGTCCAGACGCCTTTTTCGCCCTTCTGCCATCCTTCGATTTTGCGGCCGCCACTGAAAATGGGCCGCTCGCCCGGATAGGCGGCGTAGACGACAGGCGCCTGCGGCGAGCCCGAGTCGGCGGGGGTAAGCACGAACGGCTCGGACAGGCGGTACGTGCCGCCGCGCACCAGCACGGTCATAGGCTGTTGGTTGCCGGCTTGCCGTTTGGCGCGGATGGCGTCGCGCGCCTCGGCCAGAGACCGGATGGGGCCATCGGGAGAGACGGTCAGGGTGTCCGCGCGGGCGGCGCCACCCACCACCAGCAGAGAAAGGAGTGCAAATATCGACCTGCGGGTCATGCCGGATATTCTACACGGCGGGAGGCGGGGAACGCTCACTCCCACTCGATGGTGCCGGGCGGCTTGTGAGTGAGGTCCTGGAATACGGCGCAGACGCCTTCGATCCGCAGCAGTTCGGCGGCCAGCGCGCCGAGCAACGGCTCGTCGATCAGCACCGCCTGGGCGGTCATGCCGTCCACGGAATGAACGGGGCGCAATACGACCGAGTCGGGGGCTGCCGAGGAACCCAAAGGAATCAGGACCACGGGGAACTGCCAGATCTTCCGGTCGAAGCCGCTTTCGTGTGACAGGCGGCGCACCACGGCGTCGGCGCGCCGCAGGCGAGCCAGCCGGATGGGAGTGAGGCGGCTCTCGGTCACCTGCATGGCGGCCAGAGGCGCGGCGGAGTCCACGCGCGCCATCACGCGGTTGATCCCGGAGACCTGGTTGATCAGTTCGGTGGCAGTCTCCTGGACCGCGGCGGAGGGATTGCAGTCCAGCGCCAGCACCGCGGCGTAGGTGCGCGAGTCGCCCTGGACGCCGACCGAACGAATCGGAATCAGGTATCCGCCTTGGGCCGGCGTCACGCCGCGGGTGCGGCCTGCGCACAGGCACCGGATGGCCAGGCCCGGGCCGGGAAACGGGTGCCGCTCGAGTAAGTCCTCGGGTAAACCGAGCGCCCGGCCGATTTCGCGTACCTCGTCCTTATAGAATGCGCTCAGCGGTTCGACGATCCGGTTGGCGGCCATCAGGCGCTGGATGCCCGGAACGCGGTTGTGGTGGGTCTTAATGACCGCCGCCTTCTGGGTGCCGCCGGATTCGATGGTGTCGGGATAAATGGTCCCCTGTCCCAGAATCCAATGGCCGTCGAGCAGATGGCGTTCTTCGATGATGCGCTCCTGCACGCGGACAAACTCTTCGCCGATGATGCGGCGTTTCTGTTCGGGGTCGCAGACGGCCGACAGCGGGGGGAGAAAGCGGTCCTGGGCGTGCTCGACGGCCACCACGCCCGCGCCCAGCGAGTCGAAAAGCGCGCGGACGAATTCCGTTTCACCTTCACGCATCAACCCGGTGTCCACATATACGCCCCGCAGCCGCTCCGGCCCGAGGGCGCGCAGGCACAAGGTGAACGCGACGGTGGAATCGACCCCGCCACTGACGAAAAAGAACACGTTGCGGTCGCCCACCGTCTGCCGGATCTGCTCCTCGAGGCGTTGAATCTGGTCGCGGGGCGCCCAGTCTTTCTCGCAGCCGCAAATGCGAAACAGGAAATTCGCAAGGATCTCCCGGCCGTGGGTGGTGTGCGCCACCTCGGGATGAAACTGCACGCCGTAGAGCCGGCGCACGGGATCGGCGATAGCCGCCACCGGGCAGGTTTCCGTAGCTCCGATCACTTGGAATCCGTCCGGTGCGGCGGCGACCGTATCGCGGTGACTCATCCAGACTTGCTGCCGGGCGGGAACTCCCGCAAAAAGCGGACTGTCTTGCGCCGCCAGCGTGGCGAGTCCGTATTCGCCTTTTTCACCCTTGCGCACCGCGCCGCCCAGGGATTGAGCCATCAACTGCTGTCCGTAACAGATGCCGAGCACGGGCTGGCCGGATCCGAAGATTGCCGGATCCACGGTGGGGCTGCCGGGATCATACACGCTGTTCGGACCGCCGGAGATGATCAGCGCCCGCGCCTGAGCCAGTTCCGCAGCCGGCGTTTCGCTGGGGCGAACTTCGGCCGACACGCCCAGTTCGCGCACCTTGCGCGCGATCAAATGGCAGTACTGGCCCCCTGCGTCGAGGACCACAATCTGAGACGGTTTGGTTGCGCTACTTCCTGGCAAGCCGCTGCGCGACGATTCGCTTGGCATTCTCCAGCAGGGCGCGAGCCTTGGGCATCGCGTCAATGGCCTTCTCGACCTCCGGGTCGGTTTGAATGGCGAATTTCTGGCTCTCATCCACGCTGAATGCCGTGATGTACATTTCGCGCTTCAAGTTCTGTTTCAGCCAGGCGTGCACTTCGGCGAACTCCGCTTCCGTGAACTGGAACTTCTCTTTGAGCAGGAACTGGTGGAACTCTTCCATCACAGAGGCGTCGGGGTCCCAGCCTTTCGGCAACTTGGCGCTGTGCGTGCCAAAGTAGCGCGTGCTGAAGTTGAAAAAGGCGGACTTTCGCACCAGGTCGCTCTGGAAGCGATTCAGCTTCGGCGGCGTGTACTTTTCGTCCGGCGTGATGCCGCCGCCGCCGTACACAGTGCGCCCGCTGTCGGTCATCTTCACGTCCAGGGGATTTTTTGCTTCCGTGTCCCGGCGATAGTAGTAGTCCAGAAATGAGGTGTGCGAATAATCACGCTGGATCAAACGTCCGCTGGGAGTGTAATACTTCGCCGTGGTCAGGGCCAGGCCGGTGTTCTCCGAGAGGGGATACACGGTCTGGACCAGCCCTTTGCCGAACGTGTTCTCGCCCAGAATCCAGGCCCGGTCGTGATCCTGCAAAGCCCCGGCGACAATTTCGGCCGCCGACGCCGAGTAACGGTTCACCAGCACGACGATGGGGTAGTCGCGCCCGTTGTTCCCATGTTTGGCCACATACGGCTTCTCCGCCGAGGCCCGGCCGCGATGGGAGACAATCGTCTGGCCTTTTTGCAGGAACTTGTCGGCCACCGCCACGCCCTCGTTGAGCAGTCCGCCCGGGTTCAGGCGCAGATCGAGGACCAGGCCCTTGATATTGTTCTCGCCCAGCGCCTTCAGGTTGTCTTCGAGCTCCTTGCTGGTGGTCTCGTTGAACGAGTTGATATCCACGTAGGCGATGCCGGGGCGCAGCCAGAAGGCATCCTCGACGCTCTTGCGCGAGATCTCATCGCGGATCACGTTGAAGACCAGCGGCTTGTCGTTGCCCTCGCGCATCACCTTGATCTGAACCGGGGTGCCCCGCGGGCCTTTCAGCAGGTCGGCGACTTCGGTGGTGGTGAGGTTTTCCGTGGACTTGTCGTTGACCTCGACGATCACGTCGCCGGGATGCAGCCCGGCTTTGTAGGCGGGCGACCCGGTGAAAGGCACGAATACAATCGTCTTGCCGCCCCGGGATTGCACCGTCATGCCGACCCCGTAATAGTGGCCCTTCTGTTCCTCGCGCAACAACTGAAAGTCCCGCGGATCGAAGAAGTTCGAGTGCGGGTCCAGGGTGCGCAGCATGCCCGGGATGGCCCCCTTATACACGGCTTTGTCGGGGTTTACCGGGTCGGCAAAGTTTTGCTCGACCACATCGTAAACCCGGGTAAAGGTCTTCAGCGCCGAATCAATGTCGTCGGTGCGAACCGAAGAACCCGCTTCCACCCTGGGGCCGTACATTCCTCCCAGAACCGAACATGCGGCAACCACCAGGGGGACAAAAAGTAAAGAGCGCCTCTTTTGGGCCATCCGGAACCGTCCTTACCTCAGTATACCGTAGGACTTGCGGTTTTCCCTCGGGCGGCCTTACAGGGGGATATTGCCGTGTTTCCGGCGCGGGGTCGAATCCACCTTGTTCTCCAGCATACGCAGGGCGCGGATCAGCCGGGGCCGCGTCTGCCTGGGCTCGATCACGTCGTCGATGAAGCCGCGTTCGGCGGCGATGAACGGATTGGCGAAGCGCTCCCGGAATTCGCGCACTTTTTCCTCTCGGGCGGCTTCCCCGGCCTTTAGCTCGCGGCGATAGATGATGTTCACCGCGCCTTCAGGGCCCATGACGGCAATCTCGGCCGAAGGCCAGGCGAAGTTGACGTCGGTGCGCAGGTGCTTGGATCCCATCACGCAATAGGCTCCCCCGTAGGCCTTCCGCGTGATCACGGTGATCTTCGGCACGGTGGCCTCGGCGTACGCGTAGAGCAGTTTGGCGCCGTGCCGGATGATGCCCCCGAACTCCTGATCGGCGCCGGGGAGAAAACCGGGCACGTCCTCAAAGGTCACGATCGGGATGTTGAAAGCGTCGCAGAAGCGCACAAAGCGCGCAGCCTTGGTGGAGGAGTTGATGTCCAGGCAGCCGGCCAGAAAAGCCGGCTGGTTGGCCACGATGCCCACCGGGCGGCCGTCCAGGTGCGCGAAGCCCACCACGATGTTGCGGGCGAAATGCTCGTGTACCTCGAAGAACTCGCCGTCGTCGGCGATGGCGTAGATGGCTTCCTTGATGTCGTAGGGGAGTTCGGACTGCTCCGGCACCAGACGGTCGAGACGGGCTTCGGCGCGGTCCGCCGGGTCGGATGTGTCCCGGCGGGGCGGGTCGTCCCGGTTGTTCTGGGGCAGGTATTCGAGCAGCTTGCGGATCATGCGCAGGCACTCGGCATCGTCGCGGGCCACAAAATGACCCACGCCGCTGAGCGAGTTGTGAGTCATCGCTCCGCCCAGGCGCTCCTTGGTGACGTCCTCGTGAGTCACCGTCTTGATGACGTCCGGTCCGGTCACAAACATGTAGCTGGTGCGGTCCACCATGAACACGAAGTCGGTGATGGCCGGCGAGTAGACCGCGCCCCCGGCGCAGGGTCCCATGATGGCCGAAATCTGCGGCACCACGCCCGAGGCCAGGGTGTTCCGCAGGAAAATATCCGCATAGCCGCCCAGTGAAAGCACGCCTTCCTGAATGCGCGCGCCGCCGGAGTCGTTCAGGCCGATCAGCGGGGCTCCGTTCTTGAGCGCCAGGTCCATGATCTTGCAGATCTTCTGAGCATTGGCTTCAGAGAGGGAGCCTCCGAATACGGTGAAGTCCTGGGCGAAGACGTAAACCAGCCGTCCGCTGATGCGGCCGTAGCCCGTAACGAAGCCGTCTCCGGGGACCACCTGACCGTCCATGCCGAAGTCCCGGCAACGATGGGTCACCAGTTTGTCGATCTCCTCGAAAGTACCTTCGTCCAGGAGCAACTCGACCCGCTCGCGGGCCGAGAGCTTTCCTTCCTGGTGCTGGCGTTGCTTTCTCGCCTCGCCACCGCCCAGTTCAGCGGCTTCACGCCTCCGGCGCAGTTCTTCCAGCCTGTCCATGGGGAACTACTGTAACAGGGCCGGGCAATTCATGGTAAGGGCCGCCGCGTGGCCAGCAAGTAGGCGAGCGCTCCCACCAGGTTGGTGAAGAACACCAGCAGGGCCCACAGGGCGGCGTCCTCGCGTCGCGCGCGGGCATCGATGAACACCCATCCCACCAGGCCAATCCAGTAAATAACGACCCCGCCGGCGGCAGTCAGGACCAGCGGGGTAAAACCGCTCGCTTCCGGGTTCACCAGGTAACAGAGCGCGACGAAGGCGGCGTCCGTTCCGGCCGGAGTGCGCACGACGCGCAGCAGGGGTTTGAAGACGTCGTTATGATCGCCGTCGCGCCGCTGGGCGGCCATGGCCAGCAGTTGCGTGCGCTGGGTGGTGGTGAACGCGGCGTCCGGAGCGCCGCGCAGGACGGCGGCGAAATCCTCCGGGGCCAGATCGTGGACCGAATCGCCCTCGCGGCCCGGGCTGTTGCGGCTGAGCAGGATGCGGCCGCCGGGGTCAACCAGCCAGAGCCGCGTGACGTAGGGCTGTTGGGCCAGTTGCGCGGCCCCGGCGCGGAGCCGCGGATCGGCAGCAGATTCCGCCGTCGCGGGCAGTAACCGGGCGGCGGATTCTTCCACCGCACGGCGCGTCTGGCCGGATTCTTTCAGCCACGCATCGCGCTTGCTGTTGCCCGCGATCAGCGCAAGGGTGGCCATCAGGAGAGCGGCCACCGATGCGGCCAGCAAGGGTCTCGCTCTAGATGGCATCTTGGGATCTCCTTCGCCGAACCAGCGCCAGAGCAGCCACGGGGCTGAGGGCCAGGTTGCCAGCCGCCACCGCGATGGCAAGCCCGCGCACCTGCGCTGGAACCGCGCCCGACAGCGCCGCGGCAATGGCGAGCGTCAGGCAGGCCGCGGCAGGCAGCAGCGCCCAGAGCAGCCGGCCCTGTGGAACGGGCCTCGCAGGAAGGCTCGTCAGAATCTGCACGGTTTGCGCCGCGCTGAGCGGGCGGTCCGGCCCGGCCATCGCCTGCCGGAGCAGATCCCTCAGCGCGAGCTCTTCGTCAGTGTGCGGAAGTTCGTCCGACATGCTTGTATCCCTTTCTGAAGCGCTCGAAAAATGCCTGGCGCGCCCGCGAGAGAACCGACTCGGCGGCCTTGTAGGACCGGCCCAGCCGGGCGGCCACGCACTCCACACTTTCCTCCTCCATGTAGCGGGCGAGCAGGGCAATGCGGTAGTCCGGAGGCAGGCTCCATAGGGTCTCCACCACGTCTGCAAGCCGCTCGCTGGCGAGGGCGCCCGCCTCGGGGGAGGGGTCCGCGGCGGGCGCATCGTCGATTTCATCCAGCCCCATCTGCCGCCGGCGCCGGCGGCGCGCATCCGAGGCCTTATGCCGGGCGATACCGGTCAGCCACGCGAACAAAGGAACCCCGCCCCGATAGTAC
>Ga0272446_1004918_pt1 | contig 15253 bp, 15 predicted proteins | sample YNPCB0061_FD_194587 | JGI IMG/M metagenome (GOLD analysis project Ga0272446, IMG submission 194587) | Hot spring microbial mat communities from Yellowstone National Park, WY, United States - YNP-CB-006-1 | ecosystem: Environmental > Aquatic > Thermal springs > Hot (42-90C) > Sediment | place... | reverse complement strand
CGTCGTGCGCGCCCCACAACCGCAGGCGCCGCTGCGCGCGGGCGCGCCGGCCGCTGCTCCCTAACGCACTGCCGCGACGAGCAGGAGGACCGCCAGCGGGAAGCCGCCTAGGAGGACCGCTGCCACAAGGCAGTTGCCACCGGTGATCATGCGGCCGATCTTCCGCTCCCGCCCGCTCCTCGTCAGAGGAATGCCGATGCGCCGCGAGATGCGCGCCTTGGCCGCCGAGATGCCCAGCAGCCGCTTCCACGAGAAACCGCCTCGGTTCATGGGTTCTGCCTCCGGGGGGAGCGCCCCCGCGCCGTGGAGCGCCAGGGACCGCCCATGCCGGAGCCTGGAAGACCTCCGCTCACACGCGCCGCGTCCTGTTTCGCCGTCCTGCCCCGGGCGACCTCCGGCGCGCCCTGTCGCGTTCTCCTGCAGGAACGCCGCTCCCGCGCGCGGAAACGGTGCGCAGATGGCGCGCTGCCTGGCGGGACCCGTCGCGTGCCCATCGCCAGGAGCGCGCGTCCTCCGGCGGAGAGACGCCGGGAAGGAGTCTGCGCGATGAGAGGTCGCTGGCAGCCGGGGCGCCTGGCGGCGGTGGCGGTCGCCGCATTGGCGGCGGCCTTCGCCTGCCGGGCCCAGCGCCCGCAGCCCCCCGAGCGGTTCGACGCGCTCCAGGCCGTGCTGGAGCGCAGCGCGGCCTTGCCCTGCGGCTACCGCATCGTGACGGGGTACCCGCAATGAGCGCCGCCGACTCCTACCCGCGGCTCCGCCTGCTGATGGCCGGATACCTGCACGAGGACTGGCACGAGGAGAGCGGCAGCCCCGAGGAAGCGGTGCGGCTCTTCGCCACGCGCGAGGGCCCGGGCGTCGCCCGTGAGGCAGCGGAGGAGGTGGACGACGCTCTCGCGAGCCTCTCCGGACGGGGAGAGGCGGCGGCGAGCGCGCTGCTGCGCGACCTGGGCGGCGCCTACGACGCCGAGGCCGACGGCTGGACCGCCACGGAGTGGCTCGCGCGGGTCCGCGCGCTGCTGCGCGGGCAGGGGTAGGCGTCAGGGCCGCTCCGGCGGTCGCCCGCCCCATCGCCGCCTTGCCGCCGCGCCGCCCCGCGCGCTATCATGCGGGCGAACGCGCCGCCAGCGCGCCCCGCAAGGAGGCCCCATCGTGAAGCTCGGTTTTGTCAGCGCCATCCTGCCCGATCTCGGGCTCGAAGAGGTTCTGCGCTTCGCCGCGGCGGAGGGGTTCGACTGCGTGGAGCTCATGTGCTGGCCCGTCGGCAAGGCGGAGCGGCGCTACGCGGGCGTCACCCATGTCGACGTCGCATCGCTGGACGCCCCCGGCGTCGAGCGCGTCCGCGCGCTCTGCGCCGAGACCGGCGTCGGCATCAGCGGCCTGGGCTACTACCCGAACCCGCTCGCGCCGGACCGCGCCGAGGCCGAGACCTGCGTGGCCCATCTGCTCAAGGTGATCGACGGCGCGGCGGCGCTCGGGGTCGGCGTCGTGAACACCTTCATCGGCCGAGACCCCGCACGATCGGTCGATGCCAACTGGCCCCGCCTTCGCGAGGTCTGGCCTCCCATCGTGGCCCACGCCGAGCGGCGCGGGGTGCGGATCGGCATCGAGAACTGCCCCATGCTCTTCACGGCCGACGAGTGGCCGGGCGGCAAGAACCTGGCGCATTCGCCGGCGGTCTGGCGGCGCCTCTTCGAGGAGATCCCCTCGCCCCACCTCGGCCTGAACTACGACCCGTCCCACCTCGTGTGGCAGGGTATGGACCCCGTGCGGCCCGTCCGCGAGTTCGCCTCCCGCATCTTCCACGTGCACGCGAAGGATGCGCGCGTCGACCGCGAGCGCCTCGACGACGTGGGGACCCTCGCGACGCCGCTTTCCTACCACACGCCGCGGCTCCCCGGCCTGGGCGACGTGCCGTGGGGCGCGTTCGTGTGCGCGCTGACCGACGCGGGGTACGATGGCCCGGTCTGCATCGAGGTGGAGGACCGCGCGTTCGAGGGCTCGCTCGAGGGCCGCAAGGGCGCGCTGCGGCAGTCCGCCGCGTTCCTGCGCCAGTACCTGGGCGGTCTGACGAAGCCCGCCGCGTAAGCCTGGAAAAAGGAGGCCCCGCGCCCATGGACTACACGTACCGCGATATCGCGAAGATGCTCGACCACTCCCTCCTCAACCCCGTGCTCACCGACGCGGAGCTTGAGGAGGGCTGCGCCATCGCGCGCGCCTACGACGTGGCGAGCGTCTGCATCAAGCCTTACGGGCTGCGGCGGTGCGCGGAGCTGCTCGCGGGCAGCGACGTGCAGCCCAGCACCACCATCGGCTTCCCGCACGGCGGCCACACGACCGCCATCAAGGTCGCAGAGGCGAAGGCCGCGCTCGCGGACGGCGGGACCGAGCTCGACATGGTGGTGAACATCGGCAAGGTGAAGAGCGCGGACTGGGCCTTCGTGCGCGACGACATCGCCGCCGTGACGGAGGCCACCCACGCGGGCGGCGCCATCGTGAAGGTCATCTTCGAGAACTGCTACCTGACGGACGACGAGAAGGTCCGGCTCTGCGAGATCTGCGCAGAGGTGGGCGCCGACTTCGTGAAGACCTCCACCGGCTACGGCAGCGGCGGCGCCACGATGGAGGACCTCCGGCTCATGCGCGCTCACACCCCGCCCAGCGTGCGCGTGAAGGCCGCGGGCGGCGTGCGCACGCTCGACGCGCTGCTGGAGGTACGCGCGCTGGGCGTGAGCCGGTGCGGCGCCACCCGCACCGTGGAGATGCTGGAAGAGCTCAAGCGCCGGGGCGTGACGCCGTAGATGCGCCCCGCGGCGTCCGGTCGGGCGCGGGCGACCTTCTCGCCGGCGTGGTTCCACGAGCGCTTTGGCCTGCGGTTCGGCGAACGCTACCATCGCGACCCGGTCCACCGGACGGAGCAGGACCGCGAGGCCGCGCGCCTGCTGTGGGAGGCCTTCGGGGACCTCGGCCTCGGCGAGGAGGACCCGCCGCCGCGGCCGCACCTCCGGATCGCCGGCGACCGCTTTTTGCCCGCGCTCTTCGGGTGCGAGATCGTCTACCTCGAAGAGCGGCCGCCGGCCAACCGCCACCTCCCGCGGACCGGGCCGGAACACCTCCCGCCCATCGCGCCGCCGGACCTCGACACGAACCCCTGGGCGGAGGAGGTGCGCCGCCAGGCGGGCGCGCTCACCGCGCGGTACGGCGCGGTGGACGCGACGATGGACCTCGGCGCACCGCTTCCCACGCTCGCGAGCGTGTACGGCGCCGCCGCCTTCCTCGCGCTCGCGGACGACCGACCCGAAGCGCTCGCGGCCCTCCAGCTCGCGGCCCGGACCATGGTCGAGGTCTACGACCGCCTCCTCAGGCCCCTGGACCCCCGCCTTCCGGCCGAGCGCCGTCTGTGGCTCCGGAACTGCAACGTACCGATGGTCTCGCCGCGTTCGTACCTGCGGCAGGTGCTCCCCGCCGATCTCCTCGTGCGGCACGCGGCCGCCCATCTCTCGCTGCATCACTGCGGGGTCGCGGACCGCCACCTGGAGGCCTACCGCTCGCTCGCGCCGCTGGAGCGTCTGGAGATCGGCTGGAACAGCGACCTGGGGGCGGTGCGGCGCGCCTTCCCCGACACCCCGCTGGACGTTCTCCTCACCGCCTACGACGTGGCCGGCATGGACGAGGACGGGCTGCGCGAGACCGCCGTGATCGTTGCGCGCGACGCCGGCCCGCGAGCGCTGGTCGGCGAGGTGCGCATGGTGGACGTCGGGCCGGACATCCCGGACGACGTGGTGCGGCGCTTCGTCCACGTCGTCGACGAGGAGCTCGCGCGCGCCGGTTAGGCGAGGCGCCGGCTACAGGTTGGGCGGGAGACGCCTGGGCAGCGCGGAGAGCTCCAGCAGCGCGTAGAGGAGCGTGCCCACGCCGTCCGTCGCCTCGAACGTGGGCTTCGCCGGGTGGCCCTTCACCCAGCCGTTCTCCACGAGCTTCTCCATCGCCTCGTCCGCCAGCTCCTCCGCGAGGCGCAGGTGGTCCGCCTCCCCGGTGGCGCGGTGGAGCCCGACGAGGAACGAGATGGCGCGCCCGTAGCCGTCCGCGTAGGCGCCCCGCGGCGCGCCGGCAGGCAGGAGCGCCGTCGCCTCCTTGCGCCACCGGCGGCCAATGTCCGGCGGCATCTCGGCCCGGAGGTTGCGCACCCACTTCCGGGCGCCGTCGAGCAGGGCGGGCCGCTTCGTCAGCTCCCATGCGACCAGATACGACTGCGCCGTCGCCAGCGCGAACTCGTAGGAGTACATCGTCGTGGGCCAGAGGTCGATGTGGCCGGTCGGGAACCAGGCGTCGTAGCCGGGCCCCTTCGCCTGCTCCGGCACGGGCGTTCCGTCGGTCCGCAGGCCGGCTCGGAAGCGCCCTGCCTCCTCGTCCCACCCGTAGCGCAAGTAGGCCTCCAGGTAGGTCACCGCCACGCCCCGGAAGAAGGGCTCGCACGTCAGCTCGTACGCGCGCAGGAGCTGGGCGCAGTGCGGCCCGCTGATGGTGGTAAAGAAGTGGTGCGCGTCGTACCGGTCGCCCGTGGAGGGCGCGTCCACCGTGAGGCCAGTCTCCGGGTTGCGGTGGCGCCAGTGCCAGTCCGTTACCAGTTTGGCGCGCTCCAGCCAGACGGGCTCGCGCGTCTTCTGGTGGAGGAATGCGAAGGCGACGACGAAGGAGCCGCCCGAGAAGGCGAAGTCGCAGCCGGGCTGACCGTCGTCGTGCCGATTGTGCTGGCCCGTCGTCTTGTCGCAGATGTGCCAGCGCCAGATGCCCTCGATCTCTCGCCGCGTGGCCTCGCGGTCGATGGCCCACAGGCGGTCCCAGAGGGGCAGGTGGATGAGGATCTCGTGGACGCGCCCGTGCCGATCGTCGGCGATCTGCTCTGTCGTCGCGTCGATGTAGAGGTGCGACCCCCAGGGGATGAGGCCGTGCTCCGTGGGCGGGAAGGCGAGGTGCGCGCCGATGCTCGCTTCGGCGGCGCGCGCCCAGCGCCGCTCGCCGGTGAGGCGCGTGAACGCGAAGAGGGTGCGCAGGAGCGGCATGTCGTCCCAGAGGTCGCAGCCGCCGGGGTTGCGCCGGCCAGGCCGCTCCTCCGTGCGCACCATGGCTTCCAGCAGCTCCGGCTCGCGAGGGGCGTCGTTCGTCCGCACGTCGATGACGCTCATGAACATCGGCGTGTGGCGGGGCCCGTAGCGGTCCGTCCCGTACCGCAGCACGTTCTCCAGGCAGCGGCGAACGACGGCGCGGCATCGCTCCGCGTTGCGCGGGCCGCCGCCGAGCGCGCCGGACGGGAGCGAGGCGCAGGCCGTGGCCGCTCCGATGGCGGCGCGGAGCACATCGCGACGGCTGCGGCGATCGGCAGATGGCATCGGTCTCCTCCATGGCGGCGCGGGGCGGCGGTGGTGGGGTTCGCGGGGCATGCGGCGGGTTCCTGCGCGCCGCCCGACGGCGGCAGGGGAAGGTCCCGCTCCGGGAGAAAATGGGGCTCGGGTCGCGCGGCGCGCTGCAGCGGGCGGGGCAGACGCCGTGCGCGCGCATCGTGCGGGGCCGGATCGGCGGGAACGGGCCACAGGAGGAGGACGGCCGATGAGGGGTTCGCAGCGCGGGTCGCGAGGGCCAGCGGCGATCGCTCGCCGTGTCGCGTGGGCGGCCCTCACGCTGGCCGCGCTCGCGGCGGCGCGCGCCGGCGCTGGCCCGCTGGTGGACATCGGCGACCCGTTCGGGCGCGTGGAGCTGGTGGACGAAGTCCGCTGCGCCGAGCCGCCCGGCGACCGGCCCTTCGCGGAACACCCGGCCGGCGCGTCCGCCGTGCAGACGCTGCTGGGCGGCGCGTGCCGCGTGCTCCCGGCCGCCGGGGCGAAGGGACCGGCGACCTTCTCCTACAAGCTGGGGGCGGGCAAGGGGCTGCGCGCCGGCGACGCGCTCGTCCTCGCCGTCGAGTACCCGGAGGACGTCGCCCGCACCGTCCAGATTGTCAACCGGGGCAACGAGACGTTCCAGGGGTTCCATACCGGCGCGGCGCTGGGCGACTCGCTCCTGGGCTACGTGGGGAGCAACGCTGAATCGCTTCGCGTCCCGCTCTCCGGCAAGTTCCGCACGTGGCGCCAGCTCTTCTTCCTCTTCGACCGCTTCCACGGCATCGCGCGCAAGCGCGACGAGCCGAACCGCCCCGACACACCCGCCACCGGCTTCTGGGTGAGCGTGGTCCGGCTGGACCCGGGCGACGACCCGCTCTCCGCCGGACCGGCGGTGCGCGCTATCCGGCTGTACCGCGTGCCGAACATGGAGAAGCTCTATCTGCCGCTCCGTCGGCCGCCCGCGCCCCTCCCGCAACGCCACATCTTCACGCGCGAGGAGATGGCGGACGGCTACGCAGAGAACCCCCGCGGCGCTCCGCGCGGCGTCGAGAACATGGCGCGGTTCTTCGAGGACAAGGCGCGCGACCTGCGCTTCCTGGGGATCGACACCTTCTGCAAGGACCTGCTGGAGTTCGGCCACAACCAGGGCTGGGACGCCGGCGACGACGCCTGGTACGTGCCATCCGACGACCCGAAGCGCTGGGAGCGCATCGTGGAGACCGCCACGCGCCACGGTTTGCACCTGCTGCCCTACTACGAGTACCCCGGCAGCATGGCCCTGAACCGCGAGGTGAAGTGCCTCCCGCTCGGGCGCGACGAGCCGCGCTACACCGGCATCTGGTGGAGCGAGCTCTACCACCTGGACGTGACGGACCCGCGCAGCCTGGTGGACGCGCGCCGCCTCCTGGACGCCACCATCGCCAGGTTTCGCGACCGCGGCCGCTTCCTCGGCGCATGGTTCCGCACGCGCGTCAGCCACTGGCCGATCAGCTTCGCCGAGGCGCCGCTCGGAAGGTTCGCCCGGGAGGCCAACCGAGGCGCCGCCGTCACCCGTGAGCAGCTCCGCGCCGACCCCGCTCTTCTCGAACGCTACCGTGAGTGGTGGCTCGGCAAGCGCAAGGACTTCCTCCTGGCGCTGCGCGACCACCTGCGCGCGACCCTCGGGCCCGGCGCGCTGCTCTTCTGGACGAACTGGAACAGCGAGGCTGGCCCGCTCTGGGGGTCCGGCAAGAACGTGGTGACGGACGACCCCGAGCGTTGGAAGCCGCTCCTGCCTCAATGGTGGGAGGCGCGTGACATCGGCGACATGACGGCCTCGACGGACTACCTCAAGGCGCTCACGCGATGGCCCGACACCTGGCCACCGGACGAATGGCAGCACAGCGAGCCGCGCGCCGACCCGGAGCGCTACAAGGACGCCGGCGGCGTGCTGTGGGTCTATCCGTTCCTGCGCGCCTTCACCGTGGCGCGCCCCGGCGACATGGAAGCGTTTCGCGGGCCTTCCGGACTGGCGGCAGCGCGCATGTTCCCGCTCAACGAGCACCGCTGCGAGCCGCTCGGCGACTACCTCTGCGACGTGGAGCGCGCGGGGCCGCACTGCACGCTCGCGGAAGCGCGGCTGGTCGCCAACGGCGACCCCTTCTATCTCGCCTACCTGCCGGGCAACGCCCACAGCCGCGGCTTCCCGGAGTTCGTGCGGCGCTTCCACGCGGCCTTCCTGGCGCTGCCCGCGCTGCCGAGCGTTCGCCTTCGCGACGCGTTCGCGGACCCCGAGGTCGTCGTGCGCCGCATCGCCGCGCCGGACGGACGGCAGGGAGAGTGGTTCGCCATCGTGAACACCGGTCTCGCGCCGAAGCCGAAGGTGACCGTCTGGCTGCCGCCAGGCGGTCCGCTCACGAACGCGGCCACCGGACGCCCCGTGCCTGCCGCGCGCGCCCCTCGGGGCCGCACGGTGACGCTCTCGCTGGACCCCTGCGAGCTGCGGTCGCTGCACGCGGCGCGCGCCGCGAGGCCCTGACCGCCGCCGCCAGCCCACGCGGCCACGACGCCGCGTGAAGGAGGGTGACCATGGACATCGCGATTGTCGGGGCCTCCGGCGACGTCGGACGGCAGATCGCGGCGCGGATGGTGGCCCGCGCCGTCCTGAGCCGCCACGAGCGTCTCCAGCTGGTCGGCAGGCGCGACTCGGCGTCCGCCTCCACGCTGGAGGGGTTCGCGGGCGACCTGCTGGACGCCTACGCCGAGAAGGCGCCGCTCATCGACATCGCGCTGGACCCGGAGGAGCTGGCCGCGGACCTGATCGTCTTCTGCGCGGGGGAGACGATCCCGACGGACCCGAGCGCGGTCTACTCCCGCTCCGACCTGGCGCGGCGCAACGCGGCGGTCTTCCACACCTACGCACGCGCGCTGGCAGAGTGCGGCTCCGGACACGAGTTGGTGCTGGTGGTGAGCAACCCGGTAGAGCTGGGGGTCGCCGTCTTCGCCCGCTGGCTCGGACGCCAGCGGGCTTTCGGCATGGGCGCCTATCTCGACACGATGCGCTTCCGCGAGGAGGTCGCCGCCTGCCTGCGGCTCAGCCGCGGCCATGTGGCAGGCTTCATGGGGGGCGAGCACGGCGACCGCCTGGTACCGTTCTGGAGCACGGTGCGCGTCTTCGGGTTCACGCCCGAGGAGCGCGCCGAGGCGCTCGATCGCATCCGCCGCGGCCACCGCACGGAGCGGTTCGCGGAGGAGCTGGCCGCCGAGAAGGAGCGCGCGCTCGCCATCGCGCGCGAGGGGCGGATGCGCGACGCCTTCGCCTACGCCAACGGGCTGCCGCCCGACTTCCGCGTCGCCATCAAACCGTTCCTCATCCACGTGAGCGGGTCCAAGACGGTGCTCGGAACCGCCGAGGCGGTCGCCGAGCTCATCGAGTGCGTGGCGGGCGGGGCAGAGGTGGTCGTCTGCGGTCAGACCGTGCTGGAGGGCGAGTACGGAGTGGAGGGGTCGGTGGGCGTTCCGTTCGTGCTGAGCAACGCCGGCGTCGAGCGCGTGGTGGAGTTCGACCTCCTGCCGGAGGAGCGCGCGGCGCTGCGGACGGCGGCCGAGGCGGTGCGGTCGCGCTGCGCGCCGTTCCTGGAGGCGTGAAGATGGATCGCTGGCGGCTGTGGGTCTTCGCCGCGGTGCTGGAGGACGCGCCGGGAAGCCTCCTCACGCTCGTCTCGGCCTTCGCCAACCGCGCCGTGTCGCTCCTCTCGGTGCTGGGATGCGGCGCGTCCATCACGGGAGAGGGGCTCGTGCTCGTCTCGTTTCGGTGCTCGGAGCGCCGGCGTCGCGAGCTGGAGCGGGTCGTGCGACGGCTGGCGGTCGTGCGCTCCGTGGAGGCGGTCGAGGTCGAGGAGCCGGAGCGCGGACGCGTGGTGCTGATGGAGGTGACGCGCGAGGGGCTCTCCGCGCCGGAAGGGCTGCGGCTCGTGCGGCTGACGGAGCGGTGGCTGCTCGCAGGCGGCCCTGAGCCCGTGCTGCGGCCGATGCTGCGCGGCGCGATCGACGCGGGGATCGTCGCGCGTCACGCCGAGGTGATGCTGTGACGCCGCCGCAGCCCGAGCGGGTGGCACCACCGGCTCCGCCGGAGCCACCGGTCCCGCCGATGCCTCCGGTCCCGCCAGAGCCACCGGTCCCTCCTTGTCCTACGGCGTGAGCGGCGCCAGCTCGGCCTCCGCCACCATCCACCACGGCGGCATCCCGAGCGGGCCTGCGGGCTCCACGCACTCGATCTCCAGCCGGTTCTCTCCCGACCGGAGAGCGGACGCCGGCGCGTGGAAGCTCCGCGTGGCGAACCCCTTGCTGTCGTAAGGGGAGGGCCCCTCGAACAGGACGTGGCCGTTCAGCGCGATCCGCAGGCGCGGACGGTTGCCGAAGTCGTCGTTCCTCGCGGTAAGCCGGAGCGCCGCGCCGCCCTCCGGAACCCCGCTCAGAACGAAGTCGCACGTCAGCCGGTGGCGCCCCGTGGAAGCGGCGTAGATGTAGTTCACGTCCCGCCCGTACTTCCGGTAGCCGTACAGGTCACCGGCGCCCCCCTCCATCTCGTCGCCCAGCGCGCGAAGCGGCGACCGCGTGAGCCGGTCGGCCGACCTGCGCTCCAGGAGGCGGATGTCGGCCTCCAGCGTGTCGCGGACGTCGGCCCACAGTGGCGCGAGCGACGGGCGGCCCGCAAGCAGGCTGCGGACCCACTTCCAGCGCCCCAGCTCGCGGGCCGCCTCCTCTCTCCCGCGGGCGGCCGGCTGCGGCGGGTACCCCTTCTCTCCGAGGAAGCGCGTGCCGTAGAGGGCGAGCAGCGCGCGCACCGCCGGCCGGTCCGCCGTCGGCCACTCGGCCACCGCGGCCTCGAGCGCGCGCAGCGGGTCGTACGCCCCCGGCGCGCGCGCGTAGGCCGCGGCGATGGCGAGCGGCAGCGTGGAAGCGTGCCACTGGCGCATCGGGTTCCACAGGATCCCCGCCACGTGGCCGGCCAGGTCCGCCGAGCGGTTCTTCAGCGGCGCCAGGAGCGGTCGCCACGGGAACATGTCGTTCACCGGGTAGTTGTCCCAAACGAACGGCTTGCGCCCCAGCCAGCCGGCGACGAGATCGGCGTCCGCCGCCGTGATCGATGCCGAGCAGACCGTCGGGCCAGTCCAGAAGAGCATCACCTCGCGGTCGACGCCCGTTCCGATGGCGCGCGTGTAGCCCATGTGCGCGCGCATGTCCTCCGTCGTGTAGGCGCTCGGGCAGAAGAGCAGACGGGGCCGCGGCGAGAGCCGGCGCATGTCGGCCCACAACCGGTTCACCAGATGCGCCTGCGCCGCCTCCACCGTGCCGAACCGCGCGGCGTCCTCCGGCGTAGGCTGGCGGCCGATGTCGTCCAGGCACAGCGCGAACCAGCGCACCCCGAGGGCGTGCACCGCGCGCACCTTCCGCAGGATGAGGGCGTAGTCCCTCTCCGAGCCGTAGACGAGCGGCGGGTCGCTCCAGATGCCCGGGTTGAAGGAGAGGCAGAGCCGTACGCCGCGCCGGTCGGCCTCGCGGGCGAGGTCCGCGATCTGCCGTTGCTCGGCGGGCGTGTAGTCGGATCGCCACTTGGCGCCGCTCGCCGGGAACGAGCTGTAGCAGAGCATGAGGAAGTTCATGCCGTGCCGCTGCAGCCACGGCAGCGCCAGGCGGTACTTCTCGATCCCCTCCCACCACAGCCCCTTGATGCCCCGGATGGCGAACGGGTCGGCCGCGCGCGCGGTCGAAGGCCACGCCGCGACGAGCAGGGCAAGCGCGCAGGCCGCTCGCGCCCTCCAGGTCATCGGTCCTCTCGCTCCGGCGGGTAGGCGCGCCGGATGCGCAGGATCTCGGAGCGCGTGTGGCCGAGTCCCCGCAGGAAGCCGTCGCCCAGGCGGGCGGCGCTGGCGGCCAGCGTGCGCTCGTCGATGGGCGAGGGCGAGCGGTGCGCCACCGTCTCGAGCCCCACGGCCAGATGCAGGTTGCGGCAACCGTGGAGCACCGTGGCGCCGAAGGTGGCTCCGGTCACGTCGGCCCCGGCGAAGTCCGCCGCGGTAAGGTCGGCCTCCACAAGCTTCGCGCCCCGGAGCCGCGCGCCGCGAAGGCTCGCGCCCGTCAGGTCGGCCCCCGTGAGGTCGGCGAACGGGAGGACCGTGTTCGCCAGGTCGGCGTCCCGCAGGTCGGCATGGATCAGATAGGCGCCCGCCAGGTTCGCGCCCGCGAGGCGCTCGGCATCCACCTCCATCAGCACCCGCCTGCTCTTGCGGTGCAGCACAGCGATCAACCGCTTCTCCTTCCTCTCGCGAGCCCGCGTGCCGGCGTCAGCGCGCGGGCGCCTCCGTCACCTCGATGGGTCCACCCTGTCGCACCAGCTCGAGCGCGCCCTTGCGGTCGATGTCGCGCAGCGTGATCGTCCCGGACCCCTTCGTCACGAGCGTGAGCGCGTCGCAGGTGGCGCGCTCCACCGTCACGCGCGACGACCCCTGCGCGGTGATCTGTCCCTTGACCGCGTCCGGCGTCGCGCCGAACCAGCCGACCGTCGCGTCGCGGATGGTCAGCTCCGCGCGCGAGGCGGGGTCATCGCGCCCCACGTCGATCGTCGTGGCGCTGGCGCGTGCGTCGCGCGTGCCCGGCGTTCCCAGGAGCGCGGCGCGCCCATCGAAGAGCATGAGCTCCGCGATCCGCGTCGGCCCGCGCAGCGTCACGTCCGTGTTCGCCCCGGAAAGATACACGCCCCATCCGGCCACGCCCACGGACGCGCCTTCGGCGCGCCATGTTACGTTGCCGGTGGCGAAGGGCTCCCCGATGCGCTCGGGGAGGCGAAACTCGCCGCGCAGGTCATGGGCCATGATCGACGGGATGAACCACTCGCACCCGCCGATCCGCACCTCGCACGGCGGCCCCGTGGAGCTCACTCCGCCCACGAAGAGCCACCAGGTGGGCACCCGCACGTTGCGGAGCTCCAGCCGCCAGCCCGCGCCCGGCACGTTGCTGCCGTCGAACACGCGCCGGATCGGCTGGTTCCGCGGGAGGTCGAACCGGGCCACGCCGCCGCTCGAGGCGTCCATCGTCAAGCTGATGCAGTAGGTGCTGTCGCGCAGGACGACGTCGCCCCTGCCCGTCATGATGATGGAGTCGGGGTTCGGGCCCATCGTCAGGTTCGTGGCCCGCAGCCGGCCGCGCTTCGCGTGGCTGAACGTGATGCCGTAGACGTAGCGCACCGTCGTGTCGCGCGCGTCCCACTCGCCATCCAGCAGCTCGAGGTTGGACGGCCGGATGGCCCCGTCCGCCAGCGTCCCGCCGATGGTCGCCCGGCGCGTCACCAGCCTTCCGCCCTCCCACACGACGCGGAACTGGCGCGCCGTGGCGTTCCGGAGCTCGACCACGCTGTCCTCGACGGTCAGCGCTCCGCCCCTCGCGAGGATCAGGTTGCCCCGGACCCGGACGTGTCGCCCCCGCCACGCGACCCTGCGGTCCACCCGCACATCGCCTTCGAGGTCGAGCGGACGCAGCGACGCCTTGGGAGCAGGCGCCTGCGCACCCAGCAGTCCGAGAGTGAGCATCGTCAGCATCGGCAGACCCCCCCGGCGGGCCGGCGAACGGCGCTTGCAAAAGGAAAAGCCCCCTCGTCGAAGGAGGGGGCTCCACACTTCGAGAGTGACGGCGCGGTCCGGCGGGACGGACCTGCCCTGGCCTCGGGGGTACGAGGCCGCCACCCTTTGAAGTTAGCGTAGGATTGCTCTGGGGTCTGTCTCGTTTCCTGGAGCGCTCGGCGCTGTGCGCCCGCACCCCAAGCTCTTCGCCTCCGGCGGAGCCATCGGCCTCCAAACCTTACCGGCAACGATTATAGTGCCGCGCCGCTCCGGTGTCAAGCGGTTCGCACAACCGGATTCTCTGGGCGCGGCCGGTTCCGTTCTGCGACTCCGTCTCAACGCACCGCTGGATCGGCACGGCCGTTCCAGAACCCGTTGTCGAGCGCGCCGTCGCCGCTGTGGTCGTCGAGGCGCGACAGCCGCATCGCCTTGGAGTGACCGTCACAGAAAGTGACACTCACCATGCCCAGGTGCCGCTCCGCCGGAACCGAGCGGCATCGCCAGACGCCCTCTCCGGCGTTTCCCGAACCGCACTCGCCGGCCGGCGGCGAGCCGTAGCCCTGCGGGTCCCCCGACGGCCGGCTGCCGCGTGCCGAGGGCAGCGGCGGGTCGACGACGTAGGCGCCCGCGACGCTCGTGCCATCGTCGCGGCGCACCCCCGCAGTGTCCGCGATCGCGACCGTCTCCGCGGGCGACGTCACCTCCGCTTCGACGGCCGCCCACGGGAATCGGCTGTTGCCCAGGTACTGGTAGTTGTAGCCGTAGCCCCCGTAGCGGAGCGCGGGGTTGTGCGCCCACGCACGGAAGGCGGGCCCGAGCGCCGGCGTGGCGGCCACGCTCGGGCAGGTGGCGATGGCCTCGTTCTGCAGGTAGGGGAACAGGTCGTCGGGCCAGCGGGTGCGCGGGCTCTGCGAAGAGGGCGACGAGTGCATCGGGTAGCCGTCCCAGTCGCGCGCGTAGAGCGCGATGGCGAGCCCGAGCTGGCGCGACTGGGTGACGCACGCGGTCTGCCGCGCTTTGTGGCGCGCCTGCGCGAAGGCCGGGAAGAGGAGCGCTGCCAGGATCGCCACGATGGCGATAACGACGAGCAGCTCGATGAGGGTGAAGCCCTTGCGGGCCGCGGTGTTCACTTCGCATCCTCCTGGATGGGTATGTTATGCGACGGAGTCGCAAGTGGAAGTGACGTTAGCCTCCACCACCGTGTCGCGGCGGTCCGTCTCCAGCCCCGCCGCACCGCCGTCGAGCCGCCACGCTCGCTGCGTCTTTTGCGACCGAGTCGCATCAAGTGGGCAACAGAGGCTTCGCCGGCGGTCATCATGGGACGATCAGGGGCCGCTCCTCAGGCGGCGGACGCCTGACACGCCGGGCACAGCGCGCGCACCTCGATGCGTATGGAGGTCGGCGCGAACCCGGTGCGCTCCGTCACGGTGCGCGCCAGGTCCTGCGCCAGCTCCGTTCGCATCTCCACGATGCGCCCGCAGCCCGGGCAACCGATGTGCGCGTGGTCGCCTTCCACGCGCCGCTCGTAGAAGTGCCCGACCCCCTCGAGGTGGAGCAGGTCGAGCTCGTCGATGAGCCCGCGCGACTTCAGAAGGGCCAGGGTGCGGTAGACCGTCGCGCGGTTGATGGTCGGGTCGGCCTGCCGGGCCAGGCGCAGCAGGTCGCGCGCGCTGAGGTGCCCCTCCGCGCGATCCAGCGCCTCCACGACGATGCGCCGCTGTCGCGTGAGCCGCAGCCCCTGCTCCCGGAGAGCCTCCTGCAGCGAAACGGCCTGCGCCTCCATCCGGTCCTCCCACCGAACCGCAATGCTTCGTACCGCTAACTATAATCGGCGCTTCGTGCGCTCGTCAAGATGGTGGTGGTGTCGCCGCCCGGGCGCGGGCCGCGGCGAGCGGAGATGGGGCGGGGGCTAGAGCGGGGCGGGCGCCTGCGTGTCGTCTTCCGAGCCGGACGCGCTGCCGCCAGGCGCCGGGGCCTGCTCGGCGGGTGGCTCGGGCGACGTCGCGCCGTTGTCTTCCGCCGCCGGCGGCTCGACCGCCGTCTCGGAGGCGGGCACGGCGATTGCGGCCTCTGGCTTCTCCCGCCGGGCGCCGCTTCGGCGGCGGCCGCCGCGGGCATAGCGGCGGTTCATCGAGCGCACCGTGTCGGGGTCGGGCGCATCGATGCCCAGCGCGACCATCTGGTTCGGGTAGAAGAGGCGGCGAATCACCTCCGCGGCGCGGTCGGCGTCGACGCTCACGTAGCTGAGGCCCTCGAAGGAGGGCAGGGTCTCGATGACGA
>Ga0272446_1004917_pt1 | contig 15258 bp, 10 predicted proteins | sample YNPCB0061_FD_194587 | JGI IMG/M metagenome (GOLD analysis project Ga0272446, IMG submission 194587) | Hot spring microbial mat communities from Yellowstone National Park, WY, United States - YNP-CB-006-1 | ecosystem: Environmental > Aquatic > Thermal springs > Hot (42-90C) > Sediment | place... | reverse complement strand
TAAGTTCAAAAAGTAATTTTACGGGTAAAGTTATTGACTCACAAACTGGTGAGCCATTGATAGGTGTTACTGTAAAAATTAAAGAGTTAAATTTGGGAACTCAAACCGATTTGGACGGTAATTTCATCCTTCAAAACTTAGATACCAATTCACCTTTTACCGTAGAATTAAATTATATTTCTTACCAAACAAAGGTACTTTCTAATTTAATATTAAAACCATCAGAAAACAAACCTTTTATTATTTCTATGGAAGAGCAAGGAGTGAATGTAGAAGAGGTAGTTATAACAGGAGATATAAGAAAGGAATCTGATGTTTCTGCTCAAATTTTACAAAAATTAAACATTCGTTTAATGGATGTTTTCTCTGGAGACATGATTTTACAATCTTCCTCTGATTTATTCATGGCTACTTCTGTAAATAGAATGCCTGGTATTGCATTGATTGAAGATAAGTTTTTGACTATTAGAGGTTTACCAGAACGTTATAATGGAGTTTTATTTAATGGTGTCCCTTTGCCTGTCATGAATGTCGAACGACAAACATTTGACTTTAATAATTTTTTTAGTTCATTTATTTCACAAGTACAGTTGGTAAAAAGTGCAACGGCAGACCAAACGGGTAATTTAGGAGGCGGCATTGTTCGCTTTGAAACTGCTGCAACTCCCTCTAAAGATGAATTTTCGGCAAATGTTATAACAGGTTATAATTCAATGGCTTCCTTTCAAAATCAAATATTACCTGTAAATCAAAATAAAGGTTTATTAGGTTTTATGGGAAAACCAGAACCTTTTTTAACCAATGATTTTCCAGAATTTAATGTTTTTAAAAACATAGCTTCCAATACTAATAGCCCTCAACTGGCAGAGTATGGCAAAAAAGTCAATGCAAATTATTTAGTAAACCAAAAAAACGCATTACCTAATTTGTATTTTTATACTCATTGGAAAAAAAGATTAGAACTCGGTGAAAAAAAAGTTTTAGGTTGGGTAGTAGGTTTAAATGCAAGCAATATCAATTCAAAAGAAACATTGGATTTGAATGTACTGTCTGAATATTCACCAGGGTTAGGGTATAGTCTCGTTGCAGACTACTCCAATAGCGAAATATATAAAAGACAACAAATTTCTTCTCTTATGGCTAACTTAGGTTATCAAGGAGAAAAATTTATTTTTAGTTTTAAAAATACATTACTTTTTAACCACATAGGACGAACTATCAATATGTTTGGTGATTATTTGTTTACAACTCCCTACCGAAGAATGATTAGGCGTTTTGAACAACAGCAGCTATACACTACTCAACTTCAAACAGATTTCTTAATCTTGAATAAAGATAAAAAAGAGTTTAAAATTTCAGGTCTTATATTTTTTAATTTTGCTAATGCAAATAATCCTTTTTATTCTACCATTAATGCACTAAAAAATGATGCGAATAACAGTTGGTATTTCTCTGACCAGGTTACCCTAGGAACTAATGCTTTACTGTTTATGAACATGCAAAGTTTCCAAAAAGATAGAATGACAGGAACCGAATGGTATGCAATTTTCTCAAATAAAGGGGATAAAATCAAATGGAATGTTAAAGGTGGGTTTTATCTTGGTTATTATTATAAAAACTTTCATGCTAGAAATGTAGGCTTTTTACCAGGTGATAGTTTAATAGGTTCATTGATATTAAGAAACCAGACCATTCAAAATAATCAATTTTCTTTTGAGCCTAATTTAATTGCTCCTAATTATTTTTATTTAACTGAATTAACCGATGATAAAGATAATTTTCGTTCTAAGGTAACTAATATTGCACCCTATCTTCAATCTGAAGTCAATTTATCAAAACAATGGAGTTTTCTATTAGGTTTTCGTTTGGACTGTTATATCGAGTACTTAGAAAATACCACTTTAGCAGGTTCAATAGTTCCTTTTAGAGAAAGAACATTTATTAATCCTTTGCCCTCTGCATACTTAGTTAGACATTTGAATGATAAAATGAATTTAAAACTCGGTGTTTCTCAAACCGTTATTCGACCTGATGCAAGGGAAGTTTCCTATTTTAAATTTTTTGATAGACAAACACTTTCTGAATGGGAAGGAAATCCTGAACTCCAACCAACCAAAATTTTTAATGTAGATTTACGCTTTGAGTACTTCCCACAAGGGATTGATATGCTTACCGTTACACCGTTCTTTAAATTTTTACAAGACCCTATCGAACAGACTGTAAGCCCAACCACGGGTTCGGGGGTTTATTTTAACAGATATACCCTTAGCAATGCAGGTGCAGCTATTTCCTATGGTATTGAAACAGAATTTAGAAAAAGATTTTCTTACGACCCCGATAATTATTTAAACAATCTTAGTATTTATGGCAATTTAACTTTATTGAATTCGGTAGTAACCCAAGAAAATGAACAATTACAAGGCATTAGAACCAATCGAAGATTACAAGGTTTGAGTCCTCTTTTGTTAAACCCTGGTGTTTTATTTAAAGAACCTAAAACAGGTATTGGAATTGACCTCTTTTATAATCGTTTTGGTAGGCAAATTGTGGTCGTAGGGAAACCCGGTGAATTTAATGACCTTATAGTTTTACCCAGAGATAGAATGGATTTGCAAATTTCCAAAAACTTTAAAGATAAATTTTTGCTTCGATTAATTGTTCAAGATATTTTTAATCAACCTTATTACAGAGTGCAATTTTTTGAAAATGATATTACAGCTAAGTTTAATCAAGCTCGCTTGAATACGCGTTATATGCAAGGGAGATTGTTCACGTTTAGTTTGACCTACAAGATTTTATGATTAATATTCAACATCTTACAGGAATTTTTAATTCTACTATTTCAAGATTTCCTTGGGTAATTCTTATTTCTATTATCGGTTGTTTCTGTGGAAGTTATCTATTAAATTCTTCTTACGACCCAACTACCGAAGATATTTGTTTGAGAATAGTTCTTTCTTGTATAATTACTGCACCTTTACAAATTGCCTATCATCTGAAAAATGAAATTTATCAATGGACGGGTTGGAAAAAATTTTTGCTTCCTATTTTATTAATTCCATTGGTTTATCTATTAATGGAAAGATTTGATACCCAAATTGGAATTTATAAATTTTTTGCTGCTTTTTTTACTACACATTTATTTTTAGCATTTGCAATTTTTTATAAAGAAAACCAAAAAATTTTATTTTGGGAAATGAACCAGATTTTTCTAACACGTTTTGCAGTTGCTGTACTTTATTCTTTAATTATCTATGCGGGGATTTCCATAGCTCTTCTATCAATTGATGTTTTATTGAATGTGAAAATCAATAATAGATTTTATGGGCATCTTTTTATTTGGACTGCCGGTTTCTTGAATACTTTGTTTTTTTTAAGTGGTTTACCTAAATTAAATGAACCGTTTCATACCGACTCATGGAATTCATACCCATTAGTTCTTAAAATTTTAGTTCAATATATACTGCTACCGCTTGTGACAATTTACTTAGGCATTCTTTATCTTTATATTTTAAAAATTTTAATCGAATGGAACATCCCAAAAGGCTGGGTTTCTTATTTGGTATTGTGCTTTTCTATTGCTGGAATACTGAGTTTACTACTTATCGAACCTTTAAAAGAACAATCAGAACATCGATGGATTAAAACTTTTTACCAATATTTTTATCTTGCTTTATTGCCTTTGATTGTCTTACTTTTTGTTTCCATTGGATTGAGAATTTGGGATTATGGATTTACTGTACCAAGATACTATGTATTTATTTTAGCCTTGTGGCTTACCTTTATTACTTTTTATTTTCTCTTTTCCCCCAAAAAAAATATACAAACCATTCCCATTTCGCTTTTTTCAATAGGTTTAATTTCTTTTTTACCGCCATTTTCTGCAGATTTTGTTTCAGAATATTCTCAATTGTCTCGGTTAGAAAGAATATTGACAGCCTCCGGAGCATTAAAAGATGGAAAAATCAAAAAAGTAGATTGGAAAAATCAAAAAGAGTACGTCGCTGCAAACAGAATTGCAAGTTATTTACTGGATAATCACAGTTACGGTTTATTTCACCCTTGGTTAGAAGATACTACCGTTCAAAGGTTAAAAACTATAAAAAATCCAACACGGGACGAAATTCGTTTTGAATACATACGAGCACTAGGTTTCCAAGAGTTTTATGACCCCTATTTAGTGCCCGAAACGGAAGTTCAATCGATATTTTTTTATTCGCCAAAAGAAAAGGCAATTGTCCTTGATGGGAAGCATTTGATTCTGCGTAATATGGAACTGAATTTTAATAACCTTTCCCAAAGGAATCAAGAGGTAGGAATTTCTATTTTGGCAAATAATTTGTTTCAGTTGACTTATAAGCAAGAGGTTTTGGATACTTTTTCTTTGGAACCCATCAAAAGTTATGTCTTATTAAAAACAAAAGACAAGTCTTTCAAACAAACCAGTTTCACCATTGATACCCTAAGTTTGGATTTATCTTCCAAAACACAAGTTTTTTTAAGAAGTTTTGATGCAAGAGTTCATTCCGATGACAGCATAGAAATTAGGAATTTGCAATTCGATATGGCTACTCGCTTGAAGCAATAAAGGATGTTAATAAAAAAGTTGTGGCTTCATAGGTCGGATTGCTTATATTTGCACCATGGGCAAATTAGGTGGTCTAGATGAAGAATTTTTTATTTCTATGTGTAATAGCATAGCATTAGAACCTTCTGCCTTCTATGCTTATGATGATTTAGATAGTTTTATTGAACAAGAACCTTATGAAAAGTATGGTTATTATGCTGAAAATGAATCGTTAATTGCTTTAAGAATTCATAAACATAATTTGCCTAACATAGATTTTCTAAATAATTTTCCGGAAATTATTGCCTTAGACTTACAAGAAAATCAAATCCCTAAAATTTCTGGGCTCGATAATCTCACCAAATTAGAATACCTTAATCTTTCTTGTAATCCTAACATTGAAAAAATCCAAAATTTGGATAATTTATTTCAATTAAAAGAGTTAGAACTCTCTAAAATTAAGTGTAAAAAAATTGAAAATTTACATAATTTAAAAAAATTACAAAAATTAAATTTAAGTTCAAATATTATCCAAGAAATTAAAGGACTAGAAAATCTCACTTCTTTGAAAGTACTTAATCTTAGTTCTAATAATATTTCTTACATCGAAAACTTAGATACTCTTACCAATTTAACGGATTTGTACTTGAATTATAACAATATCGAGGATATCAAAGGTTTATTCAATCTAAAAAATTTGAAACGTTTATTCCTTGAAAATAACCAAATTACCATGATTCAGGGTCTTGATAGTTTAACAGAACTTACCAGGTTAAGTCTTTATGGAAATAGAATTCTTGGAATTCAAGGTCTTGCATCATTAAAAAAATTAAAAAGACTTAACTTAGGTTATAATGAAATTGATACCATTCAAAACCTTGATGCGCTTGAGCAATTAGAAGATTTGGATTTGTCTGAGAATAAAATAAAAAATTTATTCTCTCTTACTCATCTTCCAAAAATTGAAATTTTGAATTTGGAAAATAATTTTATTGAAGATATTACTCCTTTAAAAGAAATGAATTCCTTGAAAGAAGTTAATCTTGCTAATAATAAAATTAAATTAGAAGGGAATAATTTAAGCGTTTTAGAATATCTTCAAAATAAAAGAGTAACCGTTAGTATTGATAAACAACGACTTGCGTAATTTCGTTATCATTTTTATTCTTACATTAGTTTGTTTATGTCTTACGAGTTTCATTACACCTTTTTGGTATGATGATGTCGGGCATAGCCTCTTGGTTTTTCAACTTCTTAAAAATGGTAAATGGGCTTATCCAATGGAATTTCCTTCTTTAAATAGCTACGAATTAAACTCTATGATGATTACCATAGGTCCTGCTTTGCATTATCCTGTAACTGGATTTTGCTCACTTTTTGGTTGTGTTTTTTATACTTTAAGATGTTTTATAATTTTTTTTAACGCATTTTTTCCTATTGTTCTTTTCCATTTTTCTGAAAAATTTTTTAACAAAAATTCTAAGTTTTTTTCTGCAATTTTATTACTTATGAACATCCAATTTTTAGTATATGGAAGCCAATATTTAGGAGAAATCTTCATGATGCTCATGATTATTTTGGGCTTGTATTTTCAATTGCTCTGTTTAAAAAATAATCAATCTTTCCTTTTTCTAGTTTCTCAATTTTTTTTCTATATTGCTATTTTAACCAAAGAGTATATTGCATTACCATTAGGTTTGTATCTTTTGTTTTCTTGGATTTATTGGAGTATTACACAAAAAAAATTCTCTTTTCCATTATTTTTACAAGGTTTTTTTTTACCAATTGCTTCTATTATATGGTATTTTTTTCATTTTAAAAATTTTGATATATTCTTACATTATTGGAACTTAAAAAGTGATTATCAATCAGAATTTTTGTATGTAGGTAAAGAAGCGTTTCAATTTATTTTAAAAAAACCTTTAATTTTATTAGGTTTTTTTGCTTTGCTTTTAAAAGTTGCAATAAAAAGAAATCCTTTTGACGTATCTTTAATGATTATGCAATCTAATTTGATATTGTTTTTTTTATTAGGTAGAGGTTATGATAGAATGGGTTTTCTATTAGTGCCAATTTCCTGCTTATATTTAGCAGAATGGATACAGTTTTTATGGAATTTTGTTGCTAAAAATATTTATCAAAAAATTTTTTTATTGAGTATTATAATTATTCTTTTTGCACAAAACACTATCAATCCATGGTATTGGAAAAATCATTGGAATAAAAATCAAAAATTAAGTCAAATTTCACAAAAAATAAAACATTCTAATATTAGGGAATTTTTTACCTACGAGATAGAAATTTTACCATATTTAAAAGATATCGAAGTTAAAACTACTGCAATACCACCTGTATCCCATCATAGAATAAAAGAAAAGATAAAAGAAAAATTTTTTTTAGTTGGAGAATATGCCAAAACAGAATATTTCAATACATGGGATTCATTGGATTACGTAAAATTATGGCAATACGAAGGTTATGAAATGTGGGAGTTCAAGAGTTTTAAAAATTTAAAAAATAAATAGCAATTTTCATCATTATGATTAACTTTGCGAAATTAAACTCACCCTTCTATATAAGAGGAATATGCAGGATAAAATTTTGTCTATTTTAAAAGAAATAGAAAGTTTTGAAATTCTTGATAAAGAAACTTTTGAGCAATATAAAAGAAATTATACTTCAAAAAAAGGAGTCATTGCTGTTTTATTTGAGGAGTTAAAGTCATTAGATAAAAGCCAAAAAGCGGTTTTTGGGAAATCTTTAAATGAACTAAAAAACAAAGCAGAAGAAAAAGAAAAACTTTATTTAGAAAAATTCAATCATAAAGAGAAATCGGAAAATCAAGATATAACTTTAAATGCTGTAACTCAATTTTATGGTTCAAGGCATCCTATTCAAATTACTTTGAATAAAATTATTACCATTTTTTCTGAAATGGGTTTTCAAATTGCGGAGGGGCCGGAAATTGAAGATGATTGGCATAATTTTTCGGCATTAAATTTTCCTGAGAATCATCCTGCTAGGGATATGCAAGATACCTTTTTCTTAGAAAATCCTTCTTTTTTGCTTAGAACGCATACCTCTTCCGTACAAGTACGTTTAATGGAAAAAAATGAGTTACCTATTCGGGCAATTATGCCAGGTAGAGTTTATAGAAATGAAGAAATTACCGCACGCTCACATTGTTTTTTTCATCAAGTGGAAGGTCTGGTTATTGATAAACAAGTTAGCTATGCAGATTTAAAACAAACTTTAGAATGGTTTGTAAAAAAGCTATTCGGTGAAAATACTAAAATTAGGCTTAGAGCCTCTTATTTTCCGTTTACAGAAATTAGCGCAGAAGTAGACGTAAGTTGTTTTATTTGCGGAGCAAAAGGTTGTTCTGTTTGTAAACATAGCGGTTGGGTAGAAATTCTGGGTTGTGGTATGGTAGACCCGCAAGTCCTATTAAATTGCGGTATAGACCCAGAAATTTACTCAGGTTATGCTTTTGGGCTTGGAATTGAAAGAATTGCTATGCTAATTTATAAAATTTCTGATATTCGCTTAATGGATCAAAACGATGTAAGATTTTTAAATCAATTTCAACATTTTTCTTTATTTTAAAATAACTAAATTATGTATAATTTTGAAGAAATTATTAAACTTATTGACCGTTCCAATCAAATCGAACATGCTCTTGATGAATACATAAAAAATAATGCTAATAAAGAATTAAATGAGAATGACATTTCTATTCTTAATAAACTTTTAAGTCATTTAAATGCACATCACCCAGAGCCTATTATAGCAGAAACCGATTTGCAAGGCAACATTATTTATGTTAATGAGGAGTTTCTGAAAGTATCTAAATATTCCAAAGATGAAATTATAGGTCAAAATATAAGAATATTAAGGTCAGGGCACATGCCTCAAGGAGTTTATCAAAATTTATGGGCTACGATTTCGCTCGGCAAAGCATGGTCGGGTGAATTAAAAAATCGTGCTAAAGATTACGAAACGTATTGGGTTTCTATTTATATTGCACCAATTTTTAACTCCGAAGGGCAAATTGTTAACTATTGGAGCGTTGCTTTTGATATTTCTGAACGGGTAAAACAAAAAGAAGAAAATGAACTAAAACAAAATGACATCATGGAATCCCTTCGCTATGCTAAAAGAATCCAAAGAACTATTCTTCCCGATAAAAAATCTATGGATGACGTTTTTGATGATTATTTTGTAGTTTTTAAACCCAAAGATATTGTTTCTGGTGATTTTTATTGGTTCAATCAAGTAGTTGATAAAGCATTTGTAGCAGTTGTAGATTGTACAGGGCATGGTGTACCAGGTGCTTTCATGTCTTTGATAGGTTACAATTTATTAAATCAAATTGTTTTACAAAAAGGAATTCATAAACCTGGTCAAATTTTAACAGAACTTCATAACCAAGTAAGAGCGACTCTAAAACAAGATGCCGCTGATTCTAAATCCCGCGACGGTATGGACGTTTGCTTAGTGGTAGTTAATAAATATGATGACAAACTCGAATATGCGGGTGCTAACCGTCCTTTATTTATGCTTAAAGGTGATGAACTTTTAGAAATTAAAGCTACTAAATTCTCAATTGGGGGTGAACAAATGGAAGAAGAAAGGGTTTACCAAAATAATGAACTCGAATATGAAGCCGGAGACTCTATCTATTTGTTTTCCGACGGTTTTGTTGACCAATTCGGTGGACCTGATTTTAAAAAATTTTCTACAAAAAAGCTTAAACAAATCATCATTGAAAACAAACATGAACCTATGTCTGTTCAAAGAGCTTTATTCAATATCGTTTGGAAAGACTGGAAAGGTGATGAAGAACAGACTGATGATGTCACTATGATTGCTATCAGATTTTAAATTTTAAATTTTTTTCCCAAAAATCTTCGATTGGGTATTGTTCAAATCGAAATTTTTCTTCTTCACTAGGATAAAAAAAATGGATTTGATAGGCACATAGTGCAATACATGGAGTATTAGAGTTTATTTCTTTTTTTGAATCATAAAATTCATCACCAAGTATAGGGTGTCCAATATAAGATAGCTGAGCCCTTATTTGGTGATATTTGCCCGTTATAAGTTCTACCTCTATGCAACTGTTACTCCCGATTGGCTTAATTTTTTGGCATTTTAAAGAGCAAAATTGAAAGCCTTCCTTCGGTATTTTTGAAATAACTGCTCTAAAATTTTTTAAATCTTTATGATGGTAATGCTCTAAAAATGTTTCTCCCGAGGGAAAATCACCTTCTACTATTGCTATATATTTTTTATTAAAATTTTTCCAATTTTCTTGTAAATATTGCAAAACTGTTTTTTTCTTTGCACATAACAAAATACCACTAACAGGTCTGTCCAAACGATGAACCAAAAAAGTTTTCTTTTTAGTATGTTCATTAATCCAACTTTCTAATGAAGGATTTCCTTGCTTATCTTGTTCAGAGTTAAGCCCGTGCGGTTTGTAAACAACAATAAAATCTTTATTTTCAAAAATTATTTTGGGTTCTAACATTATTAAAATTGAGACAAAATTTTTCTGTATAAATTCAAATACTGTTCAGCAGTAAGTTCCCATTGAAATTGTTTAGAATGTTCTATGACGCTTTCTGCAAACTGAGGATGAGAATAAAAAAATTTTGTTTTTTCTATGATATAATTTGCCATGTATTGGCTTTCTTCTGATTCCCAATAAAAAGCAAAATTTTTACAAAATTCAGGAATACTTGTATTCGGAAAAACAAAAACAGGTTTACCAAACCTCATGGCTTCTATGGGCGGCATTCCCATTCCTTCGTATTTAGAAGGAAAAACAAATGCGTAACAATCTTTTAAAAGAAAATATTTTTCTGATTCTGTTATTCTGCCAAGTAATTCTATTTTATTTTCTAATTGATTTTGATGAATAAGTTTTTGTAAATGCAAAGCATATTCTGTTTGTTTATCACCGGCTAACTTTAAAGTAAAATCATCAGGCAAAAATTTCATCATCTCAATAAGCACTTTCCAATTTTTCTTAGGTAAAATAACTCCCATTCCCAGTAAATATTTTTTTAAATTTATACTTGTTTGGTTAAAAGAAATGGGACTTTCAACATCAATTCCGTTGTAAATGACGCTAATGGGCACATTAAATTTTAATTTTTCTAAAATTTCATTTTTTGAAAATTCAGAAATAGTAGTTATCCAACAACTTTTGTTTACTTTTTTTTGAAGACGGGTTAGTCTATTTTTAGCTTTCCATTGATTTTTTTCTTTCAAAAAATTGAGGTCATGAATAGTAAGCATATAACGAGTGCGTTTATTAACAGGAAAAAAATTACTATCTTGATGTATAGCGTGCCATAAATCGTAGTGAGGCAAAAAATAAGGAAAATATCTTCTTTTCCAGTTGGTGATTTCGTAATCCACATGATTTCCAAAGTAACCTACATATTTTTGGGGAACTAAAAAAGTAAATTTTAAGTCTTGATAAGTTTTTTTTGCCAATTCAGTTCCAAATTTTAATGCAAATTGACCAAGACCATTCCAAGGATTTTTTAATCGGTCTAAATCGATAAGTATTTTTGAGGTTTTCATAAGAATTAAGAAATCTTTTAGTATTTAATGGTTTCATCAAAACTCATGTAACTATGGATTATATGGTGGTCAGAATGTCGGGAGTGAAAAATAGAATGCCTTTCAATATTAAAATGATAAGAAGCAAAAATATAGTCAATACGAAATGAAAAAATACCTTTACCATGGGTATGTCCTAATCCCCAGCCAGCTGCTAAAAAACTATCTTGAAAGTCTCTTTTTGCTCTTTTATAAAATGTATTGTAGGGTGGATTGTTGAGGTCAGTGCAAACAATAACGGGTTTTTTATTATCCTTTAAACTTAATTCATAGCGTTCTAATTGCTTATTTTGTAATACCCATGTACTTCTTAGCTTTTTTGCAATAGACCAAGCATCCGCAAAATTTTGAATTTCTTGCTTAGTACTATCGTCTAAGTTATAAGATTGTAAATGTAAGTTGTAAACTCTTATCGTTTTTCCATAACATTCAATATCAGCGTACATCATGCCATTTTTTTGGTTTGATTCAGAAACTTGACTAAATTTTTTTATAGGGTATTTAGAAAAAATTACCATTCCAAATTTAGTTTTGGGTAGTAATTCAATATATGCGTAATGAGAAAAATTTAATTTTTGTTTAAAACAATCGATAGCGTCATCGTATTCTTTGGGAGAATAATTTAAAAATTCTTGAATACATAAAATATCGGGTTCAAATTTTTTAATTTCTTGGGCGGTTTCTTCGATATTATCAGGTTTATAATAAAATGCAGCTGCATTGAAACTTACTAAGGAAATGGAATTTTTGGAGGGCTTGGAACTCAAGTGAAACTGAAAAGTATTAAAAAAAAATTGAAAATTGATTAACAAAACGCCGAGGTTGATAATTGCAAAAGGAAAATAAGAAAATGACCAAAAAAACATCCAAAAAAGAGGTGGGATAAATAACCATGGCGTCATTAAAGATAAAAATGAAGGCAACCAAAAGTCATTAGGAGGTATAAACCAAGCTAAGTTAGCAACTAAAATAGGTAGAATGGTTAAAATGTTAATTACTAACAAAGATTTTCTAAATATTTTCGCTAATGAAGAGCGAATATCAGTCTTTTGAGGCGTTGTAGAGGGTTTGTTTTTCTTCTTTGGTGAGCTTATCATAGCCTTGTGCAGCAATTTTATCTAAAATTCTATCGATTTCTTGTTGTGTGGGTTTTTCTACTTTATGATTTTTTGCAGAAGAGGGATTAATAATTTTCATTTTTGGTTGAAATGATTTTTTTTTAAAAAAATTAATAAATAATTCTGAAAAATCTATATTTTTTTTGTAAGAATACATATACAAAAATCCAAATAAGCCACCACCCAAATGAGCAATATGACCTCCCGAATTAAAACCGCTGGGGGTCATAGCAAAGTCCATTAGTATTGTAATAAAAGCTATCCATTTTAATTTGATGGGACCGAGTAAAGTAAATATTTCAAAATTTGGCATATAGGTAGCTAATGCAATCACTATTGCAGTTACACCCGCAGAAGCTCCTATTAAATAGGTGGTATGATGACCTTTGAAAACGGGGAAGATATTATAGGACACCATGAATAAAATTCCTCCTATCATTCCACCCATCAAATATAAAAACCAAACTCTTTTACCTCCAAAATAAAAATTAAAGGTTCTTCCAAACCAATATAACCACAATAAGTTAAATATAATATGAAAAGGATTACCTAAAGAATGAAAAAATTGAAAACTAATGATAGACCACGGCTGAAATAAAAATTCAGTAAAATTAGAGGGCAAATAAAAATGTTTGATAAAGTTTTCAATAATAGAAAGTTCATTAAAAAGAAAAAACGCGAAAGTTAATAAAACTACAATACTAAATAAAAGAATATTAATAGTAATTATTTGAATTACAGCAGCTTGCCTATTATCGTAATTTCCTTTTATTAGTTGAATGAGTTTTTTTCTCATTTTACTTATTAAATTTTTTGCAATATAATAAGAAAGTTTTTTTATAACAAAATTATGAATGTTTTCATTCCATTCAAATTTTTAGGTATGTAATAGATTTAACGCATAGATAGTCAGGAATATATAGCCTTGTAAATTTTTTCAAAGTTTTCAAAAGCTCTTACTTCTATGGCAAGCTTTCTGATTTCTGATTTAATTTGAGGCAAATTTTCTGATTCTAAGAGGCTTTTCATCTCTTGACAAGCTTTTAAACAACCCTCATAAGAGGTATCGCTCCATATTACTCCAATTCCTTTTTCTTGGATATAATCGGAATCATCAGAAATATTAGGTGGAATAATTACCGGCAATTCCATTGCCCAATATTCACCATCTTTAACAGAAGTACAATATCTTTTTGTTGGTACAGGTTTTACGGGATTTATACCAAAATCAGCCATAGCTAAAACCTCTGGTACATCAGTATGAGGTATGTAAGAAAGAAACAAAATTTGTTCTTTGGGAATTTGATATTGATTTAAAAGTATTTCAAATTCTTTTTTATCAATGGGAGAACCAATTATTGTAAAAAATTTTTCTTTCCAGGTATCAGAAGCCGCATTAAGAAGTTGAAAGGTTTCTTCATAATAATAAATTCCTCCAAATTTACCAATATAAACCGCAACGATAGCATCTTCAGGAATTGAATATTTTTTACGGGTAAGACTTTTTGGGTACAAAGATGGATTGAATTTTTGTATATCCACTCCTGCTGGCTTTACAAAAAAAGATTTCAGGTCTGCATCAAAACGAGTTTTCGCGTATTCTTTCACTTTGTAGCTGGTAGCAATAAAATGTTGAGCTGAATGAGCTTGTAGTTTTTCAAAATAACTTTGTATTTTGTATGCTTTTGAATCTTTGTTCCATTCGCCATTTTCTACCATGCTTTCTGCATGTGGTTCATAGCTATCGATAACAAGCCGGGTAGCAGTTAGTTTAGATAAAATGTAGGCTATGGTACCGGCAGGTGTTCCAAATGCATGAATATGAGTCACCTTTTTCGTTAGAATTACAAAAAACAACCTAATAACCACCCTAATGACAGAATAAATAGACCTTGCTCCAAAACGAAAATAAGGAAAGGATCGCCATTGAATTCCTTTTTCTTCAAGTTTGCTGACCTCTTTCTGTTTTTCATCCAATTTTAACGCCAAATCTTGATGTTCAAATGTAACTAAAGTAACTCGAGCCGATGGATTGATTTTTTTAATCATTTCAAGATAGGGCAAAGTATAAGTCTGCACTAAGGCTTCCTTATAAGACCAGTAGGTAATCACTAAAATATTCACGTAATTTAACTAAGTTTTTTGAAATATTTTCTCTAATAGCGGCTTAGGATGAGTAAAAAAACTCTTGAAAATATATTTTAGACCACGAATTTTATTATTTCCATCTTTCCACCATGAACCCGCAAGCATTAAGTAAGTTTTCGAAGCACAATATCGCTTGTAGGATTTTGTAGGATAAAATCCCAACTCATCGTACAATTGGATTGATAGCAAGCAATCATGTTCATGTACTTTTAAACTTTTACTCATGCTACCTGCAACATTTCTGTATTTCCACAGGGGTTCTGGAATTAGTTGCCCTTTAAAATGAAAAGCTAATTGAGCCACAAAATGTTTATCCGCAAGAGTTGATAATTGCTTAGAAAAAAAGAGTTTTTTTTCTAAGCAATTTTTTCTAAAGAAAATATTAGCAGGGTAGGTAGGTACTACTTTCCACTCTAATATACCTTTTAGAATATTTTCTTGCCAATGAATTTTTTCTATTTCCACCTCTTTTCCATCTTCTAAGATATGCACGAAGTTTGAAAATACATAACCATAATTGGAGTGATTTTCCAAAAAATGAACTTTTTTTTCTAAATAAGTGGGCATCCATAAATCATCAGCATCTAGTAAAGCAATATATTCTCCTTTTGCCATACTCATTCCTAAATTACGAGTGTCTGACACCCCCGAATTTGCTTTATTGATCAGCTGAACTCTTTGGTCTTGATTGCAAAACTCCTGAACTATTTCAGGAGTTTTATCTTTGGAACCGTCATTTACTACTACAACCTCAAAATCTTGAAACGTTTGATTTAAAACCGATTGTAT
>Ga0272446_1004916_pt1 | contig 15266 bp, 12 predicted proteins | sample YNPCB0061_FD_194587 | JGI IMG/M metagenome (GOLD analysis project Ga0272446, IMG submission 194587) | Hot spring microbial mat communities from Yellowstone National Park, WY, United States - YNP-CB-006-1 | ecosystem: Environmental > Aquatic > Thermal springs > Hot (42-90C) > Sediment | place... | reverse complement strand
GAAATGCCCGGTTTCTATCCGGCCGGCGAATACGACCTGGCCGGCTTCATTGTGGGCGCGGCCGAGCGTGGCGCGCTGATCACAGGGGCGCGCATTCGGGCCGGCGACGTGTTGTTCGGTTTGCCCTCGACGGGACTGCACACCAACGGGTACTCACTGGCCCGCAAGCTCCTGTTCGAGGTCGCCGGCTACGGGCCGAACACGTTTCTGCCCGAGCTGGGCTGCACCGTGGGCGAGGAGCTGCTCAAAGTGCACCGCAGCTATCTGAAGCCGCTCCGGGCGCTGGCTTCGGCCGGACTCCTGAAGGGCGCCGCGCACATCACCGGAGGCGGTTTCACGGACAACATCCCGCGGATGCTTCCCGGCGGGCTCGCCGCCCGTATCGACACGTCGGCCTGGCGGGTGCCTCCCGTGTTCGAGCTGTTGCGGCGCCTCGGCCGCGTGCCGGAGGATGACTACCGCCGCACCTTCAATCTCGGAATCGGGATGGTGCTGGCCGTGGGCCGGTCGCAGGCCGCCAGAGCGGAACGCGCGCTCGCCAGGGCCGGAGAGTCCTGTGTGAGTCTGGGTTCAGTGGTAGCCCGCAAGCGCGGGCCCCGGGTGGAGTACCTATGAAACGGCTTGGCATCCTGCTATCCGGGCGGGGGTCGAATTTCGAGGCCATCGCGCGCAACGTGGCGGCGGGGACGATCGACGCGGAGATCGCCGTAGTGATCTCGAATCGCCCGCAAGCGCGCGGCCTCGAGGTCGCGCGGGAAATGGGACTGAAAGCCGTCTGTCTGCCCTCCAAGGGTCTGGACCGCGAAGTCTACGACCGGCAGCTCGTCGCCGAGCTCAAGAGCAACCAGGTGGACCTGGTTTGTCTGGCGGGCTTTATGCGCCTGCTCAGCGCGTACTTCGTCCGCGAGTTTCCAAACCGCATTCTGAATATCCACCCTTCGCTGCTGCCGGCTTTTCCTGGTTTGGATGCCCAGCACCAGGCCATCGAGCACGGCGTGAAGATCAGCGGCTGCACGGTCCACTTTGTCGACGAGTATCTGGACGCGGGGCCGATCATCATTCAGGCCGCGGTGCCCGTGCTGGATGAAGACACGGCCGATTCGCTGGCGGCGCGCATTCTGGAACAGGAGCACCGGATTTACAGTGAAGCCATCCGCATTGTGCTCAGCGGCAAGTACCGGATCGAGGGCCGCCGGGTATTGACGAACCCGTAGCGCGCGCAGTCGCCGGAGTTACACGGATGCCCAGTTCCGGCGCTCGATAATTGTCGGGGGCTCGTAGACATGGCCCTTGGCCAGGCGCTTTTCTTCGCGCCGGCTGGTCCACAACAGCACCGGCCCCAGGACGCCGGCCACCAGGCGGGACATGCCCCCGAACTCCCGCTCCATGTCGCGCCGCAAGGCGTGGATCTGCTGGCTGACCGCCTCGTTGGTCCTGCGCAGGCGTTTTTCCATGGCCCATAACAGGCCCTGGTAAACGCTCTTAATGTTGCGGGCCTCCCAGCGGAAACGCTCGCGAACCCGCGGGTCCGGGTCGTTCTTATAGCGTTTCCAGCCGGCCAGGGTGGTCCGGCAGATGCGGTACAGGCTGGGTCCGTTGCGCTCGAAATCGCGGCGAAACGCCCAGTCCAGGAACCGTTTCGAGTCGTCGCGCGAGATGCCGCGGTGCCGGAAATTGAACTTGAATTGCCCGTGGATGTCGGCCAGGTCCACATCTTCGAGCATCCGGCCTTCCCTCTCCATGCGTTCGTGCAGGGGCGTGCCCGGCACGGGGGTGTAGAGCATGAACTGGTGGAAATCGGTTTCGTGGGAGACCGCGTACTCGATCTCGCCGCGGATGTTGTCGGGCGTGTGGTGCTCGAGGCCGACAATCGTCGAGCCGAGTAGTTTAATGCCGTGCTCGCGCAATTCGTGGGTCAGTTTCAGGGTGTCGGCGCCGGCCAGCTTCGAGTAGCCGGATTGCGGCGACTCCAGCCCCATCCAGATCCAGGAGATCCCCAGGTCCACCAGTTCCCTCATGCTGTACTTGCGAATCGCGTTGGCCGAGGAGAATACATAGAACGCCCAGCTCTTGCCCTTCTCCTTCATCCGCTCGAGCAGTTCCATGGCGCGCTTGCGGTTGAGCAAGAAGTTTTCGTCCATCACGAAGAAGGAGCGCACCTTGAGGGCTTTCTCCATCTCGCACATCAGGTTGAAGAGTTCCGTGCCGGTCTCGAAGAAATTCAGCATCCTGCCTTTGCCGCCAAAGAAGGCCGAGGTGGTGCAGAAATCGCAGCCCATGGGGCAGCCTACCGAGGGAATGATGGTAGCCGCCGTCGAGCCCGGCGTGGTGGGAACCTTGATGCCCATCACCCGCACGTCGAAGCCCGAGACGATGTGGGGATGGCGAATCGGCGCGTGTTCATCCTCGCCGAGGTAGCGGCGCATCCACGAAATGCCGTCGCCTTTGACGATGTGGTCGGCATCGATCATGTATTCCAGGCCGGGGATGGCCGCCACATGGCCGCCCACCACAATCACCGCGTCCGGGGCGACGCGGCGCACGATCTTGCACATCTCGCGCACCTTGCCTACGTTGACGATGATCGAGGAGATGCCCACGATGTCGTACCGGTTTTCGCGGAGTTCGCGCTCGAAAGCCTCCCGGGTGGGGAAGTCCAGCACCGTGCACGGCGCGGAGATATTCTCCTGGATCATCATGATGCCCCAGGAACGGTGGAACATGCGCAGAGAAAAGGACCCCTGCTCACGAGTGACCTGGTTGTGGTACAACTCCATCGGGTTGATGGAGCGGCTGCCAAACTCGTCGTCCCGGGCATAGGGCCCGAAAACAGAACTCAGCAGGATGCGCGCAGCAGCGCCTTTCGGATGTGGTTGCATGATAAACGGCTAATCGCAGACGTAATACCTATTTTACCAGTCCCGGGGCGCTTTGAGCGGCGAAAATCGAGCAGCAGCGGTTCCCGTTCGGGGAGCCTCCTGCGCCTGGATGGGCTCTCCGCGGAGCCGCCTGCCCTCGCCTAGGTTCCGGAATTACCGGGCCGGAACGCTTCCAGCGCCGGAACCTCCTGGCCCTGCTTGTAGGAGCGGCTAAACAGCTCGAGATTCATCTGGAGTCTGCGCCAGTACTGATACTCCATATCCCAGCGGCCCAGTGCGGCGCCCAACCGGTAGCGGGTGAACTCATTGAGCCAGTTGCGGGCGAACTCCTCTTTCAGCTCCATGGCCGTATCCGCCAGGTCGGCCAGCAGGCTGTGGTCCTTGTCGGCGGTCTCGATGCGCAGGAACAGGCGCACCGCAGCCTCATCCCTCGCTGACCGGCAGCGCTCCACATAGTCGGCGATCTGCAAAGCGAAGAGCGGTTTCATGCCGGCGTAGTCGAGCGTGCGCGCCCCCAGCAGCAGGCCGTCCAACGTGGCCGGGTCGGCGCCCCTGGCCAGGGCTTCGAGCAGGTGCTCCTGCGCCTGTTCGGCATGGATACGGGCCTCGCGCAGTTGCCCGCGGCGCCCGGCGTAGAACTTCATGCGCTCTGGTTCGAGCGGGTCGAGCCACATCTGAAAGCGCGTGCGCCCGCCCAGGCCTTCAAACAGCAGGTCGTCGGCCTGCCGCAGGGCTTCGAGTGCGGCGGCCACATGCGCCGCCGCCGCGTCCGGATACATCAGCCGGGCGTAATCGGAGAAGAAACTCCCGCGCTCAATGGGCGCGGCCTGCCACGGTGCGATCACGCCATAGGCCACCGCCGGCAGGGCCGGACGGAACAGCACCTGCGCATCGTCGGTCCATCCGGTGTGCAGCATGCCCAGGACGCCGTGCTTGCGGCCCGCGGAAAGAAACCGGTCCACGTTGTCAAACGTGCGCGTGAACTTGGGCGTGAGGTCTTCCCAGTTTGTCACCGCGGTGGCGATGAAGGTGGGCACCTGGGCTGCGGCGAACGGCGCCAGGTGACGGGCGTAGTCTGTTTCGGGCCCATAAACCCACGGTATGGCGATGGCGCCGCCCTTCAGCTCAGGGATAACTTCCGGATAGTGCGCGAGGATGTCGGCCCAAAGCATGGGGCGCTTGCCGCAGTCCTCGACGATGCGGGCCACTCGCTTGAAATGGTCGATATACAGGCGTCCCGGGTCCGGTCCGCCGGTGGCCGGGCTGGCCACCCTCTCCAGTTCGTAGGTCTCGTCCATGCCGATGTGGAAGAACGGGCTGGGGAAGATGTTCACCAGTTGCCGGACCCAGTCGCCGATCATCAGCAGCGCCGCCGGATTGCGTGGATCGAATTCGCCGCCGTAGCGCAACGGGGCCAGGCCGGCATACTTTTCCAGCCGGAACAGGTCGTGCAGGTGGCCGTATAGTTCGACGCAAGGCACCACGTCGATGTGCCGCTCGCGGCCGTAGGCGACAATGCGCCGCACCTCGTCCTGCGTAAAGCGCGCGGCAGGGTTGAGCAGCGGGTGGCCTTTGAGCTCGATGCTCGCTTCCGAGTAAAAGAAATACTGGTTGGCCTTCCAGCGGGTCAGAAAGTCGATCTGGCGCTTCACCTCCTCCACGGTGGGAAGGCCGCCGTGACTCATGTCCATCATGAAACCGCGGTAGGCGAGGGCCGGATAGTCCTCGATTTCGACTTCGGGAAGCCTGGCTGAGGCGCCCGGACCTTCTGCCAGTTGCAGGATCGTCTGCGCGGCGTAAAACAGCCCGGCGCTCGAATTCGCGGTCACCTCGGCGCCGTCAGAAGAGATCTTCATCGAGTACGCCTCGCGCGAGTCCGGGCCGGTTGTCTCGTCCAGCCCCGGCAGGGCCGCGCCATTTCCCGTGCGGTTCAGCGCGAGCGCTCTGGCGCCGCGTGCGGAGAAGGGCAGCCTGCCGGCCAGGTACTTCTGGACAAACCGGTCCTCTTCGCTGGCCGGGTTGGTGAACCGGATGGAAAGCTCGGAGACGCGGACCCATCCTTGGCCGTAGCGGATCTTCAGCGGGCGCGGCAGCAAAGGATTGTGGGCAGCCCCAGCCAGGCCCGCCAGGGCCATGGCCAGCGGCACGACTTGTCGCAGCATGGGAATCCTCTCACGCTTTCTTTGGGCGCGGCCAGAGCCTGGAACCCGGCGGAATCGAATCCAGGAAATTGGCCGGCGGGATCGCCTCGGGATACCGCGCCAGCCGGTAGTCCTTCAGGCGCTTCTGCAAGTCCATCGGCGCCGGGATGGCGGGAGGACGCGGCGGGCCGGCGGTGATGAAACCAAACGCATCGGTGAGCGCCTTGCCGCGGGCGGCGGCGCTGTTCACGGCGGTTCAAGGTGCCTCCCGAAACAGTGAGAAAGGTTCCACTATATCGCGAATCGGGCGGGAGTTTGAGGGAGCGCCTGCCCGCTCGCCTTGCTCCGGGGGCGCAAGCGTGTTACTTGTAGTGGAAAGCCGCCCGGGAACCGACGGGTACGGCACAGGGAGGGAAAGGCAACCAAATGAACCGGCGTAACTTTCTGCGGACGACTGTAGGCACGGCCGGCGCTGCGGCGTTCGGCTCACACTCTATGCTCTGGGGCGCCACGCCCCGGATGCCCAACGACGTTGTCCACCTGGGACCGGACAAGATTAAACTGACGCGCCTGGCTATCGGGACAGGCACCAAAGGCGGCAGCATCCAGCGCCAGTTGGGTGTCCAGGGCCTCGCCGACATGCTCCAGTTCGGCTACGATCACGGCGTCTTCTTCTGGGAAACGGCCGACGCTTACCAGACCCATCCTCATGTCAAGGAAGCGGTGGCGCGAGTCAAGCGCGAGACGGTTACGCTGATGACCAAGACCCGGGCCCGAACCGCCGATGAAATGCGGGCCGATCTGGACCGCTTCCGTAAGGAATTGGGCACGGACTATATCGACATCGTGCTGCTGCATGCGCTGCGCGAGCCGAACTGGCCGGAAGAGCGTAAGGGCGCCATGGAGGTTCTGTCCGAAGCCCGGGAGAAGGGCATTGTGCGTTCGCACGGCTGTTCCTGCCACTCCCTGGAGGCGCTCGAAACGGCCGCCCGGACTCCCTGGGTCCATGTGGACCTGGCGCGCATCAACCCGGCCGGTTTGCTGATGGATTCCGATCCGGCGAACGTGGTTCGCGTGTTGCGCCGGATGAAAGCGGCGGGCAAGGGCGTGATCGGGATGAAGATTCTCGGCGAGGGCGGCCTGCGGAACCGGGTTGACGAAGCCCTTCGCTATGCGCTGTCGCTCGATTGCGTGGACTGCTTCACGATCGGTCCGGCCAATCGCGAGGAACTCGCCGACCTGATCCGGCGCATTCCAACCGCCTCCCAGATGGCCCAGGCGGCATAGAGCCGTCTCTGCGCTATTCTGGTTGGTTGCGGATACGCGACCTACTGGAAGCCCGCGGCGAAGCGCCCGCCATTATTGCGGTCGGAGGCAGGCAATTGACGTTTGCCGGCCTGTGCCGCCAGATGGATGCAACGGCCCACGCGTTGCGCCGGCAAGGCATTGAGGAGACTTCCTGCGTGGCTCTGGTTCTGCCGGGCGGACCCGAGTCAGCGGTAGCTTTTCTGGCGGTCGCGAGCGCGGCGGTGGCGGCGCCGCTCAACCCGGCGTACCGAAGAGCGGAGTTCGAGTTTTTTCTGAAAGACCTCGGAGCCCGGCTGCTGATCACCCGTCCCGGCTTATCGACGGCCGCCGAGGAAGCCGCCGCGGTGTTGGGTATACCCATCGCGGCGTGCAATCCATCGCCCGGCGCTTCTCCGGGCAGGTTCGACCTCGACTTCGGCGGCGGAGCGGCACGGCCCTCCGGGCAACCGCCTGAGCTTCCTCCAGGCGCCGCCCTGCTGCTGCACACCTCGGGCACGACCTCCCGTCCCAAGCTGGTGCCGCTGACCCATGGCAACCTGTGCGCCTCGGCGCGCAACATGGTGCGCGCGCTCGAACTGACCGAAGCCGACCGCTGTTTGAACCTCATGCCGCTGTTTCACATTCACGGGCTGGCAGGAGGTGTTTTGGCATCCCTCGCCGCCGGCGGCAGCGTGTACTGCGGGAGCGGATTCAGCGCCCACCGGTTCTCGGGCTGGCTGGAGGAATCGCGCGCCACGTGGTTCACCGCCGTGCCTACCATGCATCAGGCGATCCTGCTGCGCAACCCGGGACCCGGAGCGGCGGCGCCGGGGCCGCGCCTGCGCTTTGTGCGCTCCTGCTCCGCCCCTCTTCCGCCCAGCGTGTGGAGGCAAATGGAATCGGTGTACTCGGCCCCGGTCATCAACGCTTACGGAATGACCGAGGCTTCCCACCAGATTGCCGCCATTCCGCTTCCCCCGGGCAGGTCGAAGGTTGGCACCGTCGGTGTCGGCGGCGCGGCCGAGGTCGCGATCATGGATGCGGCGGGTGAGTTGCTTCCGCCCGAGGTGGAGGGGGAAGTCGTCATTCGCGGACCGGTGGTTACGCCCGGCTATGCCGCCAATCCGGAGGCGAACCGCGCGGCTTTTTTGAACGGGTGGTTTCGCACCGGCGACCGGGGCAGGCTCGATCCGGAGGGTTACCTGACCCTCACCGGGCGCATCAAAGAACTGATCAATTGCGGCGGCGAGAAAATCTCGCCGGTTGAAATCGATGAAGTGCTGTTGCAGCATCCGGCCGTGGCGCAGGCGATCGCGTTTGCGGCCCCTCACGACAAGCTCGGGGAATGCGTGGCGGCTGCCGTGGTGTTGCGCGCGGGTGTTCAGACTACTCCCGCGGAACTCAGGGCGTTTGTGGGTGACCGTCTGGCGAAGTATAAAACGCCCCGAAAGATCGTGTTTGTGGAGGAGATCCCGCAAGGTCCGACGGGCAAGCCGCAGCGCATCGGACTGGCCGCCCGGCTGGGTCTGGACGGCGGCTCAGTCCAGTGATGCCAGGTGGCGCAGCATCTTGCGGTGTTCCACTGCCAGGCTGCCGGTGACGTGCTGTCCCGCCGCGACGGACCGCCCGACTGCCGCTCCCAGACTGATTCTGGCGTGGTCGCCGATTGACAGGGAATTGGCGATGACGGCTCCGGGACCCACCCACACGCCGGTCCCCAGACGCACGTTGCCGTTGATCACGCTGCCGTGCCCGATAAAGCAGCGCGGTCCGGTGCGGACGTTGTGCGAGACGAAGGCAAGATTGCCCACCCGGGAGTGCGGGCCGATGGTGGTGCGTTGTGCGAATATCGCCGGGGCGATCACCGCGTTGGCGAAGATGTGGGTCGCGTCTCCGATTTCGATTCCGCCGGCGTGCACCAGCTCGATCATCCGGTCTTGGTCGCGGGCGGTCTGAAAACCCGCCGAGCCCAGCACGGCCCCCGAACGGATCACAACATCGGCGCCGATGAAGCATCGCTCCGAGATGACCGCATGCGCCTCGACAACAGCGCCCGCTCCGATCGAGACGTTTCTCCCGGCGATCGTTGCCCGGGGATGGATGCGGGCTTCCGGGTGGATTCGGTTCGGAAAGTTCGGCCCGTAAAACTCCGTCTCGCAAGCAAGGTGATTATGGAGCTTCCAGAACGCAATGCGCGGGTTGGCGGCCACCGCGAGGCCGGGGACCCGGCCGAGTTTCGGCGCCAGGTCCGGCGGGGCGATCACGCACGCGGCTTCCGCGGTGCGCAGGATCTTGGGAATCACTTGCGCGCTCTCGGCGAAAACCAGCATCTCCGGGGCCGGCTCCGACAGCAGTCCCGGGGTGAGGAAAGCGGCGTCCCGAATCACTTCATAACCGGCAATCGCCGCACATTCCGAGAGCCGCATCAGATCACCTCCAAAGGCAGATCGGCGAATACCGGCGCAGGCGGCTGGTCGAACCAGGCAATGCCATCCTGCACCATGGTCAGCCGCAGAATGGTGGAACGGGCACTGGCCGGCGCCAGGACCTGCATGTCGTAACGGCGCGCAGCGCCGGGCTCCAGCGGTCTGCTGAGCAGTGTCCGGCGGCCTTCAAACACCAGCACGGAGCCGGTCCGCGAGTCGATCCAGTGATAGGCGAGAAAGACGGGCACGGGAGGCAGGGATCCCACCGTCACCTGGCCGTGGTTGCGCGCTTCAACGGTTACCGGGAATGTGCTCCCGCGAAGCACCTGGGTAAGGGGCGTGATCACGCGCATTGAAAAGCGTGCGCGCGCATCTTCGGTAAGCGGGTACATGCGGTCGGGCTGTTCCAGGCGGGCGGCATGCTCTTCGAGCCGGCCGATCTCCCGCACCGTGGCGGTGAGATAGGCTTCGAGGTCCCGGTCTTTGCCGGCCGGGTCCGGGCGCCCGGCGAGGATCTCGTCATAGAGAGCAAGGTATTGCTTCAGGGCGTCCGGCAGGTTCGCCCGGGCGCGAATGTAGTCCGTCACCGCGGCCGCGTCCGCGGCATCGTAGCGCCGGATCTGCTTGAGAATCTCGCCGGCCTCGAGGGGCATTTGAAGACAGCGCATGCCGAAATTCCACTCCCGGAGAGATTCGGCCGTTTCCGCTCTCACCATGGGGCCCAGTCCCCGGGTGTCGCACAGCACGACGGCCGCGCCGCAAGCCATGGCCTCCAGTGCGCACTTCCCCTTGGCAAAGACCAGGTCGTAGTGCGGGAGAAGCTCTTCGGGACGCCCGGCAAGGGCCCCCACGCCCGCCCCGGCGACGTCGAGCGGGATTCCCGCCATGCCGCAGGCTTCCCGCAGTGCGTCGAGATGGGTTCCGGGGGTGGCGTAATTGCTGAAGACGAGGGCCCGGCGCGGCCTGGCAGGCAGCGGCGGGCGGCGGAGGAAGCGCTTCGTGTCCACCCAGTTGTAAATCACGCGAATGCGGTCCGGCGGGAGGAGGGGCACGGCGGCGAGGCGTTCGCGGCAGTTCCGGTCCACGGCCACGTAGCGCAACAGGCGCGGGAACACCGGCGGATGGTCGTGCCAGGCCAGGCGGTCGTGACAGACGAACAGCCCGACAGCATCCGGAAACCGCAGCAGCGCCCTCACGGTTTCCACGTGGTGATGGCCGTGGACGATCACTGGGGCTCGCGGGAGGCTGTCGAGGTCATCCACGACGGGGATGCCCGCCGCGGCGATCTCGCGCCCCATCTCGCCGATGCGGGGAGAGTACACCATCGGCCGGCAGCCTGCCTCCTGTAACCCGGCCGCCAGGTCCCGCACCGACGTCTCCGTACCAGTGCGGCCATCGAGGCAGAGGTTGGTAATCAGAACCGGCTGGCAAGAGGGCATCCGAAACCCATAGTAATCTGTTTTGGAACAAGCTCACGATGAGCGGATGCCGGTGTTCCCCTCGGAGCGGCGGCGTTGTGGTGTATCCTGGCAGACCAGGAGGAGGCTCCCGCCGTTTGTGCGGTGGGGAGCCGGAGAGGGTGCTATGGATGACGCTCTGGAACAAGTACGCAGCTATCCCTTGTGGAACGCCATACTGGACCGCCGTTCGCGCCGGTTCGGCCTGGGCTTTGAGATTCCCGCCGGCGCTTTTCAGTATCGCAGCGAGAAGACGCCGGTGCCTCTGTCGACGCTCGAAGAGGCATTACTGTGCTTCGCCGGCGCCGGTGTGACGGGATTGAACCTGCTCGACTGGCAATACGACAAGGTCACCGGCAACACCATGATCAATTTCACCGGCCGGGCGTTTCCCAGCGCCTGCGCCGCCTACGGGACGGAGTTGCTGTACACCAACGACGACGGCGTCTACTGGTTCCGCGGCGCCGAGATCAAGGTCACCGGGCTCGAGGGGAACGGCGGCGCCGAAGCCGGAATTCTGGCCGCTTTTGAGCGCTGCCGGGTCAAACTGCGGGACGGGCGCCTGGATCTGAAGCGCGGCTTGCCCGCCATGCTGCCGTTCAACGTTTGGGATACCAACCGTCCGGGCTCCACTTACTTCATTCCGGTCACCAACATCACGCTCGAGTACATCAACTTCCTGTTCTCGATGCTGGATGAAGAGTGGGGCTTCTACCTGATCGACGATCACTTCGGTAATGTTCCCTGCGGGCTGAAGAAGCACGCCCGCTCCGCGGGCGGTTATCTGCGCGATGATCTGCCGGACCGCGTGCTGCCGCTCACCGGCTATGAGATGTTCATCAGCACCAACATCCTGATGGAGGCGCCCATCCTGCTTCACAACATGATGCTCATGGAGCAGGCCATGGGATTGGGCGGATGGACTCACAACTGCGGCGGGTATCCGTTCTGGTACGGCGTCGATCCCTCGGTCTGCAAAGGACTGGGCTTCCGTTTCGCGCACGAGTCCCGCTGGTGGGAAAAACTCGGCTCGTTCTTCGGCGAGATTGTGGATGCGCCGCGCATGCTGGCGCGCTCGAATCCGATCGCGATCGAGGGCGTATTCCAGGCTTATTGCCCCCCAAACTACAAGAACATGGAAGAAGCTGTGATGGCGGTTTACAACCGCAAGTTCGGTCCCGGCGGTGAGTACGCGAAACCCGCGGCGGAGCTGGTCTGGAAAGACCGCGCGGAGATCGCCAAGGTGAAGCCTCCCTCACAAAAAGTGCTCGATGCGGTAATCGATTTCTGCAACTACGTCTACCAGACCTACGGGCGCTTTCCCGCGCTGGCCGACGCTTTCATGACCCAGTTGGTCCATCAGGCGCATCACCTGGACCTGGACTTCTACGACAAGTTCTATAAGCCGGGCGCGTACCTGGATGCGCACCGCCAGCACATGACGCGCTGGCACGCGTAGGCTTTGTTATTATGGCACTCACGACCCGCCACAGTTCGAGGCGGTAAGGAGGCTCTGAACTATGAATACAGTGACGCGCCGGAGTTGTTTTCGGGGCGCTATGGCCGCGGCGGCCGGAGGAAGTGTTGCGGGTGCGCAGCCCCGCCGGGCGCCTCGCAAGCCCGGCGGCATCAAGCTGGCCGAGGTATTCGGTCCCGGCCAAACCGCAAGAATCAGGCTGGCCCGGCAGATCGGGGTCAATCACACCATCCTTACCGCTCTGTCCGCTTTGAGCAAGGTAAGCCGTGACCGGTACGAGGAGACGCTGGCGGGCATTCAGGCCGAGTTCAAGGCGGCGGGAATGACCATCGCCGGGGTCGAGAGCCACCCGGTTCCGGCCGAGAAGATCAAGCTGGGACTGCCCGGCCGCGATGAAGAGATCGAGAACTACCTGGCGGTGATTCCGGCTCTGGCCAAGGTTGGGATTCCGATGATCTGCTACAACTTCATGGCCGGCCTGGGATGGTATCGGACGCGGACGGATGTGCCGGAGCGCGGTGGCGCGCTGACCTCCGAGTTCGATAACGAGGTTGCCCGCAGACAGGGACTCACCCAGTGGGGTGAGATCAGCGAAGAGAAGGTCTGGGCCAACCTGGAGTACTTCCTGAAGGCCGTGATCCCGGTGGCGGAGAAACACGGCATCCAGATGGCGCTCCACCCGGACGATCCGCCCATCTCCCCGTTGCGCGGCATCGGCCGCATCCTGACCAGCGCAAAGAACTACCGCCGCGTGCTGAACATGGTTCCCAGCCCGGTAAACGGGATCACCTTCTGCCAGGCCAACTTCAAGGCGATGGGCGAAGACATTGAGGCGCTGGCGCGGGAATGGTGCTCGCAAAAGAAGATCTTTTTCGTGCACTTTCGCGATATCGAAGGGCAGGGCCAGCGCTTTCGCGAGACCTTTCACGACAACGGCCCGACCGACATGGCCCGTATGCTCCAGGTCTACAGCGAATACGGCTTCAACGGGCCCATGCGTCCGGACCACGCTCCCACCCTGGAAGGCGAGTCGAACGATAACCCCGGCTATGCGATGGTGGGCAAAGTGCTGGCCTTCGGCTACATGAAGGGAATCATGGACGGTCTCCACATCCCTTACGAGTGAAGGGGCTTCAGGGCGCCGTCGCGGCGGCGGGGACGGTATCCTGCCTGCCTCGACGGAAGACCCTGCGCTGGAGCCTCCTGGCGGTTGACTTCATGTCCGCGCCAAACTCGGCCAGCAGGCTGTTCTCCAACTGGCCCAGGTACCCATAGGCCAGCCCCTCCAGGATTTGCGAGCCGCTCAGTCCCCCGGGGTACCACGTGGAACTGACCACGACGCCGCCGGCGGTGGCCACCAGGCGCGAGCGGGCGATCCTTCCGTCGGCGGTCAGCATGGCATGGCGCAAGGCGAAGCGAAGGCGCCGCGCGAGCCCGGTCTGGCCCGATGGCCGGTACCGGGTGTCCTCACCCAGGGCCGCTCCCAGGCCCAGTTCGATAGAGTTCCGGACCAGGCGCCTCCCGTACAGGGCGCTGTAGCGCACGGCGTACGACTCAGGCTCCCGGCCCCACTCCTTCGGCTCGTTGATGGCGTGCTCAAACCCGGTTTCCGCAGCCAGTATCGTGAGACGCTGCCATCCAAAGCTGCGATGGGTGAACTGCCGCAGCCGGTCGTCCCAACTGAAGCCGGGGGTTTGCGGGGCGGGCGAACTTTGCCCGAAGGCGGGCGCCAGGGCGAGAATCAGGCAAGCAGGCAGCCGGGCCATGTGAAGGCGCCTCCTCGGGTGAGGCTGTTCAATCAGGAGATTGTACTCCGGAAATACGAATATTTGCAGCCCGGTTCATGTGGCGAAGACAGCGGCAATTGGTGGAGGCGGCGGGAGTCGAACCCGCGTCCGAGAAAGCCCGCCATGAAAAGCCTACGTGCGTGTCCGGTTCATGTGTCTCGGCCACCGCTTCCGAGCCGGCAAGAGCGGCGGCGGCCCAGCCCGATTGATCTCGATCTGCGGCTCCGGACCGAAGCCCTCGACCTATCCCGCGAAATGACGCTCGCTAGCTGCCGTGCGGGCCCGGCAACCGGAGCGGCCACCTAATTACTTAGGCAGCGTAAGCAAACTGCGTATTGGCAGTTGTTGGTTTCCGATCGTTTTACGGGAGCTCGGAACCCGGCACGCCTTTTCACCGCGATTCAATCCCGTCGAATCCGTTGCGCCCCCTTTCCACTCCCATTCTAGCATTGGGCCGCCAATCCCGGCCGCGGTCCTCGTTAGAATTGACTTATGGTGAAGCTGTTCGCAATTGCGTCGGCGGCTGTTCTGCTCACAGCGGCGCGCGCCGAAGTACACACCCTGACTCTGCGCCAGGCGGTCAAACTGGCGATGAAGCAAAACCCGGATCTGATTCTGGCCCGCCTGGACGAGCGGCAGGCTCAGGAGAAGGCCAAGGAGGCCAAGGATCCGTTCTGGCCGCAGATCGTGGCGGGCAGCGGGCTGGCTTACAGCAACGGATTTCCCATGAGCATCGAGGGCTCGGCGCCTTCCATCGTTCAGGCCAGCGCACGCCAGTTCATCTTCAACCGCGCGCAAAGCCTGGCCGTCGCGCAAACCCGGGAGAGCGCCCGGGGAGCGGCGATATCGGCCAGTTCGAAACGCGATGAGATCGTCTTTCGAACCGCCGACCTCTACCTGACCGCGGAACGCACGACCCGGGCCGCGCAGGTGGCGCGGAACCAGGTTTCCAGCCTCGAAAAGGTTCTGGACGCGCTGCGCGCCCGGGTAGCCGAGGGACGGGAACTGCCCCTGGAGGCCAGGCGCGCCGAGCTGAATCTGGCGCGAGCGCGGCAGAGGGTCGAGATGCTCGAAGGCGACCTCGAGTCCGCCGGGCGATCCCTGGCCACCGTTCTCGGCTTCTCGGCTGAAGACCGGGTCAGCGTCGTCGAGGAGCCGCTCGACCTCCCCTCCCCGCCGGAAAGCGAACGCGAAGCCATCGAGGAAGCGCTGCGTTCCAGCAAGGAGATGCGGCGGCTGGAGTCCGAAATGCAAGCCAAGGGCCTGGAGATTCGCTCGCACCGTTCCGAGCGCCTGCCGCGCGTGGACCTGGTGGCGCAATACGGGCTGTTCGCGCGCTTCAATAACTACGAGGACTTTTTCCGGACCTTCCAGCGGCACAATGGCCAGCTCGGCGTCTCGATTCAGATTCCCTTGCTGGCCGGACCCGGCGTGGGAGCTCGGGTCGCTCAATCCGAGATTGACCTCACCCGGCTGCGCACCCAGCTTCAGTTGGTCCGCAACCGCGTGGAACTGGATGTGCGAAACGGGTACCGCGCGGTGCGGCAGGCGGAAACGGCGCGGCAGGTGGCCAAACTCGACCTGGACGTGGCGAGGGAGCAGCTTTCGGTGCTGCTGGCGCGCATGGAGGAAGGCCGCGCGTCGCTGCAACAGGTGGAAGAGGCGCGCTTTGCCGAGAACGAGAAATGGATCGCCTTCTACCAGGCACAGACGGCGTCCGAGCGCGCCGTGCTCGATCTGCTGTGGCAGACCGGCGGGCTCATGGCCGCGCTTCAGTAAGGGCCCCAGCGGGGCAGGCCGGATCGCCAGGTC
>Ga0272446_1004915_pt1 | contig 15267 bp, 15 predicted proteins | sample YNPCB0061_FD_194587 | JGI IMG/M metagenome (GOLD analysis project Ga0272446, IMG submission 194587) | Hot spring microbial mat communities from Yellowstone National Park, WY, United States - YNP-CB-006-1 | ecosystem: Environmental > Aquatic > Thermal springs > Hot (42-90C) > Sediment | place... | reverse complement strand
AGATGCAGGCAGCACGCGTTTGATGCCGGAGTAAAACTAGAAACAATTATCGCCCGCGCGTTATCCCGATTTTGACCATCTTCGAAGACTCCTTCGAAGATCGGTTAAATTACCGTTCCAAAAACCGCCTCCTACTATTCTTTTACTATATCTATTTAGCCGAAATTCAGGGCTCTGCGTTATCACTTTGTCAAAACCCGGAAAAAAGCGGGTGCGTCAAACAAGGTGTGAGGCAGGGTTATGAGTGTAGCGTTGGATGTGGCGCGCGCACGTGCGCCAGCGCAAGACGAAGGTTTCCGCAGCGACTACTTACAGGCGTTGCGGTTGATCGAACGACTTCACCGCCTTCTTCTCGATGTGATCAAGGATGAGTTTGACCGCCACGGCGGTGCTGAACTCAACAGTGTGCAGGCCTTGCTGCTCTATAACATCGGTGAGAGCGAGTTGACGGCTGGCGAGCTGAAGACCCGGGGCTATTACCTGGGCTCCAACGTCTCCTACAACCTGAAGAAGCTCGTCGACATGGGCTACATTCACTACAAGCGGTCCGACACCGATCGCCGCTCCGTGCGTGTCAGCCTGACGGCAAAGGGTCTTGAGGCCCGTGACGTTGTGAGCAAGCTCTATCTCCGCCAGCTGGGCTCCGTCCAGACGGTCGGCGAGGTTTCGAGCGACGATGTCAAGAACCTCAACAAGGCTCTATTCCGCCTGGAGCGCTTCTGGACCGACCAGATCCGCTATCGACTCTAGCCGCGAGAGGGGCCGCTTCGTTCGGCGATACTCCCCGCAGCGTCGCCGGCCTTAAAGGTCGCTCTGGAAAACGGAGCGGCCTTTTTGTCGGTTGGAGCGCCCGGTCCTGCTCCAATGTTGCACATGGGGCGCGCGGTGCACAAAAAATCGTGTATTGCCCCCTGCAAAGTCTCGTCTGACGGGGTCAGCAACTCTAAAGTGCAATCCTGCGTTGACAGCCGGAGGCGCCGGTGGGCGCCTCCGCGTTAACGAATAAATTTGATCCCCCGCTATCGGTTTCGAGCAATGGGGCAAGCTCCGGGCTGTGGCTATGATCGGCAGCCAGAGTCTCGGACGCGATGTTAAGTTTGAAAAACGGGACGAGGGAGACATCGTGCTTAGCGCGACAATTGCAATTGGCGGCACCTCCCGCGAAGCGCGCGGCTGTACCATTGTGTTGCTGGCGCTGGGGCTATTCGTCCTATCCGGCCTCGGAGGTGCCGGCTTCGGACGTGCAGCCGCGCAAAGCACGGCCTGGATCCAGTTCGGTCCGACCGGGGAAGGCCCCGGAAACGCCAGCACCTACGATCAGGACTTCGTTCGCGAGTGGGAGGCCAATCCGCCGAAGGGCTTCGCCACCCTCGCCAAGGCCAACATTGAGGCCACGAAGATGGCGGTCAGGCAATACACGATGATCGTCGCCAACGGCGGCTGGCCGGTGCTCCCTGAACCGCCGAACAAGACGCCACGCGAGAACCTGCTTCAGTTCGGAATAACCGATCCGACCGTCAGCCTGCTGCGAGCGCGGTTGGCGGCGTCGAGCGACCTGCTCGATGCCAACACATCATCGAACTACTTCGACGCGAGCGTCGAGAAGGCACTGCAAAGGTTCCAGGCTGCGAACGGCCTCTCACCCACAGGCATCGCCGACAAGCGCACGATTGCGGCGCTGAACGTACCGGCTGACGTGCGCCTGAAGCAATTGAAGGTCAATCTTCAGCGATTGCAGGAAGCTGTGCCGACGGTGTCGAAGAAGTACGTCCTGGTCAACATTCCTGCCGCCCAGGTTGAGGCGGTGGAGAACGGACAGATCGTCGCCCGCTACGCCGCAGTGGTCGGCAAGCCCGACCGGCCGACCCCGCTGCTCAAGACGCCGATCACGGATCTGAATTTCAACCCTGTCTGGCGTCTCCCGCCTACGGTGATTTCGGAAGACCTGATCCCGCGCGGTCGTGAGATGCAGAAGAAGGGACAGAACGTCCTCGTGAAATTCGGCATCGACGCCTACGACGGCAGCGGCCGGAAGGTCGATCCGCACAAGATCGACTGGGATAAAGTCTCGCCCGGCACCTATACCTACAGCCAGCAGCCAGGAAAAGAGAATCCGCTCGGCTTCCTGAAGATCAACTTCGACAGCGCCCATTCCGTCTATATGCACGACACCCCGTCAGACCGGATTTTCGGGCGCAATTTCCGCTCGGCAAGCTCCGGCTGCATTCGTGTTCACAACATCGAGAATCTGGCGGCCTGGTTGCTCGCCGACCAGAAGGGTTGGGATGCCGATCGCATCGCCGAAATGAAAGAGTCGGGACAAAGGCTCGACGTTCGGCTGAAAAAGCCGGTGCAGCTTCTTTTTGTTTATATCAGCGCCTGGGCCACTCCGGATGGCGTGGTGCAGTTCCGGCGGGACATCTACCAGAAGGACGGATTGGGTGAGGTAGCGTCGAACTATTGAGCCCGCGAGCCCATTCCCCTGAAGGGTTCCTGCGGCATACTACTGCCAAAAAAGTTTGGTTGATCTGGCTCAAGGCAGGGGACCCGGGATGACCCTAAGCAGCCGAAATGCAGTAAAGAATCAGGGCTTGACGGGTGGCTCCGGTCCGTGACCAAAATTTCACTGATCTGCGCGACGAAAGAGCACTGGCCCTGAGCGAGCGATCGCGCCATAAAGGCGAAAAATAATGAACATCGTGCTTTGGGAGCGGAAATCCTTCGATGACCTATGAGCAAAAGCTCGCTGAGGCCCTTGAGACCATCAAGCGTGAGGGCCGTTACCGGATTTTCGCCGATGTGAAGCGCCGTCGCGGCGCGTTTCCGAGAGCCGACTTTATCAAGGGCGACAACGCGAGGCCGATTACCGTCTGGTGCTCGAACGACTATCTCGGCATGGGTCAGCACCCCAAGGTGCTCGCCGCGATGCACGAGGCGATTGATCGCGTCGGGGCCGGCTCCGGCGGTACGCGCAACATTTCGGGAACGACGCATTATCACGTCGAGCTTGAGGAAGAACTCGCCGATCTGCACCAGAAGGAGGCTGCGCTCGTCTTCACTTCGGCCTTCGTCGCCAACGAGGCCGCGCTCTCGACGCTCGCGAAGCTGCTCCCTGGCTGCGTGATTCTGTCGGATGAGAAGAACCACGCCTCGATGATCGCCGGCATTCGCAACGGCCGCGGTCCGAAGGAAGTCTTCCTGCACAACGATCTCGCCGACCTCGAAGCCAAGCTGCGAAGGATTCCGCGGGAGACGCCAAAGATCATCGCCTTCGAGAGCGTTTATTCAATGGATGGGCACGTGGCCCCGATCCGTGCGATCTGCGATCTCGCGAAAAAATACAACGCCCTGACCTACCTCGATGAGGTGCATGCCGTCGGCCTCTATGGCCCCCGCGGCGGCGGCGTCGCCGAGCGCGATGGCGTCATGCATCGCGTCGACATCATCAACGGCACGCTGGCGAAGGGCTTCGGCGTCATGGGCGGCTACATCGCCGCCTCCCGCACGATTTGCGATGCGATTCGGTCGTTTGCTCCCGGTTTCATCTTCACGACGTCACTGGCGCCCGCCATTGCAGCCGGGGCGCTGGCTTCGATCCGGCACCTGAAATCAAGCTCGATTGAGCGCGAGCGCCATCAGGAGCGGGCCCGCACCCTGAAGCGCCGTTTGGTCGCCGCCGACCTGCCGATTATCTCGGGTCCGAGCCACATCGTTCCCGTGCTGGTGGCCGACCCGGTCCGCTGCAAGGCTCTGTCGGATGTTCTGCTCGAGAGCTATGGCATCTACGTGCAGCCGATCAATTATCCGACCGTCCCGCGCGGAACCGAACGGCTGCGATTGACGCCGTCCCCGCAGCACACCGACGCCGACATGGATCATCTCGTTTCCGCCCTGACGGAGCTTTGGGCCAAATGCCCGCTCGCCGCCAGCGACGATCTCGCCGCCGCGGCAGAGTGATCGCGCCCAGCGTCCGCATTTGAATTTTCCAACCGGATTGGGCCGATTCCCGCGCTTTTTTTTCGCGGGGGGCGAGGGGAGTTGAGTGCTGGCGCCGCGCCTCATACTATGGTTGAAGGTGGGCGCGACCGGGTTACACTCTCGGGTTCGCGTGAGCCCTACAAAACATCCCAGAGGAAAGCCCCATGTCGACTGCACCGGCCGCAGCAAACCCAGAGACATCGCGTTTCTTCAAGGCGCACCTTTCAGAAACCGATCCCGAGGTCTTCAGCGCCATTCAAAAGGAGTTTGGCCGCCAGCAGCACGAGATTGAGCTGATCGCCTCGGAGAATATCGTCTCGCAGGCCGTGTTGGACGCCGCCGGCTCCGTGCTCACCAATAAATATGCCGAGGGTTATCCCGGCAAGCGCTACTATGGTGGGTGCCAGTTCGTCGATATTGCCGAAGAGTTGGCCATCGAGCGCGCCAAGAAGCTCTTCAACTGTGGCTTTGCCAATGTGCAGCCGAACTCCGGCAGCCAGGCCAATCAGGGCGTTTTTAATGCGCTCGCCCAACCCGGAGACACGGTTCTTGGTCTCTCCCTCGCCGCCGGCGGCCACCTGACTCACGGCGCGCCGGTCAACCAGTCGGGCAAGTGGTTCAAGGCTGTGCATTATATGGTCAGGCCTGACACCCACCTGATCGACATGGATGAGGTGAGAAAGCTCGCGCACGAGCACAAACCGCGCATCATCATCGCCGGCGGGTCGGCTTACCCGCGCAAGATCGATTTTCCCGCATTCCGCGCCATTGCCGACGAAGTCGGCGCGCACTTCCTCGTCGATATGGCCCATTTCGCGGGCCTGGTGGCTGCGGGCCTCATTCCGAGCCCGTTCCCCCACGCTCACGTCGTCACTACGACGACGCACAAGACGCTGCGCGGCCCGCGCGGCGGCATGATTTTGACCAACGATGAGGACATCGCCAAGAAGGTCAACTCGGCGATTTTCCCCGGCATCCAGGGCGGCCCGCTGATGCATGTCATCGCCGCCAAGGCGGTGGCCTTCGGCGAGGCACTGCGGCCCGAGTACAAGGTCTACATCAAGAACGTGATGGACAATGCCCGCGCCCTCGGCGAAGTCATGGTCCAGAACGGTTTCGCCCTCGTCTCGGGTGGCACCGACACGCACCTGATCCTCGTCGACCTGCGACCCAAGAAGCTGACCGGCAACAAGGCCGAAAAATCGCTGGGACGCGCCCACATCACCTGCAACAAGAACGGCATTCCGTTCGACCCGGAAAAGCCGATGGTAACCTCCGGTATCCGCCTCGGCTCGCCAGCGGGCACGACGCGCGGCTTCGGCGTTGCCGAGTTCCAGGAGATCGGCCGCATGATCACCGAGGTTCTGGACGGGCTCGCGAAGAATGGCGAAGAGGGCAACGCCGCCGTCGAAGCCGCCGTCAAGGCCAAGGCGACGGCCCTTTGCGACCGGTTCCCTATCTACGTTTGATGATAAGAGCCTGAATTTGCTTGGGCCTGGCCACCGGCGGCCTTGAGCTGAAAAGGCGCCCCGATCGGGGCGCCTTTGTCATTTGGCATCAACGTGCTGTGGCAGGCCCTGAGGCTGTGGGTGGTCTGGCCCCGCGACCATGCCCGCCGCGTTATGTTGACGCCTGCGAAATTGCTCTTTCCTTCTCGTAAATTGCCGTCCACATCAATGCGCCGGTACGTGCGCCGTTGCGAGGAGTCGATCGATGCGCTGCCCCTTCTGCGGAAGCGAGGATAGCCAGGTTAAGGATAGCCGCCCGTCGGATGAGAATTCCGCGATCCGCCGCCGCCGCGTCTGCTCCGACTGCGGCGCCCGCTTCACGACGTTTGAGCGCGTCCAGCTCCGCGAGCTGACCGTCATCAAGCGGTCGGGCCGCAAAGCGCTCTTCGACCGCGACAAGCTCGCAAGATCGATTTCCGTGGCGATGCGCAAACGCCCGATCGAGCCGGAGCGGATCGATCGGTTGGTGTCCGGCCTGGTGCGCCAGCTCGAAAGCTCCGGAGAAAGCGAGATCACCTCCGCCGAGATCGGCGAACTCGTCATGGCGGCGTTGCGCGAGCTTGATCCCGTCGCCTATGTCCGCTTCGCCTCTGTCTACCGCGATTTTCGCGACGCTTCCGACTTCCATGCGGTGCTGCGCGAGCTGGCGACGGACACGCGCGAGCACCTTGGCACCGACCGCTACGGCTCGGAAGGTGATGAGCCCGCGATCCACAAGAAGCATTAGCAATGCCCCAGCGTGAGAGCCGCGTATTTGACGCCCACATGATGGCGATCGCGCTCCGCATGGCAGAGCGCGGCCTGGGGAATACCGCGCCCAATCCCTCCGTCGGAGCGGTGATTGCCAACGAGACGACAGGCGAGATCATCGCGCGTGCCACGACGGCGCGCCATGGGCGACCCCATGCCGAGACGATCGCCATTGCGCGCGCAGGCGATAAGGCACGCGGCGCGACCATCTATGTGACCCTTGAGCCATGCTCGCATTATGGCCAGACGGGGCCGTGCGCGGATGCGATCGTCGAGGCCGGGCTGAAGCGCGCCGTCATTGCGATCGAGGACCCCGATCCGCGCGTCGCGGGCCGGGGCCTCGACCAACTCCGTGCGGCCGGAATCGAAGTTCTGCGTGGTGTCGGCGCCCCTGAAGCGCATCTCATCACGCGCGGTCACATCGTGCGTATCACCGAGCGCCGCCCGCTTACGACGCTGAAGCTTGCACTCGATCGGGAGGGCGGCATCGCACGGGGATCGGGCTCGGCACCGGTCTGGGTGACAGGAGAGGCCGCCCGTGCCCATGGCGCCCTGCTTCGGGCGCACACCGATGCCATCCTCGTTGGGAGTGCCACGGTGCGAGACGATGACCCTGAACTGACCTGCCGTCTGCCGGGGCTCTTCGATCGCTCCCCGGTGCGGGTCGTCCTGTCGCAGTCCCTCGATGTGCCGCCGGGGGCGAAGCTGGTCCGAACCGCAGCGAACGTGCCCACTTGGATCGTGACGGATGGATCTTGCGATCCGCGGAGACGCGGCGAAATAGAACAGGCGGGCGTCAAAATCATCGAGGCTGAGGTCGTCGGGGGCAGGCTCTGGCTGCCAGCGGTCATGGAAGCGCTCGTCGCACGTGGCATGACACGTCTTCTCGTCGAGGGCGGGCCGACGGTCTGGCGAGCCTTCGCGGATGCCGCGTTGGTCGACGAGGTCGTTCTCTACATGGCGGGCGTCGCACCCGAAAGGGAAGCGCGGAATGCCTTGGAGCGCTGGCTTGGTGCGTTACCGTTAAACCCGGTCGAGCGGCGCCCAATTGGGACTGATACGATGTGGCGGCTTCGCCGTGCCACGGCAAAGGAAGGACGTTAAGCGATGTTTACCGGTCTGATCACGGACGTGGGCGAGGTGCTCGAGAGGTCGGGGGGTCAGTTCCGCATTAGGACCGCCTACGCCCTTCGGCCGGAAGATGCGGGAATTTCGATCTGCTGTGACGGCGTTTGCCTGACGGCGACCTTGGTCGAACCGCTCGTTCAGGGTTCTGAGTTCACCGTCGACGTCTCAAACGAAACGCTGAGCAAGACGACGCTCGCAAGCTGGACGGCGGGCCGACGGATCAACCTGGAGCGGTCTTTAAGGGTGGGTGACGAGCTCGGTGGCCATATCGTCACGGGCCATGTGGACGGTGTCGCAAAGATTCTCGCCGTCACTCCTGACGGCGCCAGCAAGCGCTTTCTTTTTGAGGCGCCCGAGCACCTCTCCCGCTATATTGCGCCAAAAGGCTCCGTCGCCCTCGACGGCACGTCGTTGACCGTAAACGAGGTATCCGAAACCCGCTTTGGAGTTAATCTTATTCCTCACAGCTTGACGGTAACGACGTGGGGAGCGAAAACCGCCGGCGATCTTGTCAACCTTGAAGTGGACGTCTTTGCCCGCTACGTCGCGCGGCTCATGGAGTTCCGCCTCTGATGTCGGGGCCGACACATCTTCACGCCGCACCTGGCGGCACCGTCCTATCGCCGATCGAGGAGATCGTCGAAGAGATGCAGAACGGCCGCATGGTCATTCTCGTCGATGCGGAAGATCGCGAGAATGAAGGCGACCTTGTTATCCCGGCACAGATGGCCACACCCGACGCGATCAACTTCATGGCCAAGCATGGCCGCGGCTTGATATGCCTCGCGTTGACGCAAGCACGCGCCGATGAACTGCACCTCGAGTTCATGGTGCGCTCCAATGCTTCGCGCAATCGGACGGCTTTCACGCAGTCGATCGAGGCACGGGAAGGCATCACGACCGGCATCTCGGCATTTGACCGGGCCCGCACCATCTCGACCGCGATCGACCCGACCAAGGGCGCCGGCGACATCGTCTCACCGGGGCACGTCTTTCCGCTCATCGCCCGCGAAGGAGGGGTCCTCGTTCGTGCAGGCCATACGGAAGCCTCGATCGACCTGGCAAAGCTCGCGGGTCTTTATCCCGCCGCTGTTATCTGCGAGGTGATGAACGATGATGGCACGATGGCGCGCATGCCCGATCTCGCGCGCTTCGCCAAGGTTCACGGGCTGAAGATAGGCGCCATCGAGGATCTGATCGCCTACCGCCTGAAGAACGATCGCATCGTCAGGCGCACCGCCCGGACGGCGGTGGAAACGTCGATTGCCGGGGCTTTCGATTTATACGTCTATGAGACGACGGTGGAGCCTGGCGAGCACCTTGCACTTGTCAAAGGCAACATCGCAAAGGGCGGGCCGATCCTCGTTCGTGTGCACGCCGTCAACGTGCTCCAGGATGTGCTTGGGATCGGTTACCACGGCAGCACCGGAACGGCTGTCGAGCAGGCCATGCGCGCAATCGAGGCGGAGGGCCGCGGTGTGCTGGTGCTCATTCGCGATTTCCGTCCCAAATTTGTGTCCGACTGGGTGGCGAGGCGGCATACACCCGGCGCAACAAAGGACCTGAGCAAAGAGCGCCGCCAAGTCGAGATTGGCATCGGCTCGCAGATATTGATCGACCTTGGTGTCAAGGACATGGTTCTTTTGACGACATCGCCCCAGCACGTATATGTCGGCCTCGAGGCCTTCGGGCTGCGCGTCACCGGAACACGCAAGATCGAGTAGCGCAAGACAATGGTCCAGAAATCGCCCCCGGCGCCACAAAACGAAAAGCCGGCGCATCACCTTCGCGCGCATGTACTCTTCATCGAGGCGCGCTTCTATGAGGACATCGCCGATTTGCTCGTTGAGGGAGCTATGGCCGAATGCCAGAAGCGCGGCGTCACGTTCGAGCGGATCACGGTTCCAGGCGCGCTTGAAATTCCGCAAGCCCTGGCGGCCGCAGCCTCGGCACGGGCAGCCGGACGGGAAACTTTTGACGGCGCTGTGGTGATGGGCTGCGTCATTCGGGGCGAGACATCCCATTACGACATCGTCTGCAACAACGCCAACCATTGGCTGATGGAGGTCGCGGTCCGTCAGGAAGTCCCGGTCGGGAACGCCATTCTGACCGTCGACACCCACGCTCAGGCGGTAGCACGGGCGCAAGGGGGGATCGCAGGCAAGGGCGGTGACGCAGCCCGGGCCTGCCTCAAGCTGATAGAAATCAAGCGCGCCTTCTGGGGAGCGCCGGCATGACGGCCAAGGAGAAGCCAAAAGAGATCACCGCGCGAACAGCGGCGCGCATCGCGGCTGTGCAGGCACTTTATCAGATGGATCTTGCCGGCACCGATCTGAACGACGTCATCGAAGAGTTCAATAGAGAACGGTTTTCCGCCGAGAATGCCGACGCGACGATCGCAGGTGCCGACCGCGTATTCTTTGCCGATATTTTGCGCGCTGTCCTGCGCCGGCAGCGTGAGATCGATCCGATGATTGATGAGCAACTTGCGGCCGGCTGGCGCCTCGTGCGCGTCGACTCGATTCTGCGAGCAATTCTTCGTGCCGGCGTTGCTGAGATTCTCGATCGCGATGACGTGCCCGTTCGCGTCGCGATCAATGAGTATGTCAATGTCGCTCACGTCTTCTTCGATGAGGAGGAGCCGCGCGTCGTCAACGGCGTGCTCGACAAGATCGCCCGCAAACTGCGGCCAAGCGAGTTTGAAAGAAAGCGCGCTTCCCCGACCTAAGCAGGGGCCTCGAATTGAGCCCGCTGCATGCGCCGAGATCGACTTTCATGCCGCAAACGCCATATGAGCAGGACAAATCGAGCGAACGGGTCGAGAGTGAAACGGACCTCATTCAGACCTATCTTGCGCCGCTGGCGTGCAAGATGCCGGGGGCCTTCGGCTTGAGGGATGATGCCGCATTGCTCTCGCCCGAGCCCGGCACAGACATCGTTTTGACCACCGACCCGATCATTGCCGGAGTGCACTTCCTTCCAAGCGATCACCCCGGCGACATCGCCTGGAAGGCACTTGCTGTAAACGTGTCCGACCTTGCTGCGAAGGGCGCAGAGCCGCTTGCCTATCTGCTGACGCTGGCGCTTCCCCAAGCACCGAAACGCGCGTGGATGGCGGCATTCGCTCAAGGGCTAGCTGCAGCCCAGAAGGAATTCGGCTGTCATCTGATCGGCGGCGACACGGATCGCACACCCGGTCCGCTGTCGATTGGCGTGACCGCCATCGGCACGCTGCCAGCAGGCGCTTTTGTTCCTCGCCAGGGCGCCGCAGCCGGAGATCATGTGTTCGTCACCGGAACACTCGGAGATGCGGCGGTCGGTCTTGCGCTTCACCGCGATCCGGAGCTTTTTGCAAACGCATTGACGGAGGATGATCGAAAATTCCTCATTGACCGCTATCTCCGTCCAAAGCCGCGCATTGCCCTTTGTCAAATGCTGCGCGCCTACGCTTCGGCAGCTCTCGATATTTCGGATGGTCTGTTGAAGGATCTTGTGCGTCTTGCCGGTCCACTGGGCATCACGCTGCAATTTGAGGCTCTGCCATTATCTCCACCACTCCGGACTGCCCTCGCCGGGGATGCGCGCATTGCCGATGCGGTGCTTGCCGGCGGCGATGACTATGAGCTGCTCATCGCGGTGCCGCCCAATGGTGCGGAGGCATTCGCGCAACAGGCGGCGCATCTCGGCGTCTTCGTCAGCGACCTCGGTGTGTTGCAAGATGGTTTACCGATCACGGTGCTCGGGCACGCCGGGACGCCGATCGAGGCGCATCGCCTCGGCTATGACCATTTTGCGCGCTGACTTCCTTCTCCCGCCGTGCCATCAGCAATGCGTGGAGCATCTTTTGCCGGTCCGTAGTGAGAGCGGCAATGTTGCAACACAGCTTTGCAATTCGCCATATGGCAACCGGCTCGCAGACCCGGTAAAGCGTCACGCTTTGGCCATATGGTTCGTGGCAGTTAAATACCTGAAAGCGCACGCGGGCGACTGAGCGGCGGGTGACGGGCAAAGGGAAAGAATTCCCATGGGACGGGCATCTCAGAGGCGGAAGGCCGGGCACGCGGAATGAGGGATCTGATTTGTAGAGTGCGGTCTAAGGGCTTGGTCCTTAGAGCCGCCGCGGCACTTGCGATCATCACCATCATTGAGCTTTTTCCGCAATTCGTAACGCCGGCGCACGCTCAGATCAGCCTCTGGGATCAGCTGCAGGGACCGAGCTATGGCCGCGGGGCCGACGAGGCGCCGGTTCGCCGGGCTGAACCGCTGGACGACCTGAGACCCGATGCAACGCCATGGCGTAGCGACGTAATGCTCGATGCCGTTGCCGCTGCCATCGAGCGCTATCAGAAAATTGTTGCGAGCGGCGGCTGGCCCCAGGTTCCGGTCGGCCGCATGATGCGCGCTGGTGATGACGATCCGCGCGTGCCGATACTGAGAAAACGGCTGCGCATCACGGGCGACTTGCCCGCCAAAGGCTCCTATTATGATTCGGAAACGTTCGACGCGGAGCTTGAAGAGGCGGTGAAGCGATTTCAGCTTCGCCACGGAATCCGCCCGACGGGCCGGATCGAGAAATCGGTCTATCCTGTCTTGAACGTGACCGCCGAGGAGCGGCTTGCACAACTCAAGCTCAATTACGATCGTCTCCGGGCTTTGGCGACTGGCGTTGAAGAGCGGTACGTCTTGGTCAACATACCCGCATTCCAGCTTGAAGCGGTCGATAAGTACGAAGTCCAGTTGCGCCATCGCGTGATCGTCGGTCGGCCCGAGCGGCAAACCCCTGAGGTTCGCGCCACCATCAAGGCGCTGAACTTCTTTCCTTACTGGCGCGTGCCGGACAGCGTTGCCACCCTGGATCTGATCCCGCGGCTGCAAAAGGAGCCGCAATACCTGATCGAGGAGGGCATCCGCGTTTACAATGGATATAATGGTCCTGAGCTGGATCCAAACACCATTGACTGGTCATCGCCGCAAACCGTCAACTACAAGTTCAAGCAGGATCCGGGCGAAAAGAACGCGCTGGGCCTTCTACGTCTCGACATGTCAAACGAGTTCGGCGTCTACATGCATGACACGCCGATGAAGAACCTGTTTGATCAGCGCAGCCGGCCCTTCAGTGCCGGTTGCGTTCGCGTTCAGAACGTATTTGATCTCGGTGACTGGATCGCCCATTATGAGCCGGGCTGGGAGCAACCGGGCCAGGTCCAGCGCGTGATCGCCTCCGGCCAGCCGATGGAGCTGAAGCTGACGCGGCCGGTGCCTGTGTATTTCACCTACATTACGGCATGGGCTGAGCCATCGAACGGCCTCGTCGAGTTTCGTCAGGATATTTATGGCCGCGACGGCGCGGCGACGCAGACGGCCTACCAGCGCGACGTCGACGACGCACCGCCCGCTGCCGCAGCGAATGCACTCGCGCCGTGATGCCGCCTCGGTAATGTCGTCACGGTGCGAGGCTTGAGGCCGGAAGCGGCCGGCTCGCAACCTCGCGCAGCACGAAGCTTGAGTGCAGTCGCGCAACGCCCGGCAAGCGCGACAATTGCTCCTTGTGGATGCGCTCGAAATCCGCAAGGTCGCGCGCAAGGACGGTGATGATGTAGTCGTCCTCGCCCGACATCATGGAGCATGACACGACGGAGGGTGCCGCCGCCGCAGCTTTTTCAAATGCCGCGAGCAACTCTTCACTCTGGCTCTTGAGGCTGATGTGGACGATAGCCGTCATTGTGAGCCCGAGCGCCTTGCGATTGATCCGCGCCTGATAGCCCTCGATGACACCCGCTTCCTCGAGAGCGCGGATGCGCCGCGCGATGGCGGTGGGCGAGAGTGGCACGCGCTCGGCGAGTTGGACTTGGCTTTGCCGTGCATCGCTGAGGAGCGCTGCCAGGATGACCTTATCAAGCGCGTCCAACGATAAATCCAACATTTTTCTGCGCCTAATTGCAACTCAGCGCAGATTATCTACGTAAATATCCATTTTTTCAATGGAATTTGCGAGGTAATGGCGCCGGACCTGTGTCATTCTACAGCGTAGAAGATCGATTCCCCGCTAACAGGAGCAGGTCATGCGCATCGGTGTTCCGACGGAAATCAAGAGCAATGAATTCCGCGTTGGTCTTGTCCCAGGGTCGGTGCGCGAACTGACCGCTCACGGCCACGAGGTGATCGTTCAGTCCGGCGCCGGCGCTGGTATCTTTGCTGATGATGCAACCTATGAGAAGGCCGGCGCCCGCATCGTGGCTACTGCCGATGAGGTATTCTCCGCGGCCGAGATGATCGTGAAGGTGAAGGAGCCGCAGCCGTCGGAGTGGAAGCGGCTGAGGAAAGAGCAGATCCTCTTCACCTATCTGCACCTCGCACCCGATGCGCCCCAGGCGATCGGACTGATGCAATCCGGCGCTGCCGCGATCGCCTACGAGACGGTTACGGACGTGAACGGCGGCCTGCCGTTGCTCGCGCCGATGAGCGAAGTTGCAGGACGCCTTTCGATAGAGGCCGCGGCCGTGGCGTTGCGCCGCCCGACCGGCGGACGGGGTGTGCTGATGGGCGGTGTGCCGGGCGTCAAGCCCGCGAAGGTCGTCGTACTCGGTGGCGGTGTCGTCGGCACCCATGCGGCGCGGATGGCCGCCGGGCTCGGCGCCGATGTGTCGATCATCGACAAATCGCTGCCGCGCCTGCGCCAGCTCGACGAGCTGTTTGAAGGCCGCGTGCGCACGCTGGTTTCGACGATGGAGGCGATCGAAAACGAAGTCCTCGCCGCCGATGTCGTGATCGGCGCCGTCCTCGTCGCCGGTGCCAGCGCGCCGAAACTCGTGACGCGCGCGATGCTCAAGGACATGAAGAAGGGTGCCGTTCTCGTTGACGTCTCCATCGACCAGGGCGGCTGCTTCGAAACATCGAAGCCGACAACGCACGCCGATCCGACGTTTGAGGTTGATGGAATCATCCACTACTGCGTCGCCAACATGCCGGGTGCCGTGCCGGTCACGTCGGCTCAGGCCTTGAATAACGCGACGCTGCCCTTTGTAATGAAACTTGCGGACAAAGGGCTTGCCGCCTTCGATCGCGATCCGCATCTGGCTGCGGGGTTGAACGTCAAGGACGGGCGCATCATGCATTCCGCCGTTGCGGCCTCGCTTGGCTTTGACAGCCTCGACGGCAGTCGCTCCTTTCGCGTCGCTGCGGAATAGAATTTGAACCCCCGTGCCGCCGGATCCCTCACCGGCGGTCAGCGCCGGCCGCTCTTCCCCCGGAGCGGTCGGCTTTTTTTTATTGATGCGCAATCGGAATGGTCGCTGCGGCTCTTGGGTTGATAAGTGATGGCCCAAGCCTTCCTTTGTCTGTGGCTCATGGGTACAAATCGCGGAATGCCGATCCTCAAAGCGCTGCGCAACGCGCTTATCATCATTCTCATCTTCGCGGCGGTAGGCCCGCTGGTCGGTCTGCCGATCTTCGGGCTAGGCATCGCCGTGGCCGCACTGAGCCCGCCGATGTTTGTCTTCTTTCTCCTCTATGGAGTTCTTTTCGCGCATTTGACAGGGATCATCCCTGCCGTGATCGCTGGGTTGCTCGTTGCAAGTTACGCAGCTTGGCGGGGCATAGTGCCAGCCTGGTACGCGGCATTGGCAGGTTTAATTGGGACGGCAGGAATTCATGATATTACCGGCCTTCTGCGCGAAAACGGACCGGAGCTTTCGCGAGCAATCGCCGTCCTTTTGCCGGCGACATGCATCGGCGCGAGCCTCGCATGCACGCGCCTAACGCGCCGGTGGCAGACAAGCTGCGCATCCGACACGTACACCAACGCGGAGCCGACGCAGCGAGAGCAATAATGGGCGTCCGACCCTTCAGCGTGCCGCGCGCCGATGAGGTTCGATGGCGACGACCTTGCCATCCTCTCGACCCT